>Ga0364858_10055_pt1 | contig 41061 bp, 32 predicted proteins | sample SorcelAu500001C7_2_FD_206914 | JGI IMG/M metagenome (GOLD analysis project Ga0364858, IMG submission 206914) | Enriched cells from Trout Bog Lake Hypolimnion, Wisconsin, USA - BchlTB.Aug20.5000.01 .C7 | ecosystem: Environmental > Aquatic > Freshwater > Lake > Hypolimnion/Profundal zone | place... | reverse complement strand
ATATCCGCCCGTTGGCATCTTTACCATCTATCTTCCACATCACCGACCGCAGCATTACATACATCGGCTTCTGATTGGCTGCCCGCACCCGGCGCACACTGCTTTCCCACTCCGCTACCTTTCTTCTGCTAAACCTATGCCGCTTTGCTGCCTTGGCTACAGCACTGCGTATCGCATTTGCACCCACATCCGGAAAGTCAAGCGATTTCGCATCCAGGTCTGTGATCTTGTATTGGTTATTGCTGCCCTTCAGCGCTTCCCACGATGTGGTAGTAGATAAAGATTCTATCGGTAATGTCCCCAACTCATTTTTCAGCACCACCACAGATTGGTAGCGTTGCGAAACCTTGGTAATATTACCCGTCACCCTCAGGGTGCTGCCATTAATATTGCCGTTCTCAAAAGTATATACTGCACCGTTTGCATTCTTCAGGTTGGCCCTGCCTGCCTGCTTTGCATTCACGCCCGGTATCAATACTGTTACCTCTTTGAATTCCGCTTTCAGCCCCGCTATGTTAGGCAATGGCGCCTGCACTGTTGGTTGGGCTGCAGCAGGTGTTGTCGCCTTGGGTTTTGCTGCGGTATCCGGTGCTGGTTTTGTCTCGGTGGTATCCTTGGTTTCAGGTATTACTGGCTGCAGGTCTATCACAAGGTCTTTCAGTCGCTGCGGGTCATTCTCTGTTACTATGGTCGATGAATCTCCCAGCACTATCGGCCCGTGATTTTTCGATGGCGTGTCCTTACAGGAAAACATCAGAGATGTTATTCCACAAAGCAACGCAATATAACCACCACGCATTTTCATACTAGCCTTTTTCTGTTACGAATGTACCATTTAGAAAATCAAAAGTCAAAAGTCGAAAGCAAAAACCTTACTAATGACAAAAAACACTCAATTAAACCGATCAATAAGACAGCAGCTTCTGCACACATTCATCCAGCCTGCTGCTGGCCATAAAGTTCTTTTCCAGTTCAATGGCAAAAGGTATCGGCGTGTCCAGCCCCGCACAACGCACTATCGGGCCGTCCAGGTGCTCAAAACAGTTTTCCGCTATCCACGCACCCAGCTCACCGCCTATGCCGCCTGTCATCGTGTCCTCATGCAGCAGCAGCACCTTGCCTGTTCTTTGCACTGCTGCGCGTATAGCATCATGATCCAGCGGCAGCAATGTCCTCAGATCCAGTATATCTATCGATAACTCAGGATGGTGTTTCGCATAGTCCATCGCCCAGTGCACGCCCATTCCATAAGTGATGATGCTGATATCTTCCCCCTCGCTCACTACTCTCGCCTTGCCTATTTCCACAGAGTAATAATCATCCGGCACCTGACCGCTTATGCTGCGGTACAGCGCCTTATGCTCAAAGAACATTACCGGGTTCGGGTCCTCGATAGCCGCTATCAGCAATCCTTTCGCATCTTCCGGCGTACTCGGGTAAACCACCTTCAGCCCCGGTGTATGCACAAACCATGCCTCATTGCTCTGCGAGTGGAATGGCCCTGCACCCACACCGCCTCCCGTAGGCATGCGGATCACCACATCGGCATTCTGCCCCCAGCGGTAGTGTATCTTGGCCAGGTTGTTCACGATCTGGTTAAAGCCCACCGTCACAAAATCCGCAAACTGCATTTCCATCATCGCCTTATATCCTTTTATCGATAGGCCAAGCGCCGCGCCCACTATGGCGCTTTCACACAGCGGTGTATTGCGCACACTATCCTTCCCAAACATCCCCACAAATCCCTCTGTCACCTTAAATGCACCGCCATATTCGGCTATGTCCTGCCCCATCAGTATCAGGTTGGGGTGCACCTCCATGCACTGCCGCAGCCCATCACTAATGGCATTTATAAATTTCTTTTCGCTCGTTGCTGCTCCCGGCTGTGTAACAGCTAAGCGCAGCGGTGCATACACATCAGCCACTTCTTCCTGAGTGTTTGCCACCACCGGCGGCGCGGCAAAACCCTTTGCTATACCATCCTCTATCTCCTGCTGTATCGCCGCTCTTATTGCGGCTACTTTATTATCGTCCAGTATACCCTCTGCCCGCAGGAAATTTTCATAATTCGCTACCGGGTCTTTCTTGCCCCATAATTCAAACAGCTCCTTGGGCACATACTTCACCCCGCTCGCTTCCTCATGCCCGCGCATCCTGAAGGTCATGCACTCCACCAGTATCGGCTTCTGTTCTGTGATGCAGTACAGCCGCGCCTTCGTTATCTCGCGGTACACTTCCAGTATGTTGTTGCCATCTATGGTTATGGCCTTCATGCCATAGCCTATGCCCTTATCGGCTATCTGCTTGCAGATAAACTGCTCACTGCTGGGCGTGCTCAGCCCGTAGCCATTATTCTCTACTATAAAGATCACCGGTAATCCCCACACCGCAGCCACATTCAGCGCCTCATGAAAATCCCCCTCGCTCGTGCCCCCATCACCGCTGAATGCCAGCGATATTTTATATTCTTTTTTCAGTTTGTGCGCCAGCGCCACACCATCCGCTATAGCCAGTTGCGGGCCCAGGTGCGAGATCATGCCGCATATATGGTATTCATTTGCCCCGAAATGAAAACTACGCTCACGCGCCTTGCTGAAACCCTCCTTACTCCCCTGCCACTGCATGAACAGCTTGTCAAACGGCATTTTCCTTGCCGTAAACACCCCCAGGTTCCTGTGCATGGGCATGATATATTCATCACTGTCCAGCGCCAGGGTAGCGCCCACGGCTATCGCCTCCTGCCCTATCCCGCTAAACCACTTGCTGATCCGCCCCTGCCGCAGCAGCACCAGCATCTTCTCCTCTATCATGCGCGGGTGCACCAGCTCCTTATATATATCTACCAGCTGGTCGTCAGAAAGGTTTTTGCGATCAAATTGCATATTGTGTATTTGGGTACAAAAGTAAGAGAATGGGGGGTATTTTTTATGTACTTGGCTTAAGTGCAGCGGGTATTTAAATACTTTCCTAATTAGTAAAGTTTATTACTACCGTATTTGAAATTTTTTAAGTCAATCTCATCGAATTTAATATTGCGAAGCATAAATAAAAATAACAATGTACCAATAAAAAATGATGTCAATGCCCATAAGAGTTTATGGCCGTTTCTAGCTTCAAAAGGTTCATTTATTGGCAATAAAATAAAATTGTTCTCGCTACTTTTTATGCCGCTATTTACTAGCAGGAAATTGTATATCTTATAATCATTCTCTCCCTTATCTTCCCTTACCAGATACAAGAAATTCTTGGCGTATTCCCCGTATTGACTATGCAGGTTGTATTGACACTCATTAATAAAATTCTGCCACAAATCATGTTTTTCAGATTGGCTGATGTAGTTACTATAATGTTTGTCATATTTTACACCTAACCAGGCATTTGTCCTATGCAATAATGTGTCGCTTGCTTGATTGTACATAGGGATTAACGCATATATTGAGTATTGCAGACCATCCTGGTGTTTTCCAGTAGTATATGCATATTTCTGAATACTCGCATTTTTTTCATTTAGGTAAAAAGTATCTATTGAATAATATTTTGTTGCTTCCTGATCGTTGATTTGAGTAACCTTATTTATATTGGTCATTTTTCCAGTTGCAGTCTCCATATATAATTGTGCAAACGTCGTAGCAAAAATTATTGTAATTCCGGCAATCATTTGTATACGAAATCGTTGACCGCTTTCTGTTATATGCTGCAAATCTTCATCGCTTGAAATTAGGTTTACCCCAGGTCTAAGCCAAATATAAATTGGAATTATTGGTAAAAAAAATGGTATCCCTATATCTAAAATATTATCCTCGATTTGAAAAATATTCCAATGAATAAATAACAACCAATGCAAGAAAGTATAACCTGCTATGCATCCTATAGCTATGATCAAAAAAGGAATAAATAAGATTTTGATTTTATCGTTTAATTGGTTCATAGGTCGGGTGTGCTATTGGCTATTTTAGGAAACAAAATACAAAAAGATAGCAAATAGCAACGAGTACTCCACGGTTGCGCATTTGCAACGCGCATTTACCCCATTGGCTCAAGTGTTTTTCACCCCCGTTGTTCCGGATGTTAGCTCCGCGCATCCGGAACGCCAAATGCAAGCCGTCTGTCCCCGGCGAGTCTCGCTTTTCGCGGACTTGCCGGCATCAAGGTACTATAGCTAAATATTTTATCCCCAACGTACTCCCCTTTAGGGGCTAGGGGGTTTTCTTTTCCACCCTCTCTATCGCCTCCCTCAACACCTTTTTCACCTCAACAAATGTTGTCTTAGGGCTGTTATTCCAGTCCATAAGGCGATGCTCCTTGATGCGGCCGTTATCATATTTTTCTACGGTAAACCTTACCACCTGCATGGCAGCCCTGCGGTGTATGTATTTTCCGGTTACATCTATTGAGGCTTTATAAAGGGCGCAATAAAGGCTGTATTTTCCGGTGGCTATATCATCATCGCATTGCCGGTTGTCCTGCCTGTTCCATTTGGTGGAGTCTGATAAAATAGCGTCAGCCCTCAGCAGTATCTTAAGGTCTGAGCTATCAAATACCAGGTTCCTGTTTTCTTCCTGCCCCATAGCTGTAATGGTAACAGCAAGCGATAGTATCAGGATGAGGAATGGCTTCATGTGCTAAAATTAGGGTTATTCTGTATTATCGGGCACGCCGCGGCATCAAGTTTATTACGCTATTACCTTTCCCGTTCTCACCCCAATAATAAGCAGGTACAATACCATCGAGATCTCCGCGATCGCTGATGGTATGATAACGAAGCCGTGTATCTTTTGGCCTAACCCGGGGGCAAGGAATGCTGCGAGCAGGTCAATAAGGTAGCAAACGCCCCCCACGATTAGCACAACACCCAGCCACTTATGAAACAGCCCTGATCTGTAAGCAAGATACCCAAGTGGCACCAGCCACAGGCCAAAGAAGACCTGCGCTATTAGTGTACCATAATGCTGCATATCAAGCAAAAGCATCACCAGGGCATTTGAACCCGCAATACCTAAAGAGCTAGCATAGGATCCATCGGTTGCCACCCGCAAACCTTCAAACTCGAAAACTGCATTGAGACAAATGATCCCCGTAGCGAGTGCTACAAGTATCAGCATAGCCCTCGCCACGCCCTTGTGCACATGCTGAAGCAACGTGTAGAGCACCATGGCCAGGAAGATAAAGAATGTGGCATCAAGCAGGTGGGCGACGACACCCATGCGTACAAGTCCGGCGTTAGAGAAAACATTCCCGGCGGTGGTGGCAGCGTTCCCGGCAACATACATTTTAGGATCCACAAACCCTTCAGAAAAGCCGCCGAAAATACCGACAAGCAGATAGAGGGCACCGGCAACTCTCGCAGTCTTTTTATTTGAAGTCATTTTGATTCCTCCTCTTTAAAAAATATAAGCTAATGAGCCGGGCTTGTACTTCCGGTTTCGGAAGATAAGGTAGACTATTTTTAATCAAAACCATTGAAAAGATGAATATCAATGAGTTAATCTTCCCGATTACCCACACTAGTCCACGTTTACAACTCTAAACAGGTCCTCGATACCTAAATCCTTTAATCATGGTTCAGCCCCCTGGTAATAATTTTTAACTTTGTACTGCAACATAAAAAACAGGCAGTATGGACTATCTCAGAAAACACTGGTTCAACTTAGGCGGTATTTTATCAGTTGTGGTACTGGCTTTTGCAGGTATGGATCATCATAACCTCACCCATTACCGGTTGTTAATGTGGCTGAGCCTTGTATCATTATTGCTTCACCAGTTAGAGGAATACAGGATCGTGGGTACATTCCCCGGTATGATCAATACGGTGATGTTCCACAGCAATATGCCCGACCGCTATCCGCTCAATACCAATACCGCTCTTATTATCAATGTGTTCATTGGCTGGGTTGCTTACCTGCTTGCAGCGCTTGCGGGCGAAAAGGCCATCTGGCTCGGCATGGTCACTATATTCATATCAGCCGGCAATACAGTTGCACATACTATTGTATTTAACATCAGGGGTAAAACCTTTTATAATGCCGGGATGGCTACCTGCTGGTTGTTTTTTGTCCCGGTCACCTGCACTTTTTTTTATATCATCCATACACAACACCTCGTCACAATGACCGATTATTTCATAGCCGTGCCGCTGGGTATTATAGTCAATGTAGTTGGGATATTGAAAATGATAGACTGGTTGAAAGACCCAAATACAATATATATTTTCCCCCAACGGTCTTTATTACCCGCCGACAGGAAGCAAGCAAAGAAAAGTAAAGATCACCCCACTAGTCCCCATTAGTCCTCGTTTGCAACGAGGACTTCACGGTTGCGCGTTTGCAACGCGCATTTACCCCATTGGCTCAAGTGTTTTTCACTTGTGCCTGAACAGTTGCAAGTCTTTTTGACTTGCAGAATACAATTAACTCCTTACAAATCCGCGTTTGCAACGCGCGCTTATATAGCATATCTGCTTTCACAGTTCAGCTACATCTTCATGCTCACTCATCAGTTGCTCACTGCTTTTTTCCTGCCATACTAATGAAATAAAAATCCTCCTCCATTAATATTTAACAACCTTCAACAAAAATACCCCGTTACGATTCGGGATTTCCTTTCTAATTTGCATAAAACCGTATCATGCATAAAAGCTGCATAACCCGTTGTTTGGAAATTGAGAGATTTTAATTTTTCACTTTTAATTTTTGATTTTGAAAAGCCTGCACTGAGTTTGTCGAAACAGCCTGCAGTGAGCCTGTCGAAACAGCCTGCACTGAGCTTGTCGAAGTGAGATAAAAGTGAGACATTTTTGAGACATTCTAAAGCATTAAAACATTGAAAAACAATCATTTAAACCATTTTAAAATTTTCCTGGGCAGTGTGACATTTTCAAAGATCAGCTTGCTTTTCGCCTTCGTGCCTTTGCGGTTAAATTCACCCTTTTTCCCGGAACATTATACATACAAACCAATCACCATGCAAAACCTGAAATCAACTGATAGCCCTATAAAATCAACTGAAAACATTTTATCAGTTGATTTTAAATCAACTGCAAAATTGCACAAAACCTCCAAAACCCGCTGCCGGCTTACATCACTATCAAAAAAAACGAAAAAAATCAACTTAGATCAACTGTAGATTTTTAAATAAAGAAAAACGAAAATGTATAAAACGAAAAACGGGTATCCCAAATAAACGATGATGAACATAGGACCGCAACCAAATATCTTACCAATAAAGCACCCCTCGGAATTTATCCTGAGCGAAGTCGAAGGAGGGGCCGGTATTTACCTGCACATCCCGTTTTGCAAGCAGGCTTGTGTGTATTGCAACTTCCATTTTTCAACCTCATTAAAATATAAAAAAGAACTCCTGCAGGCAATGGAGCAGGAAATAAAAATGCAACGCGAATACCTGCAGGGCGCACCGCTCCAAACCGTATACTTCGGAGGGGGCACTCCTTCCCTGCTGTCTGCCGATGAAATAAACCACCTCTTCGATACCATCCTGAAATACTTCTCTATACACGACCTTAAAGAGTGCACCCTCGAAGCAAACCCAGATGACCTCGGCAAGCATTACCTCCGATCTTTACGCAGCACCCCGGTCAACCGCTTGAGCATAGGCGTACAGTCTTTCCGGGAAGAAGACCTGCTCTATATGCACCGTGCCCACAATGCGCAGCAGGCCGACTATGCCATAAAAGCCGCGCAGGATGCCGGTTTCACAAATCTCAGCATAGACCTCATCTACGGTACGCCCGGCCTCACCGATAAAGATTGGAAGCAAAACCTCGCAAAAATTAAAGAGCTTAATATCCCGCACTTCTCATCTTATGCCCTTACTGTTGAAGATAAAACGGCACTCTCATTTGCCATTAAAAATAAGAAGGCCACACCCGTTGATCCGGAGCAGGCCGCAAGCCAGTTTGAGATACTCATGCAGCAGGCCGCAGCAATGGGCTATGAGCATTATGAAATATCTAACCTCTCATTGCCCGGCATGCATGCCATTCACAACACTAACTACTGGCGTGGAGCGCACTACCTCGGCATAGGGCCATCTGCTCACTCATTCAATGGCGCCTCCCGCCGCTGGAATGTGGCTAATAACGCCCTTTACACAAAAAGTATTTTACTCGAAAATAAACCGGATTTTCAGGAAGAGCAGCTCACCCGTATCGAGCACCTTAACGAGTATATCATGACCTCCCTGCGCACCATGTGGGGCTGCGACCTTCAAAAGATAGCACACAAATGGGATGCAACAACCGCGTCTATTGTAGAAAAAAGCAGCCACCTTTTTCAGGAAAAAAAGTGGCTGCTTCAAAATGAAAATATACTACTCCTCACAAACGAAGGAAAACTCTTTGCAGATAAAATTGCGGCAGAATTATTTGTTACCGAAAATGACTACTAACCCTATATCAATGCACCAGCGGCGCACTCTGCTTAGGGTGAATAGCATAGATACAAAGTATCGTGCTGTTCAGCACCTTTATATCATAAGCTATATTTGTCGACGGATAATCATCCGGGTGCAGCCGGAAATTCGTAAGAAAATAATCGGCTTGCAATGCATCATTGGTCCATACAAAACGCTTGCTCTGGTCGGCTGGGAGCATCAGGATATTGTTATCCAGCGGCCCTTTATAAGTAGCGCATACCTTTATCTTTTTTGCAGTGTCATTCTCACAAAGGTAATCCAGCCCCTGCTTCATGCTGATGCCCCAGTATTCCAGGTCATAGTTCTTGCGCAGATATTCTTCATCATGAGATACAAGCGAGTTAAAATATACATAATGGAAAGGATGGTTGCTCACCATGAAAAAAAGCACAATCGCCACTTGTATACCGCAGATGGCCTGCACCGCAATTTTGATCTTACCCTTCCACAATTTATGTACACCATAAATACCGATCAGTACAAATGCAGGATAAACAAAGTACAGGTGCCGCCAGTCATCATATATCACAGAATGCAAAACAAGAACAGCAAAAATAGGTATGAAGAAAGACGCTAAAAATAAAAGCCAGTTTCGCTCTGTAGTGTTTTGGAAGAATGGAAGCGGCTTCCTGAAAAAATCAAACAGTAGCCAACCTATACCCAAAAAGCCTATCAGCAGCCATAATGGTGGATTAGATATCATAAACCAGGTAGGAAAATACATTGCCGGGATCTTGTCGGCAGGTATGATCTGCCCCTGGAAAAACACAGACCCATTCCAGTTAAAATGCGACATCTTGGAAAAAGACTCGCCAAACGTCTTTATGGGTGACCGCCATAGATATGGCCATGATATGTATAGCAATACGCAGAATCCTACCGAGAACAACCCTATATTGATCAGGTACTTTGCAGCCTGCTCTTTTTTCTTCATCCCAGCTATCATATCGATCACTAAAAACCCTATGATGAAAGCCGCATACATAATGCCCATGATCCTTATACTGGTAGCATATCCTGCCGCAATACCCAGAAGTAAGAAAAGCCATTTTTTATCCTGCTCAAAAGCCATCTGGCATAATGTTAGTGTTATGATCACCATGCTAAGAAACGGCATGTCCTTGCTATTGATAAATGAATGCCCGTATAAACGTGGCGTAAGCACAAGCATCAAAAAACCAAGGCTCGCAAGCCATTTATCTTTAAACAGCCTGAGTATAAGCACATATGCAAACAATATACTGATCAGAAAAAAAACATGAGTTACAATATGACGCATTTCAAAAATAGCCGGGTAAGTTTTAAGCCTCAGCCCTTTTTCTATAAATACGAGCAGCAATTCATACCCGGCACCATGGTTATCAGAAATACTCTGGAACAATTGTTGGCTGCCATGGTATATGTAATTGAAGCTTACTATGCCTGGGTTTCTTTGGGTCGGTTCATCCCACCCCATGCCGTAATCTTTATAAGTAAACAAACTTACAAGCAAAGCAATAATGAATAATAGAATACCCGGTAAATACGGAGATAATTTCGGATTGACTTTCATGTTCAAAAATTTATTTTGCATACGATCAAAATACTACTCCTTTATTTCACTACTTATACTGCTTGGCCAGCGTTTGATACCTCGCTGCCGAATCCATCTTTCCCATAGCCGTGTATATGATCACTATATCATCAAACGCCTTATGGTTATAATAGTCCGGCTGTATCTCAATAGATTTTTTAAAAGCTATAAGCGCAGAATCATTCTTCTGCTCCTGGTAATAGCAAACGCCCAGGTTAAACTGCGCAATAATATTGGTAGGTTCAACTTCCACCGTCTTTCTGTAATAACCCAATGCATTATGGTACTGCTGCAATGTCAGGTATACCGTACCCAGGTTGGCATTGGCATTCGCAAGCTTTGGGTTAAGCTGCAAAGCCCGTTTAAGTTGAACGATCGCAGAGTCATAATTTTTTTGCATAAAGTAAATTGCACCGAGGTCTGCATGCGAATCCGCTTTGTCAGGATATATGGCAATGGATTTATAGTAGTATTTAATAGCCTCTGTATTATCCTGGTTTTGCAGTTGGGGGTTGGTTTCTATACCGGCAAGACGTTTGTATTCCACAGCGAGGCAGTTCTGGCTACGCCAGCTATTGGGAGCAGTTATTACCCCGCTCTTGAAAAGATCAAGATTGCTTTTCCAATCCTCATTCCTGGCCATAGATTTAACACTGTATAAAACCGCTACAGCAATGATAACATAAGAGAGGTTACGCGAATTTTCATAAGTGGTGGAACTCATATCTGTTTTGAAGAGTTTCGCTAAAAGAAAAACAACTACAATGCAAAATGCAAGAGACCCGATAAACAAGAAACGTTCAGCCATAGTAGCGCCTATCTGCAATAATAAGCCGGAAGTAACGCCCATAGCAAAGAAGTAGAACAATATACTATAAGCATAAATACTCTTACGTTTGAAATTGATCACAGCATATATAAACATTGCAGCCAGCACAACCAGAGAAATGAGCGCCACTGGATTTGTAGCATGCGTAATCGGCACCTGGTTGTATGAATAATCAAATGACAAAGGATGAGGAAAAATGAGTAACTCTAAATATTTCAATTGTATGATCAATATTGTACCCAGCTTATCGGAAAAATTAGTAGCTGCAACAAGAGTATTTTCCGTGATAGAAACGTCTCCAGCACCTTTCTCCAGAACTAGTCCCCGTATCACAACAAATGCACCTATCATCAGGAAATACGGAACAGTTGCTATGGCTATCTTTTTCAAATCTGCTTTTGTAAAAAAATACAACGTAAGGGGTACAATAGCTACAAAACAGGCCGGGCTTTCCTTTGCCAGCAGGGCTATAAAAAAGTACAGGCCGGAAAGTAAAAGATGCTTTATGTTGTTATTATCAATGTACTTAAACGTTTGTAACATGCTCAGCGCTGTAAAAAGCAGCGCCAGTATTTCATCCCTGCTTTTTACACTTGCCATCACCTCTGTATGAACAGGGTGAAGCTCAAAGAGCAGAAGTATCAAAAAAGGTATATAAGGAGAGTAGTTGTTAAACATTCTTCTCAATACATTATAAAGAAGCATTATCAACACACAAAATAATGCTAAATTAATAAAATGACTTACAGCAGGATTAAACCCAAACATACTGTGTTCAACAGCAAATGTTGCAGGCAGCAATGGCCTATACGAGCCATTGTTGCTCTTATCAAAGCAGTAGTTCTTACCATGGGTAAACAATTCAGGTATTGCAGCCAACCCACCCATGCCCCTGATATCAATCAGATTGCCTTTGGATGTAAACACTGCATCGTCATAAGTGTAATCATAACTAATGGTGCGTGCATTAACAATAAAAGCAACTACCATGAGTATGATCACATACCAGTTATAACTCCGAGCCTTAGTTACAGGCTTATTCGCAGTTTGTGGTTGTTTATTTGCCGGTGCTGCTTGTTGTTTTGGCTGTACCGCTTTAGGAATTTGTTGTTTTTTTGCCACTGTATTTTTTATTCAATTTTACCTTTATAGTCTGCTTGCAATGTAAACACAAAATCAGTAATATACAACCCGGATCGCCCCCTATGCTTAATCATTTTGCAGCTTTTAACGCATTATTCAACAACTGCCGGTAATGTTGGGCATTAGCCGAATCTCCCATAAACTTGTATATGTTACTCATGCTCATGAAAACATTCGGTGGCTCGTCAGGATTCTTTCTCAGCGCCATCAGGTAATATTTCTCTGCTTCTTTGAATTGCCCGCTATTCCCATATGCAGCCGCAAGATTACAAAGAGCATCTATATACCCTGTATCCTTTGCAACGACTTTGCTTAATATCTGTATAGCCTCAGTTAAATCATTCTTACGCAACAGCATACCCCCAAGGTTATTTGCAGCCTGCTTATTGGCACTATCGAGAAGCAATGTTGTTCTATAACTTGCTATAGCTGAATCCGGATGATTACCAGAAAATTCAAATGCATACCCTTTAATCAAATATGCATCTTCATTTAGTGGTAATATAGCGCAGCTCTGGTTTAAATGTTCAATAGCACTATTAAAATCGTCTTTTTTTACTTCGGGGTTTGTTTCTGCACTGATCATTTTAGTATACTGGACTCCCAGTAAATAGTGCGTCCGCCAGCTACCGGGAGCCGTTTCTATACCACTGCTATATAGATCAAGATTATTTTTCCATACTTCATTCCGGGCTATAGTTTTTATGCAACTTAGCGCATAGAATACATAGCAATATCACTATATACTTTGGCATATAAAACTCGTATGAGTTTTATATAACGTACAATATTGCTAAATATTGCATATGCGATGACATTACTTTCGTTGTACCCGAATGCCATCAATTATATAAAGCGTTCCATTTGCTCTAGCCCCGAAAAATCTCAGATCATCTCCTCTCCGGGCCTGATATACGCCAGGTAACATACCTACTATATCCCGAAGGTCGTAAGTAGGTATTTTCTCCATTTCACCTGGTGTAAGTGTAAAATTGCAACTGTATGGATCACACATTTTCATGCCAAAATAAACACTAACACAACTACTGGCACGATCATCTATTGATATCAACTGCGGCTGATTGACCGGAACCGGAGCAATACACTCTTTTTTCTCAACAGAAACTATTCCGCCTGTTTCCTGTGCAACTGCCGGCAGACACGAAACTATTACCAATAGTATAATGATCGTTTTCATAAATGTTCTTTTAATAAAGACGTGATTACAAACGAAAATCTTTGGTGTATGTTTAAAATGTTTTTCCCTATACCATGGCCTTTTTCTTATACTCTCCTTTGCTTTTCCGGATATTACAGGCTACTACTTTATACTCCGGGCAAAGTGCTTCAGAGTCTGATACACTGGAGGTAATATTGTTCATCATGATCTCAGGGAAGTGGAATGTACTGCTTAGAATACCGGGCTTCACTTCATCTGTGATCTTTGCTCTGATGTCTACTTTACCCCTGGGCGATTCCACACAAACCATATCACCTTCCGCTATCTGGTGTTTTGCAGCATCAGCGGGGTTGATCATGAGCACATCATCTTTTACTATCAATACATTATTTGTACGTCGGGTCATTGCGCCACAGTTATAATGTTCCAGTTCACGATTGGTAGTGATGATATACGGATAAGACTTTTCGTTCTGCACCAGTTCTTCTGACTTCTTGTACTTATTGTAAATGAATTTACCCTTACCTCTTTTGAAAGTATCGGTATGCAGTATCTGGGTATCCTTACCGTCTTTTGCTACCGGCCATTGCTTGCCATCATTACCCAGTTCATCCCATTTCACACCTTCGAAGAAAGGTACTATCTGTGCTATTTCTTCCAGCACCCACTTTGGATGATAAACGGCGGGCTGGGTATAACCCATCCTGTTCATAATATCCACCATTATCTGGCCATCGCTTTTGGTGCCTGCTATTGGCTCAACAACTGCATTGACCCTTTGTATTCTTCTTTCACCATTGGTAAATGTGCCGCTCTTCTCGAGAAAAGAAGATGCAGGAAGAATAACCGTAGCCAGTTTTGCTGTTTCGGTCATAAATAACTCCTGAACAACAAAAAGTTCAAGATTTTTAATTGCAGCTACAACATGGTGTGTATTAGGATCGGTCTGTGCCATATCTTCACCTATTACCCACATTGCCTTGAGTTTGCCATTTATTGCGGCATCGTACATCTGGGGTGTCTTCAAGCCTGCGTAATCTGGCAAGGATACATGGTAAAACTCTTCGTATTTTTTATGGTATACAGGATCAGACACATCAAAATAACCAGCACCCTGATATGGCTGGCAGCCCATATCTGCCGAACCCTGCACATTATTCTGCCCACGAAGCGGATTAACACCTACACCTGGCCGGCCAACATTCCCGGTGATCATCGCAAGGCTGGTAATCAGCATTATGGTAAATGTACCTTGTGAATGTTCTGTAACACCTAAACCATGAAACTCCATAGCGTTAGGTGCACTTGCATAAGCTATAGCCGCATCTCGCACCAGTTTTTTATCAACACCACAGATAGCAGATAGTTCGTCCATATCATTTGCCAGTACCTCTTTTCTAAAATCCTCATATCCTTCTGTGCGCTGAGCTATAAAATCTTTGTCCTCCATACCTTCACTGATGATATAGTATAACATCATGTTGAGCATCGCCATATTGGTGCCCGGACGTAGCTGCAAATGATAGGTAGCATATTTTGCCAACTCTGTGCGGCGTGGATCGATAACAATACTTGTCCTCCCACTCATGGCTACCTGCTTAAGCTTTGCACCTGTAACCGGGTGCCCATCTGTAGGATTGGCACCAATCACTAGTATACAATCAGTAAGTTTAAGGTCTCTTATAGAATTAGTTGCAGCACCTGTACCAAATGTACGCTGCATACCAATTGCAGTAGGTGAATGACATACGCGGGCGCAACTGTCAATATTATTAGTGCCCATTACTGCCCGGATAAATTTCTGCATGAGATAATTTTCCTCATTAGTGCCTCGTGAAGATGATACCCCGCCAACGGCATCACCGCCGTATTTTGCTTTTATTTCAGTAAGCTTATTGGCAATGAATTCGTATGCTTCATCCCATGTAGCTTCTACAAACTCACCATTCTTTTTTATAAGTGGTGTACGCAACCTGTCTTTATGATTGTAGAAAGAAAATGCGTATCGGCCCTTAAGGCATGTGTGCCCCTGATTGGTATCGGCAGTATAAGGAGCCTGTATCGATTTGATCTTACCGCCCTTAACTGCTACTTCGAGATTGCAACCTACACCACAGTAGGTGCATATCGTACGCACTTTTTCATCAACCTGTATAGACTTTGATTCAAAAATATCCGAGATGGCAGAAGTAGGGCAAGCTTGGGCACATGCACCGCAACTTACACAATCAGACTGCTCAAAATTAACCTCCATGCTTTTTACAATATGGCTTTCAAAGCCCCTCCCAGCCATGCTCAATACAAACTGGCCCTGCACTTCATCGCATGCACGGACACATCGGAAACAATTGATGCACTTAGAAAAATCAGAGGTCATGTAGGCGTGGCTCTTATCTTTCTTCCGGTCAAGATGTGTTTTCCCATCCGGATAACGCACATCGCGGATACCTACCCTGGCTGCAACTTCCTGTAATTCGCAATTATTATTCACCTCGCAAGTGAGACAGTCCAACGGATGATCTGTAAGCACAAGCTCAACAATATTTTTCCTTAGTTTCTGTACTCGGTCTGATTCTGGATAGATAAACGAACCGGGGATAACGGGTGTATGGCAGGAAGCCATAGTTTTAACAGGGCCGCCCTTTGTGAGCGCAACATCTACACTGCATACACGGCATGAGCCAAACGGATCAAGATTGGGCGCATCACATAATGTGGGTATTGACTTTTGCCCAAAATGCCTGCGCATCAGTGCGAGAATAGTATCGCCTTCTTTGATCTCATACGGATGATCGTCAATATAGGCGAACTTAGCTGCGGTCTCCACCGGTTCTTTTCCACTCTGCCCGCTACCGGGCTTGCTTTCTACATAATATTGCTTGCTCATATTGATAGTTTTATGAGAAATACTGCTCTAATTCGTTATTAAAATATTGCAACGCATTCCTTATGGGTAGCGGTAAGCCACCACCTAATGCGCACAATGAACCTATTTCCATTGTTGTTATCAAGTCTGTAAATAACTCACGGTCCATTTTATAATCAGAAGTAATCGCCTTGCCCACCATTTCGTAACCTCTCGTAGAACCTAAGCGGCAAGGAAAACATTTACCGCAACTTTCATGTGCGGTAAACTGAAACAAATGCTCAATGTACTTGATAACCGGGAAATCATATGGTAAACAAACCACAGAAGCATGCCCCAGTAAAAATCCGTTTTGTGAGAAAGATTCAAAATCTACTGTAAGGTCTGGTATCTTATGTATTGGCACCAGGCCGCCCAGTGGGCCACCTATGTGCATGGCTTTTATACCCGTGCGGAAACCACCACCCAGATCATTAACTACCACGGAAAGCGGCGTACCCATATCTACCTCATATATGCCGGGCTTATTAAAGAAACCATCGAGCGAAACCAGTTTTGTGCCTGTGGATTTGCCTCTGCCTATTGCGGCAAATGCAGTACCGCCATTAGCTATAACCCATGGTATGCATGCAAGTGTTTCGACATTGTTTACGGCAGTAGGCTTGTTGAACAGGCCGAACTGTGTGGGGTAAGGCGGACGAACACGCACTTCAGGACGCTGGCCTTCTATGGAAGACAACAGGGCAGTTTCTTCACCGCATATATATGCGCCCTGTGCTTTTATTACTTTAAAATCGTAAGAAAATCCGGAACCCAGGATATTTTCACCAATAAAACCTTTTGCACGGATGTCATCAATTGCTTTTTGGGTGATCTCTATAGCTTCAGGATATTCACCTCGTATATATACTACACCGGTATTGGCACCTGCGATATAACCGGCTATGATCATACCAAGGAGCACTGAATGTGGACGCTCTTCGAGCAAGTATCTATCGCTGTATGCGCCGGGGTCACCTTCATCAGCATTACAAACAATGAATTTTACATTGCCTTTGGTATTCTTACAAGATTCCAGTTTGAATGATATCGGAAATCCTGCACCACCACGGCCTCTTAGCCCGGATGTTTTTAGCTCAGCCAATAAATTATCAGGTGTGTTAGCCAGCGCAATGCCGAGTGTCTTATAAAATGTATCAATACCCGGAAAATTGCAGGTGAGCACTGCCGTGCCCACGGAAGCCTCATTGTATTTATCTATAGGTTGTGGTTTGCCCTGCTTGATAGAGGCAATATCATTAATGTCGTTGCCACTATAGTTATGGCCGTTGTAGTTAAAAGAACTGTTCTCATGGCACCTTCCGAGGCAGCACATCTCGCCAATTTCTTCTTCTTTAAATTCCTTATGGAGTTTGTCTTTTAACTTATCCTGCGTACCGGCGGTAAGGCATGAACTGCCATTACATACATAAACTTTTTTACCCTGGTTTTCGGGCCGTAGAAAGTCATAAAAGGTAGCAGCACCATATACATTTGCTTTACCCATCAGGAACTCTTCGGCCAGCTTTTCTATATTCTTTTTAGAAACGGCACCAGTTTCTGTAGCGGCAATGCCTAATTCTTCAAAAAGATTTTCCCTAAGTCCTTTCCTGCCTGATAATTCACTCAGATTTTTTGACATAAAATTGATTAAAAGCCCCAAAGCCCGGGTACACCCAACAAAATTGGAGTAACAACCAGTTACGATTATTCAGAGCTAAACGTTCAAGTTCAAATTTAACTAATATTATTGATATAAAGCAGATGCATAACAAATAAAACAATGCATTTACTTGATATAAATACAAGTATTTTATTGAGTCTTTAACAATGCTTATGCGGGTTCTCGAAATTGTCAGATTGGTCTTCGTGGGCGGGGGCATCGATGCATTTAAAATCTTTTTCGAGTAGTAGGTAAAGATGTTTATCATCTCCTATATCCATGTTGTTTTCATAGCCTACTGTTTCATTCTTTGCCCAGGCAGCGGAAATATTTGCAGGCACGAACATGGTTATTTTGTTGTCATTAAAATCAGCTTTTAGGCAGGGGATGCCGTCCATGCTTTGCAATGCGTATACAAAGGAGTTGTTACCAAATTCAGTAGTTTCTTCGAGGTATCCTTTTTCAGCAAACTTATCGACTTCCGGGCGGGTAAGCCTAAACCGGATGGAGTTGCCCTTTATCCTAATCTTCATAGTGTAAAATTAAGGAAGATTCCCTTACATAACTACCCTTTCAGCGCCTGAATAAATATTGAACCGCTCACCACGTAAAAAGCCAATCAGGGTCATACCCCATTCTTCTGCCACTTCCGCAGCCAGGCTGGATGGAGCACCTACCGCAGCTACTATCTTTATACCGGCCATTACGGCTTTTTGTACAAGCTCAAAACTTGCCCTTCCACTGAGGAGCAGTATGTGCTTATCGAGTGGTAAACTACCGACCTTATAAGCAGCTCCTATCAATTTATCTAACGCATTATGCCGGCCTACATCTTCACGGCTAAACAACAATTTACCATTTATATCAAACAAAGCACAGGCATGAAGTCCACCAGTATTTTCAAAAACTTCCTGTTGTTTACGTAATAAGCCCGGCAACTTATATATAATTGTTGCGGGAACTCGTAATTTATCAAATGAATCAGGGATGTTGCAAGCGGTCCGGACAGCCTCAATAGACGCTTTGCCACATACCCCGCAGCTGGAAGTAGTATAAAAATTGCGCTCAAACTGTCCAATAGCAGGTATAATACACTCATTTAAGGAAACAAGGACCATGTTTTCATTATCTGCTTTGGGGTGAATTACCGAAACAATATCTGCAGGGGAACTGATGATGCCTTCAGTATACAAAAAGCCGGTGGCGAGCTCCTCATCATTTCCGGGTGTGCGCATGGTAACGGAAATGCTTTTCTGCACGCGTTTATTCTGAGGACCAAATTCCAGCCTTATTTCCATGGGCTCTTCCACGGCCAGCATGTCGTCAGCATCAGTGCGGTTAGCGGCATTGACCTTTATGATTTTAGTGCGGGAAACTCCAGACATACAAAACGGTTTACGGTTTCACCAATGGCTGCCTGTGCAACAAATTGCCTGATGCATCCTGAATCATTACCAGATAAGTACCCGGAACGAGGTGGCCAATTGATATTTGCATTTGTTCCTGCGATGGTATCTCTTGTTTGCTTACCACCTGGCCGCTAATATTAGTGAGTGTTACAGTAAGCATTCCCTTTTGCAATATACCTGATTGGGATATAGTGACAATATCTAATACAGGGTTAGGATATATACTGATAGCGTCGTTAAGCTTAACAACATTATTTGTGGCTTCAGTATTAGTATACGTTTGGTAATAATATACAGTAGTATAGTTGGGTGTGGCGGGGAACGATACAAAGTTGTAATCATATTCAAAAAGTGTATCCGGCAAACCGGAACTGTTGTAGCTTACCAGATCCATTGTGAATGGCTCCCATGCATTTGCAACACTATCAAAAGAATAAACATTTACTGTATCAGGCAGGCCGATTCCACCAATGATCTTTTGCATATTATACCATGGCGCCCAGTAATTATTGATGGGGTCATACTGGTATTCATGCCAGTAGTTGTGATAAGTATTGGTGCCGGTATAAGCAAAAGTATCTTCTACATTACTGTCTAATGCAGTACCATTGAAAGTATTGTTAAGCACAGTAAGCAAGCGGTTACTGGCATCGTAGGTATTAACATATTGTTCTATCTCAATTAAAGGCAGCGTAAACGATGTATCCGTGTCGTTTGCATAATAATCTATCTGTATGAGGTCATTAGAAGTATTATAAGTATAGTATGCTTTTGAAACAATATACCACGCCCCGAGATGATACTCATAAAGACTGTCTTCAGTAAGCAAACCGGATGAATTGTAAGAAAAGAATTGAGAAAAAGCACTATCGTCAACACCTGCGCTAAAATTAAACCAATAACCACTGTTAATGCTATTGACAGAAGTGAAAGTGTTGATATAACTCTTATTGTTCGTAATAGTTGAATCAGTAAAAATATCGAGATAATTGATTAGATTATTATTGACATCATAGCCAGCATAAGCGGATTCATATAACCCATATGCAAAAGTATATGGATTTTCCTCCCAATGCATAAATGTATCAAATAACACCTGCGGGGTTGTGAATGTCCCGGCATAATTGAACATAGGAGAATTGCTATAAGGATAATTGTAAGGATAGATCATGTCGTTAAAATCATAGGTAGACCCTACACCGGAAGGATAACTAAGATTTACAGAATCAACTAAAACAGTAACACTGTCGGTTCTTTGTGCGATGACCCTGTGCTCAGTAGTGGATGTAACCCTTGCAGTAGAATTATGAAAAGATCTGTTTTGCCGAAGCAAATGGGCTAATACCTGCTTATGCCTGGCATTAACTTTTTTATCCCAGGACTGTGCCGATAATAAATGTGTAGAAAAAACAAGCAGAAAAAACATAAAAAAATGCTTCATTGTATAGCCATTTTTAACTTTATGTGAATATTAGTGGAAGTTACTATTATTATTAAATATTCTTTAATAAATCATGTATATTTAAATGTGTTTTATTTTATTCCGCGAAATCACAACTATCCGAAACTTTTTTGCCTGAATAGCTGCCATACCTTTGGTTAAGAACGACCAAAACACAAAAATATGGGGCTATTCAAACGTAGTAAAAATAATAACAAACCGTTATTGCGCCAAATTCTGGATTTAATACCCGATTGGATTCTGCAAGGTTGTATCAATCAACATAAATCTGATAAAGGCTGTCATAAATACAAAACCTATGACCAGTTAGTCGCTTTAACTTTCGGACAGCTTTGCAAATGCACTACCCTGGCTGATATCAGCACTGGACTGTCTGTTAGCCAAACCTTTATTACAGACCTTAAATTGAAGCAAAACCCTGCTAAAAGCACCATGAGCGATGGCAACAAGAACCGCAACTGGCAAGTATTTGAACTGTTATACTTTAAACTCCTGAAACACTATGAACAAGTGCTAAAACCCAAACATAGAACCGACATCATCGAACAGGTCAAACACCATACCATTAAAATCATCGATAGCACCACTATTGGCTTGTGTCTTAGCCTTTTTGACTGGGCAAAGTTCCGAACAGCTAAAGGGGGCATTAAAATTCATACCTGCTGGGATGATACTTTACAGATACCCGACATGGTAAACATTACAGAAGCAGCCATCCATGATAGCAAGGGATTTGAACAACAGGTATTCAGGAAAGACACCATTATAGTTGAAGACAGAGGGTATTTTGACTTTTCTGTAATGCTGGCTCGCATAAAAGCCCAAAACACCTTTGTAACCAGAACAAAGAACAACACCGTTTACCAGGTTGTCAGGGAATTAGAACTGCCTGACGAAAAAGACCACCATATAATAAAGGACGAACTCATTGTGCTAATCGGAACTAAGGCAATTGAAACAGGGATAAGCAAATACACCTTGCGCAGAACGGCAGTATATGATCAGAAGAATGACAAGGTCATTGTAATCATTAGCAATCAGCTTACTTGGGATGCGGCTACCATAGCGGCTTTATACAAGAAACGCTGGGATATAGAATTGTTTTTCAAGGCACTCAAACAAAACCTACAGGTAAAAACATTTATAGGAACAAGCGAGAATGCCGTTAAGTCACAGATTTATGTAGCATTGATAATGTATCTGCTATTGGAACTGGTGAGAAGAAATACCTGCAAGGTAAAGCAGGCATTGAGCAACTTCAGTGAAAAAATCAGAATCTGCCTTACCTACTACCTTACAATAGAGTATGTATGCAACCACATACAGGCTATTGTGTGTAGGGTAGAGCCTAAACCGCCTGACTTGCAAAAAGATATTTTCTGGAAAAACTCAACCTTGTTCCAGTAAAATCAGGCTTTCCCAGAGATATTTTGCCATTTTTAAAAAAGTTCCGTATGTATATGCCGCGAAATATAATAATAGAGTTCGTATATTGTGAATATCGTCAATTATCATTAATACAATGTTTATGAAAAAACTGACTACCAGAAATAATTCTATTACGTTATCGGCAATATTATTTGTACTTGCTATTGCAGGAACAGTAACGCTGATAAACGCTTGTAATAAGAGCGCTAATACACCGCATGATGCCAATGCTGCCGACCAACAAAAGGTCGCTAAAAGCCTGCCACTGATACTGAACAAGCCAGTTGAAAAAAATGACCCGATCGTAAGTGTTGTAACAATAGCCCGCATTGCGACAAATGCAACAACCAATGTAACAAGAGTTTTCTTTAACCAAAACGAGGAAATATTAACAGTTAGTGATGTTACAGTACTAGCTACCCTTAAAAATGCTTTAAGTAATAACCAGGCAGTACAAATTACATTTGATCCTTACCAGGCAATAGTTTTGAAGGCAAGTATTGCTTCAGGAGAGTACCAGAACTTTCTGGCTGCTAGAAATGTCAATACCAATACCGGCACTACAATGAAGATAGATGCTACAACCACTGAAGATGCTATTAACCACGCGGCAAATATCGGTGTGGTAAACACTACAACATCCGGGCTTAACGGTGTAATACCTGACCTGGCAACTGCTCAACTGATGTTTGACTTTATTTCTCACCAATGCTGCGCACTTCCCGGCCCTTATGCCGTAGAGTATTGTATCACTTTCCAATATTGCGAAGACGGATGTTATGCACGCGCATCGAAAATGTGCGAGATAATCAATAACAATTATCATTATGCTACGCAGAAATTATTCAGCTTCGCATTCTATGGCAATGATGAACTTTGTGTACAGGCGAATAAATGGGGCGGATGCTGCATAAACTGGTGGTATCACGTAGCGCCACTGGTAACTATTAATACCAGTGAAGGGCCCAAAGCATATATTATGGACCCCGCTATGTTCGACCAGCCTGTACCAGTAGCTACATGGCTGCATTTTCAGGAAAATCCAGCATGTATACCTGGCGGCTCTGGTGATGTTCCACTTGTAGATGTTATAAGTATACAACCTAATTCGTCATACCAACCTAACGGAACTCCATTTTCTTTTGTTACCGACCCAGGGGATGTAAATGCGGATGCTACACTTGTGAGTTATAGACCTTTACTTTCATGCCCATAAGTAGCAAACTGGTACTACGTTCAATAAACCCACCATGCTTCAGAAGCATAGTGGGTTTATTGTTTTTTATGTTCCTATCTCAACATTCCCTGGCTTCCCCATCCGGCAAAAAGAAAAAAGGAATAGAAAATACGATGACTGTTGCGGCTATTCGAGGGTCAAATAATAATGAAACGTTTATAAGAGTCACCTTTATTCAATCACAAAGGTTTTACAAACTATCAAATGATGCTGACCCTTCATTTCTCAATTTGCTGAAGGAATCTGAAAAGAATCATACACCTGTAATTATTAAGCGTGCAAAAGAAAAATCAGATATTATATTGAGTGTAAAAAAGCTATAAGCCAGTTTAACTATCTTTATCCTATGGACAAACGGTTCAACATACGCGTTTACGGGATATTGATCATCGATGATAAAATACTTGTAAATGAGGAATTGATAAACGGGAAAAAGATCATTAAGTTTCCCGGTGGAGGGTTGGTGTGGGGCGAGGGTATTAAGGACTGCCTGGTACGGGAATGGAAGGAAGAACTGAACTTAGAAATAGTCGTAATCGAGCACTTTTATACGACAGACTTCTTCCAGGCGTCAGCCTTCGATAATTCACAGGTAATCAGCATTTATTACCGGGTGAGTGCCTTTGTGCCGGATGTGATCGTGAATAATGAGCCCAATGAACGAACCTACTGGATGGCATTGAAAGATATATCTGCACATAGTTTTACTTTGCCCATTGACAAGATAGTGGGCGGAATACTGCAAAAGGCTTCCCATGGCAAACAAAACTAACTATAAGCAATATTAATAACGCTATTACCGGATAAAAAATAATACCCGTTATCTTTACTTCCATGAAGTTATTAATGTCATACCTCAGCCGCTACAAGCTGATGATCCTTTTAGCAATTGTCCTTGCCGCGATCAACCAAAGTTTTTCTTTGCTAAACCCATATATGGCCGGTCGGATTCTAAATGAACTGGTGAACCATCCTCATTCTTATGATCTTGCAGGCCAAATTTCCAGGAACCAGGCTGCTTATTTCAGGCTGGGACTTATTTTTATTGGCTTGATAATGGGCATAGCAATGGTATCAAGAATTGCTAAAAATTTTCAGGATTATGTAGTAAATGTGGTGATCCAAAAATTCGGCGCTCGTTTATATACTGATGGTTTACGCCATGCATTGCGCCTTCCCTATCAGGATTTTGAAGACCAAAGCAGCGGCCAGACATTGTCTGTACTGCAAAAAGTGCGGGCAGATTGTGAAAAATTTATCAACTCATTTTTCAATGTTTTGCTGCCAACAATAGTAGGTATCATATTTGTTATCGTTTTCACCATTCGCCTCAATCCCTATTTACCTTTGGTTTACCTGGGCGGAGCAGCTGTACTGGGCATACTGACCAGTGTATTAAGTAAGAGGATAAAAACTGTACAGAAAAATATTGTGCGGGAAACCAACCAATTGGCCGGATCTACTACTGAGTCGCTCCGGAATATTGAACTGGTAAAAAGCCTGGGCTTAACCAGCCAGGAAATACGCAGGCTCAACGCAACTACTATAAAAATACTGCAACTGGAACTGAAGAAAGTGCGCAGCATACGCACCATTTCTTTTATACAGGGCACATTTGTAAACTTTCTGCAGCAGGTAATCGTAATGAGTCTGCTGTTCTTTATTTTTAAAGGCACTATCAATCCCGGCCAATACCTGACACTTACTTTTTATTCCTTCTTCATTTTCGGGCCTATGCAGGAAATAGGGAATGTAATACTTTCCTACCGTGAAGCTGAAGCAAGCCTGCATAATATGGAAGACCTTTTTAGGAAGCCGGTGGAGTTTTCGCCTGAAAATCCTGAAGCAATAAACGGGATCAATGAAGTGAGATTCAGCAATGTTACTTTTAAACACAACAGTTCTTCGAGGGCAGCATTGGACGACATTTCGTTTGATGTGAAACTGGGGGAAACAGTAGCATTTGTAGGGCCATCGGGCAGCGGAAAAACCACTCTTGTAAAACTGCTGGTAGGCTTATACCACCCTATAACAGGGCATATTTATTATAATGGACATGATGAGGCCAATATTGATTATGAAGAATTGCGCCAGGAGATGGGGCTTGTAACACAGGACCCTCAGCTATTCTCTGGTACAATACGGGAAAACCTTCTGTTTGTAAATCCCACTGCTACAGAAGAAGACATAAATGCTGTATTACAAAAAGCGGCTTGCCAGAACCTGTTGTCGCGTGCAGAAAAGGGGTTGGAGACTATGATAGGCGAAGGCGGGCTAAAGCTATCCGGTGGTGAGCGCCAGCGCATATCCATAGCAAGGGCATTGCTCAGGAAACCAAGGATTATGATATTTGATGAGGCAACATCGGCGCTGGACTCGCTGACGGAGGATGACATATCGCAAACGATACGCAACATCACATCGCAAAGGCAACATATCACGATCATGATAGCCCACAGGTTATCCACTATAATGCACGCAGACCGCATCTATGTGCTGGAAAAAGGCAATGTTATAGAAACAGGTAATCATGCTTCCCTGCTGGAAGAAAAAGGCCTTTACTATGCCATGTGGCGCCAGCAGATAGGAGAACGGAAAGAACCCGCTATGCAAAAGGTTATGGCATAAATCAAATTCCAAATTCACCAAATAATCAGGGAAGGAATTCCAAAATTCAGACGCAGCAAAAGAAAAGCTATTTAAACAGTTCTTCTTTTGTTTTTGGGCGCTGGTCAATTAGCCATTTGAACCGGCTAAGGCGCATGGTGGATAGGTCTGCTTTTTCTAAAGGGGTCATTGTCTGGTGTGGATCCTGGTAAAAGCTGATATTTTTTATCTTATTACCTGAAAATAAAATAACCATACGTTTACTGTTGGCCTCATCTACACCTGTGTATGAACCGTCTTTATCTTCCTGTGGATAATAGATACACTCCGCATTGGGCACTACTATCATTTTGGATATTTCATTATTGGTAAAAAACGCTGTAAGTGTTTTCCCCTGTACCTGGTTGAATAAGCCAGCTTTTGCAGGCCCTGATTGCGACACAAGAAAGGCATTATTAGGTACGAACATTTTCCTGAGGTGGTTGCTGTCAAGATAGAGTAAAATAGTATCGCCGGTGATCTGGCTGTTATGCGCCCAGATTATGGGTATGTTTATCATTCTTATTATAGAGTCAGAACGGGTGTAACATACGCTGTCACATTTGCCCTGCAATGAATCGGAAAAAATAAGTGTGTGGTTGTAACCTACAAAATACATAGGAGCAGTCGTATCGGCTCCGGTTGTATCCACAGCCCTGAGCCGGTGTGTTTTCACTTTAGTTTTTTTGGATTTGCCGGTGGCAACAGGGGTTTCAGATTGGTATTGCAAAACCGGCCTTGCCCTACTGGAATCATTCATAAAATCCGGTATCCGATATTTATAAGATGGCACAACCCATTCAAAATCAGGTTTTGGAGCTTTTATTTTCTGTTTATGTCCAATCGCTTTATTTGAATCCTTACTGAGCGTATCGCTTTTTTTATCTGAGGCGATCTCAATTGGTTTAATAGCTTTTAAGCTATCTGGATTTTTCGTAGAATCGCTGGATGCAGTAGCCATGGTATCACGTAATAAAGGCGCTTTAATTTTCATTTTCACCATTGGGGCGGAATAAAAAGTATCTGAGCGCATGTAAATTGTATCCTTGCCGTTTACCTGCTTCATTACCGGTTTTATCATGGCCCATAATATACGCTGCCTCCTGAAAAATTCGGCATGGCCGCAAAAGAGCGTAGAATGATGGGCTGTATCTATAGATATAACATTACCGAAAGCATAACCATAACCCGTTGCTTTATTATAATGCAACGTATCCCCTTCTATATACTGGCCATCATTCCATATAGACGAATGACCAGTGAAACGGGCTATAATATTCTTGCTGTCGTATGTACCGTTACTGGTGACAAGAACTGACTTACCGCTGTCGCTGGTGACTGTGGAACGGGCATAAAAGGTTTCAAACTTTGTTTCTGTGTTATAGCCAAGGTCTTCTGACTTTATATTGTATTTAGGATCTGTGACAACAACCTTGCCTTTAAATCTGGCATCTTTGCTGTGCACATTATATACTCCGGTATTGCTTGTAACCGTTGTGCTGTCGCTGTGCAGGGTGCCACCTTTGAAGTATTCGCCGGTCTTGGTGCCCATATCATAATTGAGCTCTTCGCACATAAGGTCATTTTTGCCATCAGTGAGTATAACATTACCACTCATGAAGGCCATTTTTTTAGAAGCAGTGTACCTGAGGTAATTGCTGGTGCCATGCGTGCCATCCTGCTGTGAAATTTTCACATCGCCGAAAGCCTCGAAATTCCTTGTAGTAGAATTCTGGTAAGCGCTGTCGCAATACAATGTATCTGCACCTTCCAGAAACGCAACAGAATCAATGAACTTGTCATATTCGCCTGAATCTGTTTTATTGTAGGTAATGACCCTCGTATTAAGTATGCGAATCGTGATCTTATTGGTATCAGCCTTTTGCTGTGCCTGAACCTGAAGCACGGAAAAAATAAGATAAAAACAAAACACAGCTACTCTGCACAAAATGCACACGATATCGGGTTTCTGTAAACTGGTTTTACTGAAAAACATCAAGAAAGCTGAAAATAACTACTTACTTTTTTTGCTGCCAAATACAGTTACGTTGATATAATGGCTGGGATGAGCCTTTATATCATCCATAAGTTTATTCAGCGACTCAAGCGAACTATTCAGGTTGTTGTATACGTCTTTATTATTAACGAGCATACCCAATGAACCCTGGTTATTATTTATTTTATCGAGCACACCATGCAATTCACTTATCGACTTCTGGAGATCACTCACCGTTTTCTGTATTGGTGCATTTGCCAGTTGCTTTGTGATATTGTCTACGCTGCCTAAAATATGCCTGATGGTATCACTATTTTTTGCAAGCGCACTCGTAAATGTATTTGCATTATGAAGAATGCCGGTCATATCGCTGCTTTCCTTATTCAGCGTGCCAGACAACAGCGCAAGATTATCGGCAGTGGTTTGTATGGAGGCAATGGCAGCAGCAAGCGCTTTCTGATTATCAGGGCCTACAACAGTATTGATACTATTGAGCGTTGTATTAAATAAACTAATTGTCTGTTTTAGTTCCTCGAGCCTTGGTGTAAGCTGATCGGACATTTTATCAACCAGGCCTGCTTCTTTAGAAGTGGGAAGCGTGGCGCCTACCTCAATTTCTCCCGGGCCTTTCCCCTGATCAAGATGTATGACCTTGGCGCCAAGCAAATCGCCTGAGGCTAATGTAGCAACGGTGCCTTGAGGCACTTCAACACTTTTATTAATGGTAATGGTGACTTTAACTTCCTTGTTGTCTATTAACTCAATATGCGATACGTGGCCTACATTCAGCCCCCTTGTTAAAACGTAAGCAGATGCCTGAAGGCCATCTACATCGGTAAAATAACAATAATATTGTTTTTCACTGGAAAAGAGATTGGCCCCTTTTAAGAAATAAAACCCGAAGAACAGCACCACCAGGGCTGCTGTAACCATCAAACCAGTTTTCATCTCCTTGCTTATAGCCATCTTTATCGAAATATCTGCAAAATAACGAAAAGAGAGACAGATTTAGTACGTTAATTTAGTTGTATACCAAATGTCACTACCTTCATAGATATTCTTTACTAACTACAGATTGAATGTTTTGGTAAAAACTGTTCAGTTTTATTGGTTTTTGATTTTTTACATACTGATATAGTATATTTTGACATTCAATATAGAAAAATGGACAGAGTATTTTAAAAATCTGTACCGAGAGCAAAGTATATAACCGGCTTTTTGATCCCGTCAATGTTCCATGCAGCATCAAAGCGAAGAAAATAGCCCAATAATGCAGTACGTAAGCCTGCACCATACCCTAATGCAAGGCCATCACTATTGGGCACAGTAAGCGAAAGGTATATATTGTTATATCCGGTAGCTGAAGCATACTGGGGATAATTATAGGTATTTGACGTGTTATTTGCATTTGGAAGGAAGCCGTTCCACGCATCACCGGCATCCATAAACGCTACAAATTGGAGGTTTTTAAGAATAGAGGATTGTATAGGCCTATTCATAAAAGTGGTGAGTATTGGCAGGCGCAGCTCTGTACTGAAAATAAAGAAGTTATTGCCCACACGTGCATATTGGTCGTAACCACGTAGGGTATTTTCCATGGCCTGCCATCCATAGTTGCCTGCCGGAGGATTGGTTTCGTTCGAGCCTTGTTTAGGGCCTATCCAATCGTCTACGCCACCTACAAGATACTCCACCTCACTGGTGCCATCGGAGTGGGCATATGCCATTCGGTTTGCCAAAATAAAGTTCCGGTATAGCTTCGTATAGTTGCGGATATCGGTGCCGAAATTATAGCAGCCCGGGTTTCCGTGGCCAAAACCATATATCTCTTCGCCATAAACCTTGAACTTCATCCCATTGGAAATATTGAGCGTAGGTGACGTGGTGTTGTCAAAAACATACTCCAGCCGGCTAATGGATGTATAAACAATAGGAGCGTTAATGTTATAAGCAAGGCTAAGGGTATCAGTAACTTTTTCTACTGATCTGTCCTGGCGAAGGCTGGTGTGGAAACGAATGCTATGTACCCTGTCAAGTGGATAACTGAAATCGGACTGCACCATATTGGTAACTGATTTGAATAACTCGTTAGACTCTGCAAGAAGCGTGCCGCCACTCACATACCCAACTGTCTGGTAAGCCTTATCGGTGCTGCGCAATAACAGCAAGCCCCAATCTACCCGGTGCCTGAAATTCTGATACTGCAGAAAGTAAGTGGTAGGCGAACCTTCAATAGGCAATTGTAAACCACCGGTGATCTTATAATCTTCCATAAGCTCATCCAGGCTAAAAGTCATGAGCCCACTAATGGTAGGATTGACAAACTCGCCACCATTTGCGGCAATGGACTGATACTGGGAAAACAAGATGCTGTTATCAAGCTTTACATTGAACATATCCGGCTTGAAACTCAATTTATAGGAAGTGGGCTTCATGTTGAGATAACTGCTGTCTGTGATAACGGAAAGCACAGAGCTATCGGCATTTGAATTTGTATTATAAATATTGTTTGTCCTGCTTTTTGCTTTATGCTTGGGTTGCGGAACAGTGTCGTCTGCAAATTCAGATTGAAAAGCATTACCACCTTTTATTTCCGGATCAGCCATATCATCATCTGTGGATGCATTCATGCGTTTATGGCCTGTTTGGGATTTTCTGGGCGCATCCGGGATAGCATCATACGCCTGTTCATTTTCGGCAGATAAGGTGGTTGGCAATAATACTTTGGCCTTTGCATTAACACCGGGCATCTGCAGCTCATGGAAGTATACCATGTATTTATCCTTTACCTGGATAACATCGGCAACATCGCCACTGGCCAGGTTATACTGCTGGCTGAGTATACTGGTGTAGTAATTAGTGACAGGTACTGAATAAGCCGAATCGTGATTGGTTTTGTCGCGACCAAAGAGCACTACGTATTTATTGTTGACCCCATTGCTATCGCAGAGGTAAGCAAAATTATCAAGGCCATATTGGATGGGTTGTGTAACAATACCGTTCTTCACATTTGACAACTGGAGCAACTCCGTTTTCATTGTCTTCGTGTTGTAAAAGTATACATTCATAGGGCCGGTGGGCAGTTCATTAACTTCCTGCGGAACGTTCAAATTTGGTTTAGGCCTGTTGGAAAGAAATAAAATACCCGTTCTCGAACCACCACTGACGAACTGAGGTGATACATCATCCCAGACATCATCGGTAATGTTGGTCATTTTCGAGCCCTTTAAAGTAAACATGTAAAGGTCTGTCTGGCTCTTTTTTATTGCCGAGAATACCAGCTTGTCCTCATCCTGGTCTGTACCGAAAGACATTGACAATACCTGGTCGAACCGATTTTTGGGGATCACATAATCATTGATCCTGCCCTTGAGACTGTTGTAAATGCGCAGCCTGACAGTATGCCCTTTTTTGTACAGCAAGGCCATTTTATAACCCGTATTCGACCATGCGATCATTGGATAGCTCGGGTCTATTTGTTCCGTAAGATCTTTCTGCCCACCCTGAAGGAGCACTGAGGCCTCCTGTTCTTTGGATGTTTTTTGATCATACACTGTGAATTCACCATCCTTCCAAACCACATAGCAAATATCACTGCCCCTGGGCGATACTCTGATATCTCTTATTATACTATTGTCTTTGGGCACTTTGAGGGCGATGAGGCCTTTTGTACTATCTGGTTTTTCTTCTTTGAGGGCATCGTGTGCATATACATCTCTATAAAAGTTCATGCAGGAATCATAGGCCTTCCTGATCTTCATGCTGAGATTTGTCTTAATTGCATCAGTGAGTTTCGTTTTTTTCTGCATTGCGTAGAGCAACTTCTTAACCGTACCGGGGCCATACTGTGTGGCCACAAATTTCCAGAATGCTTTGCCGGCCAGTTCAGGATACTCATTTGACAATTCATAAAAACCAGCATCGGGACGATCATCAAGAATACTTTCCCATTTACTGCTGCTCTTTGCATCCCAACCATCCACAAGGTAGCCGATGTACCCATCCGGCACCCATGGCGGCAAGTTGAGTATTACAGCGTTCTTAACCATTTTGGCGAAATTATCACCGAAGATCATCCGCTCCATGACCACACGCGCCATGCCGGTGCGTATCTGGTGCTGGAGATCGGCGTGCTCTCCTGTAAAGTATACAATGAGCTTATCGCCAACAAGGTTTATTGTACCGGCTTTGGAATTGCCAATACCCTGGGCTTCATCCTTCAATCCAATATTTGTCTGGCGATAATCATCGTATGAATTGTAAATGATAATATTAAAACGTTTAGGAAACTGCCCCCCAAGCTTGTGCTCAATAAGCTGTATATCGTCTTCCGCTTCTTCTGAAACATACCTGCCCAATTGCCTGCCCTGCCGGTCATAATGATATACCCTGAAGTGTTTGGTATCAAAATATTTCCACTGAAACTTGCGGTACTGGATACGGTTTTGGCCAAATGGTTCGAGGTAAGATTGGGCATGTAGGTTTGAATACATGCCGATTGTCGCAATCATTATTAAAATGATCACTTTTATATAAATCTTCGACATGAATTGAGCCATTAAGCCATTAAGCCATTGAGCCATTAATTGCTGTACTTTTGCAATACAAATTACTAAAATTATATCACACCGATATGTTAAATGTTAACTTTTTCACTTTCAATGCTTTTGAAGAGAATACCTACATAATTTCTAATGAAAAAAAGGAATGCTGGATTGTAGACCCCGGCATGTATCATGAAGAAGAACGGAAAGCATTGTTTGCTTTTATTAGCCAAAAAGAATTACAGCCCCAGGCTATTATCAACACCCATACTCATTTAGACCATATTTTTGGCGTTCAGGCTGTTATCAACAAGTATGGAATTCCATTTGGTGTACATAAGCAGGAGTCAGAGGTATTAAGAATGGCAGCGGGCTCGGCAACACTGTTTGGTTTTGATTTTAAAGAAGCTCCGAAACCCACTTTTTATATCAAAGAAAGCGACCCGTTGATGTTGGGGGAGGACGAGATCACTGTGTTTCATACTCCCGGCCATTCACCGGGCAGCATATCTTTTTATTATCCCAAAGGCAATTGGGTAATATCAGGAGATGTGCTTTTTTCAGGAAGCATAGGGCGCACTGATCTACCCGGTGGCAGTATGGATGTATTGCTGAAAAGTATTCGCACCCATTTATTCACACTACCCGGAGCAACTACGGTATTATCAGGACATGGGCCGGCCACAACAATTGCTGAGGAGAAAATGCATAATCCTTTTTTGAAATCGTAAGGTTAAATCAGTTGGGAACTATTGCTTTACAATAATTTCCCGGCCATGTAAAACAGGAACTACAGGGTGCTGGTTCGGGGTAACGCAATATTCCATTTCTTTTTGCAATCCATAAGCCGACAGGCGACCGTAATGAGAGCTGTCTTTAAGAAAATCAATAAAATTTGCACCACCCGAACACTGGTATAAATGGCGTGCAACCCTTGCACTGTCGTCATTGATCTCAAATGAATGCTGTAACTCATTTACTACAGCACCGGCAAACAAAGTATCTTCAAGATTAAATCGGTCTTTCCATGATGCACAGCCTAGCACTACTTTCTTATTCCTGGCCAGCAAGTAGTTGCAAACAGCGTCCAGGTTAAGAAATGAGCCAATGACTATATCAGATGCTCCTTTAACCATATGCAAAAGCCTTGTACCATTGGTGGTAGTGAGCACTAATGTTTTGTCTTTAACAAAATGTGGCGGATATTCAAGTGGTGAGTTGCCATGCTGGAGGCCGGGAGCGATTTTGCCATCCCGTTCACCTGCTGTAATGCTACCGGGAATGCTTTGGCCTATGGTAATGCACTCCGCAACAGAGGCAACCGGTATAACACATTTTGCCCCATTATGCAAAGCGGCAGTAATGGTAGATGTGGCCCTGAAAATATCAATAATAACAACGATTGTATCATTAGTATCGTACAAATGTAATAATGCAGGTGAGAGGCATACTTCCAGGCTTGGCTTCCTCATTTCTTCCGGTTAGTTTATCGTGCAAGATAATAATCTATTTATTAAGAAGCCCCCGATTATCGGGGGCTTCAATATCAGGAGGGCATCAAATAATTAGTATACCCACATATCAGCCTCTTTGTTAAATATTTCCTCGGTAACGCGTTTGCCTTCGTATAAAGATTCCATTGGGGTGAGGCTTTCTTTAAACTCTGATCCGTAAGGATTGCTAACCTTAGTGATCTTGCTGGAGAACTGGCGGCTTTCGAAAAACTCATCCCAAGTCATGCGGGCAACATCATTTTGAGGGTTAAAAACCTCATATTGGGCAAGCAAGTTGCGGATATCCGGATAATACAACCAGAACATAGCCTGTGGTCCACGGTAAACGTTGTTTTCGTCATATACGTCCTTAACCGGTGCAATACCTATTATTCTTACCACCATTTGGCCTTGGTTACGATCAAAGATCCAATCTTCTTTGATTCTGAATTTCCTGATGTTATTCGGATCAAAATCCCTAGTAGTGATCTTTTGTGTTTCCTGGTTAGTAATAGGATCCGTAACAGTGATAGTATCTATTTTACCTGCTACAGACTCCATGATATCTTCCTTGCTCATTTGAGTTGTAAATCGGTCATCAAAGGTCTTATACCCTTTTATTTTGCCTGTTTTTAAACCGTCAATGAGTATTTCTATAAACATACCGCCTCCTGAATTTTCATCGCCGGCATAGCGGAAAGCTACATTTTGTTTTTCACGTGTATCAATTTCACGCCAAACACGCTTCTTCCATAAGATGTCTTCTTCGCGGATATGCTGCCATGGTATAGGCATTGTAGCATGCGAAACCTTATCATAGGCGCCATCATTGGTTCTGGACGGTTGCCAATCTTTATTTACACCTTTCTGGGTACTAGATAAAGGCTGGTCTGTGGCCTGGCCAAAAGTAGTACTTGCTGTAAATAATAACAGTGCAGCAGCAGTTAATTTATATGAATTCAGGATGGTCATATCCTCTTGTTTTTTACTACGTTAATTAATTTAAAATCAAACTTATACCAGGCAATGTTCTCGTTAGTTTATCCGGGCCTACAGCCTTAATATCATCAATAAATATCCTATCGCCGGGTCTGCACATTTCCATTAACTTTGTAATGTTAGGATTTTTCCCAAACCTGCAACCTGCAGGATCTGTAACTTCATAAGGGCCTTGTATATCCTTGCCTTTAGGCAAAGCAGATACAGAGAAGTGTGTGATAGTGTATTTAGCATCAAATATAAAGTTGTCAAGAACTGCAGCAGGGGCAATTTGCACTCTGAAGGTAGATGCAGCCATAGCTCCACCGGTTCTTCCTCCAAGTTTTGCTACCGGATCAGGTATACGCAAAACACGTACTGTCATACCACCCACTTTCTTGATCGGGCCTTCTTTTGTTTTAGCATTTATCGCAACTTCAATTGTTCCCGGTTTTTCAACTCTGATAGCATAATGGCCTTTCTCACCTGTAGCTGAGGTGCCTGCTGGCATACCTAACGAAACATCTTCCACCGAATAACCTGCAGCAGTAACTGTAACCGGGTTATCAACACCTATATAAAACACGTTCATTTTGTCGAGCTGCATAGATGCACCGGTAGTACCTACCATGTATTCAAATTTCCATGGATAAGATTTATCTCCTTGCTCATTTTTCAAATTTATCGTCCCCTGAACGGTTTTCAAACCGGTACCGGAAGCAACAGTTTCCCATTGGATGATTCCATTTACAGCAGGCTTGGTACTTCCACCGCCGGCACTGCCAATAGTTGGATTCAGATGCCTGTTAAAGGCCGCAAGTAGTATAGTTGCTTCGATCTTATCGCCTTCAAGTGCATAGCTTTGCTTTGGAACTGCTACAGCAGCAATAGTATCGAACTTAATATCTTTTAAATGCGCCTCATCATAAAGTTGTTTAATAACGAGGGCTTCACTTGCGCGAACGTCATTCTGGTATTTGGAAAACAATGCCAGCGCTGCGATGGCAGGCATGTGCTCAAAATTACCAATACTCCAGTCACCGGTAGGATTATGATCGTTTTTCTTGGCATTTTCAACTCTCAAAGGCATCAGAGGATCAATAGCAGAGCGCTCATTAGCATTTACCATTGACAGCAAATACTCACGCATGCTTTCTATTTTTCTCTTCAGGGAATCTCCACCTTTTTTCTCTACAAGCAGTAATGTAGTGGCATCAATATTATCCATCCTGTCTGGAAATTGGGGATCTTCCTTGCTGTAACCACCGGCTTCCATCACTATCCTTTTCTTCCAGTTGTCCAGGTAAGCTACCATTTCATTAGCTTGCTTTACTACATCATCAGCTTTCTCACGGTATGGCCTTACTTTTTCAGCCTGACCTGGAGCTTTTTCATTCTCTAATATCTGGGCATATATATCCTTGTTTCTTTGGTCTATAGAAACGTTGGATTTATCTATGCTCGAACTCAACGTCCGGAAGGCATTGAGAATCTCATTTGATACATTTAGGGCCAGCAGTGCTGTCAACACCAGATACATCAGGTTGATCATTTTCTGCCGCGGCTCTTTAGGTAAAGACATTCTTTAATTTTTACTGTTAGAATAATATTGTTTATTCATGGTTTATTAACGACCCTGCATAGCAGACAACATGTTACCATATACCTGGTTCAACGTGGTCAGGTTTTTAGCAAGTAACCCTATCTGGTCTTTAGCTGCTGTAGCATCGGTAGCGCTGGAAGCCATAGCTTCTGATGCGTTAACGAGATTACTGTAGAATTTATTCATCGCTTTCAGATGGTTATTTGCATCCTGCAATTCTACTTCATAGATCTGGTTAAGTGTTCCTAAGTTTTTAGATAACACCACAACTTGCTCATGAAACTTGGTAGTATCTTCTGCGGCAGCATTGAATGCACCCATAGTTTTGGTAGCACCCATGAACGTGTTTTTCATTTGGCCTAAAGCATCAGCTGCTTCGCGGGCGCTCTGGGAATAAACTCCGGTAGCTGCAGTAACATCCGTAATATCTTTCATCTGCTCTACAGTATGTCCGAATTTCTGGAAATTATCGCTGAGGCGACGCAGGTTAGCAGGGTTGATCTGGGCTTCTTCCATCATTTTATCTAATGATTTAGAAGGTACATCACCTGGCTTATGCGGCTCCTTAAGGCCTTTTTGATATGCTTCTACATGGGGATTATCAGTGATATTCGGGTAAAAACGCTCCCAATAATAATCAGCGTGTGGAGGAAGTAACCCAATGAGTGCGAAGATAAACACTTCGGTAAACATCCCGATATTAAGCATGATACTTGCACCAGGATAGTGCTGTATCTTGAAAAGTGCGCCTAATAGTACCACAGATGCTCCAAGGCCGATGATCATGTTTTGGAGACGTTTACCTCCTTTTGTTTCAAAAAACAGTGTTATTGAATTCATTGTTGCCGGTTTTTTTCTTTACTTTGATTAAAAGATGTTATATGACGATATTGTTTAAAGTTTTTATTTCCTAACTGCGCGCCTGTTGCTCAAAGAAGGCACGATCTCTGTATACACACAACGGAACCCGATATATGCTTTAGATGTATCCTGGTATTCGAAATCACGGGTACTTACCTGGAGGAAGTATGCAACATCACGCCAGCTACCACCACGCACCACTTTGCGGGCCATATAAGGATGATCTTTTGCATCATTAGGTTGTACATTATAGGTAACGCTTGGATTGATATCAGCCATCTGGGTGTAAGTGCCTCCGAAATACGCAGATTTTGTCCACTCGGAAACGTTACCTGCCATATTTTTCAGGCCAAAGTCGTTAGCTGCATACCAATCAACCGGTACTGTGTAAAGTCCTCCATCTGCTGCATAATTTCCACGCTGTGGTTTAAAGTTAGCAAGATAACAACCTTTTTTGTTGATGATATATGGTCCGCCCCAGGGATATGGAGCTTCGTTGCGGCCACCACGTGCAGCCCATTCCCATTCTTCTTCTGTAGGAAGGCGGAATTCACCTTCTGTATACATCTTTGCTTTTTGGCGCTCAGATACCCACGCTTTAGTACGCCAGTCACAGAATGCGTTAGCCTGGTTCCAGTTAACACCAACAACCGGATATTTATTAAAGCCCTGGAACCAAAAGTATTGTTGTGCTATCGGCTCATTGAATGAGTAATTGAACTGACGGATCCAAACTGTAGTATCAGGATATGCGATCTCGTCATGAGCGATAACATATTTTGATTGCGGATCATTAGGATGCAATACAGCTCCTTGATAATCAAATACAGTATAGTGATACCTGAGTTTGCCTGCATCTAACTGCTTAATGCCCCAACCTGACTGCTCAGCAGGCAGATACATTGCAGCCAACTGATCCTGCAATTCAGGATCTTTCCAGTTAATATGCTTAGACATATCCAGTCGCTGTGTACCATCGGCATTATCTTTGAAATTACCGAGTATGGTATTTGCAATAGAGTCCCTTACATAATTTGTGAACTGACGATATTCCTGGTTGGAGATCTCTGTGGCATCCATGTAAAAACCATTCAACTGAACAGTATGAATCGTTGCGTCATTTCTGCCACGAATATCTTCATCACTGGCTCCCATTTTATAAGAACCAGAAGGAATATAGACCATTCCTATCGGTAATGGAGCTCTATAACTTGACTTCGTTTGATCACCTACTAACTGGCCATTTGAGCCCGCTTGTCCACAACTTGAAGCAAGAGCGAGCAATGCTAAAGCTGAGACCTTGAGGGAAGTTTTTTTCATACTACTATCTATTGTTTTTGCAATTTTGCAACCAAATATTTTCAATCATTTATTTCTCACACCACAGAACGGACGCACAATATTCAAAGTTTTTTCCAAAAATACAAGTTTCGGCAAAAAAAATGTTAATAATTCTACTAAATAAAAATATGAAAAATAGTGAATTTTTCAGATTTTCTTTTGTATATCCAAAATTACAAGTACTTCTTCAACGCTGTGTACGGGCGACAGACAGGCCTGTTCCGTGCAAACAAATATATACATTTTATCAGCAAAAAATTTTTTTTCAAGGATAGGTAATTCAAATATTTCTTTTTGCGAAGTGACTAAATAGGCCTGCGGATGATATTTTGACTGCACCTCATGCAGGAATTTTAGGGCTGTTTTACAGGAACAAACTACGGTTTTCATACCCATTACGTGTCTTTGAAGCAATAAAGCCCAATATCCAAATGAGTAACTGTATCTTGAAGCAGTATCCCTCATCTTAGACAGCATAAGCCCCGCCTGTTCTATCCATTGGCTATTTTCCATACACATACCACACAACCAGAGATTATGCGCCATGATCGAATTTGCCGATGGCGTGGCACCATCATACAGATCAACCTTCCTGACCGGTATATCTTTTTGCGAAACCGGGGAAAAATAAAAGAAACCGTCTTCACGCCCGAAATCTTTTGTTACGATCACCAGCAACTCATTAGCTTTCTGTACCCATTCATTCGCGCCCGTAGCCGATGCCAGTTGCAGCATAGCCTGCGCCAGGTAAGCATAGTCATCTAATTTGGCTGGGATCTTGGCAATGTTGTTTTTCCATACATGCAATAACCCGGCTTTATTCTGAAAAGCACTTATCATCCATTGCATATGCGCAGCTGCAAGTGACAGGTAATTAGCATTATCCAGCACCACACCGGCTTTGCTCAGGCTTACATTCATCAGCGCATTCCAGGAAAGCAGGCATTTATCATCCGTAAGCGGCAGTATCCTTTTTGCACGAAGAGCAAACAACTTGGCTTTAACAGCGTCTATGCGCTGTTTTACTTCTTTCTCAGACAGTTGATATTGTGTTGCAACCTTACTTGCACTTACTGCCACATGCAGTATGTTCGTATGTTCCCAATTACCCCCCGGGCTCACGCCAAAATAAGTTGCCGCCATTTCATCATGCTCTCCTGTCGCATCTATCCACTCCTGCCACGTCCAGGTATAGTATTTACCTTCCACACCCTCACTATCTGCATCGATCGCACAATAGTATCCGCCACTGCTATCCTTTAACTCTCTTTCCACAAATGCAATGGTCTCTTCTATAATGGTTTTATACCGCTCCTCTTTTGTAATGCTATAAGCATCGCATAGCGCAGATATCAATAAGGCATTGTCATATAGCATCTTCTCAAAGTGCGGGATCAGCCAGTTACTATCCGTGGCATATCTTGCAAAGCCTCCGCCCAGTTGGTCATATATTCCTCCCTCTATCATGGCATCAAGGCTCTTCAATGCATGCTGTAGCGCAGGCTCATAACCCGTGAAGTGATAATGCTCTAATAAATAACTGATGGCCATAGTGCCCGGGAATTTAGGCGCATTACCAAAGCCTCCGTTTTCCTTATCCGCCTGCTTCAGAAGACTGTCGGCTATTTTCCTGCACGTATCAGCATCAGCGGCAGGCGCTGCATTTTGACCCTGCGCTATTTTTTGCGATGCTTGTGTCAGGTGTTGTATCAGTTGGCCCGCTTGTAATGTTACTTCATCTTGCTGGTCGGTCCAGAGATCAGATATGCGATTGAGCAGCTGCATCCAGGAAGGTCGGTTGTATGCCTGGCGTGGCGGGTAGTAAGTACCTCCGTAAAAGGGCGCCCGGTCCGGCGTAACAAATACATTGAGCGGCCAGCCTCCGTTTCCGTTTATTGCCTGCACTGCATCCATGTACATATGGTCCACATCGGGATGTTCCTCCCGGTCTACTTTTATGCACACAAAATGTTCATTCATAAACGCAGCCACAGCCTCGTCTTCAAAGCTCTCATGCTCCATTACATGGCACCAGTGGCAAGCTGCATAACCTATACTTACAATCACCGGTTTATGTTCTGCTCTAGCCTTATCAAAAGCCTCATCGCCCCATGGATACCAGTTTACAGGGTTATGTGCATGCTGGAGTAAGTATGGGCTTTGCTCGTTAATTAGTCGGTTGGGCATGATGTAAAGATAATGGCTCAATAGCTTAATAGCTCAATAGCTTAATGAATGTTTTTAAGCCAATTAGATTTTAAATAATGGGTATTATCCTACCTTGCAAACTTTTACTCCATTGAGCCATTGAGCCATTGAGCTATTTCTTGATTTTCGAAA
>Ga0364858_10054_pt1 | contig 41506 bp, 43 predicted proteins | sample SorcelAu500001C7_2_FD_206914 | JGI IMG/M metagenome (GOLD analysis project Ga0364858, IMG submission 206914) | Enriched cells from Trout Bog Lake Hypolimnion, Wisconsin, USA - BchlTB.Aug20.5000.01 .C7 | ecosystem: Environmental > Aquatic > Freshwater > Lake > Hypolimnion/Profundal zone | place... | reverse complement strand
TACGTATTAACGGTACTTATTGCGTTTTCAATTTGTAATATTTCTGTTGCAAACGCTCAGGGCGGTGTGGCGATTAATGTTGCCGGTTCGCTGCCCGATAGTTCGGCGGTGCTGGATGTTAGTTCTATCAGCAAAGGATTGTTGATGCCCAGAATGAGTATTGTGCAAAGAAATGCCATTGCCAGCCCGGCTACCGGCTTATTTATTTTTAATACCGATTGCGATGTAGTGAATTTTAATGCGGGCACGCCTACTAATCCTAACTGGGTAATTATAAATTCATCTAACGCGCTGGTGGCAGGCGTTAGCATTGCGGCCAGCCCGGCGGGAGCCATTTGCACCGGTACCAGTGTTACCTTTTCGGCTACGCCCAGCCAGAATAATTTATCGCCCAGTTACCAGTGGCAGGTAAACGGCGTAAATGCAGGTACCAACAGCGCTACCTATACCAGCGCCAACTTAAATAACGGCGATGTGGTAACGTGTATTTTAACTTCGAATGTAAATTGTGTTACGGGCTCGCCGGCTACAAGCAATGCCATTACTATTTTAACCAATGCGGCGCCAAGTATTACCGGTACCACGCCTGCTTCTTTTTGCAGCGGTAGTTCGGTTTCGTTGGGCGCTTCGGCCAGCTCGGGCACTATTAACTGGTACGATGTATCAACCGGTGGTTCATCTTTATCTACCGGTGCCTCGTTTACTATTTCGGGCCTTAACGCCACCACTACTTATTATGTTGATGCAACATCCAATGGCTGCACCTCGGCAGAACGCACACCGGTAACGGCCACTTACTATCCTAATTCGCCGGGGCAACCGGGGGCTATTACCGGGCCCACTACGGTAAGCCGTGATTCATCGGCAACGTATACTATAAGCGCCTTGCCAAATACATCATCTTATGTATGGAGCGTCAGCTCGGGAATTATCACTGCCGGTCAGGGCACTACTTCTATTACCATTGCCTGGGGCGATTCGCCGGGCACCGGGTCATTATCAGTAGTTGCAAGCAATCCTTGCGGAAACAGTTCATCGCAAAATATAGCGGTATATATAGGCACGCAAACATTTAATTATTCGGGGGCCATTCAATCGTTTACAATTCCGCCAAACGTAACTTCGGTTAATATTACTGCTATTGGTGCCGGTGGTGGCAATGGAAGTACATTTACCGGTGGCCTGGGCGCCAGCATGCAAGGCACGTTTACGGTTACGCCGGCACAGGTGCTATCGGTGCTTGTTGGCGGGCAGGGCGCATCAAGCTGCCTGGGTGGCGGTGGCGGTGGATCATTTGTAGCCAGCACCGGTGGCTTGTTGATAGCGGCCGGGGGCGGCGGCGGCGGCGGTATCTCTCAAAACCCTGCACCAAGCTATGTTATGAATGCCAGCACGGCTACGTCCGGAAATACCGGTTGGTATGCCGAATATAGTTCTCAAAATGCAGGTGCCGGTGGTACCGGTGGCAACGGCGGCGGCACCTATTGTTGTAATCCGACGGCGGGCGGCGGCGGCGGCTATTCTGGAAACGGAAGCAGCGGCTCTGCAGGTGGGGGTTATTCATTTCTTAACGGTGGTGCCGGTGGTGCAGCGGCGAGCAGTGGTGGTGCGGGTGGTTTTGGTGGCGGAGGCGGTGGAGAATGTAATTGGGATGGCGGTGGCGGTGGCGGCGGTTACAGCGGTGGCGGTGGCGGATATTTTTGGGGTGGCGGTGGCGGTGGTGGTTCGTATAACAGCGGCAATAACCAAACTAATACGGCGGGTGTGCAGAGTGGTAATGGGCAGATTGTTTTTACATGGTAGAATGGAATGAGTAAATGAGTAAATTAAAAAAGAATAAAATAAAAATTTAATATGAAAAAATCAATTTACTTTTCTGTCGTGTTGATGGGTATTATTATCGGTAGCAGTAACTTTGCTAATGCACAGGGAGGGGTTGCTGTAAATGTATCGGGTTTGCCGCCCGATAGCTCGGCACTGTTTGATATCAGCTCAATAAATAAAGGGGTGCTGATACCGAGAATGACGACTGCGCAGCGCAATGCCATTGTAAACCCTGCGGAGGCCCTGCAAATTTATAATACCGATTGCAAGGTTTACAATTACAATGCCGGTACACCGGCCAACCCTGATTGGGTAACAATTAACTCATCCAATACTTTAATAGCGGGTGTAAGCATTGTTGCCAGTCCGCTGGGGGCTATTTGTTCGGGCACACCGGTAACTTTTACGGCTACTCCATCTAACGGAATTAATGCGCCGAGTTATCAGTGGAAAATAAACGGCGTAAACGCAGGTACTAACAGCGCAACCTTTATAGCCTCGAACTTAAATAACGGCGATGTGGTATACTGTGTGTTGACCTCGAGTGAAGCATGTGTAACCGGTTCACCGGCTACATCAAATTCTATTACTATGCTTGTAAATATTGTGCCAACTATTACCGGCACTACGCCGGCAGGATTTTGCACCGGTAGCGCTGTAACCTTGGGCGCATCGGCCAATTTAGGAACCATCAACTGGTATGCCGATTCGACCGGTGGCTCATCGCTTTCATCGGGGGCTTCGTTCACAGTTTCGGGGCTTAATCAAACTACTACTTATTATGTTGATGCCACAGCCAATGGCTGCACCACGGCTTCGCGCACAGCGGTGGCCGCAACATTTTATCCGAACAATCCCGGCCAACCAGGCAGCATTACGGGATTAACGGCTTTAAACCGAAATGATACGGCAACTTATTCAATAAGCGCTTTGCCTAATACCGCATATTACGGATGGACGGTAACTTTAGGAACTATTACATCGGGACAGGGCACACCTTCAATAACCGTAACCTGGGGTGATTCATCAGGCACCGGTAGTGTTTCGGTGGCGGCTAATAACCCTTGCGGAAGAAGCGCTTCGCAAAGTGAACCTGTTTACCTTGGCACTCAAATATTTTCGTACACCGGTAGCGCGCAAACGTTTACAGTACCTACTGTCGCGTCATCTATAACTATTGCAGCGTATGGCGCACAGGGTGCTAACGGCGGAGGGTTAGGTGGATTGGCCGTTGGCACACTTGCTGTAACACCGGGCTCGCAACTATATGTATACGTTGGCGGACAAAGTAATTTTAATGGCGGCGGCCAAGGCGGCAACTCGAGCTATAATGGTGGCGATGAAACCGATGTGCGTCAGGGCGGTACCGGTTACGGCAACTGGGTAATTGTAGCCGGTGGAGGCGGTGGTGGCATGAACGGCTATGTGGGTGGCGCTGGTGGTGGTGGTAATGCCTGTGCTAATGGCGCAGGCGGTGGCGGTGGAAACTCGAACTCATCATACGCCGGTGCCGGTGGTGTTGGTACCTGCAACGGTGGCGGCGGCGCGGGCTATTCCACCAGTGGATGGAGTGGAGGAGGTGGTGGTGGCGGGCTTACCGGTGGCGGTGGTGGAAGCACCAGCGGCGGCTACGGCGGTAATAACGGCGGTACCGGTAGCCAGGGTATAGGCGGCAATTATGGATACAACGGAACTTGTGGTGCTGAAGGCGCCGGTGGCGGCGGAGGCTACTACGGTGGCGGCGGTTCCAGCTCGGGATATTGTGCGGCGGGCGCCGGCGGTGGTGGCTCATCGTGGGCTTCGGCTTCAATGACTAATACATCTTTTACCGGTGGGGTTCAATCGGGTACAGGGCAGGTAATTTTTACTTGGTAGTGTTGAATTAGTAAATTGGGAAATTAGTAAATGAGTAAATGAAATGGGGGTTGCCGTGGATGCTAACCGATATAAACGACGATAACGAAGGGCACGATGAAAAAAAGTAAAATAATTTTGTTCATTGCAAGCACGATCATTTCTATAAGTATTTGTGTTTTACATTATATAAACTATAAGCTACTTTTAGCACAGGGCATCAAGGCTCCAATCCTATCAGAATTGAATCGAACTACTGAATCGGGGGCCTATATATGGTGGTTTTATTTTACGGATAACAATGGGAAGAAAGTATATTTAACGAGGCCATTTAATGCTAAAATGAACTTAACCAATGATAAATTATATACTAATAAATCTGTTTATTTCAGCGACACTTGGAGTAGAAATTATGTAATATATCCTTCTAATACAAACTATTTTATTTGCTTTATAACGATAATTACAACAATCATCATTTGCCTGTCTTTAGGCGAATTTATTTTGACGCTGATAAGAAAACACTGAGCTATTTCCCCAGGTTGGCGTCCCCGCCAGAGGTGTTCGGAAGAAATATAAACAGTTGATGGTGTACAAGATAGTTTGTACGATGAGGGGATATTCTTCACTTTTACCGTATGGATGTTCAGGCCATACTTTCGCTGTTGCCGGAGGATTTACTTTCTGAACTTGCTATCGAAAGCAAAGTAAATCGCTATTCCAAAAAACTTCAGGGAGAAATCATTTTCAAGCTACTCATTCATTGTATACTGTCTTATAAGGATAATAGTTTGCGGGTTATGGAATCGGCTTACGAATCTGTTGTCTTTGGTTTGCTGAATACGGATAATAAGCATAAGAGTATTCGGTATAGTTCTATTAGTGAACGGCTAAGCAATATTGATGCGAATTATTTCGAGAAATTATATAATTCCTGTGTGGCCATTTATGGACAAGAAATTGGGGAGTCATCTTCCAGAGTCACTCGCTTTGATTCTACGATTGTTACTTTATCAAGCCAATTGTTGAAGGTTGGGTACTTGCTTCCCGGAGACGCTGCTTACACCAGACAATTAAAGTTCACTATGGGTTTTTCAGAATTACCAACAGCAGCCCGCTTATTTACAGAACAGAAATATACCAGCGAGAATGTTGCATTAAAGGAGGTTATTCTTCTTCACCAGCCAGCAAAATCGAATGCCATACGAATATTTGACAGGGGCATTACTTCTCGAAAAACACATGATAAATTAGTGATGGAGAAAATACCTTTTATATCCAGAGTTAACGCGAAAAGTAAGCACAAAACATATACACCTAATGAATTAAAGAAACCGATAGAAACAGAAACATTGCATATTTATTCAGATGATTGGGTTTATCTTTATTCAGAAGATAGCCGTGCTCAATATCCGGTTAGACGAGTTAGTGCTACGCAGAAGGAAAATGGGGAAGAAATAGTATTTGTAACTAATCTACCCGACCTGCCCGCTTTGGAAATTACAGAGCTTTATAAAAGAAGATGGGATATAGAGGTGTTTTTTAAATTCTTGAAACAGGAATTAAATTTTAGCCATTTGATCAATCGAAGTGAGAATGGAATAAGAGTAATGCTTTATGCAACTCTCATAGCGGCCATTTTACTATTGGTTTATAAAAAAAAGAACAGGCTGGCCGGTTATAAAATCATGAAACTCAGGTTTGTTCTGGAACTTGAAAGAATTATCACCAAAGACATTGTAGTAATGTGCGATGGTAATCCCAATTTGTTTGAAAAGCATTTTGGGAAACCCCCTTCTTGAATCTTCCGAACACCTCTGGCGTGGATGCTAACCTCGAAACTCTCCCTGGACAGTATTTCATATAAAATTTAATTTTATATTCGAATGCAGCAGTAATTCATAATGACTATTATTCCTACAACATACATTGATAATAGCGGTTCGGTTGAAACCACTATTATCAATGACGGTCAAACCCTGAAACTGGTGGTTGACAACACAAAGTTTACCAGCAGGTTTTTCGACGATTTTGAAATTGAGAATGCTGACAATAAACCCGCGCGCTTTTCGCTAAACCATTTTAAGCAACTTACCTCCTGCCGCCTGTTGTGCCGGTTGCCTTTTATGTTGCTTAAAAATGATGCCGACTTTGAAACCACGCTGACTATTAACTTAGAGTTGAGCACGCCAACTGAAAACGACTATAATACCAATGCCACTTTTAGCTTAACCATTGAGGGGAAACAAATTATTACCAATGCGGTTCAGGATTTTGAAAGCGGACTTGTACAGCTGGAAAAACAGTTGCCCCTTAACTATAAATTAAAATGTTGTCACAGCTGTGCTTTTGCCGATTATGGTGTTTATGGCCAGGGCCTTTTTGGAACCATGCTGTGCTTTAAGAACATCAAAGAGCAATACCTGAAAGTAAGCAGCAAGGATAGCTATATGGAAATTATGCGTAAGGCTGCCGGGGGGGCTCAAGAAACTTTTTTGTGTAGCGAGTTTCTTACAAGAAAAAAAGGAAGCGGCTACCGGGGTTAAGGAAATTCCACCGGCTGGCGTGGACGCCAAGTTCGAGACAAGGGCACACCTATTTCGGCTCTTCCGTATTTAATTTTTCTAATTCTTTTGCCGTGTTTAGCATTTCCCATAACTGAACGGTCCGCACTTCGGTAAGCCAGTTTTTCCAACTGGTTTCATCCTCATCCGGTTTTATGATAGCCAATATTTTCGCAGTTTCATCACGGTAGGATAGCCAGCGTTTCTGTGCTTCGATAATTCCCTCCGCGTCAGGCTCTCCTCCCATTCCACTTATGGTAACCGGGTGTTTTTGTAAATAAGCTGTTACCTTGTTGTAAATTTTATTAAGCCGTATATCCGATGAATCATTGCCCTGAAATGGTTCGGGCAGTTTACCGCGGTTAATACTTTGCAACATATCAAGGTATCGGGTTTGTTGACTTTCTATCGAGTTCATTGCCCATATATCTGCCCCGCTTCCTCCATTTGGTTCTTCGCCCCTTTGCCTCGCTTCAAAAAAGCGGCATGCAATTTTATATGCAGGCGCCAAATACACACCGGCATTATTTTTTAATGAACGAATCAAAGTTTTTACCCGCCAGTTCAGGTCGGCCTCCGCTTCAAGATGCCTGATATATCCTACAAAGTGGTAGCCTCCGTCGTCGTACGCGCCCGGTTTCACATAATCAAGCGGTTCAAACTTAACTGCCTTTTGCTGTTTCCAATTATTATAAGCCACGCTAACGGCAGTATTCAGGTCAAGCATTCGCGAACCTCCGCGGCAAACAAGCTGCAATACTAATTGCGGGTCGGGCTTGCCGAACTCTCTGCCCAGCGATGCCTGGCGGGCTATTTCCCAAATCGAAAAATATTCATCATTTAAAGTATCAACAGGTATATTATATTTTTTCCTAAACGCTGCCCAATCAAACGGCCCTGCCTCAAGGCATTTTTTTATAGTGCCTAATTTACCCTCTTCATTTTCAAATTGCATACCTACATTATTAATTTTCGCAATTTTATATACGTCGTAGGCCAATTGCGGATTAAAATAAATAATGCTATCGGGGCTAAAAACAAGTTCATCCCACAAACATTCAAGGGCCTGTGCATCGCCGGTTTTTGCAAGCTCCGCCAGTTTGTTAATGCGTGTTGGTGTTGCAATACCGTATTCATAACAAGGCGGCGACTGTCCGCCGTAAACAGCTTTTAAACTATCAAGCACATGCCTGGAAGGCTGTGTTTGCAACGCTAAGTTGACGTTTACCGGTTTATCATTGCCCGACAAATATAAACCCGACAAAAAAAGAAGTGCGATGCTGAAAGGTAATTTCATGTATTTGTATCCGGATAATATTAACGCCAACACGCGGTAATTATTTAAGCAAATTATAAATTAATTACATGCGGATGAAATATTGGCAGAAAAAATTAAGGCTCCTATGGCATAGTTTATAACCTGAGCGCAGCGTCCCGCCATACCTCTAGATGCCGATTGCTCTTACCCTTTTTTAAAATAAAACAACGTCATTTTATTTAATACAAAATTAACCGCGTAAGCGATAGAACGGAAACCCCGCAGCGAGGTTTTGCGAGCGAGGAGTTGCAGTGATAGCGCGGCCCGAGGCTTTGGGAGGGATACGCCCTTATTGGATATAGAAATAGTGGGTGCGCTTTATCAAATTCTTTTTATATTTTGCATATCGTTTGATTCAGCAAATTAAAAATTTAGTATGAAAAATTTCTTCTTAGCAATTGCGTTTCTTTCATTAATAATTATTCCGAATGGACGGGTAAATGCACAGGGTGGCGTGGCAGTTAATACAAGTGGTGCTGCGCCGGATGCTTCGGCATATTTTGATGTAAGCGGCACTAATAAGGGCGTGCTGATACCCAGGCTTACCACCGTAGAAAGAAATGCGATTGTGAACCCCGCGAAAGGTTTGTTTATTTATAACACCGATTGCGATGTGGTGAATTATAACGCCGGTACACCGGCCAGCCCTAACTGGGCCACTATGGCGGCCAGCAATGTGTTAGCGGCCGGCGTTAGTATAGTGGCAAGCCCTGCAGGCGCTATTTGCGCCGGTACCAGTGTTACGTTTTCGGCTACGCCGAGCCAGAATAATTTATCACCAAGCTACCAGTGGCAGGTTAACGGCAGTAATGAGGGTACTAACAGCACTACCTACACTACTTCAAGCTTAAACAACGGCGATGTGGTAACTTGTATTTTAACCTCGAGCGCGCAGTGTGTTACCGGTTCGCCGGCTACATCGAATGCTATTACTATGCTGACGAATCTGGTGCCCGCTATTACCGGTACTACGCCGGCGGGATTTTGCAGCGGCAGCGCGGTAACTTTAAGCGCCTCGGCCAATATAGGAACCATCAACTGGTATAACGTTTCAACCGGTGGTTCTTCGCTTTCAACCGGTGCTTCGTTTACCGTTTCAGGGCTTACTTCAACCACAACTTATTATGTTGATGCTACTGCCAATGGCTGCACCAGTTCATCGCGTACTGCTGTTGCGGCAACTTTTTATCCGAATGCACCGGGGCAACCGGGTGCTATTAGCGGGCCTAATACTGTAAACAAGAGTGATACCGATACGTATTCCATAAGCGCTTTATCTAATACTTCTTCGTATTTCTGGACAGTATCAATGGGCACAATTACCGGTGGGCAGGGCACTAATTCAATAAGTGTAATGTGGGGCGATTCGTCAGGCGCCGGCTCGGTATCTGTAGTTGCAAATAACCCCTGCGGAACGGGTTCATCGCAAAGTTTAAATGTATCTATAAGCACTGAAACGTTTACTTATACCGGTAGCCCGCAATCGTTTACGGTACCTGCAAATGTAACTTCATTGGTAATTGAAGCCTGGGGTGCGCAGGGCGCTAATGGCAATAACAGCACCGGTGGCTACGGAGCAGATATGAAAGGTACTTTTACTGTTACCCCCGGCGAAGTTTTAACATTGGTTGTAGGACAGCAAGCGCCTAACAATATTATTAATGGCGGCGGTGGTGGCGGTAGTTCGGGTGTAAAGGACCCAAGCAGCACCATATTAATTGTTGCCGGCGGCGGCGGTGGTGGTGGTAATAATATGACCAACCACGGCATAAGCGATGCCGTAACAGGCACCAGCGGACAGAATACTTACGGCTGCGGTGGCGGCACTTTGCTTGGTTATGGCGGCACCGGTGGCAACGGCGGCGAGACGGGTTCGGTGCCTTGCGGCGGCGACTGGCCACAGGGCGGCGGCGGAGCTGGTGTAAATAGTAATGGTGACAGCCCTTTTTTGTATAATAATGGTAACTGCACCGGTGGCTATTCATCCGGAGCGGGTGGCGGTGCCGGTATTAACGCAGGTAACCCGGGTGGTTATGGCTTTACCGGCGGTGGTGGAACATCGTATGCCGGCGGTGGTGGTGGCGGTTATTCCGGCGGCGCCGGTGGCTCATCGGCCGATGGTTATATAACGGGCGGCGGTGGTGGTTCGTACAATACAGGCACTAATCAAACTAATACCGGCGGCGTGCAGACTGGGAATGGGCAGATTGTTATTTCGTGGTAATAGACATTAGATGCGAGATTGTAGACATTAGATTATAGGCAATATTTAATGCTGAATTTTGAGTGCTGAGTTTGGAAACAATAAAAATCTGCAATAAGCCTAATTTTAGCTCTTGGATATCATTTTGCAATTATCATTCTTCGGCAAATGGTGGTTTCGTCGTTTATTCGTACCATGCAATTGTATATTCCGCTGGTTAGTGAGTTGGCATTGAAGGTTATATTATGCCGGCCAGCCGATAGCGGCGCATTTAAAAGTTCGGCAATTAACTGCCCCTGCAAATTGTAAATATATACCTGCACATTGCCACCGGTTGGCATTATTATGCTTATAGCGGTTTGATTACTGAAGGGATTGGGGTAGTTTGATACTTTTATTGTATTGTCATTTTTATTAATATTATTGAACCCGGTGGTTATGGCTTCGGGTTGTTGCTGGGTTACGCAGTGTACCATTCCGCCGTTTGAATACAGGTTTCTTACATCAATGCCAATGGCGGTTTTACCGGGGTAAAGCGCTTGTATAATTTGCAGGGCTATAGAATCGTTAGGGTCGGCATAAAAAGGAACCAGCACTGCGGTATTTGCAATATAATAGTTGCAATACGAACCCTGGTAACCCAGGTCGGTTCCATCGGATGTGAAAACATTGTTTTGCGTTAGCGGAACAAAAACAAAATGATAGGGCACATTACTGAAATTACTTGCCGCAAAAAGGGTATCAACATCGGTTACCGGAATGCCCCAATACAATAAATCGAGGCTATCCATAGTCACTATAGTGCTATCGTTGGCGAATTGCACAAAGCCGTCGATATGCATATCGGTAATATCGAGGCCGGTAACACCATTTAACCATATAAATTTTTTAACGCCAAGGTATTCGGTAAAAATTGAATCTGCTTTTTGCTCGGTAAAGCCGGGATTACGCACCGTGTTTGAGGGGCTTTGGCTTAATATGGAACTTCGGCACGCCATTAATACGCCCTGCCCGTCTATCATGTATGCGCCGCCTTCAACCGTCATTATGTTGTTTAAATTTATATCGGGCACCGGTATGGCAGCGGCTACCTGTGCCGGTATGGCGTTATCAAACGCATATGCAAATTTTCCGCCCCAGCCATTAAATCCCCAATCTTCAATAACAAGATTTTCATTGCTATCGCGCACAAAAATTGGGCCGTTATCGCGCGCCCAAACATCGTTGGTTTTAAACTGGTAAAAATCAACATTGGTTAAAGCAATTCCAAAGCTATTCAGTAAACCGGTTATGCGTATTTGTTGCACACTATCATAAGCAATGATGTGTACTTTTTCGCTTTGTATTAAGGCCTTTGTCATTTCAATAAAAGTGGTGTCGAGGCTGGTCATGTACGCTTCGCCGTATTGATGTGGTTGTGGCCATTGCAACCAGGTGCCTTCGTGAAGCCCGCCTTCGGCCGGCATAGTATAGGTTTGAGCAAACAGCCCGATGCTGATACCGGACAGAATTATTGCGACAAATAGTTGTAGTGTTTTTATGGCTTTCATATTAATGAGAAAGTGTAGTTAATTTTATTTCAAGCTTTAGCAGTTGCTCTTACTTTTAGTAAATATTTCATGCGCTCAAAATCCTCGCCCATTTGCCTTTGGCATCTTCCCTCTCCGAAGGAGAGGAAAGAACCTTGTGTTGTTTTCTTTGCGCTGCAAAATGATTTTTGACCTACTTAAAAAGAGCTTCTTAGTTAAAAATAGTATTATCTGGTTAAAGGCGCTAATAATGAAATGGTAGCCATTTGCTTTGCTTAAAGTTCTGTTTATGCGGGAGGCTTGTTTTTTATTTATTGGTCGCTGTTGTTCTTCACAAGAGCAGGAGCAAGGGTGATTTAGGGGCGCAACCACCCCGTCCTTCTTGAAATGAGCAGAAGAGCATTGCTGAAAATAAGACGAGGAAAATGCATTACTGCATTAACCTCATCCTTCGTTCACAGCCTTTGTTAGTGTGTGTTTTTACAGGCTCATTGTAATATTTGTAAAGCCTTAACTAAGCTTGCCAAATAAAAAGTAAAAAAATCCCTGCTGTGGCAGGGATGGAAGAAACTTTTTTACAAGTTTCCTCTTTTCACAGTCGGCTTTCCCGATTTTTCTTTGTGCTGAGTGTTTTCAGAATTTTGTTTTTCGCTAGTTGATTCTTCGTGCTGTTGTCCATCTTCATCATCCATTTCATGATGATCTTTTTTGGGACCGGGGGTGTGAAGTTTCATGTCTTTCTTGTCGGCGGTTTTCAATGGTTTTTCAGTTAAGGGCTTGCCTGTTTTATCCAGGTTGCTCTCTTGGTTTTTATTGTCTTTCATTTTAGTAAGTTTTAATTTGTGAATGAATTTTCACACTGCAAAGATGGAGGCTTAATACCGGTAACCGTTATACAATTCCGAAATAGTCTTACATCTTTCACACAATTTTTATTTGAAAAAATTTTAATGATGTAAGCGGCCGGGCCTTACAAAATAAAAGAGGCCGCCCTAAGGCGACCTCTTTCCCCATTAACCCAAAAAAGTTTTGCTGATTATGTTTTAATCAATGCTTAATTGTATTTTATAATACTATTCCCAATCGGCTTCGTGGGTAGGGCAAAGGCGACCGCTGCCTTTACAAACACTACAGGTTGAACCTCTAAAAAGCCCGCTTCCTTTACACATGCCGCAAGTTTTTAATCCTTGCCCGCACCAATAGCAATAATTGCTTGCATTGCGGATAACCATTATAAACCGAACTGATGGCGAAATCCCTTTTTTCATTTTTAATTTAATTCTCGAAACTTTTATAAAACTCAAGCTCTTTAAAAGTTGCGGCATCAACTTTTACCTTTTCGCTGATACCTAATATGCCGCCAATGCTTTCCGTATAGTTTATGCTATATAAGCAGTCGTTCACTAAATCCTTAAAGCCCTTGCGCATGGTGCCTATATTGCAAATAATAAAACTTGCGCTAAAAGATTTATAGTTTTCGGATATATACAACAAGGCTGCCAGTTCATTTTTAAAAAGCTCAAGCTCTAACCGGTTTAAGCCAAGCACGGTCATATATGGACCAATAGCTTTACAAAATCGTATAGATTGGTGTAAAAACCTGCTATTGCTTTCGTTTAGATAGGCAACATTCATAACAAACAATTTTCTTTTTTATTACACCACGCATTAAGTTTTTTGATATGTTAAAGATGGGGATAATGGCTTTATAAACCCTTACATAATTCACACATTTAGCGGAAAAATAGTCCATATGTCAGCCTTTAAAATTATCCGAAAATGCCTATAAACGGTTGGCAGAGAAACATAAACGCGGGTATTAATTGTGTAACATTTACTTCTAATTCTATAAGGATTAATTGGCTCGTTAAACTTACATTTGTGGCGTAGGACGGTGGAATTTTAGGATGTTATCTATCTGTATTATTGTTGTATTTATAAATTTTACATTTAAAATAATATGCTCTTCGTATAGTATATTTTGCAAATAAGCATTTGCCAGATTACCTATAGTTTTTTAAAAGAATCATGAAACTCTTCATAAAATATATGGTTTCCATTCGCTGCAAAATGATAGTGAAGTCGGAAATGGATAAACTGGGCATAAACTACGGAGCAGTGGATTTAGGTGAAGTGGAGGTTAAAGAACAGCTTACTGACGGGCAACTTGATGAATTAAAAGCAGCCTTATTAAAATCGGGGCTTGAACTAATGGACGATAAAAAAGCGATTTTAATAAAAAAAATTAAAGCGGTTATTGCTGAAATGGTACACTACGCCGATGAAATGATTAAATCAAATTTTTCGGACTACCTGACTGAAAAGCTGCATCTGGATTATGCCCACATGGCCTCTATATTTTCGGAAGTAACCGGTGTTACCATTGAACAATACCTGATTGCGCAAAAAGTTGAAAGGGTAAAAGAACTGCTTATTTATGATGGGCTAAGTATTACTCAAATATCATACAAGCTGAATTACAGCAGCGTTGCCCATTTATCGAATCAGTTTAAAAAAGTTACAGGTTTAACCCCAAGCTATTTTAAGCATCTGAAACTTAAGCGGCAGAATAAAGATTTTAAAGAATAGGCGAAGAATCTGTATTTATAGCACTGCGCATCTTTTAGCGGCAAAATTTGGGCATTCTTAATCCTACTAACCAGCACTCAACGAAGAAACAATAAGCCTACAAAACTGACTTCTGCTTTCGTAAAAAAAACCTATTTTGCAGTTTAGGTTACACTTAGCTATTCAAAAATATATTATGAAAAAAATATTATACTCTGTAATTGCCTTCACCGGCTTTAGTATTTGCTTTATTTGTACAGCGCAAGCACAGGGCGGTGTTGCAGTAAACACTACCGGTGCCGTGCCCGATAGTTCGGCGGTTTTTGACGTTAGTTCGATTACCAAAGGGCTGTTGGCCCCGCGCATGACTACGTTGCAAAGAAATGCTATTTCGGGCCCGGCCATGGGCCTTACCATTTTTAATATTGATTGTGGGGTTTATAACTACAATGCAGGCACACCGGCGGCGCCAAACTGGGCCACGATAAGCGCAACCAATGTTTTAATTGCCGGCGTTAGTATTGCGGCAAATCCGGTAGGGGCTATTTGCGCAGGTAGTAATGTTACGTTTACCGCAACGCCTGCCAACGGCATTAATTCGCCCAGCTACCAATGGAAGGTTAACGGAAACAATGCGGGCACTAACAGCGCTACTTTTACCACTTCAAGCCTGAATAACGGCGATGTAGTAACCTGCGTTTTAACTACCGGCGAGAATTGCGTTTCGGGCTCGCCGGCTACATCTAATCCTATTACTATGCTGGTAAATATTGTTCCTGTTATTACCGGTACAACGCCTGCCGGGTTTTGCAGCGGCAGCGCCGTAACTTTAAGCGCCTGAGCCAATTTGGGAACTATCAACTGGTATTCTAACTCAACCGGTGGCTCATCGCTATCTACCGGTGCTTCTTTTACTACATCGGGGCTTAATCAAACCACAACTTATTATGTTGATGCAACTGCCAATGGCTGCACCACCAGTTCAAGAACTGCGGTAACCGCAACTTTTTACCCGGCTACACCGGCGCAACCAGGTGCTATAACCGGCCCATCAACCACAACTAAAGATTCAACTACTACTTATTCCATAGCTGCTGTGCCTAATGTTGCGGCTTACATTTGGAATGTATCTTTGGGCACTATTATATCCGGGCAGGGTACTACTTCAATAACGGTAACCTGGGGCGACTCGGTGGGCAATGCAAGCGTATCAGTTTCGGCAAACAGCCCTTGCGGAACAAGCGCGGCGCAAACTATACCGGTGTATATTGATGCTGAAACATTTTCTTACTCCGGTGGGCAGCAATCGTTTACTGTTCCTGCGGGTTTAACTACAGTAACCCTAACTGTATATGGCGCACAAGGAGCTTATAGTGGCGGTATGGGTGGGTCTGCAACAGGTCAACTGGCCGTTACCCCTGGCGAAATTTTTTATGTATACGTGGGTGGAGCAGGCAGCGGGTCGGCCGGCGGTTTTAATGGCGGAGGTAATGGCGGTTACACCGGTGGCGGCGGGGCATCGGATGTAAGAGTAGGTGGTACCGACCTTGGAAGCAGAGTAATAGTAGCCGGTGGTGGCGGGGCATCAACGCCATGGGGCTCAACCGGTGGCTCCGGTGGGGGAACTAATGGCGTCGATGCTACACAAGCAAGCAATTATTGCTGCGGTTCATACTCGTATGGTGGCGGTGGTGCTAGTCAGGGCGCAGGTGGCTCGGCAGGGTATTATGTTGGAAGCTACGGCGGCGATGAAGGACAAGCCGGCCAGTTAGGAATTGGCGGCGGCACTGATAATTACAATAACGGTGGCGGCGGCGGCGGTTACTATGGTGGTGGCAGCGGTGCTACACCCGGCGCTTCGGGTTGGGGCTCGGGTGGTGGTGGTGGCAGCGGTTACATTGGCGGTGTAAGCGGCGGCTCCATGCAAACCGGTGTGCAAACCGGTAACGGGCAGGTGGTAATTACGTGGTAATACTTAATAACCAATAAACAATAATCAAACTCCAATAATAGTGGCGGGGCTTTTAGTAATTGAGTGCGCGCTTTAAGGCAATGCTTTGATTAGCGTAATGCAAACCCCTTTTCCGTAAAAAATGGCTTATTTTGCACTTGGCTCACTAACCAACTATAAAATAAGCTATGAAAAAGTTTTTCTTCCTATTGATTGTATTTACTACGCTTACCTGCTGTCCTTTCTCATTCGTAAATGCTCAGGGCGGGGTATCTATTAATTCAGCAGGCGCAGCACCCGATAACTCGGCCGGGTTGGATGTAAGCTTTACCAACAAAGGCGAACTAATGCCCAGAATGACCACTGCACAAAGAAACGCCATTGCTAATCCCGCTAAAGGATTATTTATTTATAATACCGACTGCGACGTGATAAATTACAATGCAGGCACATCGGCAAACCCCAGTTGGGCTACTGTAAATGCCACCAATGTTCTGGCCGCCGGTGTAACCATTGCAGCAATTCCGGTTGGGGCAATATGCTCTGGCAGTAGCGTAACCTTTACCGCCACGCCTGCCAATGGCATTAACTCGCCTACCTACCAGTGGCAGGTAAACGGGGTAAATGCCGGGACCAACAGCACTACCTATAGCACCAGCAGTTTAAATAACGGCGATGTGGTAACCTGTATCTTATCATCAAACGAAAATTGTGTAACCGGTTCACCGGCTACTTCAAATCCTGTAACTATGCTGGTAAATACCGTTCCGGTTATTACCGGTACTGATCCTACGGGATTTTGCAGTGGCAGCGCCGTAACCTTAAGTGCTTCGGCCAATTTGGGAACTATTAACTGGTATGCTAATTCAACCGGTGGCTCGTCATTGTCAACCGGTGCCTCTTTTACAACTTCGGGGCTTAACTCATCCACCACCTATTACGTTGATGCAACCGCCAGTGGCTGCACCACCGCTTCAAGAACTGCAGTAACTGCAACGTACTATCCTAACGTACCAAGCCAGCCCGGGGCAATTACCGGGCCCAGTGCAGAAGATTTAGATTCGGTTGCAACCTACTCTATAAGCGCTTTGCCTAATGTGGCTTATTATTTCTGGACTGTTGCATTGGGTACTATTACCTCTGGTCAGGGCACAACTTCTATTACGGTTGCCTGGGGTGATTCATCGGGTGCGGCAAGTGTATCGGTAATGGCTACCAGCCCTTGCGGTAATAGCGCCACACAAACCCTGCCGGTATACTTTAACAGCGAAACCTTTAACCTTACAGGCAGTACGCAAATGATTAGTTTCCCATCAGGCATTTCTACAATAAATATTACAGCCTATGGTGCCCAAGGCGCCAACAGCGGCGGATTGGGTGGCTCGGCAACCGGGCAGCTGACAGTAACAGCCGGAGAGGTTTTGTATGTGAATGTAGGTGGCGCCGGTAACTATCCTACCGGTGGTTATAATGGGGGTGGTACCGGGGGGTACGTAGGAGGTGGTGGTGCATCGGATGTAAGAGCCGGAGGAACCGCTCTTGGTAACCGTGTAATTGTAGCCGGTGGTGGCGGGGCTACCACTGCATGGGGTTCAACCGGTGGAGCCGGTGGAGGAACAAGCGGCGGAAGCGCAGGCAGCAGCACCACTTACGGCCCATGCAATTGCTATGCAGCCGGTGGAACGGGTGGAACACAAAGCACAGGAGGATCTGCCGGATACCCTGTTAATTATAGTGGCACTACCGGGCAAAGCGGCTCGTTAGGCACGGGTGGCGGAACAGACAACGATAACGATGGTGGCGGAGGTGCCGGTTATTACGGCGGTGGCAGCGGTGGCACACCCGGTTACTCTGGTTGGGGCTCAGGCGGGGGTGGCGGCAGCGGCTATATTGGCGGTGTAACCGGTGGCTCTATGCAAACCGGTGTTCAAACCGGTAATGGGCAGGTGGTAATTACATGGTAATTTTTAATGACCAATAAACAAGAACCAATAATTAAATACCCAATAAAAATAACGGCGCTTTAGTAATTGAACGCGCGCTTTGCAGCAATGTTTTGATTGGTGTACGACAAACTATTTTTCGCAAAAATTAGTTTATTTTAGAATTGGCGCTATAACTAACCATAAAAATATTATATGAAAAATTTCTTCTTTCTATCCATTGCAATTACTGCCCTTAGTTGTTGCCCTTTTTCTTTTATCAATGCCCAGGGTGGTGTTTCGATTAATGCTGTAGGTGCAGCACCCGATAATTCGGCAGGATTGGATGTTAACTTTACCAATAAAGGCGAGTTGATGCCGCGAATGAGCACTGAACAACGAAACGGCATAGGCAACCCTGCAACCGGCCTTACTATTTTTAATACTGATTGCGGCGTTTATAATTATAATGCCGGTACGCCCGGCTCGCCCAGTTGGGCAACGGTTAACGCATCAAACGTTTTGGTGGCAGCGGTTAGCATTGCAGCAAGCCCGGTGGGCGCCACTTGTGCGGGTAACAGTATAACATTTAATGCTATACCGGCAGCCGGTATTAATGCACCCAATTACCAGTGGCAGGTAAATGGTGGTAATGTAGGCACTAACAGTTCAACCTACACCACTTCAAGCCTTAATAACGGCGATGTGGTAACCTGCATATTAACCACCAACGAGGCTTGCGTTTCGGGTTCACCGGCTACTTCAAATCCCATTACTATGCTGGTAAATATTGTCCCGGTTATTACCGGTACCACTGCCTCAGGCTTTTGTAACGGCAGTGCAGTAACATTAAGCGCTTCGGCCAATTTAGGAACCATTAACTGGTATGCAAATTCAACCGGTGGCTCTTCGCTTTCATCGGGTGCCTCGTTTACTATTTCGGGGCTCAATGCCTCAACCACTTATTATGTTGATGCCAGTGCCAACGGCTGCACCACACCCAGCCGCACTGCGGTTACAGCAACCTTTTACCCCAACCAACCCAATCAACCCGGCTCTATTTCCGGACCTGCTACAGTAAATAAAAATGATACGGCTACTTATTCGGTAAGCCCGGTAGCTTATACCGCTACTTACGGATGGACGGTTATTGGTGGTACCATCACCACCGGGCAGGGCACCAACTCTATACTTGTAACCTGGGGCGATTCGTCGGTTATTGGAAGTATATCGGTTAATGCCACTAATTTATGCGGCACGAGTGCCTCGCAAACCATAAATATTGGTGTTGAAGAGCAGGTTTATTCTTACACCGGCAGCCTTCAAACTTTCACCGCACCGGTAACTGGTAATATTACCATAACCGCAGCAGGCGCACAGGGCGGCACCGGCGAATATGCCGGTGGTTACGGGGCTAGTATGCAGGGCACTTTTAGCCTAAACCAGGGGCAGGTGTTAAATATTTTGGTAGGCCAGCAGGGCGCCACTTTTACCCAGGCAAGCGGTGGCGGCGGTGGCGGAACTTTTGTGGTGCTTAACGGAAGCAACACGCCTTTAATTATTGCAGGCGGTGGTGGTGGTGGTGGCGCTAACTATTCGGGCGGGCCCGGTTTAGCCGGTACTACCGGTGGAAACAGCACCGGTGGAAATACCGCTTATGGAGGAACCGCTAATGGCGGCGGTGCGGCTGGTGGTGAATATTCGGGCGCCGGTGGCGGCGGTGGCACCTGCTGTGACGGTACCAGCAATAGCTTTGGTGGTGGCTTAGGCAGCGATGGCGGTGCCGGTTTTACCGGCAATGGTGGACAGGGACAGAACTCGGCACTGATTGCTTATTCCTATGTTAATGGCGGAGGTGGGGGTTCGCAACCTAATTATTACAGCTCGGCAAATACTTATGGCGGCTACGGCGGTGGTGGAAACGGATGTAGTTATAGCGGTTACCAGTCTGGCGGTGGTGGCGGTGGTGGTTACACCGGCGGTGGTGGTGGCGGTGGCGTTACTACCGGTGGTGGCGGTGGCGGTGGCGGTTCGTATAACAGCGGCACTAATCAAAACAACCAGCAGGGGTTGCAAGCCGGTAATGGGCAGGTGGTGATTACGTGGTAAATTCTAATGACCAATAAACAAGAACCAATAATCAAATACCAATAAAAATAATAGGGCTTTAGCAATTGAACGCGCCCTTTACCATAATGCGTTGATACACATACAGCAAACCCTATTTCGCAAAAAATAGCTTACTTTGCTTTGGCACAATAACACTAACTACAAAATATTTTATGAAAAAGCTTTTCTTCCTATCAATAGCATTTACCGCGCTTACCTGTTTGCCATTTTCATTTGCAAACGCGCAAGGCGGTGTATCTATTAATTCGGCAGGCGCTGCGCCTGATAACTCGGCAGGGTTGGATGTAAGCTTTACTAATAAGGGCGAGTTGATGCCCAGAATGACTACCGTTCAAAGAGATGCCATTGCTAATCCGGCAAAAGGCCTAACCATTTTTAATACCGATTGCAGCGTATATAATTACAACGCGGGCTCACCGTCATCTCCTATATGGGCTACTATAAATGCAACTAACGCATTAATTGCAGCGCTTACTATTTCGGCTAACCCAGTGGGTGCAATTTGTGCAAACACCGGTGTAACTTTTACCGCATCGCCATCCAACGGAATCAATTCACCCAGCTATCAATGGCAGGTAAACGGCAGCAATGTGGGAACCAACAGCGCCACTTTTACCGATTCAACATTAAACAATGGTGATGTGGTAACCTGTATTTTATCAACCAGCGAGGCCTGTGTTACCGGTTCGCCCGCAACTTCCAATGCTATTAACATGACGGTAAACCCGATTCCATCAACACCGGGTTCAATTACAGGAAACACCAGCGCCTGTGCGGGTACCACCGGTAATATTTATTCTATAAGCCCGGTTGCAGGGGCCGCTTCGTATAACTGGACAGTGCCCGGCGGCGCCAGCATTGCATCCGGTTCGGGCAATACTTCCATAACCGTAACTTTTGGCACCGGTTCCGGTAATATCAGCGTAGTCGCCGTTAATGGATGCGGCACCAGCGAGGCAAGTTCGCAAGCTATTGCGGTAACTTCAATTCCATCAACACCGGGTAGCATTACAGGCGCCAGCAGCGTTTGCACCAGTGCCACCGCAGTAAATTATTCCATAAGTGGGATTGGCGAGGCCACCAGTTACAACTGGACAGTACCGTCCGGCGCAACCATTACTGTAAACACCGACACGGTTATCAGCGTTAATTTTGCATCTAACCCGGCAGGAAATATTTCGGTATCAGTAGCAAATTTTTGCGGAACGAGCGGGCAAAGTACAATTTCGGTTAGCCAGTCGTATATCTGCTCGCCGCTTACTTTTTCTTATTCGGGCGGGGCGCAAACTTTTACGGTTCCTTCCGGTGTAACCACAATAAATGTTCAATGCTGGGGTGCGCAAGGCCAAAATAGTTACGGCGGCCTGGGCGGATATGCCACCGGTAACCTTGCCGTAACACCTGGTGAGCAATTGGTTGTGTATGTTGGCGGCCAGGGCGGTTTTAACGGCGGTGGCACCGGTAACGTGGGAAACGGTGGCGGTGGCACCGATGTAAGGCAAGGAGGTGCAACACTTAATAACCGGGTTATAGTGGCCGGTGGCGGCGGGGCTGCATATGGCAACAACGGGCCCAGCTACGGCGGCGGCGATGGCGGCGGAACTAGCGGCAATCCTGCAGTATGGGCTAACAACGGCCAGTTGCCACAGGGCGGGGCTCAAAACGGAGGGGGTTATTGGGGCGGCTCTTTTGGTGTGGGCGCAAATTCAGATTCGAATTACAGCGGCGGCGCGGGTGGTGGCGGTTGGTATGGCGGTGGCTCGAATAATACCGGTAATGGCGCACCTGTCATGAATTCTTCCGGAGGGGGTGGTTCGGGTTACGTTGGTGGAGTAACAGCCAGCTCTATGCAAACTGGTGTTCAAAGCGGTAACGGGCAGGTTATTTTTACCTGGTAAAACAAATTAGTAAACCTTCCTGCCGCGCAGCTTTAGCGGCAGGAAGGTTTAAAAACGAGAAAATGTTTAATATGAATAAAATATTCTCCTTAGCAATTTCGCTTTTTGCGCTTTCAGTTTGCTCTGTTTCAATTGTAAATGCGCAGGGTGGGGTAGCCATTAGTGCATCGGGCGCACAGCCGGATAACTCGGCTGTATTTGATGTCAGCTCACTTACCAAAGGCGAGTTGATGCCCAGAATGAGCACTGTGCAAAGAGATGCTATTGCAAATCCGGCAACCGGTTTGTTTATTTTTAATACCGATTGTTTTGTAATTAATTACAATGCCGGTACCCCCAGCAACCCGAATTGGGCTACAGTAAATGCATCGAATGTTTTAGTGGCAGGCGTTAGCATTACGGCAAGCCCTGCGGGCGCTATATGCACCGGTACCAGTGTAACATTTTCTGCTACACCCAGCCAGAATAACTTATCGCCAACTTACCAATGGCAGGTTAATGGTGGCAATGTTGGCACCAACAGTTCCACCTATACCACCACAAGCCTTAATAATGGCGATGTGGTAACTTGTATATTGTTATCCAGCGTAAACTGCGTTTCAGGCTCACCGGCTACCTCAAATGCCATTATCGAATTGGTAAGCAATGCACCAACCATTACCGGCACCACACCAGCATCATTTTGCAGCGGCAGCTCGGTGTCATTAGGTGCTTCGGCCAGTTCGGGCACTATTAACTGGTATGCTTTTTCAACCGGTGGCTCTTCATTATCAACCGGTGCTTCATTTACTATTTCGGGGCTTGGCGCTACCACTACATATTATGTTGATGCTACTGCTAATGGCTGCACCTCGCCGGAAAGAACTGCTGTAACTGCAACCTATTATCCCAGTGCACCTTCACAACCGGGAGCTATAACAGGCCCGTCCAGCGGAAGCAGAGATTCTTCGTCAACCTATTCCATAAGCGCGGTATATAACACAGCAAGTTATAATTGGACTGTGGCCGGTGGCATTATCACGTCTGGGCAGGGCACCACAAGCATTACTGTATTGTGGGGCGATTCTTCGGCCAACGCCAGCGTATCGGTTACTGCTTCTAATCCATGCGGCACAAGTGCAGCGCAAAACCTATCGGTAAGCTTAGGCATTCAATCTTATTCATTCAGCGGCAGCGTGCAAACATTTACGGTGCCCACCGGTGTAACTACCTTAAATATTGAAGCGCTTGGCGCGCAGGGTGGCAACCACTCGCCGGGCCAGTATTATAGCGGTAATTCTTACTGCGGTTGTAATGGCGGCAATGGTGCTGATATAAAAGGTACGTTTACCGTTACACCGGGCCAGGTGATTAGTATAATTGTCGGGCAACAGGGTTCCGACCAATCGGGCGGCAACTCAGGCAATGGCGGCGCCGGTGGTGGTGGTGGTTCGTTTGTTTATACCGCAGGCCCCAATTTATTAATAGCTGCCGGTGGTGGGGGTGGTGGTGCACTTTACGACGATGCCTATTTTGCAAGCTACCCTAACGGACCGGTTGGCGTAGGCGGACAAAGCGGAAATTGCGGCTCGGCCAGCAGATCGTGCTGGGCGGGTGGATGTGGTGGTGGAAGCGGCTCGGGCGACCTTGCTGGGCTTGGTTGGAATACTATAATGAGCAATCCTGCAGGAGTTGGTTATGGTGGGTATGGGGGCGGCGGCAGTGCCGAGTATCACGGTGGTGGTGGTGGTGGCGGCTACAGCGGCGGCGGTGGCGATGGTGCTACTAACGGTTGTGGTGCATCATACGGCGATGGCGGTGGTGGAGGTGGCTCGTACAACGCCGGTACGAACCAAACTAATAATGCCGGGGTGCAAAACGGCAACGGTCAAGTTATTTTTACCTGGTAATATAGAAGACAGAAAAGCTTATTACTATTTATGATGGAAATAATATTTCATATCAGATTTTACTAAAAGTTCGTAGCCGTTATTGTACATGTATTTAAGCATTGAAAACTCGTAGTTCTCCAAAATTTCAATGTTAGCTGCAACCTTAAATACCGACTTTGTGTCGGGCAGCCTTAATTTAGCTTTTAAATCTTCGGTGGTTCCATCGCTATATTTTACGGTGCATTCGGAATTAGTGCCGGCTGCAGTAACTAAATAAACCAAAGCAAATTGCGGTGCATTGGCTGATTGCGAATAACAAAACACACCGGTTACCAGTGCAATAAAAATGCTAAAGAATTTTCGTTTCATATAAAGTGCTTTTAAATTTATTGCTCGGCTCAGTAATTATTGCAACGTGCCATTGCAATAATACATAACCGTATCTGTACCGGTGTGCGGAACAAAGCGGATATTTAATTTCATTTTGGTGCCGTTAATGCTTCCCGAACCCGAATAGGTTCCGGCGCTGTACGAGTTTACATCGACTGTAAAATTCTGTGCGCATCCTTCGCATGTAAAAAAAATACCGCTGGGGCCAAACAAACTAATGGTATACAAGCCGCCTAACGATGAAGGGGCGCTGGCAACAACTGTATCCTGCACCAAACCAAAACCACCGGTGCTATAAACCATTGAATCGGTTAAAATATAGGTTCCAACATAATTATTTAAGTTGCAAATGGCCGATTCCTTTTTGCAGGAGAATAAAAACAATACTGAAATAAACCCAAACGCCAGGCAGAGCATATTTTTTTTCATAGAGTGAAAATAATATAATCACTCAAATATCATCTTCCCCGCTTTTACCACATTTATCCCACCGGCTATTTGTCAGAAGTAAATTCTTGGTTAGAGTTTATTGCAACTCCTTGCGGGATTTTGTCATAATAGTGTCATAATAAGCTAATGCATATACAAATCCGACATTTGAATCTTATATTTAAGATATGCATTATATACAATGTTTTCCTCTGTATAATGTAAAGGCATTACGCAGGCTGATACGGTATGCAAACCATGCCGGCGCAGAAATTTTGCTGGATTTGGAAGACAGCGTTTGCGATGTTTCGAGTCCGGAACTTACACTGGTGTACAAAACCAGGGCGCGCGAAATTTTGCTGGATTTGGTAGGCCAGCTTACTGAACTTCCAAAAGTGCATATCCGTATTAATGCCATATCCTCCATCCATTTTAACAACGACATGGCTTGCCTGGCCGCATTGCCGGATGTAAGGTGGGAGAGTATTTTTATCCCTAAAGCCGAATCTTATCACGACATGATAGAAACCATCAACGTGCTTACCTGCCACTATATCCGGTTTAAATACTTGTCTCCCATTATTGAAACCGTTACCGGTTACGATTTTTTTATCAATAGCTTTATTAATCATCCGGCATTAGGTTTAAAGGTGGTGTATTTTGGAAATTACGATTACAACCTCAGCAAATTTCAATACCCGCTTATTGAGCAAGGCCAAGAAAAATATTGGGACACAGTATTGCCACTCATTAATAAAATAGAAACCATGGGGCTTAGCTTTGGCAATAGCCCCTACGCTCCTCTCGGAGATTTAGAAACATTCAAAAGTTCGCTTCAAAAACTGGCTTTGTATTGCAAGCAGCCTGCTTGGCAGGTTTGCCTTTCGCTTAATCAAACCAAGTTGGCAAAAGCATTTACCGAAAACAATGAATGCGCAATACCCCATGCTGAAAGCAGCAATAAAATATCTGCGTTAGAAGCGGGTGCTGGATTTCAATCATTAGCCGGCAGAAGTTTTGCCTATAACTATAAAACCAAAAATATAACCACGCCACACGAATATCTGCTTTTTAATAAAACACAAGCCGTATGAAAATTGTAGCTTTTGGCGGTTGTGTACACAAGCAGCAAAACTTGCCGCTAAAAAAGCATTATCATTTTTTGCTGCGCGATATGCTTTACCAAAAGCAAAATCACTATCCGGAGGTAAAGTTAGAAACCTATAACCAGTACTTTCGGCTTGCTGATAGAATTATACAAAACACAGATGCGAAAACCGATGTGTTGATTTTATTTGTGCGGCCTTTTCCGCTTCATCCGCTTATTAAACCGTTTATCCGTTACCGGAGCAAGCAGCAACGCGAAGAAACGATGCTTCATCCGGTTTTTAATAAGGCTAACATAGGTAGGCAGGCGAGTGCTTCAATTGAGCAAAACATGTCGTCGGATAAAAAAGGTAACAGTTTAATGCACCTTACTTTTGCCAGGGCAAATATGTTGACGGGAAAAATATTTGGGCTAGATAAATGGGCGGTGAATTACATTACTGCAGAAATATTAAAGATTAACAAGGAATGCCTGAATAATAATACGCACCTTATACTTGCAGGACCGCCTTTGTATCCGGCCAGTGCAGCGCTTAACCGGTTTTGCATAAATTTAAATGCGCATATTAAGAACCTGGCCCCAACTTATGGCTTTAGCCACGCCGATATTGCCAGGGCGTGCGATGAAAATGGAAATGAGACGATACAAGCGGATGGCCGCCACTTAACTGAGAGCGGACACAAATTATTAGCCCAATCTATATTTAAACACATACCCGCTTGCTGACCAACGTTACACTTTACCTGCTTTTTTTCGTTATTCACTTTATAGGCACTATTGCTTATGCGCCTCGGGTTGCGGGTGTGCTTACGGGCAGGTTATCGCTTTCAATGTCGCTTTCAAATATACTTTCTATCCTGTCGCGCTCAGCTGCAGTGCTAACAATTCCCATTCTTTCGCGAAGAATTGAAACCGACCTGCTGTTGCCCGGGCAGATTCACAACATACCCCATCAATATCTTGCATTTTTTTTAGTGGCCTCGGTTACCACAATAATGGGAATGATATGCTTTGAAGGGTCCGTAAACGTTATTTGCAAAACGGTGCTGGCATATATGCCCGGTGCCAATATAATTTTACTTCTGTTTCAAAAATCATTTTCGTTTTCTTTCAAACCGAAAATAACAGGTGCAATGCTAAACGATAAACTTACACGCACCGACTACACTTATTTACTGCTCAATGTATTTATTACCTGTATCTACACCAGCGCTACGCTGGCAGCTATTTACAGCGCCTATCTGCTTCCGCAATATCGAGTTACTTCGTTGAGCTTTGCGTTTTTTATTAACGGGGTGGGCACTTTTATTTTTGTAACTATGATAGACCCTTATGTATCGTCATTAACCGATGCCGCTATGGGCAATAAAGAATCGTTTCCGAAATTTTATTTCCGCATCAGGTGCTTTTTATTATCGCGCTTTGCAGGAGTGCTTATTTCGGCGCTTACCTTTCATGCGTTCATATTTATTATTGTTAAGGGAATAAGTTTAATGAATGGAGCATAATAGGCGGTGCTTTTCGGAGCAGGTGCTTTTAACAGCTCGGGCATTTAAAGGCGCTTCAAAGAATTAAATATGCAGTAGATATATTTAAAGGATATTTTATATTTGCATTACCCATTGAACAACTCACTGAATGGAAGAGCCCATAACTTATCCTATCAGGATAAGCTTGCCATATACTTTAACCCGAAAAACCGGGGTAGCGCTGCTTTTTATTGCAGCGGCCGGGGCATCTATATTTTATTTAGTCAGCCTGCCTGTTAAAGACCAACAACCGGAAATATCTATTCCGTATTTTTTATGGCTGCCGCGATGGCTTATTGATATTTTTTTAGGATCTGCCTTTTGTGGTTTATTGGCCTTTATGGTGCTGGGCATTAGGAAAAATATGGTTGGGATATTAAAAATTTATTCTAACCGGCTTGATATTAATTCGCCCAAATTTGAAAAGAGCATTAATTACAGCGAGCTTAAAAGAATAAATTTTATTTCTGATTCGCTGGCCTTCCGAACATATAGCATCGAATTTATTTACCGAGATTTAAGATTTACGCGGGTCAAAGCGCAATCGGAAGCGGAGTTTAGAGAGATATTTGATAAGCTGTGTGAATTGGCGCCGCTGGATTTGGAATTGGATATAACACCCATTGAATCGAGCGATGCTTTTGATAGGTGATGTTAAGCTTCGATTGGTGATTACCTACATTGCGAAAAGCAATTTTAAAGCTTATTTTTATTTTTTATGAGACTATCCCGGTATTGCATTTGTGTATTTGCTTTGGTTTGGATTACACATTTCCTTTCCAAAACAATTACAGTTTCCGATTCAAAGCTGGTGCTTCCGCTGGCTATGAGTATGATTAAAGAGCATAATACCGATCTTGATGAATACCAATCTTTGTTTTCGCCACTACGGTACCCCGGTGTTGATGTAATTGATGGCCACTACTATTATTATGCCTCTATAGGCACGCCTATTCTTGCTGCTCCGGTTTTAGAAGCCATAAATCTGGTTGGCAAAAGGGTTTATTACATTAAAGTTTTCGATATTGTAAAAAACGGGTGGAGCGCCGGTATTGAACTATTTATCGCCTCGCTTTTTGTTGCTATAACTTCAGTATTTGTATTTCTAATGGCTTTTGAATTGACGTTTTCGGCCCGTATTGCATTTTTAGTAACCTTTGTTTTTGCTTTTTGCACACCGGCATGGAGTACTGCCAGCAGGGCCTTATGGAGCCACACCGGGTCGATATTAATGCTTAGCATATCATTATATGCATTGCTGCGTGCTAAACGAAATACCAATTGGTTGTTTCTTGCAGGGCTGGCATTAGCTTATTCTTACGTATCGCGGCCTACCAATAGTTTGCCTATAATTTTTTTTACGCTGTATGTGCTTATTGCACACCGAAAACAAATTTTAATTTATGGTGCGGGCATGGTGCTTATTTTTATTCCATTCCTCGCTTACAATTATCATATCTATCACCACTTGCTTAGTCCGTATTATCAGCCATCAACACTGCATGTGGGAGCCACTACTACATTATGGGAAGGTTTTACCGGCACGCTCTTTTCGCCTTCGCGGGGATTATTAATTTTTACGCCAGTAGTTCTTTTTTCGCTGGCGGGTGTAATTATGCTCGTCAAAACAAAAAAGTTTACATGGCTTGATGCGGCTGTTGTGATGATTATCATTTCTCATACTTACGTTATATCAAGCATTACTACGCCTTTTGCAGGTTGGAGCTTTGGCCCAAGGTACTTTACCGACATGACTCCATTTTTTGCTTACTTCCTGGTTTTCTTTATTCGCGAATTGCCCGAAATAAAAACGGTGGCATTAAAATACACGCTCATTTTTTTTTTCGTTTTAACTACTGGGTTTAGTTTTTTTGTTCACTACAAAGGCGCCACCCATCCCGACACCTTTTTTAAATGGAACGGCGAGCCGGATATTCAGGACCACCCCGAAAGATATTGGGATTGGAATGATTTGCAGTTTATGAGATAGGCTTTGTTCCTGTTTAAATTCCAAAGAAGCGCTTATAACCTTTCATAGTCTTTTTATCATTAATGCGCCTTATCCGTTTTCGAAACTCAGTATTTAAAATACGGATTACAAAAGCACCAAAAACGAAACTGATGGCAGCATATACAAATAGGGGCGTAATCATTCCTTAATTAATTGCTCAATTAATTTTTCGAATTGGCTTACGGTTTTTCCATTATAAAAATTCCGTAGAGCAAGCGATGCGGCGAGGGCTTTTACCTCACTATCCTGCTGTTCCGTCAGGCAATTATCATCAATGGCACGTTTCAAAATTTTTAAAGCAATAGCTTCTGGCCGGATAAGCGGTGGCTTTCTTTCTTTGATTTGCTTTTTGGCCATCCTTACAAATTTCTCCTTGGTTTTGGCATTCATAATCAGCAGTCCTTCATCTTCAAAAATTCTGAATTGCTGTAGAGGGCCTTTAATTTCGAGGTTAGCCGATTGTTTGTAGGCATTAAACTGGCGCAGTATCATTTGCCACCACTCGCGGTAAATTTTTTTGCGGTCGACCTGCTTTTTTTCAACACGCTTTACCGGTAGAGGTTTTGCACCGGGGCGGCGGTCGGCACCATCCAGCGGTATAAAATTGCACATCTCATGTAGGCGGCTAACAGTGCGTTCATTATAAAAATCAATCATTTGTTGTTCGGTAAGATTAGTAGTAAGATGTAGCATGTACCCACGTTGAAATAAATCGTACCTGATGCCTATCAGTTCGTCACCTACTATTATTTTGTTGCCGTAGTTTTGAGCCAACTCTCTTTGGGTTAAACCAAACTCATCAACAAACCAATGCTTGTTTTCGGGCATTAAAATAGCCGGGCCGCTTGCCTGATAGTCCTGGCAGATTTCGCGCATATTAAGGCGCTTAAATTGAATTTCGCTGCGCAAATAGTACAGGGTGCGCTGCATAATACGAATGAGAATTGTTTTACCGGTGCCGGGTTTGCCATGCAGCAACAGCCCTTTATCGAGTGAATAGTTTTTATCCGGTATTGCAGTTTCAAAACGTTCATCGCGGGCTATGTAAAGCAGCAGCAGCGTAATTACATCCTCATTTTCGGCATCGGTTGCGAAATATGGATACACTTCATTACAAGCTAATGTCCACTTTGATTTTACCGTGTTCAGATTTTCTTTGGTTTCCGTTGTCATATGTTATATTTTTTAGTTCGGGTAATTTTAAAAGCAGCCAGCTCCGTAAGTGTTTCTGCCATTCGTGATATTTGTCGTGATTCCTGCGCTCGGTTATAAGATGTGAGTTGAAAATTTGCACCCATTCACATTTTATTTCACTTACACGCAATTGTGTGTAAAGCGCATGGCGGTCATATTCATGCTGGGGTGTAAAAAAATCTTCCAGGAAATTTTGGTGATTTGATTTTGACTCTGGCTCTAAAGCTTCTGGTGGCTTTATGTGCTCCAGTTTAGGTTCAACTGCAGGTTCAGTATAAGTGCCGGCTAAAACATCGGCATCTATTTTTGTATAAACTTTTGCAGATAATGCCAGTGCTTTAAAAAATGTTTCGGGCTTGTGCCTGCTCTCGGCATCGTAAATCAAGTAAATTACTACCGGCGATCCGTTTATGGTTTTAAAGCGAATGAGGTTGCATTGTTGCAGTCGTTCGCGCAACTGTTGTATGGCGCGAAACTTGAGGTGCAACGATTCCATTACTGCGCTATTCCAAATTTCAATAGGGTTTTGCCACCCTGCGGAGTTGCTGCGTTTTAATAAATAACCATAAAGCGCGAATTCTCTACCGGATAAGGAAAACTCCTGATGTTTTTCCCAGTAATGATTTATTTGTTTGATGTAATTCATAAAAATTTGATTCGATTATTTTGATTCTCTCACGAACTACCGTTGAGCTACAAACAGCCTCCACCTCCTGCTCCACCTCAACCCCGCGCACTCCTCCGCCGGCGGAGGACAAACAACATTTATATTAAAAAGGCAAAGCGTTATCGGCAATCAGAATTTTAAAACCATCGCCGCCAAGTTTGGCATAGTGTTGGTTAGTGGTTTCGGTATCGGGGTTACATTCCTGTATCAGCGCTACTTTCGAACCTGGTGCTTCGGTTATTTGCAATTCAATTTTTATTTCTTTCCCGAAAATCTTCTTCCCTATTTCAAGCAGATTTGCACCGAGTGTTAGTAACATTTTTTCCTCGTCGGATTTTGTATTTATCTTTGTTCTCATCCTGATTTTTTATTTTAAGAAACCGAACGGCCGCCCGGCTTTTCGGTTTCTTTATTTTTATGAAAGGCTGGCCGGTGTTCCCATTCCTATGTGATTAAGCCAAGCGAACCAATGTTCGACCCCGATGGGGTCGTAATTTTTTTTAATGACTATTTCTACAAAGCTTTTACCTCTACGAGGTCAGAACTTTCTTAACATCTTTCGAGTTGGGTTAATAGTTCTTCAGATTTTTTAAGCCCTTGTTTCCATATATCCTGCATGTGTTCGCACCATCGAAATTTTTTCGTTCTCCATATGGCCTCTTTTATGTAGAGCTGGAATTTTTTTATTTCGGTTTGATTTAAATGTTCCAGAAAACTGTAATTCATGAATTTGGTTTTAGTTCAGTATAGTAATCAGGCAACTCGACACACTCCTGCTCCCCTAAAGCAACCGCACTCCCCTCTCGAGAGGGGAAACACCGCAACGGTTTGATATAATTGGCCACACATTTATAATCGTGTATGCAGCCATTGCAGATGTAGTTTTTTACGTCGTTCATAAAATTTATCTGTGCTTTATGATATTCTTCGCCACAGGCTGCACACTTTTCTTTATCTCCGCATTGGGGGCAATATTCGCCGGGCATTGAATGGCGCCCGGTTACTTTGCCGTGGTTGAAAATGAACCCGCAGCCTTCGCATTTAAATTTTTGGTACGGCATTGGACAATGCTTTCATGATATGAAAAAATGATATATAATACTGCACATAACGTGCCGCCAAAAAACACTACCGCCATCATTACTCGTAATTTTTCGTGTTCGGGTGTCATACCAGTTTCGTTTTAAATCTCCGGTCAATCCGTTTGTGTATCTCGGCCTTTGTTGGAATATTTCGTCCGCTCTTAGCTTTGTTCCGAAGTTTCTTTTCAAAATCTTTATGCTCCTCCATCTCGGCCATGTGCTTAAGAATAGCATCTAAGCGTTTTTCAAGCTGCTCGAATTTTTGTTTGGTAGTCATACTGAGATATTTTTTTTAGTTTCAACCAATTCAACCAAGTCCATTTTATTTTCAATACTATTAAAGCGAGCAATGGCCGTTATAGTTGAAAGCATGGTTAGCTTTTCGTGCCTCTCCTTAGTTGCCCATCGCAAAGGCGTTTGAATTGACTTACCGGTAGCTTTGGCAATAGCGCCTTGAAGCGCCTCGTCTTCTTTAATTTGCTCCAGATACTGCTGTTTGAGTTTTAGTGTCATTTTATTTTGATTTAAGTTTTTGTTTAGTCGTTAAGCACCTACGTCTCCTCCTCACCCCGTCATCACTTCGCTCGACACCCCTCTCCACGCTTTGCGTAGAGAAGGGAAAATCATACAGATTTGCTCATTAACTACTTTACTATTCACCATTCACTTTTATATCCTCGTTCGGATTATCAATAACCAGCGTTAACTGAATATTGCGGGCCTCGCTTAAAAGCCTTTGGGCTTCGGCAAGGCGCTTTTCAAGCTCCTTGACCTGCGCCTGTAAGCCCACAATGCGCTCCGTGTAAAAAAAATCGTCCAATACCTTTACCAATTCTGACATAATCTTTTACCTTTGTTACAATAACAACGCAAATGTAAAACAAACTTTACATTTTGTCAAAATATTTGACAAATAATTAACAATTATGTCCAAAAATTTGACACAAGGAGAGGCCCTAAGGGCTAAAATCAAGGACACAGGGCTTACCATACAAGGAGCTGCTGACAAACTCCACATGTCAAGACAAAACCTGCACAACTACTTTACCAAACCAACCCTTGACGAAGACTTTTTACATAAAATAAAACGGGTATTAAATATTGACCTGATTAATACCTACCCAGATTCGGAATCGCTAATGATGGTAAAAGAACCGGACGCTCCAGGCCTAATAAGGCCTGCGAAATATGGTTCGGTTATAGCCCTAAACAACAGCGATTATGTTGTAATGGAAGTGCCATTAGTAAACAAATTTGCATATGCAGGTTACCTGGCGGGATATGGCGATAATGTATATATAAAAGCCTTGCCCCAATATGCCTTTATGGTAGATAAAGAATACAAAGGGGCCTACCTTGCATTTGAAGTAAAAGGCGACAGCATGGACAACGGCACCCGAGATGGATATGTAGAAGGCGACATAGTTTTAGGTCGCCAAGTGCCCCAGCACCATTGGGCCAACAAACTGCACATACATAAATGGGATTTTGTAATAGTTACCAAAAACGATGGCATTCTGATAAAAAAAATAATAGAACACAATACAACTAACGGCGATATCATATTACATTCACTCAACGAACTATACAGCGATATAAAAATGAATCTGAAAGACGTATCGCAAATATTTAATGTAGTTCAAGTATCAATAAAAAAGTAATCTAATTAAAAACCAATAATTGGTAATCATGAAAGCAAACACCACCAAAATCCGCAACAAAAAAGCGATACAGGAAACAGCAACCACTAACTTTTTAATACTGCTGGATCAGGTAGTACGCAAAGCCGGGCCCGTAAAATCATTACAGGAATTTGGCACTTTGGTTGGCATGAGCCAACAAAATTTATCGCCGATACTAAAACGTAAAAGAAATGTACCTATGGAAGCCTGCGTAATGGCCTGCGATATTTTTGGCTGCTCGTACCAATGGATGTTTGCCAATAAAGGCGACATGTTTGGAAAAGAAAAGGCAGTAAACCTGGCATTGAACCTTGAAGAGCGCATAGCGCTAATTGAAAAGAAATTAAAGATTAAGAAATAGGGACGAGAGCGGGTGCGAAGGACGAGGGAAAGAATTATGAAAGAAGATACTGAAAAAGATAAAAATGCTTTTGACAGCTATCTGCGATACTCAGGCATAGGTTTTCAGCTTGCCGGTTCTATTGCCCTTGGTGTTTTAATAGGTTACGAATTGGATAAATGGCTTAAAACCTCGGGGCCATATTTTACACTTGGCTTTTCGCTAATTTTTATGGTTGTGGGTTTCTACCTGGCCTTCCGCGATTTTTTTAAAAAGAAATAGTTACCAGCCTCTTTCATAACTGCAGTTTGTAATCATTATGAAAGATATTTGAATAGAATATCGTATAACCTGTAACCTGCTAACCTGCAACCTGTAACTTTTATTATTTTAGCCCACTCAAAAATTTAATATGTACAGAACACACACTTGCGGCGAATTGAACTTAAAAAGCGCCGGAACGGAAGTAACTTTATGCGGATGGGTACAAAAAACCCGCGCCCTTGGCGGCATGACCTTTGTTGACCTGCGCGACAGGTACGGAATTACTCAATTAGTATTTAATAATGATACCGATGTTGCCCTTTGCGATAAAGCCAACAAACTGGGCCGCGAATTTGTAATACAGGTTAAAGGAAAAGTAACCGAGCGCACCAGCAAAAACCTGAACATACCTACCGGCGAAATTGAAATTACAGTTAGCGAACTGAACATACTGAGCGAATCGGAAGTGCCGCCTTTTATTATTGAAGATAATACTGATGGTAACGAGGAACTGCGCCTTAAATACCGTTACCTGGATATTCGCAGGCCGCAATTACGCGACAGGTTGATTATGCGTGCACATATAGTTAGTGCTGTGCACCAGTATTTGGATGCGCGGAATTTTATTGAGGTTGAGACACCGCTGCTTATTAAATCGACACCAGAAGGGGCGCGCGATTTTTTAGTGCCTTCGCGTTTGGTGCATGGTAGTTTTTATGCGTTACCGCAATCGCCGCAAATATTAAAGCAGCTTTTAATGATTGCCGGCATGGACCGGTATTACCAGGTAGTAAGATGTTTACGCGATGAAGATTTTCGTGGCGACCGGCAGCCTGAATTTTCGCAAATTGACTGCGAGATGAGTTATGTACACCAGGAAGATATTTTCGAAACTTTTGGTGGCATGATTCAGCACATATTTAAACAAGTGAAGAATTATGAACTGCCGGAAATTCAGAAAATAAAGTACGATGATGCAATGCGTTTATACGGTTCAGATAAGCCTGACCTTCGTTTCGATTGTAAAATTGTTGATTTGAACGGGCTTTTGCCAGCTTCAGAATTTAATGTGTTTAACAGTGCAATTGCCGGTGGTGGAATAGTAGCGGGCTTAAATGCCAAGGGCTGCGCCGCTTATTCGCGCAAGCAACTTGATGAGTTGAGTGAGTTTGTAAAAGCACCACACCGAGGAATAGGCGGATTGGTAAACATACGTTTTAATGAAGATGGCACTGTAAAATCATCGGCCGATAAATTTTTCAATGAAGAGCAACTGCGCCAGATAGGGAAATCCTTTGATGCACAAAAAGGTGACTTGCTATTAATTGCCGCCGACAAAACATCGAAGGTGCGCCGCTCGCTGGGCGACTTGCGTTTGGAATTAGCAAAGCGCAACAATTGGGCCGACCCGAATGCCTGGAGCGTATTATGGATTGTTGATTTTCCTCTTTTTGAAAAAGATGAGGCTACCGGTGAAATTACTTTTGCGCATCACCCGTTCTGCTCGCCGCATTTAGATGATATGCAGTATTTCGATACCGACCCGGTTCGTGTACGCGCACAAACTTATGATATGGTAATGAACGGCAACGAAATTCTTTCAGGCTCAATTCGTATCCATCAAAAAGATATACAGGAAAAAGTTTTCGATAAATTGGGAATCAGTCCGGAAGACAGAGAAAAGAAATTTGGTTTCTTACTTAACGCATTCCGCTTTGGCGCTCCGCCGCACGGTGGTTGTGCATTTGGGTTAGACCGCTTAGCTATGCTTTTAGCCGGTGGCGAAACTATTCGTGATGTAATTGCCTTCCCCAAAACATCGGGCGGCAGAGATTTAATGATGGATGCACCCACACCGGTTGACCCGAAACAGTTGGATGAGTTGGGGATTAGGTTGAAGTAACACGACAATCATGGTTTACGAAGCCTTTCAGGATTCGTAAACCTTTTGCAATAATATTCACAAGCCTTACGAATCCCTTAAAAGGCTTCGCAAGGCAGTCATGCCTTTTACAAAAAAACAAATGAAGGTTAATAGAAAATATATAAATGCAGTGCTTGCCTTATGCTTTGTAGAAATAATGATGGTTGTTTTTACTAAAGGCCTGGTCGCTTCTTATTCGGTAGTGATTTTTGGAGGATTAAGCTATGGTATATTTATTTTGCGGAGAATGTACTGTTGGAATTTAATGGTAGCGTATGTAAAAGATAATTCTCCGGCCTTATATGAAAAAAATACCACGAAAATGTTTAATCGAAGGGCTGTAAGCCAAGTTTTTTTTTCGGATAAAAATGTTGTTAGCTGCCTCGATTCTCAATCGCTTGCTTATTTAAAAGAGATGAGAACGCTACAAAAAATTATGTTTTTGGTGTTCTTTGTTTTTGGCGTTTCGGGTGCTATTATAGCGGCGCGTAGAATGCATGGCTGAACGATTGGTTTACGAAGCCTTTTCGGATTCGTAAATCTTGCTGCGTGGGCTTCCCTTTTTATACTCAGCCTTACGAATCCCGAAAAAGGCTTCGCAAGGCGTGCTTAACTTGAGGTCGCAACTTGCGACTTCAACTTAGCGGAGAAAGAACGAAGAACCTCACACAAAATTTATAACTTTATTTCGCGTTCAGTTTTTATAAAACAATAACTATGGCATTGACAACCTGTTTATGGTTTAACGGCGAAGCAGAAGCTGCCGCTAAATTTTATGTAGATGTTTTTACCGGTGGCGGCAGAAACGCAAAAATTGGAACCGGGGGCCGGTATAACGAAGCAAGTTCGAAGGCATCGGGGCAACCTGCAAATTCTGTAATGATAATTACGTTTGCCTTAGATGGCCAGGAGTTTATGGCTTTAAACGGCGGCCCTCATTTTAAACTTACACCGGCAATTTCGTTTGTTGTTAACTGCGAAACGCAGAAAGAGGTGGATTATTTCTGGCAAAAACTTTCGGAGGGCGGACAGGAGAGCATGTGTGGATGGACCACTGATAAATTTGGCGTTTCATGGCAAATTGTTCCCACTGTTTTGGGCAAATTCATGGCCGATTCAAATCGCGTTAAAGCCGAAGCAGTAACCGCAGCATTAATGAAAATGAAAAAGCTGGACATTGCTGCGCTGCAACAGGCGTATGAAATGAAGTAATCCATGCACCCACGCCACCTCTCTATAAAAAATTACACTTACAGTTTGCCCGATGAGCGTATTGCAAAATACCCTTTGGCCGAGCGCGATTTATCGAAACTATTGATTTATAAAAACGGTGAGATTAATGAAGACGTTTACCGCAACCTTGCGCTGCACATTCCTGAAAATGCTTTGTTGGTTTTTAATAATACCAAGGTAATACATGCGCGGTTGTTGTTTAAAAACGCGAATGGAACTATTATAGAAATTTTTTGTTTGGAACCGGCTGGCGAAAATCCTGAAATGGCAAGCGCAATGGCGAAAACAAAAAGCGCGCGGTGGAACTGTATGATTGGCCGCGCCAGTAAGTGGAAAGAAAAGATATTGGAGTTTAGAACTGAGGATTACACACTTTCGGCGGAATTGGTAGAAAGAACACCGGATGCCTTTGTTGTTGAGTTTAATTGGCAACCGGAGCATTTTACATTTGCCGAAATATTAGACCGCACCGGCATGATGCCTATTCCGCCGTACTTAAGAAGAGCATCGGAAGAGATTGACCAATCGCGCTATCAAACAGTTTATGCGCAGTACGAGGGCTCGGTAGCTGCACCCACTGCGGGTTTGCATTTTACCGAATTCGTTTTTGAAAAGCTAAAAGCAAAACACATCGAAAGCGAATATGTTACACTGCATGTTGGCGCAGGAACTTTTAAACCCGTAAAATCAGAAACTATTGGTGAACATTTAATGCACGCGGAGTTGATGGATGTAAAAATTGAAACTATCGAACACTTGTTGAACGCGGTTTCAAATAAAAAAAAAGCTGTTATTGCCGTTGGCACAACTTCATTACGCACTATTGAGTCGCTGTATTGGATGGGCGTTAAAACAAACTTAAATCCCGAATGTTCTATTCATGAACTTGAAGTCAATCAGTGGGATGCGTATGATATACCGGTGTCAATATCTGGCGAACAGGCTTTGCAATCTTTCTTAGTGTGGATAAAAAAAAATGATTTGCAAAAAATACTTTGCAAAACCCGGATTATGATAGCGCCCGGTTACCGGTTAAAAATTGCTGATGCGCTGATTACTAATTTTCATCAACCAGATTCAACTTTATTATTGTTAGTGGCAGCTGTGGTGGGCGATAAATGGAAGGAAATTTATGATTATGCGCTTGCGCACAATTTCAGGTTTTTAAGTTATGGCGATGGTTCGCTGCTATGGGCTGACAAAGAATAATTGCCAGTTTTAATTCTCGCTGTTTTCAGGCTTCCTGTTGCTTCTCTTTTTTTTCACCAAACATTTTATCTCTAAATTTTCTTTGGCTGCGGAGGTTGTTCCATAGCATTAAACATAAAAAACAGCAGATAAGCGGAAAATATGCTTTGTTGTCAAAAGCCCGGTTTGCAATAACATTATATAGCATTACTAAAAAGGCACAGGCTGCTGCAACTATCCAGGCTTTTTCTAAGTATTGTAAAATCTTCATCTGTTTGGTTTGTTTGTAGAGGTGCAAAGTAATTGAAAAAAATTAATGTGCTTTCATTTTAAGCGACTCTCATCCCCCCGACTGGCATCCCGATTAAAATCGGGATGCCAGTCGTCCCCCTTCAAAGGGGGACAATTTAATTCAAAAAACGACCGGGTTTTTTAGGCCCGGCCGCGCACTCTGATCAGAGAGTTAGAAGTTATTTCAATTACATGCTTACTACACCTACATTAGTCGTTGCGTCACCTGTAACATTCACATTCGCAATAGTGTGAGCACCAAATATCGATATCACCGGTGTAATGGTAAGCGAGTAATTTCCTGCACTAACGGCTTGTAAAGTAAAATGCCCTGATAGGTCTGTCATCGTACAAATACTACCGCCGTTTGGTCCTGTTACACAAACCGAAGCGATACCGGCGGGACTTATACTGCCCGTTATACTACCGGTAGCGTTTCCGCTAATAACTACCGAGCCCCCTCCCGAGGTGCTTCCCCCCACATTAATACTTCCTGAACCACTGCCTCCTATATTGATACTTCCAGAGCCGTTGCCGGAAGCAGTAGCGTTCAGGCTTGCTGAGTCAACAATTAATCTTATTACCGGGTTTAACTGAAAGTTTCCCGCGCCGTTTGCAGTAACTGATTGCGCGGCATCAAAGTCAATTGTCCATACGTATGTTCCGCCGGCTTGTAATTGTCCGCTTAAATTGGTGGTAAGCGCTGTTTGTAATGAACCGGAAGCCAATAAAGGATAAGTGGTGCCATTTACAACCACACTATTATTTGAGCCCAGTATCAATTGCACCTGGTCCACACTTCCGGCAGTAACTTCACCTTGCGCTGCAAGAGTTGAACTTCCGTTTACATAACTTAAAATATTAATTACCCCAAGCGATGAATTAAGTGTAACCCAGCCACTGGTGGTGTGCACCTTTATCGCCTGCACATCTATATTTAATGCATCGAAGTTGGCCGGTGCATCGGTAATATTGAAACGCATGGTTGAGGCTGACGCGCTTTTCATATCTTTTTTACAACCAGCGAGAAATATTATTGGCATAGCAGCCAACAATAGGATAAAGAACTTTACCTTTTTCATATCTATAATTTTAGGTTAAGAAAAAGAAATTCTATTGATTCCAGAAGCATGTTAGCGCCATATGCTTCTGGAATTAGAACGTGGGGTTACAAAAAATTATTGTGCAAAACTATAAGCCATTATCGGACTAATAGAATAGTGTTAAAACAGAGCAGACTGGTTTAATTATTCATTTTGTGGCACAGGATTTAACGAGAGATTATAGGTGCTCTCCACCCCCTGCAATCGCACGGCTCTCGCACTCCCCCGCCAGCGGGGGACATTTTTTATCGTGAAAGATACATCGACTTCTTCTTAAACAAATCGCGGAAATATGGGTCGTATAAATCTTTGATGAAGCGAATAGCCTCACCGGTGCTTTTCATTTCGGGGCCCAGCTCATGCGATACGCCGGGGAATTTTTCGAAACTGAACACGGGTTCTTTGATGGCGTAACCGAGTAAACGTTTGTAGTAAGTAAAATCTTTCAGCTTGTTTACCCCCAGCATTACTTTGGTGGCATAATTAAGGTACGGAATGTTGTAGGCCTTGCAAATAAAAGGCGTAGTGCGCGATGCACGTGGGTTAGCCTCTATAACATAAACCTTTCCGCTTTTTATTGCGAATTGAATATTGATGAGCCCGCGAATTTGCAGCGCCCTTGCAATTTTATCGGCGTATTCACGCATTTGCATGATTACCGGTTCCGGTAGGTTATATGGAGGAAGCACGGCGTTTGAATCGCCGCTATGAATACCGGCGGGTTCTATGTGTTCCATTATGCCCATAATTTCAACCTGCTCGCCATCGAAGATGGCATCTATCTCGGCTTCTTCGGCGCGGTCTAAAAAATGGTCTATTAAAATATTATTATCGGGGAAGAATTTTAAAATCTTTACTACGCTTTTTGTAAGGTCTTCGTCGTTAATTACAATGCGCATTCGCTGGCCGCCTAATACATATGATGGGCGCACCAGCACCGGATAGCCCACACGGTGCGCCACTTCAATGGCTTCTTCAGCATTTTTTGCCGCGCCGTAATTGGGATAAGGAATATTCAACTCCTTTAATAAATCTGAAAAGCGTTCGCGGTCTTCGGCAATATCCATGTTATCGAAACTGGTGCCTATTATTTTTATTCCCTTTTCGTGTAAATTTTTTGAAAGCTTTAAAGCTGTTTGTCCGCCCAGTTGCACGATAACGCCTTCGGGCTTTTCGTAATCAATCAATTCGCGCAGGTGCTCCCAAAACACCGGTTCGAAATAAAGTTTGTCGGCAATATCAGGGTCGGTTGAAACTGTTTCGGGGTTGCAGTTCATCATAATAGCTTCAAAGCCCGCTTCGCGAATAGCGAGGACGCCGTGCACACAGCAATAGTCAAATTCTATTCCCTGTCCTATCCTGTTCGGGCCCGAGCCGAGCACAATTATTTTTTTCTTATCGCTCACCACACTTTCGCTACCGGTGTCGAAAGTTGAATA
>Ga0364858_10044_pt1 | contig 44178 bp, 37 predicted proteins | sample SorcelAu500001C7_2_FD_206914 | JGI IMG/M metagenome (GOLD analysis project Ga0364858, IMG submission 206914) | Enriched cells from Trout Bog Lake Hypolimnion, Wisconsin, USA - BchlTB.Aug20.5000.01 .C7 | ecosystem: Environmental > Aquatic > Freshwater > Lake > Hypolimnion/Profundal zone | place... | reverse complement strand
CTGCCCGGTCAATTACAATATTCAGGTATTCCTCACACAAAGGGCGATCGACCGGAGGACAGCCCAGGGGATTCCCGTTATAGAAGAAGACCTACCTGTAAATCCCTCCTATGTTACGGCTGTTGCAGCATTGGGAGTGCAGGTGTTTACACGTTGCAAATGGTTTAACGGTATCACCATTCTGGTCAACGACACTGCAGTATTGCCCTCAATCAGGGCACTTTCTTTTGTTCAAAGTGTTACCAGGGTAACTTCCTACAATTCCAAGAAATCGGAAGGAGTTCCTGGAAAATTTCATCTGGAAGAGGAACTTCGTAAATCCGGTGATAATTATCAAACCAGTTTCCCAGGATCAATCCAAAGTTATAATTATGGACCTTCTCATGGCCAGATTCACCTCCTGCATGGAGATAGTCTGCACAATCTGGGTTACCGGGGTCAGGGAAAAGTCATTGCAGTTCTGGATGCAGGATTTCAAAATGCTGATGTAACACCAGTCTTTGATAGCCTCCGGGCTAATAACCAAATCCTTGGGACCCGTGACTTTGTTAATCCCGGGGGTAACGTCTATCAGGAATATTGGCATGGTGGCGCAGTTCTTTCTACGATGGGGGGCAATATTCCTGGCCAGCTGATAGGCACGGCCCCTAAAGCATCCTATTGGCTTATCCGTACAGAGGATGCAGCCACAGAAAACATTGTTGAAGAATACAATTGGGTAGTTGGTGCTGAAATGGCCGACAGCGTGGGGGCCGATGTGATCAACTCCTCCCTGGGATACACAACCTTTGATAACGACTGGATGGATCATACCTGTGCTGATATGAACGGTTCCACAAATCCTTCAACAAGGGGGGCCAATACTGCCGCCAACAAGGGAATCGCGCTGAGCATCAGTGCCGGGAATGAAGGCGGTTCTTCATGGACCTGCGTTAGCTCGCCTTCCGATGCCCTGTATGCTTTGAGTATTGCTGCTACCGATTCGTTAGGCAACCGTGCCTATTTCAGTTCCATTGGTATAGATACCGGGAACTTTGTAAAACCAAACATTGCTTCGGATGGATGGAATACCTGGATTGCTTATCCCGACGGCACATTGGGTTACGGAAGTGGTACTTCCTTTGCATCTCCGGTCAATGCAGGCATGATGGCCTGTTTATGGCAGGCTGATCCGGGTCTTACACAATCACAACTGCAATGGGCAATTGAGAAAAGTGCAAGTCAATATACTCACCCGGATTCTTTACTGGGTTATGGAATTCCCGATTATTCGAAAGCCCTGGTTCTCGCCCAGGTCGATATAAAAAGCAAAGTCAGCTTCCGGGTTTATCCAAACCCTTTTAAAGATGCTTTTACCATATCGTTTGATTCCAATCTGTCAGGTAATCTTGAGATCAGCCTTATCACTGCCACCGGTGATCTGATACTGAAAACCGACAGGACGATATTTGCCGGGGCAGGGAACACCGTTAATATAAACGGTCTTTACAGACTTGCCTCAGGGATGTATATTCTGAAGATCACTTCAGGAAATTCAGCGGAATACATGCCTCTTATAAAAACCGAAACTACCAAATAGAATACTTCATGACTTGATCGGTTACAACCTATGTCAATGTTTATCAAAACACCTATCCCAATGAGATCTGGTATTCTTTTTTGTCTTACTGTTTTCATGATCATGAAAATTTGCTTCGCCCAGGAAATAAGCAGCTGGCGCGACAAAAACCGCACAGGGGTTTCATCCGAAACCAGGTTGCTAAAATCCTGGCCTGAAGGCGGACCGTCCCTTTTATGGACCAATTCCGACCTTCCGAAAGGGAATTCCTCCGTTGCGTTCGGGAACGACACCATTTTCATCACCGGGCTTCAGGACTCACTGGATATTCTCACAGCTCTTGACATGAAAGGAATGATATTGTGGCAAACTCCGATGGGCAGGGCATGGACCGGATCATTCCCTGAAAGCAGAGCCACACCGACTGTGGAAGGGAACCGGGTGTATACCTGCAGCGGCTACGGGGATCTTGCCTGCATCAACGGATCCAATGGCAAGATAATCTGGTCATATAAGGCCAGTGAGAAGAATAATGGCACTTACGGGAGATGGGGTATTGCCGAATCCCTGCTGATTGATGGTGACAAGCTGTATTTTTCACCCGGGGGGCCGGAAACCATGACCATAGCTATTGACAAAACCACCGGCAAACTGATCTGGAGATCTCCTGCCATGGATGACAAACCGGGTTATGTTTCACCGATACTGATCGATTATGCCGGTAAAAGGATGATCGTGAATGTTGCAATGGGGCATGTTTTCGCAGTCGATGCTTCAGATGGCGGGATCCTCTGGACTGTTGTCAACGAGCGGCCGAAGTCGCTGAACCCAAATTGGGAACTGATCAAATGTGTTACACCTCTGTACAATCAGGGGAAAGTTTATGTGACGGGAGGATACAACACAGGCGGGATGATGATAGTTATTTCGTCCGACGGAAGGCGGGGAAGTGTGGCATGGACTGACAGCGTACTGGATAATCATCATGGAGGTGTGGTGCTGATCGACGGTTATATCTACGGCTCAAACTGGCTTAACAATGCCGACGGGAACTGGTGCTGCATCGACTGGGAAACAGGGCAGAAAAAATGGGAGGAGCACTGGCAGTGCAAGGGGTCTGTCATTGCCGCAGAAGGAATGCTGTATCTTTATGATGAAAAAAAGGGAACAGTCGGGCTGGTGCGGGCCACACCCGAGAAATTCGAGCTGGTCAGCAGCTTTAACGTTACACAGGGAACCCAGGGACCTTATTGGGCACATCCTGTGATCCACAAGGGAATTTTATATCTGAGGCATAACAATGCCTTGATGGCTTATGATATAAAAGAGAAATGATCTGCCCGGACCAGGAGTGGGAAGTAGGGAACTGGTGGGGTGGAAGATGGGATTATAGGATTCCATGACAATATATTTTATAATATTTTGACATACAATAATTTAAAAAAATACAAGTGATGAGATAAGTGACGCAGGTGACGCAAGTTTAATAAAAATCTTTTTCAAATTAACATTTGGATCAAATACTCCTCCCCTTTCTCCTTAAAATATTTATTGATTATCGATTTCAGCTCTACTCTATCTCCAAGGGGCCCGAGATTGGAGAAGAAGTCGTCAAGGAGTTTGTCGGCAAAGGACGAGAGTTCTTTATCGTTGATCTTTTTCTCCAGCTTCCTGTATTCGGAATTAAACATCGGGCCTTCATCAGTAGGCTTGACCCTTAAATGGACCAATCCCAGTCCTTGCCTAGCATTATCGTGTATTTCCTTGATCAAGGCCTGTAACTCGGAATAATGTATGTAATGTTTTGCTAAAACCTCCCTCAGAATTTCAATCATCATTTCCTTTAATGCCTGACGATCCACTAAAGGCTTGGTGGGATCCACCAAGAAATTCACTATGGGTTCATCAAGATTTATGGCCATCTTCTCAAGCAGATCGATATTAACAGAAACTTTACCGCTGTAGATATCATACACTGCTTGTCTAGATTTTCCTAGTTTACCAGCCAGTTCAATTGCTGAAATTTTCTTTCTTTCTGCTATCTCTTTGATCCTCTTGCCAATATCCATTGAATAAATTGTTAATAAAAAATAACGATATTATCTGTATTTATGTAACCTATTATCGTACTTTTGTAACGACAATATTTTACATTAATTGTATTTTTATGCGAAAATTGATTACAAATATACACACATTGGACCTCCCTTATTTTGTCAACAACGGTAAGATTTCCCTGGTAAAGAGGGCGTTTTAAAACAGAAAAAAATCCAAATTCAACTTCCAGTTTTCAACAATTATGACAGATCAGGCCACATTTCAGTAGTCTGTCATCATTTGTAGACAATATATCTTTTTACACACACAAGGGCCTTAATCTGTATTAATAATATTTAGTGCTGCAAACCTATTGTTTGAAATATTTTCGTAGTAATCCCTTTAGAACATCAATCTTAATCGGCTTTGCCATGTACTCATTACATCCTGCATTGATTGCCTTCTCTCTGTCTCCGGCCATTGCATGAGCTGTTTGAGCAAAAATGATCACATCCTTGTTAAATTGCCTTATATGGTGTGTGGCTTCATAACCATCCATATCAGGCATTCTGATATCCATCAGGATGAAGTTAATATCTGGATTGTTGCGGCAAGTATCAATGGCTTCGGTTCCTGTTGCCGCTATTAAAATTTCCTTACAATAGTTTTTAAGAGCTGTTTTTAATAGCAACACCGATGTTTCATCATCTTCAACGATCAGAATTCTAAGGGTTTTAACCTGATTATCTTTCCCAACTTCCGAAGAAACATTGTTGGTTATTATTCCGGTTGGTCCAGCTCTGTATGGAATTGTGAAATAAAAGGTTGAACCTTTCCCACGTTCGCTTTCTACCCAAATCCTTCCGCCCAACATTTCTACGTAGGCCTTTGAAATTGATAACCCCAGACCTGAACCTTCATAGCTTTTAGTGCTCAGCTTATCGCCTTGCCTAAACCGATCAAAAATGATTTCCTTATTAGCTTGATTAACACCAATTCCTGTATCTTTTACAAAAACTTCAAGGAATAAATCCTTCAATACATATCCAATTTCAATAGAACCTGAAGGAGTAAATTTAATCGCATTGTTAACAAGGTTGATGAGTATAGCATTAAGCTTCTTTCGATCGGTTTTAATACAAGCACTTGCTGAAGATAATGATTCCTTATAGGAAAAATTTATACCATTCTGTTCAGTTTGAGGTTTAAAGAAGTTGAATAAGGATTCGATAAGTTCGTTCACGTTGGTATCCTCAATCATAGTTTCCATTTGGCCAGATTCAATCTTGGAAATATCAATAATATCATTAATAATATTGAGTAAATGTGTGCCACTGTTCTGAATGATCTTGATGTACTTTTCTTGTTCCTCAATCGTCAAATTCGGTTCTTTAAGTAACTCTGAAAATCCCAAAATGCCATTCATCGGGGTTCTGATTTCATGACTCATATTGGCAAGAAAAGCCGATTTTAGCCGGTCGCTTTCTTCGGCTTTGTCTTTGGCTGCTATTAGTTCTTCCTGTGCTTTATGACGTTCGCTGACATCCTCAACCGTCCCATCGTAATAAATGATATTTCCATGCTGATCACGGATGGCTCTTGCACTTTCACTAAGATAAATAAGGCTTCCATCTTTACGCTTCCAGAATGCTTCAAGACCGGTCACTATGCCATTGCTCTCCATCATCTGCTTGAATTCTTGGCGGACGTAGGTGGGATTATATCCTTCATTCACGATATCCCTGCTATTTACTTCATCAATCGAGTTGTAGCCAAGCATCTTTAACAAAGTCGGATTGCAAAGAATAATTTTACCTTCCGGTGTCGTACGATAGAGTCCTATAGTGGAGTTCTCGTATAACGAACGAAACCGATCTTCACTAATCCTTAATAACTCTTCTGCTTTTTTTCGATCGGTTATATCATTAGACAACCCAAGGACTGCCATCACTTCACCCTTATTATTTATCACTGGAGCTAATTGTACGGTAATCCATAACTTCCCATTGGGAAACTCATCTTCAATTTCTTTAAATTGTTTTTTTTGGGATTCAAACACTTCTTTAATAGCCTTTAGATGTGAAGTGGCAATCTTGGAAGGAAAAATCTCTCTCAGATGTTTTCCGGTAACGTTATTTATTTCCAGATTTAGACTTGCGGCAGCCGCTGAATTGACATATTGAATATATCCTTCACTATCAATTAAATAAATCATTTCTGGCGATGAGTCTGCAAGCAATCGATATTTTTCTTCACTCACAAGGAGTAATTCTTCTGCTTTCTTACGTTCAGTTGCATCCGCAATAAAACCTACGCTACAGTTCCTTCCATTAATGGTAATGGGGGAGCCAGAGATATCAGCGTAGAAAATTGTACCGTCTTTTCGCAAACAAGGTAGTGCTAAGGATATCGATTTTTTACCACTATTTTGGGACTCAAACTCGGATAATACATAATCCAATGATTCTTTTGGATGAAGATTTGCTAAGCTCAACTTTGTGAACTCCTCACTCGTATATCCGAATAATTTGCAGGCAGCAGGATTAGAAAAAACACATTGATCTGCTTCGATATCGATAGTTAAGATGCCATTTGAACTCCCATTGAACAGGACTCGGTATTTTTCTTCCGATTCCTTTAATTCAGCTTCAGCAATTTTCCGTTCGGTGATATCGACCAACCCTCCATAAATGTGGAAATATTCAGACTGGTCTTGACTTTTAACACATTCTGCGTATGATGTTACCCAGACAATCTTGCCGTTCTTGTGCTTTAAACGAAGTTCACAGGTGCTGGATGAACCATGACTTAGGCTGGTGACATTTTCTTTAAAAGTGTCTTGATCCTCATCAACAACCAATTGTCCCCAACAGTTAAAGGCTTTGATTTCGTCAAGTGAATACCCTGTTATATGCTCTGAAGCGCCAGCCATCCAATCAATTGAATAGTTTCCCTGCTGATCCTTCACACAGGAATAGGAAATATCAGAAATCGTAGAGGAGATATGTCGGAAACGTTCTTCATTTTTCTGCAGTTGTTCCTCTGCTTGTTTACGTATAGTAATGTCAATAAATGAAGCTATAAATTTTCGGTTGTGCAACGTTGTGATAGACATCAGGGCATGTCTTATTTCACCATTTTTGTGGTAATATGTCAATTCATATTTGTTTGGAGCATCTTTGGGGTTTATCAGTCTCCGTCGGTTGTTTTCTTTTAATCGTTCAAGGTCCGCAGGAGGTATTTGTTGAGTCCAACTCATCCCAATCATCTCCTTCTTCGTGTACCCACTAATTCTGCAATATTCGTCATTAACCATGGAAAAGGTTGTATCTGGCTCAATAATGGCCATAGCTGCGGAGTTATTCTCAAATATTGAACGAAAGTTTTCTTCACTTTCCCGGATGCTTTCCTCAATTTTCTTGCGTTCTGTTATATCTTGTATTGATCCCTCAAGAATCCCTGTATCTCGATATAATTTGATAGAAGTGAGACATCTTCTGACTTCCCCTTGTTTATTCATAATTCCGCATTCAAAATCCGTCACATGGCCTTCTATATTAAGCATCTTAACCATCTCCTCACGCTCTCGCTTATCAGCCCAAATGCTGGCAGAAGGTTTATCTATTACATCTTCAGAAGTATAATTAAGTATCTTGAGATATTTTTCATTGAATTCCAGAATTTCTGAACCATCAAGTTTCGTTCTGAACATCCCGACTTCAGAATTGTTGAACAGATTACGATACTTCTCTTCGCTTTCCCGAATGGACGCCTCTGTTTTTTTGCGCTCAGTGATGACGTCAAAAATGGCTATAAAGTATCCTTTCTTAGGGCTATATACTGCGATAAAAAACCACATATTCAAGGCCTTTACAAACACTTCAAAGGTTTCAGCGGCACCTGTTAATGCCACTCGACTGTATAATTCAATAAGTTGAAAATCGGTTTTCAGAATATCAGGAATGACTTCAGAAACTTTTCTCCCCTTCACCTTTGTTAAACCAGTTACCGATTCAAAGGCACGGTTAACATTGAGATAAATAAAATCTATTGGGTGATCGTTCTCATAAATCATCCTACAATAAGCAACCCCATTGAGCATATTGTCATAGACACTACGGTACAATTTTTCATTCAACCGTGATTTTTCCTCTGATTCATTGCTCACACTTTTATCTTTTTCAGATGATGCTTTTAATGCTTCATGCGATTTTCGTAACTCCTGCAGCTCTTTTATGAGTTCCGGCTTGGTTTTATTCAGATCATTCATAAAGAATTCAATTTCAAAAACTAAAAGTACAATAGAAAGTTTAGTTATTGGACTAATATTCCCTGATTATTTTTATAATGGGCAGATAAGTGTATAACATAGCCCACCTATTCATTAAGTGATAATCTGGATAAGACGATAGCTTTGACCACCTTAGGACGGTGAATATTGACCATCTTAAGTAATTTATCAATAGACATATAAGGCGGTCGATCTAATTCGACGGAGAGTGGTCAGGCGCTCCGGTTTGTCTTCATCAGCTTCTTTAGTATAAACGGAAAGCAGCTGATGCAGCTTGATTTTCAGCAGCAAAATCCTTTCTGGATCAACGTGAGCTCCCTGGTAAAAGGCATGTATATCCTGAAGATTCAAACCACTTCCGGGACAGATGTTAAAAAGCTGGTAATACAATAAGATGCTTTCAATTTAATCCACTTTTATCGACCCCAAGTGTAACCTTGCATTTTTATTGCAATTTACAAGGATGCAAACCTGATGAAGAGGCCCGAGGAATGAAGGTTTTATGGCTGTTTTAACATGCAGATCATTTTCCTGTCCGGTGTTATCGTCCCACGTTGCCAGCACGACCCAGGATGACTGGCTGAAGTCAAATATTTCCAAGGTCTTTTTGGCGGGGATCCAGGAATTATCCTTCCATCGAAGGCTAATATCAATTGAATCCTGGAAAAACGGGCCAATATCATACCAGGCTTTCCCGCTTTCCAGACCTGAACCTATCCTGAGACCCGTTCCGCAATACATTTCATCCTGGCAGGAACAACTGCCTTCAAAACCGGCAGCCAGGTCTCCATTATGCCAGGTTCCGGGCAGGCAGATCGAATGAACTGGCAAGCAAGGGTTCTTTTGGGTCGAAGAAATCGTCGGTAAGGGGGCTTCCCAATAAAGATGGTTTATCTTCACAAAACTCAGCAGGAAGCCGTCATAATCCAACCATCCTTCGTAGCCCTGAAATGGCAGCGAATCCCCGGTTCCTTTTACTCCTGTCTGAGTCCTGTATTCATCGATCGCCTTTCGCATGACAGCCTTTTCTCCATTCCGGGAACTCCATAGATTTTCATTGATAAAATACAATTCAGGAACCTGTTTTACAGAAATTGGCGGAACAAGCAAATCCACCGGGTGGTAGCGCTTCTCCCGTAAGCTCATCACATCTCCTTTCCTTAATTCACCTTCATATGCAGGCAAAGGCCAGGTACTGTTATCACCCCAACCGGGTTGATGAATAATTGCCCAATAAACCGGGAACAGAATATTTTCTTCTGAAAGTTCCTCGCGGGCGCACTGGATAAATGCGCCAAGTGAATTATGGTCAGTGTGACAATCCAGAATATGAGTCGTAAAGACCAGCTCTGCATTATACCGTTTAAAGATGGATTTGAGTTCGTCTATCAGATTTTTTCCTGTGATCGGGCGCCCGGAACAGGACAGGTTATTCCCCGAAGCGCTGGTAAAAACACTGTCCGGGAACCGGAGCATGTCTCCGATCTTTCCATCAGGATAACCAAGCGTAATAATATTCTCCGGTGCCAATCCAAAATAGGCCAGGGCTCTTTTCGACTCTTCGACTCTCATTTTTCCGAATCTTTCCAGCTCTGAGGGTGAGCATTCATTTCCCCTTAATTCAGGATCTCCCTGCGGAAACCCGTTTTTCAGGAAATAACAGGCAGAATAATACCCTTCGCCATTAGTAAGAAGCACTACCTTAACCGTTTTTCCCATTTGCAGCGCATCATAAATGACACCGGCAAATCCCAACACCTCATCGTCGGGGTGCGGTGCAACCACAATGATGGCCGAAGCACGTTTCATCCTGGAAATGATATCTGAACCATTCGTTGATGATTGACAGGCAGTCTCCTGATAAGGATAAAGCAGTAACAGCATAATTATCCGGAAAAACCAACTCCCGTATGACAATTTATTTTGATGCACAATCATAAGGTCTTTTTGTGTTTCATGATTTTTGGAATGGCCAGAGGCCGTCGACTATTATTGAAAGAGATAAAACGCCAAGAATCTGCACTAATATCATAGTCAGAATCGAATGTCTGTCAACTTCCACAGCATCAGCATTATACATTAAAAATATATTCAAAGTAGTAACTGCGATCAGCAGAATTGGAATAAAATATTTAAACTTCCTTGTTTTAACCACCAGGTACATCAGGATGATAAAAGTAAATGCCAGGAAAAGCGGGTGAAACACCGGAAAAACAGGATCAATGTAAAATGAATAACCTCTTGGCGGGCCTGTGTATGAATACAGGTTCTCCGAGAAAAGGAATTGAAGGTTTGGTTTCTTTTCATCCAGCAGTAAGAAATACGAAGGATGACTTAGCAGAAAAAACTTGTAGGTTGAACTGCCATGTTCATCCACCCAATGCCTGAACGTTGCATACTGCGGGTTAACATAGAGACCAAAAAAATGCTTAACGTGTTCAATATTCTGTAAATCAGTCCACGCGTATTCCTGAAATAATGCATTACTCTGAGGCATTCCATGTTCTCGAAACCAGTTATAATATTCCGGACTTTTAATTACTCTTATAATAATTGAATTGATCAGCGGTTTTCTGTATCTGTGACCAATATCGGCCGAATGCTGCTGGATAAAGAACATCCCGGCTCCCAGCCCCAGAAGCACGAGAATCTTCGGCAGGAAATTCCTTTCAAAAAGGAAAAAATAAATGGTAAGCATGAAATAGATCAGCAGGAGAATATATGGCCATTGATCCCGGGTCCCTGCCAGTAAAATAGTAAACAATGAATGAATAAGGAACGTAATTGTGTTTTTTTTTCTGTACATCAGGATCAAAGAGGCCATCCAGCAAAGCAAGACAGACAGCTGCAAAGATTCTGAAAGCAACTGTATGGTCCAGCCGAGAATATTCCACCAGGACATGATAAAGTATAAAAGCAAAATGGAAAAAAGACCAATGAATTTATTTCTGATCACCAGTATCAGAGAGTATGCAAAGAAAAATACACTCAGCCAATAGAGGAATTTTTGGGTCAGGATGATCTTGATCGGATTGCTTCCTGCAATTTTAAATATCAATGGAACCGTAAAGGGAACCGGTGAATATGGGCCAACCTGGGGCGTAAAATAAAATTCCCTGCTTGAAAGAGGCAGGCTTGACTGGTGCAGATACGACTGGGTATCGGAAAAACCGCTCCATATCGCCGGATCCCAGTCAACAAGCAGTGTCAAAAAAAGAAAGATATTAAAGAGTACAAGGTTAACGGAATGGAGATTAAACTTGGTTTTCATTGCTGTTACAGGCTCATTTACTCCGTTAACCTTTATGGTCATAAACAGAAAGATCCTATCGGGGATCGGCTTTCCGATTTGATGTATCAAAAAGTCCACTGATCTCCGACATCGGGACAGCCAGCCGGCAAAAGAGATTTATTTGATGATGCCCATGTAAATCAGTCCGGCTGAACTGACAGTCGCGATACAAACTAATTTGGCAAAAATACGAGTCCGGGAAGAGTGCAGCCCTTACTTAAAGCGGTTTTGACGTGAAGATTTTATAAAATTTAGGAATAAGACTTATATCGGACATCTAAACAAATCCCAGGCGTGACAATCGAAACACTTCGATAAAACAGGGCAAGGTGACAATTTTTAACCACCCCAGGCCTATAGAAATTGATTATCTTAAGTAATTTATCATATATATATACATATATATATATAAGATAGTCAATTTTCATTGGTGGTGAGTTGTTAGCCGCTCCGGTTTGTCCAATTTGTTACTGATTCGACGAAATAATTTTGATTTTTATCCTTTGAGGGTTTTTAAAACATTTCCAAGGGTCTCTGCTGATTTCTTTAATGCAAGCTCTTCTCCTTGGGGCAAAGATTTAAGGACCACACCCCCAACACCTTCCCCTGAAACAATACAGGGAACACTCAAACAAACACCATCGATACCAAATTCACCAGTCAATAGTGTAGAAACAGTCAAGATGCTCTTTTGTTTTCTTATGATGGCCTCGGTAATCCGGATTAAGGCCATTCCTACGCCGAAATGAGTTGAACCCTTATAGTTGATAATATGGTATGCCGAGCTCCTGACTTCTTTTTCGATGTTTTCACGTTCGTATTTCCAATCGGAACATTTTTTGCAATACGGGCAGTATTCATCGATGCTAATCCCTCCAATGTTAGTCATTGACCAGGCTGCGAACTCACTATCACCATGCTCGCCGAGAATATAGGCATGAACGTTGTGAACATCCACGCCACAGTGCTGGCTTAATAAATACCTGAAACGAGCACTGTCAAGTACGGTCCCCGAGCCTATAACCCTGGAGGATGACCATCCGGAATTTTTTATTGCCACATAGGTCAGGATATCTACCGGATTGCTCACTATCAGCATAACCCCTTCACACTGACGATCAGCGATTTCCCTTACAATCGCTTTCATTATTCCCACATTCTTCTGAAGCAACTGGATACGTGATTCTCCCGTTTTCATTGAACTTCCTGCAGTAACAACGACCAACTGGGCTTTTGTATAGTCTTCCGGCGAGCCTACACGAATGTTCACATCGGGGAAAAAGGGTTTCCCATGGACAAGATCCATTACCTGACCCCTGGCCAAGTCCTCATTGGTATCAATGAGGACAATCTCTTCGGTTAGGCCGCTTTGGGCCAAGGCGAAACAATAGGTTGACCCCACGGCACCGGCGCCCACGACTACAACCCTCCTTGTAAACAGATTTTCTGTTGTTTTCATAAAAAGAGTAATATGATTGATTGTTAAGTTATTGATTTTCCAGCATATTAAAAGCAGATGATTATTGTTTTGGAATGATAGAGCTCCGTCAATGATGTCATTATGCCGAGAATGATCAAACTTTTATACTTCTTTTATCTTATAACCGGATTATAAGGAAAATGTTGTATATTTTTATTTTTATTTAGACAAAATAAAATTAAAAAATATGAAAATAAAAATATACATTCACTTCCTCCTCGTCTTAGTGTCGGGGATGTTGTTCCCTTTTGACAGCTTTGCCGGATTGTTCACGGTGCAGGTTGGAAACGATTATTTCAGTCCTTCTAACGTGAATGCAATGGTAGATGATACAATCAGATGGGTCTGGGTGGCAGGGAATCATACCACGACCTCCATTGCTGTTCCATCGGGGGCTTCTTCCTGGGATTCTCCTATTAATTCAACTCATACTTCATACATGTATGTGATTTCCGTTTCTGGGAACTATAATTATCAAAGCACTTACATGCATCCATAGGTATGGTGGCTTCTTTTGCAGCTGCTACGCCTACACTTCAAGTAACTCCTTCCTTGAGAAACGTTACCCAAAGTGCCGGATCAACCACATTTAATGTCTTCTCCAACACTTCATGGACTGCAAACAGTGATGCAACCTGGTGTTGTGTTACACCTTCCGGATCTGGCGATGGTATTATCAAGGTGACATACCAATCCAATGCTGAGGACACTCAACGAATCGGCGGAGAGTGGTCAGGTGGTCGGGTTTGTCCAGAACCAGCCTTCGACAGAGAAACCAGACCATCTAATTTTATTGATTATTAGCAAATTAAAGAAGTCAATGAAAACTGATGAGTAATGGTCAGAAGATCCAATTTGTCCAACCTATTACCGAATCATTTGACCTGTTATTGTATAAAAAATTTGGCTTCAAACCTTTCCTTCTCTGCTGTGATTACAAGAAAATATATTCCTGACTTTAGGAATGAAATATCAATTTGCACTATTGAGCCTTTATTCATTTGGATTACTTTAAATTTTTGCCCTTCTATATTCAGGATATCAATGCTGACGATGGAATCATTAGGGCAACCCTGTTCAATATTTAGAATACGGTTTGCCGGGTTTGGAAAAATTTTAATTCTGGAGTTTGCTACCTCGTTTATCGAATTGGATAATTCCTGGGACAATGTAACAACCTCAGGGAAGGCCTTAGAAGTTTCCAGGGTTATATGAGCAATTCTGGGAACCTGTAAGGTGTTTTGATTAAAATATGCATATAACGTATCACTTCCGATGCCTGCCGGCGTGACTTTACACCAGGTTTGATCACTGGCTGCAGTCCAACTACACCTAACTGGCGATGTTACCGTGAAAGTAGTAGAACCGGCGTCTGATTTTACGGCCCGGTCTGCCGGGCTTATTGAAACATAGCATGAGTCGGGTGCCTGTGTCAAAGTTACCACGACAGGAGAGGTACCCGGCACTGAGACTGTCAGATTTGCAATTCTTGTTTCCCCGGAACTGTTAACTGAAAAGATAGAAGTAAGGGTCCCATTCCCGTTACCGGAAGGTGTAACAGAACACCAGGTGTGATCACTGGTTGCAGTCCAGGGACAGCCGGATGGTGAAGTTATTGTAAAAGTCGCTGAACCGGAGTCTGACTTGACTTTCTGATCCGATGGGTTTACAAAAAGTGAACATATCAAGGGAACAGCTGTAACAGACACCGGAACAACAGGTTTAGATGGATCATTCGAGTTAAGTGTAATAATTCCAGATTGGGTTGATGTACCGACGAGGTTCCAATCAATTACTGCATTGACTATGTTTGATCCACCTGGTGCAATCGGGAAAGGAGTGGAAGGATAGCCGGAAGTACTTAACCAGTTTTTATCAGTGGTAATTGAATTTACTGAGAGATCTGCCAAACCTGTATTCGATATTACGATAGAATTTAAATCCGTATGCTGGGCGTATGCTACGGATCCATTGACCGCATAACTCCCGAACTGAATATATCCAGTTACATCATCGTAAGCTATCCTGAAGTAGCCGTTTTCTCCCCAATAAGCCCCCCAGCTGTTTTTTGCCTTGAAACACTGTCCGGTATTATCATATCCAACCAATAATACGGCGTGGGATTGTGTTGGAGAGATCGGGCCCCCGGTATAATGATATATACCTCCTGTATAGCCTGGATATCCATTAAATGAATTATCAGACGGGACTAGCATGCTTACAACAAAGGGACCATTCTGAAGCTGAGATTTCAGGTTATTTACCGTAGCTATGCCCCACAGGTCATTACTTACATATAAGATCCGTTCACGGTAAGGAGGGTTGGTGCAGGCTTCATGGCAATCACCATTTGAACCGTAATAAGGGTAACATGATTCAGGAGGGGATCCGGTGGATTGATAAAACTGTAAGGCCCCAAGATAAGACCCCCCGGAACAGGAACCCTGCCCCGAACATGATATAACCACTTGCTCGGAAAGGTCAGCTTGTAAACCCAAATTTTCAACCAAAGCCGTTGCTGCAAATGCCCAACATGACCCGCACATTCCCTGGTCTTTTACCGGCGAATCATGATTGCTCCAGTCAATGGTTTGAACCGTGTCATGGAAAGGAAGATCAGCCGGTCTGTGAGTTTGCCAATAACGGACTATGAAATCCGGAATGATCGATCCTAAGGGATGTTCATATTGGGATTGGTTTGATAAATCTGCGGTCCCTCTCTTGAACGGTTGCGGATTATCAATAAAGTTGAAATTGGGTTTACCGCTTTTGAGTGAATATGTCTGGTTTATGGTAATAGCAGTGGGGGCGACATGAATTATCGGAAAATCAGGATTTATATAATGGATGGGAGCCTGAAAACAAAAGGCGTTATCATTTTCATTTGACTCCGTTACCTGAAACAGATCGTCAAAATAAACCCCAACATAATATGTCCCTGTAGGCAATCCGCTGATATTGTTTAGATTGTTAACAATATGCGTGTTAAGATGTTGCCCATAAGCAAGGCTCAAAGATGTGAAGCCAACGAGGTAATCTGAAGGGGTAATAACTGTATCAGTCGATATATAGAACCCTATCCTGAATGGACCGCTATCGGCAGTACCATCATTTTGCACACTGGAATAAACCATCAATGCGCCGGTGATACTATCAAAAGTATAGGTGTTGTTGGCTCCGCTACCTGTAAATGCTGTCAGGTTGGGAAGGTCCTGAAAGAGACCTTTAATATTTCCGCAGGCATCGAAATGGTTCACTAGTAAAGAGAATGTTGACAGAATTGTAAAAATAAAAAAACAATTATTTTTCATTTTTACCGATGATTGTTTTAGGATCATTCTATACGAAGGATAATTTTGGGAATGACCAGACAATGACTTCCATTCAGATAATCAAATATACATCATTTTTAATTAATCAATATTTTGTGAAACATTTTTGCAACCAACCTCCTGATTCCCAAACATTCATTATACAGGTAAAGAAAAACCAAAAAATGGCAAGGGAAGATGAATTTGAAAGAAAAACCACTTTTAATAAATCTGGAAAATCAATTTACATAATACTTGTACAACAAGGAGTTCATATCTATCACTTGGTGTTTCATATAACCCCGGCGCAAGGGTCCAGAAGATCCAGGATTATGTTAGAATCAGGAGACAATAAAAACGTTATGGCCGTTAAAAACAGTAAGAACAATTAATCGGAATAGTCCTGGGATTATACGATGTAATTGAGAAGCTTAAAAAAACGGACATCAGAGCACATTCCACAGGAAACGGGATCACTTCGTCAATTCTTAGTCCTTTAAAAGTATTGAATTGAGGCGTAATAATAAAAAGGTCAGACTTGAGGACTTGTTAGCATATTTTGAGTCACGGTCAAGAGCCAGCCAGGAGATGAAGCTCCTTATTTTTAACAATAATGAGCAGTATTAGGCAAATCTGATCTTCTTACCGCTTCATGGCAATTTTTATTGACCTCTTTAACTTATTAACAATCAAAAAGCAAAATAGTCAGGATGTTTTGGCTAAGGCTGGTCAAGGAAAGCGTTCTTTCCACCATGACAAACAGCTTAATTGATCTATTTTGGGAATTTTAAGGATTTTACAACCTGAATAATATAGCAACAATTATCCTGTTTTCCGATTTAACCAGATCAGGTCTCCAATCCGGGGCCAGTGGAGTGGTTGAATACCCGGTTTGTGATGTTACCCCACCGGCCCCTGCAAAGTAGGGTACACTGGATTCCCGATGGACAAATTCGATCCGGAAAGTAATACTTTGGTTAGGCATAAAATCCAGATTCGTTGAGCAGTCCCAGCCAACGAACTGATCGCCAGGGTTTGCGCTGAATGGGAACGACCCTTCTACTTTTGTCGGATCATTTGGATTGGGCAATGGGCTTGCCTGGCCTGTAGGATATAGCACAAGGTATCGGCCGGGATTTGTCATTATACCTCCACCAATGGTCCAGGCAAACTTGTTTTTATAGAACCATAAACGGTTATAAAACATCCCGCTTAAGAAGTACTGTGCCGGACCATGAAGACTATCACCGTTTTTAAAACCGTTTACACCACCTCCGGTTTCAAAGCCGATATCTCCGGTCAATGAGAAAGCTATCATGCTGACACCCTTAGAGTCAGGATGATTCAAATACCTGAATAGTAAGCTATTGTCAGAATGGAAACGTTTTCTTTGAGGTATTCCGCCGCAATCCGTTCCAAAATAGTCATTGGTCAGCAGCTTAAAATTACTATTGGGCATCCAGGTGATATTGCCTCCAAAGCCAGGCATACTATTGAAAGCTCCATAGCTCTGCCAGCCATTAATAACCCAAATCTCAATTTTTAAATTCCTGTTTGGGAAAATTTGAGTGCGGATCCCATTAAAAAACCAGGGTGTGTTATCTGAAGTATATGAAGCCTGATATTCCCAGTTTTCACACTGGTAATAGGAATTCAAACCAACATACGACATAAACAAGCCTGCATCCACATTAATTCCGAATCATTGATTGAAATGATATCCGGCATATGCTTCACTAATGTACCGATAGACATTGGCCAACTGGTACTGACCTCTGTATGGGCTTAGATCGTTACGTGGAACTACAATGGATCTTGTCCCAAACTGTGTTATAAACCTTGCCCTTGCTCCTTTAAAACTAAAGTCACCTCCGAAATGCAAGCCCGAAAGTTGAATTTCATTATCCCTGGCTAAGGCAGTTGATCCTACAACTGTATTATCGTTAGGATTATTGAAGGAATGGGTATAATTGACATCCAGCATGATACTTGGTGTAAAATATTTCCAATGTTGAAAGACCGATGAATCCCGGCGGTCGCTTCCGTTTTGCCAGGCCTGGTCTATCCCGTCAAAAGGAGTTCTTTCAGGATTGATATTTTGTTGAGCAAAAAGGCTGAGGCTAATTCCTGTCATTATTAAAAATAGAACATTTACTTTCATACTCTTTTATCTTATTGTGTTTTTCTTCTGATTCAATTTTGCTTTCCTCATAAACCCGGTTGAGAAAGTAAATTTTATTAATGTTATCGTATGCGGTCAATTCGTCATCAAAGTGGAAATAGACATCTAGTAATTCATTAAAGTGAACATCTTTACCGTATACTGCTTTCAGATTCCATTTAGTGAGCGGATATATCGGTGAAGCTGCTGTTTCACTGAAAAAATAATTCGTGACCAGATTTCTGTTTCTTGGAGGTCCGAGTTCGGAAGTATTACGATACATGAGAATCTTTTCTGAAGGATTCAGGATTTCAAACGCAGCTTTTTTATAAAACCGAAAGTATATCCCCTTTTTATCTCGATAACCATAGATTGAATCTTTTGAAAGAATTATCATTGAGTCTCCAATAATTACTTTTATTGAAGAATTTTTGAAAAACTCATTTAAATGGAACTGATATCTTTTACCAGGGCTGTCATTGGTAAAGGATATCTTTCGGCTTATAAAGTCATTAGCCGATAAATACACACCTTCCCCAGCACTTTGGGCAGTGATTTCCGATTGGAAACTGAATAAAATCAGGGATAGAAATATTAATGACCTTTTCATAATTCAATAATTTTACAATCTTAACACAAAGATAATCAATGAATTATAAGGAAATTATTAAAAACAGTATAAGATTTGTAAAAAAAATATCAGAAAAATTTGTCGGGGAGGGAAAGGCTTAGGCGATAAAACCCTGCGACAAATTTCTTTGAATGTTCTTTAAAGAAAGGTCACGTAATATCTCGAGTAGACCGATCCCACTGATGGTTATTTCAAAGGATTATCGCAACCGGAAATTATGCATACGGAGATACTAATGGTGAAGAAGGCGTGAGCTGCATTAGCATCGATGCACTGATTTGCACAGAGGATTTATTCGATCGAAGATCTGTGTTCCTTTTTGCAGATTATTGAACATGAATGGCTATAGAAAGGATGATCATAATGTCTGTTGAAGATTTTATTATCTTATTGGGGATTACTGTTCCTGATTGTGGAAGTTCGTGGAATTTATGGATTAAAAGGAACGAGAAGTGGTTCGAAAAGTGGTAAAACCAGCCTTATAAAAAATTAATCTTGTCTTTTAGGATGCAAGACAGCCAAATACTTTCAAATTCTTGAAAAAGTAGATGAGGATACGCTGCAGGAGTAGTTTCTATATTCCCGGCATCTTCAGTAGAAATTCTTATTGTCATAAAGACCCAAAGATTTCAGATAATTACATGTCATCTCACGCGCACTGTGGCGGCATTGCCGCTGAATGCTTTTGATATCCACCCCGGCATTGTAGGCTGTCACCACCCCAGTGTGTTTCCATGAATAAAGGGTGTGGCGGTTATCCATATCGAGTGCATCAATGTAAGTCATTGAACTTGGATTTCATGTAAGCAACTTTGCTATTGATCGATTTCCCAACCAGGCGATCATCCACTACCAGGTGATCAACGAAAAGCATGGCACGGAGTTTATCGAAAGACCGGATATTGGAGGTGGAGAAATGGTTGATCTTGGCCCAGGTTAAAAATTTATTCAAAGTGCTGCTAAATGAAAGATAGGAACTATGACGGAGGGATTACTTTTTAATCTCCGGTATCGTCTTAAGAGCCTGTTCCAGGGTGACAACCGATTCCAAATCCCCTTCAAATTCTGTAGATTTATGACTATCGATATGATATCCATCCGAAAGCAGATCGTTGATCGACTGGATCCGCTGTTTCGAATAGGCATGGCGTTGGGCAACCGTAGCCTACATGTTTGCAGAATAGTCTCGTTTACGAACTATTTGCCGTTGCTGGACATCCCAAACATAAAACACGATGTACCAGCGTCCCTTGACATCACCATGACAATCGTTCAAGGTTGCTTTGCAAAATGAATAAGTGCTTGCTCCCATGTTTAACCGTTTAAGATTAAAAGTGACGCAAACTGACGCAAAAGTGGATTTTTTTTAAAAAATAAATTCCCAAACACTTCACTATCAAGTGCCTGGGAATTTATCGGGTGGAAGATGGGATTCGAACCCACGGCCTTCAGAGCCACAATCTGACGCTCTAACCAACTGAGCTACGACCACCATATTTATCGTGCAAAAGTACAAAATAATTTAATTTTGTCAAAAATCAAGAATTCCCGCTTGTTAATTTCCAGAAAACAGGAGCAGGTCGTCTCGGCCTCTTTAACTTCCAGGGCATGGCATGTTTTCAGGCATGACCCTCTGGGGTTAGGATCACTCGTATTCATATGCCTTATATGCTTTATGGCTGTTTTGGGCTACCTTATTACTCCTGATAACACTCCCTTCGCAAACCAGCAGTTTCTCGAGCTGGGGCTTAAGAAGCCCGGTTTTTCTGTTAAAATCCTTTATACCAGGAAGCCTGATGCGACCCGCCCTTCAGGTATTCTGAAGACCATGCTGTTTGGAGCAACGCGCCAGTGCATCCTGATACCCGTCAGTTCCTGGCGGGTTATTGGTGACAGTATGTTTTATAAGCCATATGGTGCATACACCCGTTTCGAAGATAAAGAGCTGAAGCTGCCTTTATCGATGGTGAAAATGACTGAAAAGCGGACTTTCTGGCTTGGAACTGACCGCTTCGGCCGGGATTATCTCAGCCAGTTGATCATTGGAGCAAGGATCAGCCTGTCAGTAGGCCTGATCTCAGTTTTTATTTCATTACTAATAGGGATAAGCCTCGGGGCGCTTGCCGGCTATTTCAGGGGATGGGTCGATAACATTATCATGTGGTTCATCAATGTTGTCTGGTCTATCCCTACCCTGCTGCTGGTCATCGCCATCACTTTTGCCCTTGGGAAGGGATTCTGGCAGGTTTTTGTGGCTGTCGGGCTTACGATGTGGGTGGATGTGGCCAGGATGGTCAGGGGACAAGTGCTCAGTTTGAAAGAGAAGGAATTCGTTGAAGCCGGGCTGGCCCTGGGATATTCAGACTCCAGGATCATTATCAGGCATATCCTCCCTAATGTCATGGCAGCAGTGATCGTGATATCAGCCGCCAATTTCGCCTCAGCCATTCTTCTCGAAGCCGGGCTCAGCTTTCTGGGTATAGGCGTGCAGCCTCCTGTTCCATCCTGGGGTTCCATGATAAAGGAAAATTACGGTTATATAATCCTGGATAATGCTTACCTGGCCATCCTGCCCGGGATAGCCATTATGCTCCTGGTACTTTCATTTATGCTGATCGGGAATGCACTCCGCGATGCGCTGGATGTAAAAACAGTAACCCTGTCCTAATCAGGCCTGAATTCCATGTTCCCGCAACGCTTCGAGTTCTTGTCATGGCAGGACCCTTTATCAAGAAAATATTTTATGGAAAAATAAAAATCCATTCCCGAATAATCACTGATATTGAAAAAGCCTCCCAGTTTGTCAGTTCCTATCGTGAAACCATACACCCTTACTGCAAGTCCTATCCTGGGGAGATACCAGTCATACAAAGATACCGGCATATCGATCTCAAACCAGTTTTTCTCGTATCTTGGAGTTATTGAAAGTTCAGCAGGACGGTGAACCATGACTTTTGAGAATGCCAGAGGGAATATCAGGCTGGCATTAATATAGGTGTATGTATTAATATGATAATCAAATTGTACGCTCAGGGCAGATGGCAGCCAGATTGTAAATTTATTCCCGGCTTTTGCCGCATTCGGGTCGCCATAGAATTTATAACTGATGGTATCCATCATCTGGTTGACACCTGAGAACTGTATCCTAGTTGTCTGGTCCCAGTAAGAAGATTTGTTGTCGATAATGTATTTCTGGGCATGTGTATTGAACCGTATAGCCCCCACATCAATCAATGCAACACCGATCCTGTAAAGGTAGTCCTCGTAATGCGGCGCGCATAGCTTTGTAAAGTATTGGTTTTCGTGAGGCCTGAGCAGCCTTTGGTATGTGACGCCAATATCCGCGCTATATCCACCACCTTTGAATATCTTATCATTCCATGGCTGTAGCTGATCATAATCAACCGGGGCGGCAATTCCCATCTCAGCCTTCATGTTCCTGACCTGAAGGGTGGAATCATCGATCACATTGTAGTTCAGGTTGTACGAATTTGCATAGATCCCTGAATAACCTAAAAGCTTCCTTGCCGTGATACCGATATTTATTTTGTTGAATCCTTTGGCATAAACTTCACAGGTATATGTGAGCCCGATCTCGAGCCATGACAACTGTGTGAAACTGAATGGCTTGTTATCCTGGTAGTTGATGTTCTGCTGTGGCATGTAATTCATACCGAGGTATGCAAAGTTGGCTGCATCATAGGGGACCTTGTAGGCCGAAAAAACATTCCGGAAGTCAGTGGATATGGCAAAAGCATGCTTCCCCCATACCAGCATGGCGCCCGGGCCGTTTATCCGGAGGTCAACAAAAGCGCTTTTCGGTGTTGTGTTCTTATGAACATAAAATATTCTCACTTCGGAACCATAACCCTCGGGATGGGTCGGCCAGACATAACCCGATTGAAAAAAATGCAAAAAGCTGTAGTCGCCTGACGACTGGTACAGCATGTTATTCTGAACGAAAGCACCCACCCCAAATAATTCCACGTCAAGCCAGGTTTTGGAATCAGCAAGGGCGGAAGGGTTCAGCTGAATGCTATTGACCCCGGAATAATTTCCCAGCACAGTCCCGTACATCTCCTGTGCTCCTGCATCCGGAGGGAAAAAGAACAGGATCGAGCAGAGAATAATATATTTAAGCAACCTCATATCCTATGGTCACAATGCAAGGTATAAAATAAATACGGGGTAATCGTTTTTCCCTAACAGGATTTATAGTCAGTAATCCCGGAATATGTTGTCATGCCGCCTTAACATTGAAATGACCCATGATTGTTAAAGGGGTTGCCTGTTATGAAAACAAATCCCATCTAAGCCATGGCAGTATTAGTAAACGGTCAAAATGAAAAAATCAGTACCTTTGCAGGCCTGAAAATTTTACATCCCGCGGATGTGGCGTAATTGGTAGCCGCGCAAGACTTAGGATCTTGTGCCTCAGGGCGTGGGGGTTCGAGTCCCTTCATCCGCACAATGGGCCGGAAGTACTGATCCTGATTAACTTATAAAAGCGGCTGCAGGAAGGAATTAACAATAATCTAATCTGAACTATTTTTCATGAACATCACAAAAGAAAACACCGGGGAGCTGACGGCAATCATCAAACTGGAAATCAGCGCTGAAGATTACACAGAAACAGTAAACAAAACAATCCGGGATTACCAGAAAAAAGCCAACATCCCCGGTTTCAGGCCGGGCCATGTGCCCCAGGGACTGATCCGCAAAATGTATGGTAAAGCAGTCCTGGCAGAGGAAGTAAACAAACTGATCTCCGATTCACTGAACAATTATATCAGGGAACAGAAGATCGACATTCTTGGAAACCCTCTCCCTAACCAGGAAAGGAATGCCGAGGTCAACTTCGATACCCAGACAAGTTTCGATTTTTACTTTGACATCGGGTTTGCACCTGAATTCCAGATACCCCTTGGACCTGAAACAGAGATCGATGACTACCAGATCCGGGTTGACGACAACATGGTCGAAAAATATATAGAAGACACCCGGAAACGGTTTGGAAAAAAGGCAGAATCAGAAACTTCTGCACCTGCCGTACAACAGGAAGATATTGCAAGCACTGCAAATCCTGAGGAAGGTAATATCGCCGGACCCTCCGTGGAAGAAGGATCAGCTGCAAAATCAGTAGAAAAAGACGCTGAAATCATACCTGCAGAAATGAACAGGGATTTTTTCAATATGGTATATCCCGGTGAAAGTATTGAAACTGAAGAACAATTCAGAGAAAGAGTGCGTAAGGATGCATCGGCCAGCTTCATGGCTGAAACCGACAAAATATTCTTCAATAAGGCTACTGAAACCCTGGTAAAGGAAACCAGTCTTGACCTGCCGGATGAGTTTTTGAAACGATGGCTGCTTGAGTATAACGAAGGGAAATATACGCCGGAACAGGTTGAAAAGGACTACCCTTCCTTCAGGGAATCCATGAAATGGCAGCTCCTTGAGAATAAAATCATCCGCGACAACGATATCAGGGTGAATGATGAAGATATAAAAAATTATATCAGAAATGTCATGCTCCGAAGGGTCGGCACGGAATTTGTCGATCCTGAAATGGAAAAGAAATACGATTCCGTGGTTGACGCCTTCATGCAGAACAAGGAACAGGTACAAAGGATCAATGACCAGTTATACAATGCCCGCCTGCTTGAACTTTTTAAAACCAAGCTGACAGCCAGGATAAAAGAAGTTTCATATGACGAATTCGTCAAAATTGCATCGGAAAGCCATGCACATGAGCACGAACATGCACTTGAGCATGATCACGATCACGAGCATGATCACGAGCATGATCACGAACATGATCACGGGCATCAGGAAGCGATTGTCGATTAGCGAATAAGGAAATAAATCTGTTAAACAATCTTACCATAATTCAATCAGCAAACAATGGACGAATTTTCAAAATATGCTATAGGGAAAAGGGGCATAGGAAGCCTGGCCCTTGAAAGATATAAAAGTCTGACAGCCAATTACATATCCCCAACCATTATCGAAGAAAGGCAACTCAACATTGCCACCATGGACGTCTTCAGCCGCCTCATGATGGACAGGATCATTTTCCTGGGAGTTCCCATCGATGATTATGTCGCCAACATCATCCAGGCACAACTTCTTTTCCTTGAGTCAGTAGATTCAAAAAAAGACATACAGATTTACCTGAACACGCCGGGTGGTTCGGTCTACGCCGGTCTGGGGATTTACGATACCATGCAGTACATCAATCCCCATGTGGCCACAATCTGCACCGGAATGGCAGCATCGATGGGAGCCATTCTTCTCTGCTCGGGAGAGAAAGGCAAACGTACGGCTTTAAAGCATTCCAGGATACTGATCCACCAACCTATGGGAAGCGCTGAAGGGCAGGCTTCGGATATCGAGATAACGACCCGGGAGATCCAGAAACTTAAGAAAGAGCTGTATGAGATCATTTCGCTTCACTCGGGGCAGCCGTACAAGCGCATTCTGAAGGATGCCGACAGGGATTACTGGATGACAGCCGAAGAAGCCAGAGAATACGGGATGATCGATGAGGTCCTTGTGAAATCAAAAAAAGATTCTTAACCATGGCAAAGGCTGAAGAGCGTTGTTCATTTTGCGGTCGTGAGAAACGGGAGACAAGGATCCTGATCGCGGGTTTGAACGGACACATCTGTGATAGTTGTGTACAGCAGGCCCAGACGATACTTGATGAAGAGCTGACCTCGAAGAAGGTCACTTCCTTCCAGGAATACACCCTCCTGAAGCCTCACGAGATCAAACGTTACCTGGACCAGTATGTGATCGGGCAGGAAGAAGCCAAACGTATTGTTTCGGTGGCGGTATACAATCATTACAAACGTATCCGTTATACTGCCGAAGCCAGCGGAGATGACATTGAATTGGAAAAATCAAACATCATTATCGTCGGGGAAACTGGAACCGGAAAAACCCTTCTGGCAAGGACCATCGCCAAAATGCTCAATGTCCCGTTCTGTATCGCCGATGCGACTGCCCTTACCGAAGCCGGTTATGTAGGGGAGGACGTTGAAAGCATCCTGGCCAGGCTGCTCCAGGTAGCCGATTACAATGTCGCGGCAGCCGAAAGAGGAATCGTTTTTATTGATGAGATAGACAAGATTGCCCGTAAAGGTGATAATCCTTCGATAACCAGGGATGTTTCAGGAGAAGGAGTGCAGCAGGCCCTGCTGAAAATGCTGGAAGGTTCCATCGTGAATGTGCCGCCCCAGGGAGGCAGGAAACACCCTGAACAAAAAATGATACAGATCAATACCCAGAATATCCTGTTCATCACCGGGGGAGCCTTTGACGGCATCGAGAAGAAAATTGCAAATCGCTTGCAAACCAATCGGATCGGTTATAAGATCGATCGTAAAAAAGAAGAGGTGGATAAGGATAACATCCTGCAGTACATAACACCTGTCGATCTGAAATCCTACGGCCTTATCCCCGAGTTGGTCGGCAGGTTACCTATCGTTACATTCATGCATGCCCTCGACCGGGATACCTTGAAAAGAATACTTACGGAACCGAAGAACTCCCTTGTGAAACAATATATCAAGCTCTTCGAGATCGATAATATCAAGCTGAGCTTTGAAGATGAAGCCCTGGATTTCCTGGTCGATAAATCGGTCGAATTCAGGCTTGGTGCAAGGGGACTGAGGTCTATCCTGGAAGGTATCATGAATGACGCGATGTTTGAACTCCCGTCAAAATCAAACGTCAAAAACCTTAAGGTCAGCCTCGGGTTTGTGGAAGACAGGTTCAGGAAAACCAGCATGTCGCGGCTTAAGGTTGCCTGATACTAAATCGTCTCAGAAAGCGTTTTATTTTCAGCCTAAATGAGTGGGGGATTCCGATGAGATTATTGTTACTTCCGGTTCTATTCATTTCGCTTCTCCCTTGTAAAATTTTCTCCCAGGATACAACCCATATCGTTCTTCCTGCCAAGATCATAAAAGGTGATACCCTGCCAGCGCTGGACCTTGGCGGGGTTATTGTTTTTCCGCCATCGAGAACAGGTAATACGAGGGAGGCGGCCAGGTTCGACCGCTTTGTTTACAATGTCCGTTTCGTCTATCCTTATGCAAAACTTGCAGGAGCCAAGCTGAAGCAGATAAAAGCCGCCCTGGATACCATCAAAAATGAAAAGGACAGGAAGCTGTTCATTAAAAAATCAGAAAAAGAGCTTGACACACAGTTCGGAGACCAGTTAAGGGATATGACCTATTCACAGGGGAAGATCCTGATTAAACTGATCTACCGTGAAACAGGAGCTTCAACCTTCCAGATCGTAAAGGAAATGAAAGGCGGATTCAGTGCATTTGTGTGGCAAACCCTGGCAAGGCTCTTCGGATACGATTTGAAAACGATGTATGATCCCACGGGAGAAGACGAACCGATCGAAAGAGTGGTTAGAATGATTGATGCGGGTGCAATATAAATAAACCCTAAATTTACAAGCCGGAAAGGAGAATTCAATTCATCCGGCAATAACAATGAAGCTGACGAAAACAATAACCTGAAATCCCTGCCGGGAAAACTGCATCCCCTGAAAATGAAATTATCCATTATCATCGTCAACTACAATGTGAAGTATTTTCTTGAACAATGCCTGCATTCGGTGCAGAATGCCTGCAAGGGGCTTGAAGCCGAAATTTTCGTGGTCGACAACAGTTCGGTTGACGGTTCCGTGAAAATGGTCAGGGATAAGTTCCCGGAAGTCAAACTTCTGGAAAACAAGGAAAATGCCGGATTCTCGGCTGCCAATAACCAGGCCATGAAAGTGGCAGCAGGTGAATATATCCTTTTGCTGAATCCCGACACTCTCGTTGAAGATGACACCCTGCGGAAAGTAGTTACCTTCATGGATGAACACCCCGACGCAGGAGGCCTTGGTGTAAAGATGATCGACGGGAAAGGAAAATTCCTTCCTGAATCAAAACGGGGTCTTCCCACTCCAATCGTATCGTTCTACAAGATATTCGGATTATCTTCACTATTCCCAAGGTCCAGGGTTTTCGGTCAATACCACCTGGGGTACATGGATAAGGACCAGGTACACGTGATCGATGTGCTCGCGGGCGCCTTCATGCTCCTGAGAAAAAGCGTACTCAATGCCATCGGGCTGCTCGATGAATCCTTTTTCATGTACGGGGAAGATATCGACCTCAGTTACAGGATCACCCAGGCCGGTTACAAAAACTATTATTACCCCGGCGCAAGGATCATCCATTATAAAGGAGAGAGTACCAAGAAAAGCAGCCTCAACTATGTGTTCATGTTCTATAATGCCATGATCATTTTCGCCCGGAAGCATTTCTCCAGACAAAATGCCAGGTCCTTCTCCATGATGATCCACTGTGCAATCTACCTTAGGGCGTTTTTTTCAATCCTGACAAGGTTTGCCGAGCGGATCTTCCTCCCTCTTCTGGATGCATTGATGATATTTGCCGGGATCTATTTCATCAAAGGCTACTGGGAGAAAAGCTTCATTTTCCCTGATGGCGGTCATTATCCGCCTGAATTCATTTATATCGCCGTTCCCCTGTATATTTTTATCTGGCTTATCAGTGTGTATGTGAGCGGTGGTTATGACAGACCCATAAGGCTGATTAAGGTTTTCAACGGGATGGTTGCAGGTACGGTGCTGATCCTTTTATTATACAGCCTTCTGAGTGAACATTACAGGTTCTCACGGGCATTGATCCTGTTCGGTGCAGCCTGGGGTCTGGTCGTCATGATGGCTATCCGCATCCTGCTCCACCTGCTGAAGATCAAAGGCAATCTCATCAACACCAATAAGAACCGGAGGTTTGTCATCATCGGGGAGATGGAGGAATCGGAAAGGGTTGCCGACCTGCTCCAGAAAACAGGGATGAATCCGGCTTTCGTCGGACTGGTAAGCTTCCATATGCACGCAAACAATCCAAATGGTTTTATCGGCGACCTGAGCCAGATCGAGGAGATCATCAATATTCACAGGATCAATGAAGTGATATTCTGTGCAAAAGATGTGCCTGCCCAGGTTATTATCGATAAGATGTCGGAACTTAAGAATGCCCAGGTCGATTACAAGATTGCCCCGCCCGAAAGCCTGTCCATCATCGGCAGCAATTCCATCAATACATCGGGGGACCTTTATGTAATTGACATCAATGCCATCACGAAAAGGTCCAACCGCAGGAATAAACGGGCCCTTGACCTGTTCCTGGGCCTGTTCATCCTTGGATTCTATCCTGTCTTTATTTTCCTGGTTAAAAAGCCGATCGGCCTGGTCAGGAATATATTCATGGTTCTTTCCGGCAGGAAATCCTGGGTCGGCTATTCACCCGTTCCGGGAAGTACTGAACATGTGCCCCTGATAAAGAAAGGAGTGCTTACCCCCCTCGATGCACTGAAATCAGCCGGCATAAGCGATGAGGACAGGAACAGGCTCAATATCCTGTATGCACGCGATTACCACCCTGTCAATGATATAAATATCCTTTTCAGGGGGTTCAGGAACCTAGGGAGAAACTGATTTTTTATTTTGAATCATTATAAATAAGATTTTTCCTTACATTTGTCTTTTAATCCGCAGAACATGTCAACAATTGAAGTCGTTGTTCCCAGGCTGGGTGAAAGCGTGATCGAAGTCACATTGACCCGCTGGCTCAGGAATGAAGGTGAACAGGTAGAAGGAGATGAAGCCCTTGTTGAAATTGCTACTGATAAAGTCGATTCGGAAATACCCTCCCCTGTCAGCGGCAAGCTGTTAAAGAAAGTATTCATGGAAGGGGATGTGGTCCCTGTGGGTAAGGTATTTGCGGTCATCGAGACGGAAGGTGCAGCAGGCAGAGCAGACGAACCGCGGCGGATGCCGTCCGGGCCGGAAGAAATCCAGCCGGATAGAACCAGTGAGAATTCAATGACTGCAGAGTCACATTCGGCTAACGATAAGCCGGAAGCCACCGATAATGAAGTAAAAACGGACGAAGTACCAGCGGGAACAAGGTATTATTCTCCCCTCGTAAGAAATATAGCGAGCCAGGAAGGAATTTCATTCAAAGAGCTGGATGTTATCCCGGGCAGCGGAAAAGATGACCGGCTCACGAAACAGGATATCCTGAAATATCTTTCTGAACGGAAATCAGGAAATGTAAATCGCATCCCAGAACCGGAAGTTCTCCGGGAACAGCCGGTCTTATTTGTTGCCGGGGAAGACCGTATTGTGGAAATGGACAGGGTGCGCCAGCTTATCGCCGGCCATATGGTCAGGTCGGTCCAGACCTCGCCTCATGTGACTTCCTTTGTGGAAGCCGATATGAGCAGGGTTGTTGCCTGGAGGGATAAAGCAAAGGATTCCTTCCAGAAAAAATACAATGAAAAGCTGACCTTTACACCGATTTTCATCGAGGCCATTGCCAAATCGGTGAGGGATTTCCCAATGGTTAATGTATCGGTCGAAGGAACGAAGATCCTTATTCATTCCAAGGTGAACATCGGTATGGCTGTTGCCCTGCCATCAGGGAACCTGATCGTACCGGTTGTAAGAAATGCTGACAGCATGAACCTGCTCGGTATAACGAAAGCAGTGAATGATCTTGCAGGAAGGGCAAGAAGCAGCAAACTTGTACCTGATGAAATCTCAGGAGGCACAATTTCACTTACCAACCTGGGTTCCTTCGGGACCATGGCCGGCACTCCGATCATCAACCAGCCTCAGGCTGCCATTATCGCTGTAGGTGCAATAAAAAAACGGCCGGTCGTCATCGAGACCCCCGAAGGAGATCTCATCGGGATAAAACCGATGATGATCTGCTCCGTGACCTTCGACCACCGGGTCATAGACGGTGCTCTGGGGGGGCAATTCCTGAGCCGTTTCGCCCAATATCTTGAACAATTCGACACAAACCAGACCATCTGATATGGAACTTAACCTTAACCGCCCGCTTGTCTTCATAGACCTTGAAACCACAGGGATCAGGGTAGCAACCGACAGGATAGTTGAAATATGCCTTCTCAGGGTGAATCCCGACGGAAGCTCGAAAATCAAGACCCTGAGGATAAACCCGGGTATACCCATTCCTTCTGAAGCAACAGAGATCCATCATATTACCGATGATGACGTGAAAGATTGTCCGGCATTTGCCCGGGTTGCGCATGAACTGGCTGAGTTCATGGAGAACTGCGATATTGCAGGCTATAATTCAAACCATTTCGACATCCCACTGATCATGGAGGAATTTCTCAGGGCAGGCGTCGACTTTGAACTGAAGGGAAGAAGGTTTGTCGATATCCAGAATATCTTTCACAAGATGGAACCCAGGAACCTTACCGCAGCTTATAAATTCTATTGCAACAGCGAACTTGCAAAGGCTCACAGTGCCGAAGCCGACACCCTTGCCACGTACGAGATCCTGAAAGCCCAGCTTGACCGGTATCTTGATACGGAAATCAAAGACCGTAAGGGGAGCCTCTCCAAACCTGTCGTCAATGACATCAAGGCTCTTTCCGATTTCAGCTTCAACAGCCGCAATGCAGACCTTATCGGCCATATTGTTTATAATGATAAGGATGTTGAGGTTTTCAATTTCGGAAAACATAAGGGGAAAACGGTTACGGATGTCTTCAGGACCGAGCCCTCGTATTATGACTGGATCATGAAAAGCGAATTCCCGCTTTCGACAAAGAAAGTGATAACCGAGATCAAGCTCCGGGGTTTTAACAAAGAGTCAGTAAAAACAAATCTATTTTAAAGCGGGATGAAAATCATCTGCATTGGCCGGAATTATGTGGAACATATCCGGGAATTAAATAACCCGGTCCCTTCCGAGCCTGTTTTTTTCCTGAAACCAGATTCTTCACTCCTTATTCGGAACAGGCCCCTGTATTACCCATCCTTCACTTCAGATCTCCATTATGAAGTTGAAATCATTCTGAAGATCTGCAAGGTGGGAAAGCATATACAGAACGAGTTCGCGCATACCTACTTCGACGAGATCGGGCTTGGTCTTGATATGACCGCCCGGGACCTGCAGGAAACAGCAAAGAAGAAATCCCTCCCATGGACGATCGCAAAGGGGTTTGACCAGGCCGCTCCCATCGGCAGGTTTATACCCAAATCACGATTCGCTGACCAGGGCAACATCAGCTTTCACCTCGACCTGAATAAAAAGACGGTGCAAAAAGGGAATTCGGGGCATATGATCTATTCCTTTGATGATATTATTTCCTACATCTCGCAATTCATAACCCTTCGCACGGGTGATCTTATTTTCACAGGAACTCCTTCAGGAGTAGGACCTGTTAAGATAGGCGATATCCTCGAAGCTTACCTCGAAGGTGAGAAAGTCCTGAAATGCGAGATCAAATAAGCTAAGGCTTATCATAAACCCGGCTATCCGGAATAAAATACCCATTCCATTTACCGGTCAGCGGAATACGATATCCCTGATGACCTCTTTACCGGCCGGCTTGTTCAGCAGGTCAAGCAGTTTCGCCTTCCTGTAGAGCAGTTCCTGCCTCAGGGCAGCCGAATCAACCGTGACATACAACACTTTGTTGCTGATAAACAGCTTGGAAGTATGCGCCGAGATCATCTTCCCGGTGACTTTCTCCCAGTTTCCCAGGAGGCTGGTCTCTGCCAGATGGTCCTCAAGACTGTACGATTTAAGAATTTCCTGCAGCACATCGCGCAAAGGGCGTTCATTTGTAGGCATGGGTCAGGCTTGTAAAGGAATCGTAAAGAATTTAAAGTCTATGTCCATTGAACTGAAGATTGTTCTCAGCCTGTCCCCGCTGGTGTCGGTAATAAATACCTGCCCGAAATTATGCCTGCTTACAAGGCTCATCAATTGCTTCACCCTCAGGTCATCCAGTTTGTCAAACACATCATCCAGCAGAAGAATCGGTTTATACCCCTTGATATTCCTGGTATAGTCGAACTGGGCCAGTTTGATGGCCACAACGAAGGATTTTTGCTGGCCCTGGGATCCGAATTTCTTGACCTGGAAGCCTCCGAGCGTAAAATCCAGGTCATCCTTGTGGATGCCGGTAGTGGAATACTGTGCCGCTCTGTCCTGGGCAATACAGGCTTTCAGCAGTTGCTCCATGCCTGTTTGGCAAAGTTGGGAATCATAGCTTATCCCCACTTCCTCCCCCGCCCCGCTGATATAGGTATAATAATGCTGAAAAATGGGGATGAAGTCATCCAGGAACCGACTCCGTTTTTCGAAAAGCTGCTGCCCCAGGCGGGCCATCTGCCCGTCCCAGATATTTAATTGTGACTCATCGAAAAAATGGTGATCGGCAAACGATTTCAGAAGGGCATTTCTCTGGTGAAGCGATTTGTTGTAATGGATAAGGTCATCAAGATAAAACCTGTCGAACTGGGAGATCACGCTGTCAATGTATTTCCGCCTCACCTCGGAGCCTTCGTTGATCAGGTCCCGGTCGTAAGGTGAGATCATCACCAGCGGGAAATTCCCGATATGTTCGGCAAGCCGCTCATATTCCTTTTTATTCAAGAGGAACCGCTTTCGCTGGTTTCGTTTCTGGATGCACTGGACAAGATCGGGGTTGTTCCCGCTTCGCATGAAGGAGCCGTGGATTGCGAAATAATCCTGGTCGTGACGGATATTCTGGGTATCGCTGGGATTGAAGAAGCTTTTGCAGAAGGCCAGGTAATGGATCGCATCGAGAAGGTTCGTCTTTCCTACCCCGTTATTCCCTGTAAAACAGTTGATCTTATCGGATAGGACAAGATCAAGCTGTTCGTAATTCTTGAAATTTGTCAGTGAAAGTTTCTGAAGGAACATACCCGGATTGATGTAGTCCGCAAAGATACAATTCCTTATTTCTTCTTTGCGAACTCCGAAAGATTAACTGCGACCGTGAAATAATTCGGGTTGATTCCCCCGGCCTGCATGCTTACGCGTGTATAGCTGATATTGAACATCTTGATCCTGAGGCCGAAGCCAAGCGAGAACCCGGACAGCCCGGTTTTGCCATATAATTTCAATTCCTGCCTCTCCCTGTAATTATAACCGAGACGGATGGCGAACACTTTAGCGATGGTTATTTCCGTCCCCAGCACAAGATGCCTCATGAAATTATCGGCAAATTTGCTTATTCCGGATTTAGTTTTGGTTTCTCCCGTGATGGGGTCCTGCTGGTTTGCAGGGTCGTTTGGATCGGTATATGAGAGATCCCATTGCTGAAGATCGGCGAAAAGTTCATAGAAACGAACCGGGATGTGCTTCAGCTTCTCACTGAGACCGAGCTGGAGCTGGAATGGCAAGGCTTCGTGGTTACCTGCAGTGTACGGAACCACCTGGTATCCTATGTTCCTTGCGATGATGCAGGCATTGAATATATCATCGGTGGAAGTATAGGTGCCTGCAACATCCACTGCAATGCCGAATGACCGGTATACATCAAGGGCAGAATAGATGAATTTGAAATTGGCCCCGATATTGAAATGGGGACTGAGCGCCCTTCCCCAACCTATATTCAGTGCATATTCCGAAGCCGTGAAGTTCCCCGTGATATTCCCCGAGGCATCTGCCCCTGTAAAAGATCCGTAGGAAATGAACTGGAACGTGCCGGCAAAATTTCCTATTTTATTGAAAGAGTGGGCATATGTTACAAAGCCATAGTTTGCTGCCATGTAGTTGACAAAACTCATGGCAAGGCTGTTATTCATTTCAGGAGAAATGACCGATGGGTTGGCAAGTGCAATCGTTACATCATTATCCTTTACCGGGAGGAAATTCCCTCCGATTGCAGCAATCCGAGCAGAATTCGTAAGGTTAAGAAATTCAAATGTTCCGCTGCTCCCGCTCTGTGCAAAAATATCAGAAAATCCGGCAAAGAAAATGAGAACGGAAATAGCAGATAAACGTAAATAATTATGCACGATGAATTTGAGTTTATAAGTTAACGGAAATTCTCAGAATATATTTTACCGGTGCTGCGAAACTATTGAATAAGGCCACGGCCGGTTTTTTTGATCCGGTCCTGCTCCCTGAGATCAGAGACGAGTTTGTCAAGTATCCCGTTTATAAATTGCTTGGATTTCTGGGTACTGAAATGCTTTGAAATCTCGATATACTCATTCAGGGTCACTTTGACCGGAATCTGAGGAAAAAAGAGCAGTTCGGCAAGAGCCATTTTCAGGATGATGATATCGGTGAGTGCGATACGGTCGATCTCCCAGTTTTTAGTCCGTTCTTCTATCAGTTTTTCAAATTCCTCGCTGTGCAGAATGGTCAGGTTGAACAATTGCGCCAGGAATTCTTCGCTTTCCGCGGCCTCTTCCTCATTATCCTTTGAAAACAACTGGTAAAGTTGTCCCGTTGCCGGGAAATCCTCTGGAATGATCATCAGGGCTTTGATTGCGAAGCCCGAAGCAACATCAAAATCATCATGCCAGTGGATATTTCTTTCTTCACAGAAAGAATACAGATCGGCATTATTGGCAACCTGCTTCCTGAAGAGTTTGATAAGTGCATTCCTGTCCTCTTCAAATGAATCCTTCCCTGAACTGAGATAAGCCAGGAGATCTTTTGAAGATTTCATTTTCATCACTGTTTTCCGCACCATTTCCTGCTCCTCGGTCCAGGAGATTGAAAAATGACGTATCTCCTTTTCGAGATGCTTGTTCTCAGTCAGAATCTTCAGCAGCCGGTTCTGAAGGAGTTTTGTACTGGGGTTTAATTCTTCGTCGGTGGGATAAAACTTATTTTTTGCATCTTCCATCCTTGACTCGTAGAAATGGATAACTTCAAAAAGAAAGGAAAATTCAAGGCAGAACAACTCGTAAACCATCTCAACACTCCTGAGCAGGTTTTTCTCAGCGACCTGCATCCTGGGTTCTCCTCCCTGGAAAAATGCATATAAGGATTGTAAAACTTTAACTCTGAAATGTCGTCGGCCGAGCATCTATCCCCTGATAAATATCATTGTTGAACTGGACTGCAAAGCTAAATAAAGAAGCCTGATTTTACCTAGTATTATCAAATAATATTTCTATTTTTGCGTTACCATACTTGTTAAAATCAAAATCAAATGCCATCTGACAATGGAAGAGAATGAAAATAAGGGGAGAGAAAGGGGTGAAATCTTCTCGCGTGCGATCCGGGCAGGAAAGCGGACGTATTTTTTTGATGTTAAGACCACAGTGGAAAACGAAGCCTATCTGACAATTACAGAAAGCAAACGAAGATTCAACGACCAGGGCAAATTTTTCTACGAGAAGCACAAACTTTTTCTTTATAAGGAAGACTTCGATAAATTCAGCACCGGGCTCAGTGATGTGATCGAGTTCATCCGCACAGGAAAAGCGCCGGATCTTCCCGAAGGTGAATCATTTTCAGATATCCCGGCAGAACCTGACGGAAAGGATGTCAGCATGCCTGCCCACAGCCTTGAGTTTGAGGACCTCACATCGGAATCGGAACACTCCTGAAAATAAATTTTCATTCCTGCCTGGCTGCCAAACATGCAGCATTTCCGGAACGTATTAAAACTTATCAACATCACCCGGGCAATCGGTTATAAACTCTAAATTTGTTCATTGATTATCTAATTTTCATGGGGAAAATAATTGCAATCGCGAATCAGAAAGGTGGTGTGGGAAAAACGACCACTGCTATAAATCTTGCTGCCGGTCTTGCAGTTCTTGAGCATAAGACCCTGCTTATTGATGCCGATCCCCAGTCAAATTCAACATCCGGTGTCGGTTTTGATCCGCGGAATATAGAGAACAGTATTTATGAATGCATCATCGACAATGTGGATCCTTCATCCATCATCCTGGAAACTACAACACCCTTTCTGTATCTCCTGCCATCGCATATCGACCTGGTTGGTGCTGAAATTGAGATGATCCACATGCCAAACCGCGAAAAGATGATGAAAGTTGCGGTAGAACGTATAAAGGCCGATTATGAATTCATCATTATTGATTGTTCACCTTCGCTCGGGCTCATCACCGTAAACGCCCTTACTGCGGCCGATTCGGTCATCATTCCCGTACAATGCGAATATTTCGCCCTGGAAGGCCTGGGAAAACTTCTGAATACGATCAAGATCGTGCAGTCAAGGCTGAATCCCGACCTGGATATCGAAGGAATACTTCTGACCATGTATGATAACCGGCTTAACCTTTCAAAGCAGGTTGTGGATGAGGTCAAGACCCATTTTCAGCAAATGGTTTTTCAGACCATTATCAACAGGAATACCAAGCTGGGGGAGGCTCCGAGCTTCGGCCAGACGATCATGATGCACGACATCAACAGTCCCGGGGCAATCAATTATCTTAACCTGGCAAGGGAGATCCTGCAGAAGAATGTAACCCCCGTCATAAGTGTATCCGAACAAAATATAATCAGCTGACATGCAAGGAAAAAAGAAGGCATTGGGAAGAGGCCTGAGCGCATTGCTGGAAGGCAGCATTTCAGAAATCCAGGGACCCGAGTACACCTCGTTGCCCGTGCAGCATGTTGTTTCAAGCATACTGCTTGACCATATTGAGACCAATCCTTTCCAGCCGAGATCGGCATTTGATGAAAAAGAGCTCTCTGAACTTGCCGTTTCAATCCAGGAACAGGGGATCATTCAACCTGTCACTGTGCGGAAAACAGGTCCGGAAAAATTCCAGCTGATCTCGGGTGAACGGAGATGCCGGGCTGCAAAACTTGCCGGTCTGGCCGAAATACCCGCTTTTATCAGGTTAGCCAATGATGAGCAAATGCTGGAGATGGCACTTGTTGAAAATATCCAGCGTCAGGACCTGAACCCGCTGGAAATTGCCATGAGCTTCCATCGCCTTATCGAAGAATGCAGGATCCGGCAGGACGACCTGAGCCAGAAAGTCGGGAAAGACCGGTCAACCGTTTCAAATTATATACGCCTGCTAAAACTTCCCATCGAGATCCAGGTCGCTTTGCGGGATGGCATCATCAGCATGGGGCATGCACGGGCCCTGATCACCATCGAGGACGAGAAACAGCAACTCCAGGTACTTCAGCGTATCCTTGAAAAAAAATTGTCTGTCCGACAGGTTGAGGACCATGTGAGAAACCTTCTCCGGCCTTCCAAACCCGCCCCCGCTAAAGCACAGGCAGAACTCCCTTATCATTACCAGAAAGCTAAGACATCCCTCAGTTCACGGCTCGGATCGGAAATCGATATAAACATCAAACGAAAAGGGAAAGGCAGCATAGTGATCAACTTTAACTCCGAGGAGGAATTTGACAAATTATTATCCAAACTTGAATCCTGAATGAAATGGTTGCCCATAGCGGTTGCTCTGTTCTGGCTTGCAATTGCACCTGTTAAAACCGCAAAGGCGCAAAACGACAGCATAAAAAGGGAAGTTGCGGATTCCATCCTGGAGAAAAAACACTCCCCTACCAAGGCAACAATCATGTCGGCATGCCTTCCCGGCCTCGGCCAGATCTATAATCACAAAGCCTGGAAAGTACCAATCATTTATGCAGGCTTCGGAGTTCTCGCATATCTTATCGTTTTCAATACCAACTACTATATGGAATATAAATGCGCATACATCGAGTCCAGGAACGGCGACACTGCCGGAAACTATGCATACCTCGTGAACCGTTATACCAGTGATCAGCTTTCATCGGCCCGTGAATATTACCGAAGAAACCTGGAAATAAGTTGCCTGGTTTCGGCCCTATGGTATATTCTGAATATTCTCGATGCTGTGGTTGATGCGCATCTGTATACATATAATATCAATAAAAACCTGAGCATGAGGCTTGAACCCGATGTGATCATTCCACAGTCGACAGGCACCATGGCTGGGGGGGTTAAATTATCCATTCATTTTTAATTGCAATATATGAAATTAGCCTTGCTGGGATACGGGAAAATGGGCCAGGAGATACATAAAGTGGCTGATAAAAGGGGCCATGACATCGTTCTTATCATTGATAATGACGAAGAATGGATTGAAAAAGGGTCCTTGCTCAGAGAAGCTGACGCAGCCATCGAATTCACCACACCTGATTCGGCTGTTGAAAATATCAATCATTGTTTCGAAGCAGGAATACCTGTGGTGGTTGGAACGACAGGATGGATCGAGGACATTGAGAACATCCGCAGAAAGTGCCTTGAAGATGGCAAGAGCATGTTCTTCTCCCCGAACTTCAGCATTGGGGTCAACCTGTTCTTTGAACTGAACCGGTACCTGGCATCCTTGATGGCAAAATGGGAAAATTATGAGATCTCCATTGAAGAAACCCATCATATCCACAAACTTGATGCCCCTAGCGGAACGGCTATAGTCCTGGCCAATGACATCATCAGGAATATTGAACGCAAGGAAAAATGGGTGAAGGAACTCCAGGAAAACCCCGATGAGGTCGGGATCAAATCGTACCGTTCAGCAGATGTCCCCGGCACCCACAAGGTCAGGTATGAATCGGATATGGATGATATCGAAATTATACATATGGCCAAGACAAGGAAAGGATTTGCACTTGGCGCGGTCATGGCGGCTGAGTTCGTCAGGGGCAAAACGGGATTTTTCGAGATGAAGGATCTTCTGAACACGCAAAAAAGCCAGACATCACAGTAAGAGAACCAACAATTCATTTTAATATTAATACCGAACTTATGAATCTCTATCTCATCTTTTTCATCCTGGCTTTCATTGCCTCCGTAGTTGGACTCTGGGGGATTTTTTCGAAAGCGGGAGAAGCAGGCTGGAAAATACTTATCCCCTTCTACAACTTTTACATCTGGCTTAAAATCGTAAAAAAGCCTTTATGGTGGTATATATTCTTCCTGATCCCTTTCATCAATGTTTTCGTGATCCTTTTGCTGATCGTCGAAATACTGAAATGTTTCAAGAAATACAGCCTGCCGGAGCAGGCTGCAGGAGTACTCTTCCCGTTTCTGTACCTTCCCTGGCTTGCCTTCTCGCCTTCACAGAAATACAACGACCCTTCCAGCCTTCCGCCGGTCAAGAAAACTGTTGTCCGCGAATGGACCGATGCTATCATCTTTGCAGTTATCGCCGCCAGCATCATTAGGATATTCTTCTTCGAGGCTTATACCATTCCGACTCCTTCAATGGAAAAAACACTGCTCGTCGGCGATTATCTTTTCGTGAGCAAAATGAGCTTCGGGCCCAAAGTTCCGAATACACCGCTGTCCTTTCCATTCGTTCACCACACCCTGCCACTGACCGAATCCACAAAGTCATACCTCGAATGGATCAGGCTTCCCTATTACCGGTTCCCGGGCTGGTCCAAAATCAGGAACATGGATGTTGTGGTCTTTAATTACCCCGACGGGGACACGCTCTCAACCAAACTTCAGAGTAATTACAGCTATTACCAGTTGGTCAGGCAGTTTGGCCGTGAAGAGGTCTGGAGCAACAAACAGAATTTCGGGGATATAATTGCCCGCCCTGTGGATAAACGTGAAAACTTCATAAAACGCTGCATCGGAATCCCGGGCGACAGCATACTGATCAAAGCAAGGAAGGTATATATCAACGGTGTGGAAGAAAAGAATCCCGGGAAAAGGCAGTTCAGGTATATTGTCCATACCGATGGCAGTTCCATCAACAGCAGAAATCTTGAAAATCTGAACATTACTGAGAATTTCTCCACGGATAATAACGGCAATTATGAACTGACACTTTCCGATGAGGCCCTGGAAGGGCTTAAAAGTTACAGCAATGTAAAATCCATTGAACCTGTCATCATGCAGCCCGGATTATGGGATCCCAACATTTTCCCCTTCGATTCGACATACCGCTGGAATGTGGATAATTTCGGCCCTATCTGGATACCGAAGAAAGGCGTCACCATTAAGCTGGGCATGGCGAACATCAGTCTGTACAAAAGGATAATAGGGGTTTTCGAAGGAAACGACCTTAAAATTTCAGGAGGGAAAATCTACATCAACGGGAAAGAAGCCGATTCCTACACGTTTAAAATGAATTACTACTGGATGATGGGCGACAACCGCCATAATTCAGCCGACTCAAGGTACTGGGGGTTCGTTCCCGAGGATCATGTAGTCGGAAAAGCCTCTTTTGTCTGGCTTTCGCTTGACCCGAACAAATCACTCTTCGAAGGCAAAATACGCTGGAGCAAGCTTTTACATGTGGTAAAATAACTTAATTTTGTCAGATCGCAACCTGCCTATGCAATTCAAACGAAGCTTTTTCTTCCTTCCGCTGTTTGTACTTTTCATCTTACAAGCGGGTATGCTTTTCGCGGTTCAACCCTTTGAAGGAATCATTACCTATAAGATCACGTACCCTGGAAACAAGCTGAGTGAAAGCCAGAAAGCTTTATTTCCCAAATCCCTGACCGTCATGATAAAGGGAGTTAAATCCCGGACCGATATCCTGACAGGGGGAGGCAGCCGGGTCGAGATCACGGATCACCAGGAGAAAACAAAAATAAAACTTCTGGACATGATGGGGCAGAAATATGCCATCATGAATACTGCCGACGATATTGCAAATGAAATTGAGAAAGAACCGCCAGCCAACATTACCCTCAGCATTGAAACCAAAACTATTGCTGGCTACCTTTGCAAAAAAGCCCTAGTCTCAGGAAAGGATAACAACGGGAAGTTCACTTTTGAAGTCTTTTACACTCCTGAGCTGGGAGGCAAACAGGCCAATTTCGATAAAGCCCTTTACAAGGATCTTGACGGGGTTTTGCTCGAGTTTTCGATCAAAACACCTGAATTGACCATGCGTTTCATCGCAACTTCGGTTGAAAAAAAGACTATCCCGTCGAAAGAATTCGAAATCCCTTCTGATTATTCGATCATCTCAAAGGAAGAATTAAAAAACAAATTAGGCGGGAAGGAATAAGCATATGGCCAGGAATTACAACCCCTTAAAGTCCAATGTTTTTAAAGATGAGGCAATTCCCGAACAGCCCCCCCCCTCCTCTTCCGCTGAAGAGCCTGTAAAACAAAAGAAAACCCGGAAAGAAAAGCCGGTCAGTGAAAAGAAGCTAAAAAAGGAGAAACCTCCTGTAAAGAAAAAAGAACTAAGCCCGCATGAGATCGAGAAAAAAGAACGCAGGCTCAGGGTTTGGGGGTTATTTCTCTCATTGCTGGCTGTTTACCTTCTCCTTGCCTTCGTTTCTTACCTGCAGTGGTGGAAAACCGATTACAGTTACGCAGATACTGTTTTCAAACATTTTTCATTCGACACCTTCCGTTCTGGTGACGTCCATTGCCAGAACTGGATGGGAAAGACCGGTGCACTCGTATCTTATATTTTCATTACAAACTGGTTCGGGATCGCATCCTTTCTTTTCGCCCTTATCCTGGCTGCATGGGGGATCAAATGGCTTCTGCGGCTGAATTTCCTCCCGCCCTGGAAAACCATGGAATATTCTTTTTTCGGTATTATCTGGATCCCCGTTTTCCTTGGGCTGGTTCTGCCATCCGACAGGCTCGACACAGGTGTATTGTTCACGGGTGTGTACGGTTACCAGATGAATATCTGGCTTCTTGATTTCCTGGGTTATTCCGGGCTGGCGATAGCGCTTGCCTTCACATTTCTCAGCTTCATGATCCTTGCTTTCAATATTCCGTTCCGATGGATGAAGCATGCCAAGCCGGAACCTGTCCTTCAGGAAATCCAGCCATCAGTTCCTCCTGAGGATGAAACAACGGAATCCCCGGCTGATGAAGCTGCTTTTCCTTCCAATAACTGGAAAGATGAATCGGAGGAAGAAACCCTGCCTTTTCCTCCCGTTATCCCTGAAAACAGTCCTGAAACTGAGGCTGAACCCTCAGGTCTGGAGCTTCAGATCGAACTGCCGGCCGAGGAAAGCCATCCCGGGGCCACCGGCCCCATTCCAAGACAGGGCCTCGATACTACATATGACCCTACGCTGGATCTGCCAAGTTATAAATTTCCCACGCTGGATCTGTTGAGTGATTACGTAGGCGACACAGTAGCCGTTAAAAAAGAAGAACTTGAAGCCAATAAGGACAGGATCGTTCAGACCCTGTCGCATTATGATATCAAGATCCAAAGAATCAAAGCCACGATAGGACCGGCAGTGACCCTTTATGAGATCGTTCCGGAAGCCGGGATCAGGATATCAAGGATAAAAAACCTGGAAGACGACATTGCATTAAGCCTTTCGGCCCTCGGTATCAGGATCATCGCTCCCATACCGGGAAAAGGAACCATCGGGATTGAAGTTCCCAACCAGAACCCGGAGATCGTTTCCATAAAGTCATTGCTATCGTCCGAAAAATTCAAGACGACAGCTTTCGAGCTTCCGTTTGTTCTGGGAAAGACCGTGGCCAATGAAACTTTCATTGCCGACCTGGCAAAGATGCCTCACCTCCTGATGGCCGGTGCAACCGGGCAGGGGAAATCGGTCGGACTGAACACAATAATCACTTCCCTTCTGTATAAAAAACATCCTTCACAGATCAAGTTCGTGATGATCGACCCGAAGAAAGTCGAATTGACGTTATTTTCACGGATAGAGAGGCATTTTCTCGCCAAGCTGCCCGACAGTGAGGAAGCTATAATCACCGATACGAAAAAAGTGATACGTACCCTCAATTCCCTGAATATTGAGATGGACAGCCGGTATGATCTGCTCCGGGATGCACAGGTAAGAAATATCAGGGAATACAACGAAAAGTTTTTTGCCCGCAAACTGAACCCAAACGACGGCCACAGGTTTCTGCCTTACATCGTTATGGTCATTGATGAGTTCGCCGACCTGATCATGACCGCCGGAAGGGAGATCGAAACTCCGCTTACACGCCTGGCCCAGCTTGCCAGAGCCACAGGAATCCACCTGATCATCGCCACGCAAAGACCATCTGTGAACATCATTACAGGGACGATCAAGGCGAATTTCCCCGCTCGTATCGCATTCCGTGTCATTTCAAAGATTGATTCAAGGACCATCCTCGACTCATCCGGAGCCGACCAGCTGATCGGGAGGGGAGATATGCTGCTGTCGACCGGCAGCGACCTGATCAGGCTGCAATGCGCTTTTGTGGACACACCAGAAATCGAACGACTCACCGAATATATCGGTTCACAGAGAGGATACCCTGATGCCTTTGCCCTGCCGGAGTATTATGATGAGGAAAACGGGTCGGGCAAAGACTTTGACCCGGAACAGCGGGACGAATTCTTTGCCGATGCAGCCCGCCTGGTCGTCCAGCACCAGCACGGGTCGACTTCCCTGCTGCAAAGAAAACTGAAGCTTGGCTATAACAGGGCGGGGCGGATCATTGACCAGCTTGAAGCCGCCGGGATCGTGGGATCATTTGAGGGAAGTAAGGCCCGTGAAGTGAAATTCAAGGATATCAATGCACTGGAAACCTATCTCCAGGGTATGAACCAGGATTGAAAATTGTTCTGAAAAAC
>Ga0364858_10043_pt1 | contig 46171 bp, 22 predicted proteins | sample SorcelAu500001C7_2_FD_206914 | JGI IMG/M metagenome (GOLD analysis project Ga0364858, IMG submission 206914) | Enriched cells from Trout Bog Lake Hypolimnion, Wisconsin, USA - BchlTB.Aug20.5000.01 .C7 | ecosystem: Environmental > Aquatic > Freshwater > Lake > Hypolimnion/Profundal zone | place... | reverse complement strand
ACTGCAGCGATTTTGGCAATGCGGGAATAGTGTAAAGCGAATCGAAAGCGCAACCCAGGCCAATTAAATTTTTAAAATACTGTACGCCGGTAAGATCGCGTATGGCAACGTTCGAGCAATTTATTTGTATGCTATCAAATAAAGCAGCGCAGGTGGTATCCATTTGGTTACCATTCATGCAACTTGCAAAGCCATTATTTTGCAGCCAGGTAACAAACACGGCATCGGGAATGGTAACGTATTGGGCTTTACAGGTATTAAATAAAATGCCACCAATAAGCAGCAAACTGAAGTAAATCTTTTTCATGGATAAATTTTGAGGAAGCCAAGATACGGATTTATACGCTACAGGCTAAGTTTGCCCCCCTGCTGCAAAGCGTTTTTACAAACAAGCCTCTTTATATTGTAGAGAGAAACAGGCGGTTACGAGACAAGTTTCAAATTTCAGGTTTCAAGTTGAAACAAACGGCCATTGGTTTTTTCAGCGTTCCATGGCCGGCATACAATCAGGGCATGAAGTGCCTACGAAAAATCAAAACAAGCGCTTAAACAACCGGAGCCATTTATTATGCCATTCGCGCCCCTTCAAGGTTATTGTATTACTAACTTCCTCGTAGCACTTCTTCCACTCCTATCATTAAGCGTTACAAAATAAACACCTGCGGCAAACCCATTTGTATTAACCTGTAACCTGTAACCTGTAACCTGCAACTTAGCAATTTCGCGTCCGGTAACATCGGTAATCCGAATTGTTCCACCGGTGGCGCTTTCATCAGTTTCGATAATTACGTAATCTTTGGTGGGGTTGGGGTATAGGGTGAAGAGATTATCGGCGCTGATTGGAATAATACCATCGCAAAACGATGCCATTTGCAATATTTCAGATGCACTCGCACCGCAACCATTCAAGCTGAATGTATATGTGATTGTATCAAACAATACGTTTGTGCTAAAACTATCACCATAAAGGATATTACCTGACACAGCGGTGCCGGTGTATGTGCCGCCGGGAGGAGTACCCCCAGCAAGGGACAATGTAGTATTCAGGTAAAAACACCAGAGTGTATCAGGGGGATAATAAGGACTCAATTGCCCTCCAGCAACTAACGAATCCCAACTAAACGTAACCACCGGCACCGGTGTAACTGTAAGGTGCAAAACAACTGTGCTATCGCAACCATTTTGCGGACTATAGTGCGCCGTATAAATACCTGTGGTATCGGCAAAGCTGCCATTAAATGCAACACTATTGCCTTGGCAAATGGTATCGTAAATCTGTGTGGGTGGTAATGGGTCAATAACCGCAAGGCTTAGGGTTGCAAAGGTATCGCAACCGGTTTGGGATGGAAGAATAGTATCATAATAACCCGGTGTGTAAATGTAGCGGCCGAAGAAATATATACTATCGCCACCGCATAAGCCACCGTACTGGTTGATGGTATCGGCAGCGGTGGTAAATAAATTCAGAATTATGATGGAGTCGCAACTATGCGCACCGGATAGGGTATCGTAGTAGGTGCCGGGTTGGGTAAGGTTTTGGCTGTTAAAGAAAAAACTGCTACCGGTGCAAATAGTATCATATATATACGTGGGGGGTATTGAATTATAAACAGAAAGGGTTAAAGTAATAATACTATCGCAATGCTGGTTCGAAAAAAGCGTATCGGTATAAGTACCCGCAACAGAAATAAGATGCCCGTTAAAATTATATGTTTGCGAGGGGCAAATACCGGCTTCGAGATTAGTATAGTAGCTGCATATAAAAGTATCGGTGGCAATATTAGTTACAATAGGTTGGTTGTAATCAAAATATATGGAAGCGGCATTCGAAATATCTGCACCAAAAGGCAGGTTAGGTTTTTTTTGAACGCTGAACATAATAAATCCGGTGCTTCCCGCCGGGTCATCGGCACTGTCGGGCAATTGAAGCGAATCAAAAGTCCAGGTTAAAATGCCCTGTCCAGAAATAGTAAAATTTGAATATATATTGCTACCCGCCAGGTTAATAACAGTAGCGGGGTTAAGATATGGCGAAAGTGTATCTATAACCACCACAAAATGTGTGGAATCATTACCATTATTTTGGAAATGTATGGTATAAGTAAACACAGAATCGTTAGCGGTAACTTCGCCATGCGGAGATACCTCTTTATAATTGGGGTCGTGGCTGCCTATTACAGTTTGGCTAAAATACACGCTGTTGTTATAGATATTACAATCGCCACTATCGGGCAGTATGGTGAAAGTACTTTGTAATTGATATGATAAACTTAAATTGGAAGGCACCATAAATTTTGCCCACAATACCATAGTGAAATTGTAAATAGGGTATGGAACAGTGTAGTTGCTAAAACTCCAGGTAAGGGTATGCGCCACGGTGTCAACAACCGGAAAATAAGGAGCGGTGCTGCCCAAATAAATAAGATTGGAATCGTAATTAAAAATTACGGTTACCGGCCCTGTATAAACAGAGGGCAAAGCATTATATGGTAAAATATAATAATCTTTTTCGCCTCCCGGATAAGCGATATTCCAGTTGGGCAGCAGGGTTAAATCAAAATTGCCGCTTGCCTGGTATACTGCAAAATTGATATTGTTCAAAGTATCGCCTAAATATGGTATATATAAGGTATCGCTGTTTGCAGGGCAGGTTTCAATATAGTTACATTGGTACAGGCCATTATGTATTGTTATGTAACAATTTCCCGTATCGCCTACTGCAACGCTGTAACTGCCGTCGGGTTGCGCATAACCGTAATATGTTTGCCCGTTGCCCGAAAGCACTTGAATAGTTCGGCCGCCAAAAGTAAGGTCGCCGCTGTCGAAGACGCAATTCACATTAACATCGCTATATATAATTCCTCTTATAATGGCGTAACAACCGGTAGGCACAAAAACATCGCCCATTGCCACCTGCCCGTTGGCATCGGTAACGGTTACATAATAGGTGCCCGAATTGAGTTGATTAACACTATCGGTATTGGCGCCGTTACTCCACTGGTATTGATAGGGTGGTGTGCCACCAAAAACCGTGGTGGTAATGCTGCCACCCTCATTGCAATTAACCGGTGTGGGCTGCATATACACATATAAATCTGTAGGGTTCAAAGGTCCGTAGCTGGCAACATAATAATAAGGATAACCCAAAACGTCGGTTTGGGTAAACCTTCCACCAGCAACTACTACGCTATTACTATACGCGGGAGGAGGGCAAATACAAGTTACACTTCCATTAGCATGAAGTGCAAAATTATTAGTGCCCACGGGTACCCAATCGTTATTGCCCCAGGTGCTTTTATATACAAAGCCATTAAGGGTGCCATTTGATCCACCTGCAGCACCTGCAAGATAAACTGTATTGTCGCTTGTAACGCAAACCGAACTTCCAGACACCGAGCCTGCCTCGGGTGGTAAACCGGTAAAGCTCCATTGCGAACCATTCCAGTAGCCCACTCCGGCATACGAGTCAACATTAACTACCGCCAGCAAACTATTTTGACGGGGCGCACAAATATATGGGATGTTGTTTCCAAACTGTTGCTGGCCGGGTAATACTGACCAGGCTGAACCATTCCACTCGGCCACGTAATCGCTATTGGAGCCATTGCTATAACTTACTGCGGCATAAATTATTGGCTGAACCGGGTCGGCACAAATAGATGAAATAGTGGCAGGTGCATTTAGTGCACCGCCACCGGCGCCTAATTCGCTCCAGGTGCTGCCATTCCATTTGGCTACATAGTACTTGCCGGTTGTATCGTTAACGCCGTTAGTAAAGTCTCCGGCGGCATATATGTTTCCGTTTATATCTGTACACAAACACCATATCTGGGCGTTAGCATTCAAATTGCCCAGCTTAGCATAGGTCCCCAGCGCCCTGTCGTATTTATATACATTATAACCGGTAGCATCGTGAAAATCGCCTGCTATGTAAAAATTATAATTCGCATCCTGGCAAATGGCATTAATGCCAAAATACCAATCTCCGGAATTGAAATTAAAACTGTCAAGAACATAAAAATCCCAGGGATTATAAGGATTACCGGCGTCAAATCCTGCAACATATAAATTACCGCTGTAGGTACTCATTTCACCCGCCACTAAAAGTTGATAAGCATCGCCGCCAACTGCATCATTACTCATGCAATTAATCTGCCCGCCGCCGCTCTCCGGGGCAGGGGGATAAACGCCCAGCACAGACCAATAGAGAGAGTCTTGCGCTTTGCAATTATTAAAAACAGCGCAACCGATAATTAGCAAACTGAAGTAAAGCTTTTTCATGGATGGGGCATTAGGCAATACAAAATAGTGATTAAATATTACTAAATGTTATTTGAATTAGTTAAACAGCCACCACCCCGTCCGCCGAAAAGGCGGACACCCCTCCTAAATTAGGAGGGGAATGTTAATAGCTTGTGGAACCTGATATCTTACTGTATTACCAACTTCTGCGTAGCTGTTCTTCCTGTTTTATCATTAAGCGTAACAAAATAAACACCCGCCGAAAACCCATTTGTATTAACCTGTAACCTGTAACCTGCAACCTGCAACTTAGCAATTTCGCGTCCGGTAACATCAGTAAGCCGAATTGTGCCACCGGTGGCGCTTTCATCGGTTTCAATAATTACGTAATCTTTGGTGGGGTTGGGGTATAGGGTGAATAGATTTTGCGCGTTTACTTCGTTGATACCCGAACAAACTTCTGCAACCAACATATCCGATGCGCTTGCACTGCAACCATTAACAGTTACAGTATAGGTGATAGTATCCAGGAAGTATTCGTAAATGTTATGGTTAAAAAAAGAATCGAAATAGAGAGTATTCATATATATACCAAAGCCGGTATAGGTGCCACCCGACGGGGTACCGCCTGCAAGAGTTATTACGGGGTCTACTCCGATAAAACAAAATCCTGTATCCGGATGGATATATGCCGGATACACCAAATCTTCTGCAGTTAACGAATCCCACGATAAACTAACTACCGGCACGGGTTTAACTGTAAGCTGTAAAATAACAGTGCTATCGCAACCGTTTTGCGGAATATAATGCGCCGTATAAATACCTGTGGTATCGGCAAAGCTGCCATTAAATGCAACACTATTGCCCTGGCAAATGGTATCGTAAATATAGGTTGCAGGTATTTCAGCAAAAATTGAGAGGTTGAGGGTAATAATACTATCGCAGCCTTGTATACTGTTTAATGTATGGGAGTATGCACCCTGATTTGTAACAATTTGCCCGTAAAAGTTGTAGCTGCCGGTAGCACAAATAGTATCATAAATATATGTTACCGGTACCGGTGGTAAAACAGTAAGGCCTAATATAACAATACTATCGCAACTAATTTGCGAGCTGAAGTGCCCGGTATAGTAACCGGTAGCATTAATAAAGCTGCCATTAAATGCAATGCTATCGCCGCTGCAAATGGTATCGTAAACGTGGGTGGGTGGCAGCGGATCAATAACCACAAGGCTTAGGGTTGCAAAAGTATCGCAACCGGTTTGAGATGGTAGAATGGTATCGTAATAGCCCGGTGTGTAAATGTACCTGCCGAAGAAATATACGCTATCGCCACCGCATAGGCCGCCGAATTGGTTGATGGTATCGGCTATGGAAATATTCAGATGTAAAATTACTGTTGAATCACATCCATTCTGCGAGTTATAGTGTGCGGTGTAAGTTCCGGTTGTATCAATATAGTTACCGTTAAACAGAATGCTGTCGCCGCGACAAATGGTATCGTAAATATTTAACTGCTGAAGTGGCAATATGGTTACCTGCAATACCACCACACTATCGCAACCTCTTGTACTGGTTAGGGTATCTGTATAAACACCCTGAGCACTAATAACTGTTCCGTTAAAATTAAAGCTGTCGCCCGCGCAAAGGCCAAGCTGAATTACGGTTTGCGGCAGGGTTATAACAGTTAAGCGCAAAACATGTGCTGAATCGCAACTGGTTTGATGAGTATAGGTGCCTGTAGTATTAACATACTGGCCGTTAAACAACACACTATCGCCGTTACATATAGTATCTAATGTATATGTATTTAAAACTGCCGGGCCGGTAATTATAAAAGTATCAACCATGGAACAACCCATAACATCGGTAACAGTACACGTATAAGTACCGGCAGCCAATGCAGTATCAATTCCCGGAGAATTTAAATCATTCACATAGGTAGCCGTATCCCTTTCACCATTGCTCCATTGATAAATAAGAGGTGAAATTCCACCGATGGTTTCAACTCTTATCTGTCCGTTATTGCCGTTATAGCAGCTTACATTATTTAGGTTTGTTTGAAATTTATATAAAGGAAAATATGGGTACCCGGGATAGTAACTTGCGAAAGTTGAGCACCCGGTGTTCAGGTCCGTTATGGAACAGGTATAAAGACCGTCTCCAAAAGAATAAGATACCGTATCAAAAGAAACGCTGGAATCGCCGCTGCTACTTCCCTGATCCCAGGAAAATCCATAATTGCCCGAGCCACCGGTAACAAGGGCTTTTAATACCTCGTAATCACCATTACAAGCAACGCTTTCAAGGCTAATGGATTCAGATAAAGTAGGGGGATAGTAGGTTAGGTTAATAAGTGTATCTGCATAGCAAAACTGGTTTATACCCAGGTCGGATGGTGTATTGCCAAAAGGGTAATTACTGGTAAAACTATATTGGCCGTTGCCTAAATATAAATCCTCCTGAGCGGTATATACAATATATATAACATGCTCCCCTCCCGGGGTCATTATACTATAATTTTCGTTCGGGTCAAGCAGCGTACTGTCAAGAAATACTGAAAAATCGGGCCCGCCTTCAACGGAGCCGTTCTCGCCGGCAGATACCTGCACATTATAAGTATTAGAACAATGGTTGAACGTTACATTTATATCATTAAAATACAAATTTGACAACGATTGATAAAAAATACCGCCACTGTCGATGCACCCATTACCATCCGTAACAGTAAAATTGTAAGAGCCGTTAGGAACGTTAGAGAGAGTACTGTCGGTACTACCGTTCGACCATAAATAGGAATACGTACCATTACCCCCCACGCCGCTAATACTAACAGAGCCATTACCCAAACCGCAATAACCAATGGTGCTGCTGCTCTCCGTTACATAAAATTGCTGGTCTGCGTGAAGAACGCTATCTACAGATACCGTTGCACCATGGGCATCGGTTATAGTGCAGCTATAAGTTCCGGCCCCTATATTGGTAATTTGAGGGCTGGTGGAACCGGTGTTCCAGTGAAAAGTAAAAGGCCCGGTGCCGCCACAAGGCATGGCCAGTAACCAGCCGTTGTTGGAACCATAACAAGGTGCAACACCGCTTATCACACCTATATACCCCGGCACAAATGAGGAATCAATATAAGTTACCCCTACAACTGTAGTATTGCATTGATCGGTAACAGTAACATACCATTTTCCAAATTGAAGACCATCGTCTGCGGCAGAGGTGACAAAGTTACTCCACAGATACTGATAAGGCGGAGCACCACCAGTGGCAGAAACAATAAGGTTGCCGCCCTCAGGCGGGGCGCACTGAAATATCGTTTCGTGGCCCGAGCTTAGCGAAATATTCAGGTTATTACAGAGGCTATCTGCTATGCCACCGGAGGTTGAATCTTCCCTGCTAAAATATATATATGCTATATTGTGTATGTGATTTCGGGCAGTATCTGAAAACGGTTTTATAAAAAAGTCGAAAAAGCCGTGGCTGCCTATCTGGCTGTCGGCGCTATCGGGCAGGTTGATGTTATTAAAATCCACCCGCAGCACATTACCGGTAAGGGTAAATGTATAAGGCGCACTGGCGCCCACAATATACAAGCTGCTAATATCAAAATAGGGGCTCAAAGTATCAATAATCCACACATGGCCTGCTGTTGCGGTAAAAACATTCTGAAAAATAATATCGTATTCAAAATAATCGCCATTCAAAGAATCGGATACCAAAAGTTTATCATTTCGCGGGTAATCGAAGTCAGGCAATATAATATCAGTAACAACCGACAGGTTATTGGCCGGCACCGAATCGTGATTGATGATAGATACATAGGCGGAATCATGAAAAACAGTTTCTATCGGCGCTATGGGCAGGGTATGCAACTGCACCGTGTAATGCCATGTGGCGCCCGGCATCAAATTGCTGAAATTCCATTTTACCGTATCGCCGGAAAGGGTGCCGAGGGGGCTTGAATTACTATATACAAAGTTGGAATCGAAAATAAATATCAGGGTGCCACTTTCAGTTCGTGTGCCGTTGTTATTCAGCGCCAGGTCATATTCTGCAATTTGCCCGGGTACGGCTCTTATCACTTCGGTAGCAAAAACCCGCACATCAGAAAACGCTTCGGTAAACTGAAAACCGAAATTAAGGTTACCGGTATCGGCCCCGGGTATATTTAACAGCACTTCGCGGCTTCCCGGTACTTGTACGGCATGCGACAAGCTGCCGGGTTTAATTGTTTCCGGAACTCCGGTATTGCCGGTAAAGTTGTAGTAACCGCTGTCATCGGTTATAGTAGTAAGCATTTGGGGGTTCATAAAAACAGCCTGGTTAGCTAAGGGTGGCTCGCCGGCATCCCATGTACCATTATTATTCAAATCCAGAAAAATATAGCCACTGTAATGGTTGAGGCTATCTGCATTTATAACGTGCAGGGTAACCACCGAGTCGCAAGCGTAAATACTGTAAAGAGTATCGGTATAAGTACCAATAGCAGAATAATAAATGCCATTCCATAGCACCGAATCGTTGTAATAGAGGTTAACATAAGCATCGGTGTAGCTGGTAATGCATAAAAAATTTTCAGCAGTATTGGTAACCACCGGTGCGTTCTGGTCGAAATAAATACTGGCGGTATTGTCGATCAATATATCCAGGGGCAGGTTATTTAGCAATTTAATTTTGAACTGAACATAGCCCCGGCTGGCGCTATCGCTGGTGGCGCTATCAGGCAGGTTAATGTTGGGGAAACTAAACTGTACTATGTTTCCAAAAATTTGTGTAAGGTTCGGCGCACTATAGGCCAGCAATTGAAAAGTTGAAGGGTCTAAACTGGCATCCAGTGTATCGGCAATAACAACATTTACAGCCGGTGCTGTACCGGTGTTTTGAAAACGGATAGTATAGGTAAGCCAACTGGCGGTATCAATAGTACCGGCGGGAGAAACCTCTTTTTCGTTCGGGTCAATGGCATCAACAATAGTAAAACAAAAGTTACCGGTGTTGTTAGATGGATTGTAATCGCCATTTACCGGTGTTACATTTACGGTAAAGCAGGCCTGCTCGCCGGGCACGGCACCGGCGCTAATATGAAATTTTAAGTTAAATGCCGTATGTACATTCACTGTACCAAAATCGGCAATATTCCAGGTAATTGTATCGCCGTTTACGCTGCTTGGGGTTAGCGCCCCGGCGGTAGGGCTTACATATGCAAGTGGGCCGCTATATGTAATTTGCACCTGGCCACTGATACCGGCGGCGCAATGTGCGCCATATAATTGCGATAAATCACCGGCAACGGTATATAAATTAATAACGGCATCGGGCCTCGGAACATTATAGCCATTCAAAGTGCTCTGCACCCCGATGTCGAAACCCTCAGTGCGGCATTTGAATGCAAAATTATCATTATACGATAAAGAATCGGCCGGCGAAAGCGTAGCAGTATAATATCCGCTATCGGGGCACTGCACTACAAAGGGCAATAACGAAGTATCGGGTTGCAGGGTGTAGCTGCCGGGTTGCAAAGTATTAAACGAGTAGAAACCCTGGCCGCCGCTATAAACCTGCTGCTGCAAACTTCCGCCATTGTATAGCTGCATTTTTACATAACCGGTACCGGTGTCAATACCATTATAAGCGCAATCATTGTTTTGATCATAAAAGCACCGGCCGCCTATGTTCCAGTAAGTCTGGCAGCCGTTGGGGTTAAAAATTCCGCAGAGCGGCAGGCTGCTTAAGGGCGGCGTGCTTTGCCCAATGGTGCCGTAATTGGGCAGGCAAACCACCTGGGTGTTTAAAAACGACAACTGCGATATATCATGCAATTGAGGCAGGCAGGTAAGGTTGGGATTATTATCGCATGAAAAATACCAGAGATACTGTGGTAAATCGGGGATACTATTCAAATTATTGTAGCTGCAATCGAAAATAAAAAGAAAGGGGGATAGTGAAGGCAATGTGGTTATCTGATTATAATGGCAATCGAATACTACCAAATACGGAAGCGAATCCTGTATGACGGTAAGATGGTTCAACTCGCAGTATAAATATTGCAGGCCTTGCGGCAATTGCGGCAGGTTATAAAAATTATTTACTGAGCAGTCCAGATACTCCAGCCCATCGGGCAAAGCAGGCAGGCCCGAGATAAAATTTGTAGAGCAATTGAGAAACGTTAACCCCGCTGGCAAGGTGGGCAGGTAATAAAGGTTATTCCCCCAACATTTAATAGTATCTAATGCTGCGGGCAATGGCGGAAGAGAATCTATGGAGTTATACGCGCAATCAATATATTGAAGATTGGGTGGCAGTGGCGGCAACGTGGTGAGATAATAATTCCAGTCGCAATATAAAGCCAACAAAGCTGGTGGCAATTGCGCAGGCATTTGTTGCAGGCCAATTTGGCCGCACAAAAGATACTGCAAGCCCGGTGGCAAAGCGGGCAGGCTATCCATATAATTTCGATACTGGCCGCGGGGAGAAAAATCATCATCATCATCAGGATTATGGCCTAAATTAAGATAGCGCAGACTGGCAGGCAAAGCTGGCAGCTGTGTTAACTGGCAATAGACGCAATTTAAATGGACAAGGCCCTGTGGCAGAGCGGGCAGGGAAAGCAAAGGATTAATCCTGCAATTAATAGATTTAAGGTTGGGCGGAAAAGCGGGTATGGTATATATTGAATCGTTAGAACAATCGATGGTTTGCAGGTTTTTAAAATATTGCACACCGGTAAGGTCTTTAATCGGAATCCCGTAACATTCCATATCAGTTGCGTTCAACACAGCATTACATGTAGTATCCAGCTGGTTGCCGCTCATACAAGCGTTATAGCCGTTATTGTGCAGCCATTGGGCAAAAGTGGCATCGGGTATTGTTACATACTGCGCCTTGCAATTATTAAAAGCTACGCAGGTAATAAGAAGTATGCTGAAGTAAAGTTTTTTCATTAATAGGAATTTGGTCATGCAAGACCGTTTCTAAAATTTAAAAAATTGATTTCTGACTCTTATTAATAAATATAAGAATAAAAACTATAGTAAAGTTAACAATTGCATTCATTAAAAAGATGCTTTAACAGCATAGTGGCAGTTACTTTTTCGGGCGATTATCGTATTTCTATGCGGCATTGATGCGGTGCGCTTGTATTAGATTTTAGTTTATGCTAATGAAATGTTTGTATAGTGCTGTTTTTTATATTTACTTCATTTAATTATGAGAAAACAGGACCAACTAAGCGCATATATACACAGCATGTCGAAAAACGAAAAACGTTTTTTTAAGCTACAGGCATCAGTACAAGGCAGCGACAAAACATTTATCAGACTGTTTGATGAAATGGCCAGGGCCAAAACCTACGAACCCGAACTATTGGCAAAAAAATTAAACGTATCGAAGCGTTTGCTGGCATACAGTAAAAACTACTTAGAAAAAATACTGGCGCAAAGCCTGCTGCTATACAATCACGAAAACCCGGGCGTTTGGGTAAGTAACCAGTATAGGGCCGCTAATCTTTTGTTTAAGCGCAAGCAATATGAACTGGCGCTTTCATTTGTGGAAAAGGGCCTGGCCAAGGCGTTTTATTACGATATGTGCGATATCATTATAAGTTGCCTGGGGCTTAAATTTAATATACTACAAGCGCTCAGTAAAGTAAAAGAATCTTTCGTTATCAGGGAACAGTACAATGAATGGATACGCCAATGGAACATGGAACTGGAAATTACAAATATTAATTTAGGGTTTAACCGCCTTATGACGGGCGCAGTGAAGAACGGCCCCGAATTTGAAAAAATTGAACAGCGGGAAATATTCACGGTTAGCGAGGATAAATTGATAAGCCCCAGTGTAAAAATTTTTTGGCATGAAATGAAACATTATTTCTATTACTATGTAAAGCACGACTTAAAAAAATCTATTTTTCATAACCGAGGTAAGTTGGCTGTTTATGAGAAACACCCCCAACTTCTCGGCGCTTTACCACATTCGTATTTTTCGGCATTGCTTTATACAGGTAGCCTTAATAATGAATTGGGTAATTATAAGGAGGCCTTAAAATATGCAACAAAAATGGAATATGTTGCAACGCATAAAAATAAGGAGAATATCCCGGTTCACCTGCGCGAGTATAACACCCATACGGCACGAATTTTACAGCTTATGGCATTATGTTATGATGGAAAATTTGATGCGGCCGTAAAAAAAATAAGCCAGCTAAGAAAGGACATGGACAAGATACAATCCTACCACCAGATCATTATACGATATTATACGGCACTTGCATTTTTTAATTGCGGCAGATATGATGAGGCGCTTGAAGCTTGCAATGAACTAAACAGCGGTGAAAAAGGATTGCTTCCCGAATATTTGTTTTACGGTAAGGTGCTTTTAGTAATGATTCATTATAATATGAAAAATTACAAGGTACTGCCCCACTTTGTTACGGCGGCGGCATCATGGACAAAGCGGCATCAGTTCGATAATGCGGGAAGTAAGGAGTTGCTGGTTTGGCTCAAAAAAATTTCGCAGTTTCCGGTTTCAGGTCACCGGCAATTTTTTATAGAATTTGGCAAAGCAACAAAGCAAAATGTGTTTACCGATTACACCCGTACGCTTGCACTATTAAAATGGGCTTCTGATAATTTGAACGAACAGAAATAGATATGGTTTTAGTGGCTCTTATCCGGGGCGGCCTCTAAGTTCGCGATGAAAATTTCGGGATGAAATAAAAGGAAGAACCGGCGCCCTGCACCCTCTAACTCCCCGACGAAAAATGTCGGGATGAAACACCCAAAATGGGAGAACCGGCGCCCCTGCCCGGTTATTGTATTACCAGCTTCCTCGTAGCTGTTCTTCCGATTTTATCATTGAGCGTTACGATATAAACACCTGCTGATAAGTGGGAAGTATGAAGTAAGAAGTGGGAAGTTGAAATTTGCAGTTTCGTAACCTCGCGACCTGTTATATCTACTATCCGCAACCATCCACCGGTAACATTTGCACCGGTTTCAATAGTTACATAATCTTTTGCCGGGTTGGGGTAAAGATTCATTGAAATATCATCGCTACCAATATTTGCAATACCGGTTGGCCAATTAATGGTGTTTAATGTTGTGTTAGTAACCACTGCAGGGTTTAAATCAAAATAAATATCGGCGGTGTTTTGTATTTGGGTGCCAATGGGCAAATTATCTTTCAACTTAATTTTGTATTGAATGTAGCCGCGGCTGGCACTATCACTTGTAGCGCTATCGGGCAAATTAATATTGGGGAAATTAAATACAACTAAGTTGCCGAAAATCTGTGTTAGGTTTTTTGCGCTGTATGCCAGTAACTGGAAAGTTGAGGGGTCTAAATTACTGCTTAATGTATCTGTAATTCGCACATTAACAGCAGGTGCAGTACCGGTGTTTTGAAAACGTATGGTGTAGGTTAGCCAATGATTAGAGGTGTCGGTATTGCCCGATGGGTATACTTCTTTTTCATTCGGGTCGAGGGCATCAACAATTGTAAAGCAATAGCTTTCTGTGTTATTAGATGGATTATAATCGCCGTTGGTGGGTGTTACATTAACTGTAAAGCAAGCTTGCGTGCCGGGTGTGGCATTGCTGTTTATTTGAAATACTAAGTTGAAGGCAGTAAAATCATTAACAGTTCCAAAATCGGTGATATTCCAGGTAATAGTATCGCCGCTTATGTTGCTTGGCGTAAGCGCACCTGGTGCAGGCCCAACGTAACTTAACTGGCCGGTATAAATTAATTGCACCTGTCCGTTGATACCGGTAGCGCAATTTGCACCATACAGTTCAGATATGTCGCCAGCAATAGTATAAAGCGTAAAAACAGCATTGGGGCGCGGAATGGTATTATCATTTAATATAGATTTTACACCAATATCAAAACCTTCGGTGCGGCATTTAAAAGCAAAACTATTGTTATATGAAAGCGAATCGGCGGAGGATAATGATACCGAAAGATAGCCGCTATCCGGGCAGCTTAAAACGAAGGGAAGATTGGAAGTATCAATCCGAATAGTATAATTACCGTAGCCCACTGCATCAAATGAATAAAAACCCTGGCCACCGGTAAATATTTGCTGCTCAAGGCCACCGGCGCCGTATAATTGCGTTTTTACATAATTGGTTCCGGAATCAACGCCATCGAACGTGCAATTATTATTTTGGTCGTAATAGCACTGGCCGCTTACATTCCAGTAACCTGGGCAACTGGTATTGCCAAAAACGCCGCAAAGAGGTATTGAACCCAATGCGGGAGTACTGTAAGTTACATTGCCATAATCAGGCAGGCAACTAATGGTGGAATCGAATTTCAGATGAACGATTCTTTTAATTTGCGGTAAGCATGTAAGTGCAGGATTATTTTCGCATTGAAGATAAAAAAGGCTATCAGGCAACTCGGGAAGAGCGGTTAATAGATTTGCAGAGCAGTTTATATATACCACACTGGCCGGCAATGTTGGCAATGCAGTAATTTGATTGTGTTGGCAGCTTAAATCCTGCAATCCTGCCGGTAACGCTGGCAAGCTGGTAAGACTATTATTATCGCAGCCCAGGTTTCGCAACAAAGATGGAAGGGCGGGAAAACTGGTGAGGTGGTTAAGCCCACCATCAAAAACTACTAATGCCAGAGGTAGTGCGGGCAGACTTATAAGTTGATTAACACTACAGTTAATTTGAACGATACTATCTGGTAGCGCAGGCAAAGTTGCAAGTTGATTTTCCGAGCAATCGAAGTATTTGACGTGAGGAGGTATTGTTGGTATGCTGGTTAAGAGGTTACTGCCGCAGCTTAACCAATACAAAGGTGTTGGCAATGCCGGCAAGCCGGTAATGCGGTTTATGTCGCACCCCAAATAACTTAATGTTGGCGGTAATGCCGGCAAAATAGTAAGTTGATTATGTACACAGTTTAAATAAATAAAGCCGGCAGGTAAACCGGGCAGATTGGTAAGGTTATTAAACATGCAGCTTAATGAGTTAAGTGTTGACGGCAAAACGGGCAAACTATCAAGATTATTATAATTACAATTTAACTGGGTTAGTATTGGTGGCAAAGCGGGAATTTGATACAACGAATCGTTCGAGCAATCGAGCAAGGAAAGGTTTTTAAAGTATCGTATGCCTGTAAGGTCTCTTATTGGCACAGCTGAGCAAGTGACTGATGTTGCGTTTAGCACCGTATTGCAGGCTGTGTCTAGCTGGTTGCCATTCATGCAGGCAGCGTAACCGTTATTGTGCAACCAGCTTACAAAAGCGGTATCGGGTATTGTTACATACTGCGCTTTGCAATTATTAAAAATTGCGCAACTGATAATAAGTAGTAAACTGAAGTAGATTTTTTTCATGAGTATGGATTATGCCCAACAAGATAATAATTAAATATTACCAAATTTAATTTATGGAAAAGCTACTGTATAAAATCAAATGGCAGCAACAATTTCCGGATTGTTGCTGCCATTTGGCAGGTAAAAATGCGAGGTCTTTTCTAACCTTTATATTCTATTGAAAAATATTAAAAGGTAATAATAACCTGCCCGTTTCCGGTTTCAATACCTTGTTGGTTTACCTGGTTGGCACCACTGTTGTACGAGCCGCCACCGCCGCCGCCGCCACCAACGCCGTAGCCCGAGCCGCCGCCGCCACCGGTGTAACCGCCGCCGCCGCCGCCGCCCGCCTGGTACTGATAGGTTACACCATTTCCACCGCCGCCGTAGCCACCGTAGCTGGTGCTTGAACTTCCATAGTAGTTATATTGATAGCCGCCATTGCCGCCGTTAAGGTATGAATAAGCGAGCGTGGGCCCATTTTGCCCTTGGCCGCCATTACCGGTAAAGCCTGCACCGCCGCCGCCGCCCAATCCGCCGTTTTGATTGCTGTAGCCGCCATCGCAACAGGTGGCCCCGCCACCGCTACCGCCCGAATAGTTGCCGCCACCGGCAGTACCAGCACCATTGGTGGTTCCACCGGTAGATATGTTGCTACCGGTGCTGCTACCGCCGGTGGTTGTGGTTAAGCCCGGCCCGCCGGGGTAACTATCGCCGCCACCGCCGCCGCCACCGGCTGCAATTATAACCGAACCATTAAGCACCACAAAAGTACCTCCGCCGCCACCGCCGCCGCCCTGCGTGTTGTACGAAACCTGGCTGGCGCCCATTTGCCCCACCAAAATATTTAATTGCTGCCCCTGGGTTAAATTAAAATCGCCCTGCATACTTGCGCCGTAACCAGCGCCATAAGCCGATGAGCCACCGGCCGCACCAAGCGCCTGTATAGTATAAGTGGCCGTTATAGGCGCTGTAAATGTTTGTATGCTGCCGGTATAACCGGTGCTAGTGGCATTAAATGTTTGGGTGCCTATAATATTTAAAATGCTCTGCGAACTGGTACCGCATACATTGGTTGCCGATACAGCAATAGTACCCGCAGCAACGGCGCCAAAGGTTACGGTAATAGTAGTGTCGGAACTGCTGGTAATGCTGGCACCGGCGGGCACTGTCCAGTTATAACTGGTTGCGCCGCTTACTGAATTGATGGTGTAAACCTGGCCCGGAGTATTGCCATTTTCGTTAACCGGCCCCGAAATATTACCCGGTGTTGACGGAATAGTATTTACCACAATAGTGGTACTGCCCGGCGCCGAGTTGCAACCCGATACACTGGCCACTACACTATAGTTACCCGCCTGGTTACTTTGTATATTGGTAATAACCGGGTTTTGCGAGTTATCGGAAAAATTATTTGGGCCCGACCATGTATAGCTGGCGCCAATAATAGTGGTTGAGCTAAGATTAATACTTTGCCCTGCACACACCGGTCCGTTATTGCCGGCAGTAGGTGTTTGCGGAATGGCGTTTACTGTTGCTACCGTACTTTGCGCCTGGCTGGTGCACCCATTTAAAGTAGCCTGCACCGAGTATGAGCCACTGGCACCTGCCGTGGCATTAGTAATAGAGGGGTTTTGTTGGTTCGAGGTAAACCCGTTAGGGCCGCTCCACTGGTAGCTGGCGCCTAAAATAGTAGTAGCGGTAAGGTTCAATGTTTGGCCTTCGCAAATGGGGCCGTTGTTGCCCGGTACCGGTGTGCCGAAATCGCAATCGCCGCAAAGTTGTTTCCAGGTGGCACCCAGCCATAGGTTAATGCAATTGGTGGTAGTGTTTAAAATTAATAAACCAAAATCGGGATTGGTTATGGAATCGCGCTGCCCCTGTGTAATACGCGGCATTAAAAATCCTTTGTTGGTGGAGCTTACATCTAACATAGCCGAGGGTGCAGGCTGGCTACCGGTGGCGCTGATGCTCATACCCCCTATCTGGCAAAATGAAGTTGCGCTGATAAAGACTAACAAAATTGTAAAAAGCTTATTCATATAATATGGTTTAAAATGAAGTTTTCTAAATAAAAACCCGCTGTTATTTTTGCGGTTGGTAAAGTTAATAAACAATTGGAAAAGATACACAGAGGGAGCAGGCTAAACGGGAATAAATAAAAAAATGCCGGGTGAAAGAGCTTCACGCGGCATTTTTTTATTCAATATGCTTTTCACTTCACGCTTTTCATTATATTTTTTAATAAGTAATTACCACCTGCCCGTTGCCACTTTGAAAAGCGCCTGTATTGATTTGGTTGGTACCGGTGTTATATGAGCCGCCGCCACCGCCGCCATCGCCGTAATTAGCGCCACAGCCGTTGGTGCCACCTGCACCGCCGCCGCCGCTGTATCCACCGCCGCCGCCGCCGCCATGATACTCGGCACTACCACCGCCGCCATAACCGCCATAGCCAATACCGGCAGGGTTAGATTGAATAGTATTCCACCCGCTGCCTGCTAAATCGCCTGAGCCATCGCTGCCGCCGCACCCACCGGCCCAACACGACCTGCTTTGCGAGCCACAGTTACCGGTTTGTCCATCATCACCCACGGGCGCATTAGGATAGTTGTTATAGAAAGCGTCATCATAAAGAGCGCCGCCACCACCACCACCGGCGGCAATTAATAAATTCGGCCCGGCGCCATAAACAAACGACCCACCGCCGCCTCCGGCGCCACCATTGCCTACGTTGCCCCCTTGTTGATCTACACCTTGCTGGCCTACTATTATATTATACACATCGCCGGGTGTAACAGCAAAGGTGCCAATAATATCTGCCCCATTGCCACCATTGCAACCGCAATACGAATTACCACTATAATTTTGCCCCGGTGAATGGTTGCCGCCTTGCGCTCCATCGGCTTCAATAGTAATTGAGGTAACGCCTGCCGGTACGGTAAAAGTTTGTATAGCACCGGTGTAACCGTAAAACGCGCCAATGTTAATTACAACGGGATTAACGGCTGCAGGGCAACCGTTAACACTTAACTGTGCGTTGAACGAAGTTTGCGATACCTGTGCAGGCCAGGTAACCACCGGGTTTTGGCTGCTGCTGCTTGAGGGGCTTCCCTGGTCGAATGTCCAGTTATATATTATACCGGGGTAATTGCTTACCGGTGTAAAAGTTACCGGCACACCACCAACAATACCGGTTGAAGGGCTAAAGCTAAATGTTGGAATGCCATTGGCAATAGTAAGCACGCTTGGGGCGCTGGTGCCGCATAAGCCAGTTTCGGTTACTGAAATATCGCCGGATGCGGTACCTACATTAATGGTAATGCTGGTGGTATTTTGGCCCGATGTAATAGTGGTACCAACCGGTACCGACCAGGTATAAGCCATGGCATAAGGCACGGCAGCAATAGAATAAGTTTGCGAAGTATTTGGACAAACAAAGGCATTACCGGTAATGGCGCCGGGTACATACAGGTCGGTACTTACGTACAAATTTTGTTGCGGGCTGGTACCGCAAGCATTATTTGCGGTAATGCCAACATTTCCATCGCCGCTGCAGGTATAGTTGGCGGTAATAGCGGTGCTGCCCTGCCCGGTGGCAAGTGTTACACCATTAGGCACTGTCCATACATAGTAAGCTGCAAGGTCAACCGGTGTAATAGAATATGCCACTGCGTTTTGCCCGCCAAGATTAAGTGCATTACCCGAAATTACATCGGGCTGCAATGGAATACCATTCAGAACTACCAATGCTGTTGAATCGACCGGAGAAGCGCAGCCGTTAATGGTTGCCGTTAGATAGTAAGTTCCGGCATTTACGGAGGTTACATTATTAATTACCGGATTTTGCGCGGTGCTGGTAAAACCATTAGGGCCCGACCAATTATAGACTGCACCGGATATTACATTTGATAAAAGCGTGAGGTTACCCGAAGCACACAAGGGTCCATTATTGCTGGCGCCAAGCGATGCCGGTGTAGTATTAACCGTAACTAATACGAGTTGCGACTGGCTGGTGCAACCGTCTTTGGTTTGTGTAACACTATAAATGCCAACAGCCGCACCGGTAACATTAGTTATAACCGGATTTTGATTGGTAGATGAAAAACCATTGGGGCCGGCCCATTGATAAGTAGCGCCCGATGCACCCGTGGCAGTTAAGTCAAGCTCGGCGCCTGTACACACGGGGCTATTGCTGCCCACCACCGGTGCACTCAGGGAACAATCGCCGCAAAGTTGTTTCCACCCGTTTCCAATCCAGATATTGATACAGTTAGTGGTGGTATTAAACACCTGTAAGCCCAAAGCCGGATTCGAAATCTGGTCGCGCTCGGATTGGGGCATTCTGTTAATCAATACCCCTTTGGCGGTGCCGCTTACATCAAGTGATGCTGAAGGGTCGGGCGGTGCGCCGTAATCATTTATTCCCACACCCTGTGCATTTACAAAAGTGCCGGGTGCAAATAAAATAACCGCCATTGATAAGTAAAATAATTTCTTCATAGCTTTTATTTGGTTTGTTCCAATAGATTAAATAAAATAATAATAATTAACAGAGCCAAGCGTTGCCAATTACCAATTTACTTAGCCGGTTAATTACTGCTTCAATAAAAAAAGCTTCCCGAAATTTCGGGTGTGTGTTGTTCCTGATTATTAATTGCAGTTTTACCTGCGGTATATTTTCCTGATTTAATAGCTAATTACCACCTGGCCATTGCCACTTTGAAACGCTGCCGAACTTGACTGGCTGCTGCCTGCGTTATACGAACCACCACCGCCACCGGGTATATAACCCGAAGCCGAAGCACCGCCAGCGCCGCCGGAATAACCACCGCCACCGCCGCCGCCATAAGACGAGCCGCCGCCACCGGTATACCCGTAGCCGCCTGCGCCGCCATAACTTCCATCGCCGCCATTACCGGATGTCTGGCCACCGGTGCAATCGCCATTGCCATAAGTATTCTGGCCGTTGCTGTTAACGCCCGCGCCGCCAGCGCCCTGTGGCCAGTCGCCGCAAGGGTTGGTTCCGGACTGCCCGCCGGAGCCACCGGAGCCACCATTACCCAATAACGAACCGCCGCCACACCCGTAGGTGCTTTGCCCGTTATTACCGGTTACGGCATTAATAAAAGGATAGGTACTGTTAGAATAGTTACTGTAATTATAGCCGCTTCCACCACCGCCACCGGCAACAATCAATAAAGTATTTCCATCCTGGTTTAATACTCCCGAACTGCCGCCACCGCCACCCGAAACTGAATAGCCCACGCCTTGCTGACCAACGCGAATAGTTAAAACATCGCCCGGTGTAACGTTAAAAGTGCCTTGCTCGAATGCGCCCAAACCACCCTGCGTATTAGCATCGGGACTAAGGCCACCCTGCGCACCGTATGCTGAAATTGTAAGAGAGGTTATACCAACGGGCACCGTAAATGTTTGCGGTGAGCCAAATTGCCCCGAACCGCTGGCGCTAAACGAAGCGCCGGGTGCAACCGGTACCTGGTTGGAGGTACCGGGGCAACCATTTACACTTAACTGCGCCGTAAAAGAAGTTTGCGATAATTGTGCAGGCCAGGTAACCACCGGGTTTTGGCTGGTGCTGCTTGAGGGGGTTCCCTGGTCGAAGGTCCAACTGTAGGTTATACCGGGGAAATTACTTACCGGTGTAAAAGTAACCTGCACTCCACCTACAATACCCGCCGATGGGTTAAAGTTAAATGAAGGAATGGCATTGTAGATGGTAAGCACACTTGGTGAGCTGGTTCCGCAAGAGCTTGTTTCGGTAACCGAAATATTGCCTGAGGCTGTGCCCACATTAACCGTAACTGTTGTGGTATTTTGGCCTGATGTAATTGAAGCGCCATCGGGTACCGACCATGTGTAACCGGTGGCATATGGTACCGCAGCAATAGAATAAGTTTGCGAAGTATTGGGGCAAACAATGGTACTACCGGTAATTGAGCCGGGAGCAACAACATCGGTACTTACGTATAAATTTTGCTGAGGGCTTGTACCGCAGGCATTGTTAGCAGTAATACCTATATAGCCATCGCCGCTGCAGGTAAAGTTTGCGGTAATGCCTGTGCTACCCTGGCCCGAAGCCAGCGTTACGCCGTTTGGAACTGTCCATACATAATAAGAGGCAAGGTTAACCGGGTTAACAGAATAGGATACATCATTTTGTCCGCCAAGATTAATCGTATTACCGGTAATTGCATTGGGCTGCAGGGGCGTGCCGTTAACTATAACAAGTATGGTAGAATCAACCGGCGAAACGCAACCGTTGGTAGTTGTGGTTACATAGTAGGTTCCGGCGTTTGTTGAAGTTACGTAATTAATAACCGGGTTTTGCGCGGTGCTTGTAAAATTGGCGGGACCGGTCCAGTTGTAAACTGCGCCGGAAACCACATTAGAGATAAGGTCAAGAATTCCTGACCCGCACAAAGGGCCGTTGTTGGAAGCGCCCAGTGATGATGGTGTGGTATAAATGGTAACCGTAGTAAATTGTTGCTGGCTGGTGCAGCCATTTTTAGTTGCTGTAACGGTGTAGGTGCCGTTTGCAAATCCGCTGACGTTATTAATTACCGGGTTTTGATCGGTAGATGAAAAACCGTTGGGGCCTGTCCACTGGTAGGTGGCACCGGCAATGTATGTTGCTGTTAAGTTAAGTGTTGTACCCTGGCATACCGGGCCGTTGTTGCCCGCCACCGGTGCACTGAAATCGCAATCAAAGCAAGATTGTTTCCAGGTGTTGCCCACCCACATATTAATACAGTTAGTGGTGGTATTAAAAATTTGCAAGCCCAATGCCGGATTACTAATAGCATCGCGTTGCGTTTGTGTCATTCGGTTAATCAGTACGCCCTTGGTGGTGCCGCTTACATCAAGCGAGGCAGATGGGTCGGGGGCGGCACCTGTTGCATTTATACCAATGCCTTGCGCGCTTACAACCGCAGTATTAAAAAACAAGCCGATAAGGATAAATAAGCAGGATAATTTTTTCATACGCCTTATTTAAAATTCAATTACTATTTTTTTTATATAAAAAGGGATGATAAGGTAAGTTAGTTTTATGAGAAAAAGAATTTTTTGGGGCTTCTATTTCGTTTGTTGTATAAAAAAATAACTAATTAATACTGCCCGCAGCATGCCCAGCTTGCCACGACTGATTGATAATCATGCGCTTAAATAACGGGGCAAGGATATACAATGTCAACCTATCGTCAATACGCTAACTGCTTTCGCCTACTATAAAACGTTATGTGCTTCTAAATAAGCAGTACATGAAAAGAAAAGGTGCAACATTTTATTGTTTTATTCTTAAGAGCATATCTTTAGGGGTAATTATAATTTATGGAAGTACTTGCAATTTCAATTCAGGTTTTAGGCGCCTTTATATTGGCAATACTTGCCGCGGTGCAATTATTCTACCCAGAGCCCAAAAGGTATAACGTAATATCAAATAAGCAGGAGTTCACAATAGGGGGAAAGATATATGTTTCACTTTTTTTCTTGGTTCTTGTATTGTTTTTTATTGGTGGCTATATGCAATGGCGCATAGCGAATAAAAACGCCAAAGATTCAATAGAAGCCTTAGCAAAATTAAATAATTGTGATTCGCTTAATAGGGAAACGCAAAAACTTGTACATGACCAAAGCGATTCATTAAATGAACAGGGTGCAAGGATAAATAAACTTGAGGGTTTTGTTATTGGCAAAGGATATAATCCCTCAACACTAAACATTGTAACAAATAATTACAGTGGCATTATTCAAAGACATATATCAAATAAATTCATATCTTATCTTGTAAAAAAGATAAAAAATAAACGAGCATTAACTGGCATTGTTGTAAAAAATGCGGCTCCGAATGATAAAGAATCCTTTGTATTAAGGGATGAAATAGCTTATAAGCTTAAGCAACAAGGCATTTTTTGCTGGGACACTCTTAATAAATCTTGGAATCATGTCCAAGATTTAGAGGTAGATAAAAATAAAATTCCAGAAGTTGCTTATGATACGGTAATTGTTGCAGTCAATACGGGTTATTATGAAATATCCCGTACGAATGAAAGAAAAGACACCGGATATACTATTATAATATATCCACAGGCAAACGTACATTAACTATTTAGCGCAATGCTTTCTTTTTCTTTTTGGTCTGTTTTATTCCTTTATCAACAACAGACTTCGCTATTTTGGCAATGACTTTCATTGCATCTTCAAAAGATAATTCAAATACTGTGATGGTGTTTTACGTACCATAGTGCCAAATTAATGAAATTAGACGATGTGGTACGCGAGAAAAACCTGATTAATTCATTGCAGATAAAAAAGTATTTTGCGTTGCTCTAACAAAATGTTGATGAGCGGAATTAATACATAATTAGAGAGGGAAATACAGAGAAAACACAAGGAGGGCCACAGAGATTCAAAAAAACAGCCTCTTTGTGGTTCTCTTGGCTGTTCGCCGTGTATTTTAACTCTGTGGTTATATTAAAGTGTTTCTGCAATATGTTATATCAGGATTTTCATGAAACAAGTTTACGTATATTAAACGTAAACATAGCGGTAAGAATTACCGGTTTACTTATTCATGTGCTTAAGGTTGGCTGCGTACATCACCACAAACATTCCACCAAAAACAAACCAGAAGCCGGCAGTTAGATAGCCTAAAATATTATCCATAAATATAAGTGGGCTAAGTATTATTATAACAATACCCAGGGTATAAATATAAAACCCGGTTTTTTTCAAGTTCCACATCATAATGGCACCGGTAAGGGTAAAGAGGCTTGCTATTAAAGAAATTACAGAAAGTTTGCGGATGGTGGCTGCGCTCATTTTGCCAGCTGCCGTTAAAATTTGCATTAAAAAACCGGATGAGCGGCCCTGTTCATCCATTTTATCCTGTACTTTTTCCATTTTTTCGCTGGCAGTGGCCGCAGTGTTCTCGGCACCAAGGTAACCCCGTATATCTGATACAATGCCCAAGCCGCTTCCTATAAAACTAAGAATGCAAATAATGGTCAAAAAATCTGACCTTATTCCCGACCGGGATGACATATCTGAAGTATTTGTTTCCATATTTTTTTAAGTAAGTATAGTATATATATTTTGAAAAAGCAACAGGTGTATTAAAATGGTTGGAACCATTTTCGGAGCCGGTTATATTACGTAGCCCTCAATTTGAATTCAATGTTATTAGCTTAGGTGGTATGCGAGCTTTTGAAAACATTATTACGGCGTTTTAGGCCTTTCTTCCTTTTAGATTTTTATGTGCAGGACTTTCCGGAACGAGGAACCCAAAACCCAGGGCAGCAATTTCCCGCGCCTCACCCCGTCTCGCTGCGCTCGCCACCCCTCTTCACAAAAGTGGAGGAGGGAAGACTAAAATGTTTCGCTTCGCGAAGCAAAAGGGTTAATAGGTCCGGGTTCAGAAGAGTTATTTAAGATTATTACCATGTAATAACCACCTGCCCATTGCCGGATTGCACACCTGAATTATACGATACATTGCTACTTCCCACACCGGTTACATAGCCGCTTCCACCGCCGCCGGGGCCGGCATCGCCGCCGCCGCCGCCGTAGTAGCCACCGCCGCCGCCGCCGCCACTGTTGTTTTCGAAGCCACCGGTACCACCCTGACCGAAAGAGCCCTCGTCGGATACTGATTCACCATATACCGGATTGCCCTGTCCGCCGGCATTTTGCGTAGCGCCGTAGCCATTGTAACCGCCATAAGTGCCACCGGCGCCACCGGTAGGGTCGCCGCCGTTAGTACCGCCACCGGTACCACCGGTTGATGACCATTGCTGCGGCACTCCACCGCCGCCACCGGCTACAATAATCCTGCTGTTTAAATCTGTTCCGCCCATGCGCACATCTGATGCGCCGCCGCCGCCTTCGCCAAGGCCTACACCGTTTCCGCCGCCATTATATCCGCCTACATAACTATTAGGCTGGCTGCCTACGTATACATATAATACAGTGCCCGGGTTTATTGAAAACGTAGCCTGATTATGGCCGCCCAAGCCGCCCTGGTTGTTGTAGCTTACGGTATTTGAACCGCCCTGCGCCCCATAGGCATCAATAGTTAGCGACGAAGCGCAAGCAGGCACTGTAAACGTTTGCACGTTACCGGTGTAACTAAACGTAAGCGGCGAAGAAAGGGTTGTAACTCCTAACACGCTGGCTGCACTGGTGCCGCACAAGTTACCGGCAGTAACACTGATATTGCCTGATGATGAACCGGAAGTAATGATAATTGAATTGGTGCCCTGTCCGCTGGTAATAGTAGCACCTGCAGGAACCGACCAGGTATAGGTAGTAGCCTCTGCCAAAGTATCAATACTATAACCAATGCCGGATGTATTGCCGCATATAACCCCAAGCCCGTTAATTGAACCCGGTGTAGATGGCGTTTGACTGATGAACACCGTAGTAGAGCCCGGTGCCGAGTTGCAACCCGATAAGCTGGCTATTACATTATAAATTCCGCTTTGGGCGGTTTGCGCATCGCCTATAACCGGGTTTTGTGTGTTACCGGTAAAACTGTTTGGCCCCGACCAGCTGTAACTGGCGCCTATTATAGTGCTTGATGTAAGAATTAAAGTTTGACCAACGCAGGGGCCGTTATTATTGGCTACCGGTGTTTGCGGTATAGCGTTAACAGTTGCTACGGTGCTTTGCGCCTGGCTGGTGCAACCATTTAAAGTAGCCTGCACCGAGTACGAACCACTGGCGCCTACAGTTGCATTGGGTATGGTTGGGTTTTGTGCGGTATCGGTAAAGCCATTGGGGCCGGTCCAGTGGTAGGTGGCGCCTAAAATGGTTGTTGCAGTAAGACTTAAGTTTTGCCCCTCGCAAATGGGGCCATTGTTACCGGGCACCGGTGTGCCGAAATCGCAATCGCCGCAAATTTGTTTCCAGGTGGCGCCCAGCCACAGGTTAATGCAATTAGTAGTAGTGTTTAAAATTAAAAGGCCGAACGCCGGGTTGCTTATAGAATCGCGCTGGCCTTGTGTAAGGCGTGGTATTAAAACACCCTTATTGACTGAGTTTACATCTAACATTGCCGAGGGGTCGGGTGGCGCACCATTGGGGCTTAGGCTCATGCCGCCTACCTGGCAAAATGCTGTTGCGCTTATAAACATTAGTAGAATGGTAAAAAGCTTTTTCATATAATGATTTTTGAATTTGCAATTAACGGTAGTGTTCCCATTTCAATTAACGAACATAAAAAACATTCCCTGCCTGCCCTCCTGCCTGCTCACCCCCTTAGCAAATGCAGGCCCCTGTTCCCCGCAAATGCTCTGCCTCCGCAAAGGGGAAAACGGAACTACGCAAAAGGTGGACAACAAAAAATTTAAAGTGTGACCCAGCCCAATTAATAATATGTATTGGAAAGTGTCCTGATTTCCGTGTAGGTAAAGGTAACAAACTAAAAGGAAAAATGAATGCGAGCAGGCTTAGGGGCAAATATTACAATATGCCGGTTGACGATGACGCCAACCGGGGAAGGAATTTTGCCCCTTAAAACATGCTTGCGTTTTACTTGCTGTTTCCCGCGCCTCACCCCGTCTCGCTGCGCTCGCCACCCCTCTTCACAAAAGTGGAGAAGGGAATACTAAAATGCTTCGCTGCGCGAAGCAAAAAGGGTTATTCAGGAGTTAACAAAAAGATAATTTTTATCTTGAAAAAATAAACACTATTTTTGTAGCATGAGTATTATTATTCAACACAAAATTAAAGTACCCTTTGGAAAAGTTTGTGCGATTTACGCCCGGATGATGCCAACATGGTTGACAATGGTTGACACTTTTGTTGCGTAAAAAGTTGATAACCAAGTATTTGATTTTTAAAGTGTCAACTGTCAACCATGAGGCGAGCTAAGTTGCTTATTATCAATGCCTTATGTTTTTGAAAAGAGGAGTTGGGTTGACAGTTGGCTGATTGAGCCGGTATGCAAGCAGTAATTACCGTCCGTTATTTTGTGTTATAAGTTTGTAAACAAAATGCTTTGCTGCAGGTGGCTTACATTATCAGTAACGCGTAGTATATAAGTACCCGGTGATAGCAACCGGATGTCGTAAGCACCTTTTGAAGCGTCCTTAATAGTATATGATGTAATTGTTTTTCCGTTCATGTCAATAACTGATAATTCGGCATCTGTTTTTTCGGGCCACAAAATATTTAATACGTTGCTTGCCGGGTTAGGGTAAATTTTAACCGGTGCGATTGTTAGTTGTTCCACAGCATTGATAAAAGAAACAAGCCCAGGTGAAATAACCTGGCAGCCGTTGGAATCTGTTACAATTATATAGTAAAGGCCTGCCGCAACATTGCTAAGGGTATTGGTAGTATCGTTATGGCCCTCCCAGAAATAGGTATAAGGCGGGGTGCCACTAAAAGCAGTTACCATTACCGAGCCATTGGTAGCACCGGTTGCACCGGTTGCCGGTATAATAGTTAAACTATCGACAGGGCTTTTGTAAACATGAATTATTTTAGTAATACTATCGGAACCACCGCTATTGCTTACAACTAACTTAACGGTAAAATAACCGGGGTTATCATATTTAACGGAAGGAACCGCAATGGTGTCGATAGGGGTATAACCTCCGGCAAAAGTCCAGATGTAACCGGTGGGGCTGTTAGTAGATTGGCTGGTAAAGTTTTCCCAGGTGTTAGTACAGCCTATAGAATCGTAAGTAAAAGCAGCCACCGGTGGGGCCATGGTTACTATTGCGGTATCGATGGTTTTACAACCGTTGTTATCGGTAATGGTTACAATATATTGGCCAAGGCCAACGTTGCTTAAAGTATCGCTACTGCCGCCATTTGCCGACCAACTATAAGTGTACGGCGCAGTACCATTGCCAGCAGTTACTATGGCCGAACCGGTTAATGAAGAAGTATTACCGGTAACGGGATTTATAGTTATTGTGCCGGAAGGGTTGCCGACAATATGTATGTGCTTTGTAATACTATCTGTACCACCATCGTTTATTACTACCAGCTTAATGGTAAAATAACCGGTATCGGCATAAGTAACCGATGCCACCGAATCGGCGGCTGTGGGTGGGGTACCACCGGTAAAGGCCCAGTGCCAAGCGGAGGGGCTGTTGGTAGATTGGTCGGTGAAAGTAACGGTGGTATTTACACAAGCCAATGTATCAAAGCTAAACGCAGCTGCGGGTTGTGCAAGATTAATTACTGCGCTGTCAAACGCCAGGCAGCCGTAATAGTCGGTAACGGTAACGTAGTAAGTGCCCTGGCCGGCGCTTAGGGTATCGGTTGTGCTGGCATTGCCGGTCCATAAATACGAATACGGCGGTGTGCCACCGGTAGCGGTTACAATAGCCATACCATTAATGGCATTGGCATTACCGGTTACCGGTTGCACGGTAATGGTTCCGGAAGGGTTAGCTTTAATATGGACTGTTTTAGTGATGCTATCAGCGCCATCTGAATTATGCACCACTAATTTAACATTGTAGTTGCCGCTGCTGGCATAGTAAACCAAAGGGTCGGCAATATTTGAAGTGGGCGGGTTGCCACCGGTAAAGGTCCAGTTCCATGAAGTTGGGTTGTTGGATGACTGGTCGGTAAACTGTATATAATTACCCGCACAAGTTATAGTGTCGTTGGCGGTAAAAGCTGCCACCGGTGGGTGCAGGGGCACGGTAGAGTCTTTGACATAAAAGGTGTACGAAAACTGCGATTCCTGCGAGAGGGGTATGGAGCTGTGGTTTCCGAAAATGGTAAAATAGGCTGTTCCGTTAAAGGTTAAGGGATATGCGCCCACGCTACCGGTGGTGGTTCCGTTAAAACAAATAGCGCCGTTGGCACCGCCAGCAAAAGTGCCCGATACAGGATTGATAACGTAGTTAATGCCCGAAGGGGCACCGGTAATGCTGCTGATATGTATAGAGTCGACCGTTGCGCCGTTGTATGAAGCGGGCGCATAGAGCTGCAGGGTTTGCGAGTAGGCAATGCCGCGCGTAATGGTATCGTTAGGGTTAGCAGGGGTAACACCCGGTGTAGTGTTTGAATAGTTTATTATGCATTGTGCAAATGTTGCGCTGCCTGAAAACATGAGCGCGGTAATTAATGCAATAAAATACGGTTTCATAGTTTCGTTCGGTTTATACCATAAAGCAAATCAAATAGCGCCGAAAAATATAAAGGTTTTTTTTAAAAGGCCGAATTACTTTAAGCCGATTGCTGTTCTGATTTCATAAAAACCTATAAATTTTATAATGCAGGCGGGGCGTAATTACCTACTACCGTCTTATTTTAACGCAAACACTGCCATGCAAACCAAGGGAAAAGGATGTGCATATTTTATGTTATTTTATAAATATTAGTTTTATTTGAATAAGAAAAAGAGTCAAATAGCTGAACCGTGTATAAGTTTACAGATGTAGAACCCGCATATAAAGCAATTATTTTTTTCGCCGCGCTTGTATTTGGCTTGCTTGCGGCTGTTTTTTTCTGGATTTGCTAATTTGCCTTTATCAGCCTGCCCTTGCCCAAATATTCGGACCATTCGGTTTTTCTTCGTAGTTTTTTAGGAAGAAGTGCTTGAATCCGCACAATTAGTCGCACCAACTATTAAATTAGCGGCTACAACAGACATTAATGGATAACGACAGCGATATTAAAAGCACGGTATGGAAAAACCTTTACCGCTTAATTGTTCCCCAAAGGAGGACTTTTATGCTGGTGGTATTTTTTGGTTTGCTGAGCACCGGTGCCAGTTTGCTGGAGCCATTAATTTACCGCGAGGCTATTAATGATGTGGCCGGCTTGTTTGTGCAACAGGCGCAGGAAGACACTAAAAAGCAATATGGCATTGACCAGGAAGAAACCGACCCCATAGCCAACTTTTTTGAAAACCGCTCAGCCCCCGCCGTTGTTGATACCACGCAGCAAGTGCAAAATGCTAAAACATCTGCCACTAAAACAAAACACACTAAGGCCAAACAAAAGCAGGCGCATACTACTACCAGTGTGGCGCCGCGCACACCCAGCCAGGCATTAAACACTTTGTTATGGGCGGTGGCGCTTCTTTTTTTAATCAACTTGTTTGGATTTATTTTTTGGCGCATTGCCGATAACATGAATGTGCGCCTGAGCTGCCACATTGAGCAAAAATTTATTCGCAGCACTTTTGCGCATGTGCTTAACCTGCCGCTCGGGTTTTTCAGCAAGCGCTCCAGCACGGCTATATCCAAACAGATTGACCAGTCGGAAAGTGTATCGGCGGTGGTCAATGCTTTTTCGCAGCAGGTGCTGCCCGAAATAATAACCCTTGCCGGAATACTGGTTATCATGTTCAGCCAGAACGTAATTCTGACCTTAATTGCGGTTTCGGTGTTACCGGTGTATCTTTTTATTGCCTGGCGTTCCTCTATTAAATTAGAAAGCGGCCTGAGCAAATATTACGACCGGTGGGAGGAAGTTTCAGCACGTATACAGGACGCACTGCGCGGCATTAAAACCGTAAAGCTTTCCGGCGCTGAGGTGCGCGAGGAAGAGGCACTGCAAAAAATTTCGGACGAGGCTTATAAAGATTATATCGACCGGGCGCGGCGCGGCAATAAATATGTTTTTTGGCAGGAAGTGCTGACACATTTTGCAAGCGCACTGGTGCTGGCATACGGCGGCTACCTTACACTGCAACACAAACTTACACCGGGCGATGTGGTGATGTTTGTGGCTTACCTTGACCGCCTTTACGGGCCTATTGATTCGCTAAGCAGCATGTGGGTGGGGCTGCAGCAAAATATTGCTTCGATAGCCCGGGCGTTTAGGTTGCTGGATAATAAAGAGGAAGTAAAGCAGGGCGAGATGCTGAAAGTAAAACAAGGCAAGGTTGAATTTAAGAATGTTCGCTTTGGGTATGTACCGGGCCGTGAAGTTTTGAAAAATCTTTCGTTTGTAATACAACCGGGTAAAATTACTGCATTGGTAGGCACCAGCGGCGCCGGTAAAACCACAGCGGTGGATTTGTTGATGAAATTATACCAACCCGAAAGCGGCGAGATATTAATTGATGATAATAATTTGGGCGCTTATAACTCGTCGGTGTTGCGCTCGCAAATTGGGTTGGTGGCGGCCGATGGGGCCATCTTCCGCGGTACGCTGGCAGAAAATATTCGCTACAAAAGGCCTGGTGCTACTGATGCTGAAGTAAAGGCTGCTGCTACGGCCGCCGGTATGACCGGCACGCTGCAGCGGCTGCCCGATGGGCTGCAAACGCTGGTGGGCGAAAGTGGTTTTGGCCTATCCGTCGGCGAGAGGCAGCGGCTGCAAATAGCACGGGTGCTGGTAGCACAACCGCGCATATTGATATTGGACGAGGCCACCGCCAACCTTGATTACGCCACCGAAGCCGAAGTGAAAAAGACTATTAACGAAGTAAGCCGCGAACACACGGTAATTATTATTGCCCACCGGTACAGCATGGTGCACGATGCCGACCACATCATCGTATTATCTGAAGGGCAAATACTGGAACAAGGCAGCCCCGCCGATTTAATAGCCGCCGGTGGATGGTTTACCGACTTTGCCGCCGCCGTTACTAATGATGCAGAGGAAGAAAATGAGCAGGCAGAGGGGGAAGAAGAAGAGGAATAAGGATGTGGTGCTTAATTTGTTTTTACTACTTTACCCTTGCAAACATTTTCTCCATCCCGCACTTCAATAAAATAAATGCCGGTGATTGGTTGGATAGGTCTATTGTGAATTGAGTGACCCGGTTGCCCGCACCCTCTAACTCCCCGACGAAAATGTCGGGATGAGACACCCGAGGCGGGACTGACCGCTACGCTAAAAGAGGTGCAGTGGCGAAGCCTTTTCCATAATACAAATGGTATCCTGTGCCTGTTGGAGCATTTAACGGCCACGGCGCCTCTTCTGCCTATATTTCCAGAAATTAATTTTTTATTACTATTGCACTACAATATAATATATAATGAAAAATATTTTATTCTTTGCCGCATTTTTCGCACTCACATTTTCGGCCTGTAAAAAGGATAATAATAAACCGGCCGGGCAGAACAACAACAACAACAACAACAATAACAATAACAATAACAATAACAACGGTAATACCACGCATACCTGTTTAATAGATACTTTTACAACTCAAATTACTCAAAGTGGCAGTAACAGCAATTATGCCTATTACGCAACATACGATCCGCAACACCGGTTAATAAAAATAACTACCAACAATTCTCCCGGCGCTTACACCGCCTGGGCTTATGGCACCAATTCCATTACCCAAACCAGTTATAGTGCAGATACTATTATTTCAACAATTCAAAGCACTACCAATGCCCAGGGATATGCTACGCATAGCGTAACTACGCAAGGCACCAGCACCACCAGCAGCGATTATTTTTACAACAGCGATGGAATGTTGACAGAAAGAATTGATCATAATGGCAGCACTATCGATAGCACCATAAACGTGATACAAAATGGCAATTTAATTACCAGTACCTTTTTTTATGGCAATATCAACTCATACATAGTATACAGCTATCAATACTCCGGTTTAACCGGGCAAGACCCATACGGGCCGCTTAATGCCGTTTACACAGGTAAAACTTCGGCCAACCTGGTTCAAACTTTTACATCAAGCACCTATATTGTCGGGCAATCTGCACCTGTTAGTAGCGTTACAAATAGCTATGCTTACCAGTTCGACAGCAAAGGCAACATATCTCAAACCACCGTAACATCCGGAACTACAACCTCGGTTACCAACTTTACTTATACTTGTTATTAATTGCACAGTACCGGTAATGAATCAATAAAATGAAGGAGCGCCGGATGGCGCTGCCAGGTTAAGCGCATTTATGTTGTTGAATATTATATCGAGTTAATTTTACATTGGTGTGACAATAAGTATGCTTTCGCAAGGTGGGTATTACTTAATCCTTCTCCACTTTTCCAATCCAAATATTTTTTGGATTGCGCACTTCAATAAAGTAAAGAGCTGTTACAAAAAAAGCTCCGGCGAAAATGCCGGAGCTTTTTATAATGCTGTTGATGTGGTTCTTATTGCGCTTTTATAATTCGCAAGGCTTGTATTTTACTACCCTGGCTTACCTGTACTAAATACATACCTGAGTTGAGTGAGTTGCCGAAGGTGATATTATTATCATAGTTAATACCCCTCAGGTTTTCAACCACCCTTCCTAACATATCATATATTTCAATATTAATGTTGTCGTTGCTTGAAGTTGACAGGCCTAAATGGAAATTATTTGCCGATGGGTTGGGATAAACGGTAATAATAAAATCTCCGGCACCTGCAGCTACGGTGTTTTCCTGGTTAGTGCTGTTATCAATCATATCCATTTTATTTTGGCCCGGGCCACATGGACTACCGGTGCCAAGATTTAAAGTGGTGCAGTTTTCGCCACAGTCGCCTCCCGCTTGATTTTGGTCGCCATCATGCACCATAAATTGTAAGCGGTAAGTGTGGCCCGCAATAAGCCCAAGGTCGCTTACGTTCCATCTGCATTCTGCGCCGTAACCCTGGTTGGCAAGGCTGCTGAAACCTCCCGGTGGCACATCTGCGCCTGAGCCCAGCGACCAGTTGTCTTTAGCAGCAGGGTCAGCATCCGGTGTAATGGTTATTGTTGGTTGGGCTGTGGTTGAGTCAACTGTTTTTACAGCGCCCTTCCAGGTGCCGCAAACTCCTGATGGAGGAGTTCCTTTACCGCCCTGCTGCCAGTCGCCTTTACGGCTGGTAGCGCCATTTACGGTAAGGTCGGTAACAAATAATGCAGGCCATAAAGGGCGCCCGCCACCGGCGGCTACATCATTACCAGACTGCACACCGCTTGAAATAGTGTCGCCCACTAAAGGATAACTCTGGCAGGTGGCACTGGCCGGTGTTGCAGTAATAGGATAGTTGGTAGTAGTGGTAGTTCCGTTATGATGTTTTACAACCACGCTTCTTACTCCAAGTGTCATAGCATGTTCATCATTATACCAAAGTTTGATAACTGAACTGGCACCACCACAAGCATTAGGCCCGGGGTCAGATGCCTCGAGCACGCTACTCTCATTAAACGCCACATTTGAACGCGGCAGATTACTGTTGTCGGGATATGACAAGGCGCAACTGCAACCAAGAGCAGTTACTGTGGCAGTGGCTGTAGCAGTATCAACGGCATTGCTGCCCGCAAAAGTTGCATAGGCCGTTGCAATATTAGTAGTGGTATTGCTTATCGTATCTACAAAAGTGCAGGTGGCACTATCGCCGGGCGCAAGCGGGCCCCAACTGCAAACTGTTACTGCAGGGTTTGATGGGTTTCCTTTATCATCTTTTATAGTACCCGATGCACTGATTTGGCCGGTATTGGTAACCACGTAGGTATAGGTTACAGCGGTAGGTGTCCCCTGGTTGATTTCGCACACGCTGGCTGTTTTGGTTAAATGCACTGTTTGTATACAGGTTGCTTGTGTTGAATCAGGTATTGCAATGGTAGTGCAGTTTTCTCCGCAATCGCCGCCAGATTTATTCTGGTCGCCATCATGCACCATAAATTGTAAGCGGTAAGTGTGGCCCGCAATAAGCCCAAGGTCGCTTACGTTCCATCTGCATTCTGCGCCGTAACCCTGGTTGGCAAGGCTGCTGAAACCTCCCGGTGGCACATCTGCGCCTGAGCCCAGCGACCAGTTGTCTTTAGCAGCAGGGTCAGCATCCGGTGTAATGGTTATTGTTGGTTGGGCTGTGGTTGAGTCAACTGTTTTTACAGCGCCCTTCCAGGTGCCGCAAACTCCTGATGGAGGAGTGCCTTTACCGCCCTGCTGCCAGTCGCCTTTACGGCTGGTAGCGCCATTTACGGTAAGGTCGGTTACAAATAATGCAGGCCATAAAGGGCGTCCGCCACCGGCGGCTACATCATTACCAGACTGCACACCGCTTGAAATAGTGTCGCCCACTACAGGATAACTCTGGCAGGTGGCGCTGGCCGGTGTTGCAGTAATAGGATAGTTGGTAGTAGTGGTGGTTCCGTTATGATGTTTTACAACCACGCTTCTTACTCCAAGCGTTAGGGCATGTTCGTCATTATACCAAAGTTTGATAACTGAACCGGTAGAACCGCATGTGGTAGGCCCGGGGTCTGATGCTTCTAATACTTCGCTTTCATTAAATACTACACCCGATTTTGGCAAATTGCTGCTATCAGGATATGAAAGGTTACAAGTACATACAGGAACCTGAACCGGTGTGCAAACAAATCCGCAGGCGGCACAATTTTTACCCGTGCGCACTGCAAAGGTAGCAGTGCTTGATACAGAGGCCTGGCAATTACTATTTGCGGTATAGGTAACACTCACACTTCCTCCGCAGGCAGCTGGCGCTCCGTTGTCGGTGTTGTAGTTATTACTTAGGGTACTACCACATCCGCCGCCTGCAGTAGCTGAATTCAACCATGAGGTAAATTCAGCATTTACCTGTGCCTGAGTTTGACAAGAGGCCACAGTATCATTAGCCGGGGCATTCAATACTACCGGTGGCGCAGCTTTTACTACAAATGTTGCATTAGCGGTTTGTGCCGACTGGCAATTGCTGCTTGCTGTAAAGGTAACCGTGGCGCTCCCTCCGCATGAAGATGGCGCACCGGTATTGTTATTGCTTAATGAGGTGCCACATCCGCCGTTTGCACTTGCCGAAGCCAACCATGCTGTAAATTCAGCATTAACCGCTGCTTGTGTTTGGCATGAGGCTACCGTGTCATTAGCCGGGGCATTCAGCACTACCGGTGGCGCAGCTTTTACTACAAATGTTGCATTAGCGGTTTGCGCCGACTGGCAATTGCTGCTTGCTGTAAAGGTAACCGTGGCGCTTCCTCCGCATGAAGATGGCGCACCGGTATTGTTATTGCTTAATGAGGTGCCACATCCGCCGCTTGCACTTGCCGAAGCTAACCATGCCGTAAATTCAGCATTTACCTGTGCCTGAGTTTGACAAGAGGCCACAGTATCATTAGCCGGGGCATTCAATACTACCGGTGGCGCAGCTTTTACTACAAATGTAGCATTAGCGGTTTGTGCCGATTGGCAATTACTGTTTGCTGTAAAGGTTACCGTAGTGCTTCCTCCGCATGAAGATGGAGCACCGGTATTGTTATTGCTTAATGAGGTGCCACATCCGCCGCTTGTACTTGCCGAGGCCAACCATGCTGTAAATTCAGCATTTACCGCTGCTTGTGTTTGGCATGAGGCTACCGTGTCATTAGCCGGGGCATTCAGCACTAGCGGTGGCGCAGCTTTTACTACAAATGTTGCATTAGCAGTTTGCGATGATTGCTGGCAGGTACTTGTTGCAGTAAAGGTAACTGTTGTACTGCCGCCACAAGCCAAAGGCGCTCCGGTATTGTTATTGCTTATTCCGCTATTACACCCGCTGGCGCCTGCAGTAGCTAACCACGCCGTAAATTCGGCATTAACCGCGGCTTGCGTTTGGCAGGCTGCCACGGTATCATTAGCCGGTGCTTGCAAAACCAGTGCAGCAGCTACCGGTACTGTAAATGTGGCAGTGCTTGACACCGGCGACTGGCAATTACTGTTTGCCGTAAAGGTGATGGTCCTGCTTCCACCGCAGGCTGCCGGTGCTCCGTTATCAGTATTATAATTGTTGGTTACCACGGTTCCACAACCGCCGCTTGCGCTTGCCGATGCCAACCATGCTGCAAATTCGGCATTTACCGCAGCCTGGGTTTGGCAGGCCGCCACGGTATCATTAGCCGGTGCTTGCAACACTACCGGTGGCGCGGCCGGCACTGTAAATGTTGAGGTGCATGACTGCGCGCTTTGGCAAGTGCCGGTTACGGTAAAGGTAACCGACATGCTTCCACCGCAGTTTGATGGTGTTCCGTTATCGCTGTTATAGTTATTGCTTAAAGACGCATTGTTGCCACCGGTGAAAGATGCCGACGCCAGCCATGCTGCAAATTCAGTATTTATCTGTGATTGTGTTTGGCAGCTCGCCACAGTATCGTTGGCGGGACACTTTAATACTATAGGATTACTAATGGGCGGTTGGGAAATAGTGAATGAAGTATCAAAGCCGCAGCCATCAACCTGAGAATAAACAGCCAGTTTGTAAGTTCCGGCAACAATACCGGTAAAAGTGGCGTCAAAATCTGTGGGGTTGGGGTTGCCCGTTGTACCGTTTGGAAAATTAATACCGGCGGCGTAAAGGGTGTCGAAATAATCAACGGAAGCACCAAATCCGTTAACTGTAAGCGTAGTGTTTCCGCCATAGCATTGTATAGCAGGATACGATAGGCTTGCAGAAATATCGGCTATGGATACAGACTTGCTGCATTCGCACGTGTTGTTGGTAGCGCTTTTGGTAGTATCATTAACCTGCAGGTTAAAATCGAAGCCGCTGGTACCGGGAAATACCACTAAAGTATCGTACGTGGTGTTGGTGCCCGCGTTATATACCCCGGCAGCTCTTGCATTGGTAACACCGGTTGCCGTACCCTGGTAATGTAAAATGGTTCCGTGCAAATCTTTGCGGATAAAAGCACCGGCTGAATTACTTGCAAATGAGTACGATATCATTGAATTCGCGGTACTTTTTGCCACTGTTATATAAATCACAAAATCATGAGTGGTATCTGCCGGATTGGCAACAGAGCAAGCGGTTAAAGGGCCGGCAATATTACAGGCGGGGTTCGTAGCCTGCGCCCGGGCTATATAGTGGCCCATAAAAACAAACAAAAACAAGGTTGCGAAAATTTTTATGATATTTTTTTGGGGTTGAGTACCAGGCAGCGCCTTTCCTCTGATTATAACCCGGGTAGAGTTATTCATGACTTTTGGGTTTAAATGAGAAAAAAATAAATTCAAAGAATACGATGAAAAGTTGAATGGGAAACAACAATTCATTGAAGCGTTAAATTACGGAAAACCTTAAGTAAAAAAATATTTTTTTATTGACATCCAGTCAAATTGAGAAAGGGCAGAGAGGCGTGGCGGAGATGGCTCGCATACAAGCTAATAGCTTTCGATATATTATATTGATAATTTGAAAAAGCCCGGCAATTATAATTTTTGCTGCATTTTTAGTTAAGCCTGTTTTTGTTCGCTTTGGTTGTTAAGCCGGGTTTTAGGCCAAAAGCAGGCGAAATGATATAACTCTCAAGCAAGTGAGTAGAAAGCCACTAGTCCTTATTTCATTGCCGCACTACTTTCCCCACCCACACATTTTCTCCATCGTGCACTTCAATAAAATAAATGCCGGGTGATTGGTTGGATAAGTCTATCTCTAATTTTTGGCCAGATTGATTGCCGGTTTCAAAAACACACCTACCGGTGACATTGAATACTTTGATGTTTGCATTAAATATTATGTTGCGAAATAAAACATTGACTTTATTGTTGGTTGGATTTGGAAATACCACCATTGCACCTGCAGGGTTAAGTTCAATGCTATCAGTTATGGCTCCATATTTGGCCACATATCTGTTTCCCGAGGGATTAGTAAACTGCCCAGCTGCATAAATATTTCCTGATGCATCGCTTTGTATAGTTAAAATATTACTATCGGCTGCAAGGCCATTCACACCACCTAATTCGCTCCATGTTGTTCCGTTGTATTTGGCTACATAATATCTACCGGCGGGGTTGGTAAAATTACCGGCAGCATAAATATTTCCTAATACATCGCTGCATATACTTTGAATGGGGCCATTAGCAGCTAAAGCATTTAAACCGCCTAATTCGCTCCAGGTTGTGCCATTGTATTTGGCTACATAATATTTACCTGAAGCATTGATAAATGAACCTGCAGCATAAATATTTCCGTCAACATCACTGCAAATACCCGAAATAGGCCCATTAACAGTTAAGGAATTCTGGCTACCTAATTCACTCCATGTGGTGTCCTGGTATTTGGCTACGTAATAGAAACCCGAATCGTTAGTAAATTTTCCGGTTTCATAAATATTTCCGGAGGCATCAGTATATATAGTATTGCCGTAGCCGTATTTACTATTAATTGCAAGATGGGCTGCCGCACCCTTTAAGTCGCGCAATTCGCTCCATTTGGTTCCATTAAATTTGCCTACAAAATAATCAACCGACGTATCCTCATAGTAATAAGCAGCAGCATAGATGTTTCCCGATTTATCGCTACACACACTTTGAGTAATTAAATCCTGAAATGGATAATATGAATATGGATCTGAGCCAAACAATTCAGCCCAGGCTGTTCCATTGTATACCCCTATGTAATCATACCAGATATCGTCGAGAAATAAACCTGCAGCATAAATATTTTCCGATGAATCTGCGCATATGCTATAAATTGCACCATCGAAAGGCGAACCATACAAGCCGCTCTCTTCGCTCCACGCATTATCGTTGTATTTAGCTACGTAATTACTGCCTAACGAGTCGGTAAAAATGCCTGCTGCATAAATGTTGCCTGATTTATCGCTACATATAGTGTATATATCATTATTAGCTGCCAAACCATTCAGTCCTCCCAATTCACTCCACACCTGTGCCTGCACTTTAATTTGAAGGCAAACAAAAAGTGAAAGTGCAAAAACGGAAATTGCCATTTTCATATCAATAGTTTAATGAAAACTGAATGCGTTGCTGTATATAAAAGTAAAAAATAATTTTGATGGGCATTCACTTAAATCTGATTTGTTAATTGGATATAATTCATATATTTACTTACACCTAACATTAAATTAATATGAATGAATATGCATTAATAATGCGGCACGAAGATGGCCATAAGGTGGCAACTCCCCAACAAATTGAAATTTGGATGAACCAAACCCGCGACTGGATGAACAGTATTGCTGCGCCCAACAAAGTGGTTGGCGGCACAGGACTGTTGTTTGATGGCGCTAAGGTTGTTTGGCACAATAATGTGGTTACCAGCGGACCCTTAGGTGATATTAAAGAAACGATTGGCGGTTACATTATTATTAAAGCAACCTCAATTGATGAGGCAGTGGCGTTTGCCAAAGGCTGCCCTGTACTACAAGGCGACGGCAACAGTGTTGAGGTACGGCAAATTGCCAGGAATGATGGCCCGCAATAAAAGTTAAATCATTATTAATTTATTTTAACCACCTTACCGGTCCAAACATTTTCTCCATCGCGCACTTCAACAAAATAAATGCCGGAGGATTGGTTGGATAGGTCTATTGTAAATTGAGTGTTGCTCCCCGCACCCTCTGACTCCCTAAAGGGAGAACCGCTCCCCGCGTCTATAACCACCTGCCCGGTAATATTATATACTTTAATGCTGGCATTAGTAATAATACTACCGGTGGAAACAGTAACAGTATTGTTGGTGGGGTTGGGGAAGAGATTCAGGGCACCGGTGGGGGCAATTTTATTAATGCTGGTTATGGGGCCGTATTTGGCAACATAATAGTTGTGGGAAGCGTTGGTAAAATAACCGGCGGCATAAATATTTCCAACAGCATCGGTACAAATGGTATTTATAGTGCCATTGGCGCCTAAACCATTTAGGCCGCCCAATTCGCTCCAGGTGCTTCCGTTATAAGCAGCAACATAGTAGCTGCCTGAATCATAAACTACCCCATTGCTAAAATTACCGCCTACATACATGTTTTGACCGGCTGTTGAGGGAATGCAGATACTAAATATAGTGCTGTTAAAAGTTGCCCCCGGCATTTCACTCCACGAGGTTCCATTATATTTGGCTACATATGTTTTTCCTGTGGAGTCGGTAAAGTAACCGCCAGCATAAACATTTCCTGATACATCAGTTACCACGCTAGATATCATGGAAATAGAATTAGCCGATAAGTGCGTTAAACCGCCCAATTTACTCCAGGATGTTCCATCATATTTTGCCACATAACATACACCCTGGCCATGATAAAAAGTGCCTGCTGCATAAATATTTCCGGAAGTATCAAAAGCTATGCAATTAATGTTGCCATTGGCTGCCAAAGCATTCAGGCCACCCACCTCACTCCATGTGGTGCCGTTGTATTTGGCCACATAGCACTTACCCGAATCGTTGGTAAAAAAACCGGCTGCATAAATGTTGCCGCCCTTATCGCAAGTTATGCAATAAATCAACGCATTGGCACCCAGTCCGTTTAATCCACCTAATTCGCTCCAGGTGGTTCCATCGTATTTAGCCACATAATACTTACCCGAGTCGTTGGTAAAGAGGCCTGCAGCATAGATATTTCCGGCGGCATCGTTACAAATAGAACCAATTGCTCCGTTACCGTTTAAACTATTTAATCCACCCAATACGCTCCAGTTTGCTCCGTCGTATTTGGCCACATACCTTTTATGGTTGCCGTTATAAAAAGCACCTGCGGCATAAATATTTCCTGCGGCATCGCTACATATACTATTAATTATAAGATTGGCCGATAAACTGTTCTCGCCCCCTAATTCACTCCACCCGAGTGTTTGGGCTTTGATTTGGGCGCCAAAAAGAAGTGAAACCACTAAAGTGTAAATGGATTTTTTCATAAAATATAAATTGATAAAAATATTAATTTGTTTTTACCACTTTGCCCAAGTACACATTTTCCTCATCACGTACTTCTATAAAATAAATGCCGGGAGTTTGGTTGGCAAAATCTATTGTAAATTTTTCGCCGGATTGATTATTCTTTTCTATCACCAACTGCCCTGTAATGTTATACACTTTAATGCTTGCATTAGTAATAATACTACCGGTTGAAATAGTTACACTGTTATTGGTGGGGTTCGGAAATATATTTATGGCACCGGTGGCAGTAATTTCGTTAATACCGGTAGCAGTGCCAAAGTCTGCTACATAATGATTTTGCGATGAATTAGTAAATGCGCCGGCAGCATAAATATTTCCGCCGCTGGCAGCCGGGCTACATAATGCAGATATAGAAGCATTTGCGGCAAGGGTGTTGGCACCGCCTAATTCGCCCCACGATGTGCCATTGTATTTGGCTACATAATATTTGTTTGAGCCATTGGTAAAGCCACCCGCAGCATAAATATCGCCCGACAAATCGCTGCTTATAGCATAAATAGCGCCATTGGCCGCTAATGCATTTGCGCCGCCCAATTCGCTCCAATTGGTGCCGTTAAATTTGGCAACGTACCGTTTGCTGCCGCTATTGGTAAACCGGCCGGCAGCATAAATATTACCCGCCCTATCGCTGCATATAGAAAAGATGTAATCGTTTGCGCCTAAGGCGCTCAGTCCGCCAAGTTCGCTCCAGCTGGTGCCGTTGTATTTAGCCACATAACGCTTGCTGGCAGAATTACTAAAGCCACCGGCAGCATAAATATTGCCTGCGGTATCGCTGCATATACTATATATTAAATCGCCAGCTGATAAGGCATTGGCGCCACCTAATTCGCTCCACGAAGTGCCATTGAATTTGGCCACATAATATTTAGACGAGCTGTTAGTAAAGTAACCGGCAGCGTATATATTGCCCGATTTATCGCTACACAAACTCAGCACCTGAAAATTACCCTTTAAACCATTGGCGCTGCCGCCTAACTCGCTCCATGTTGTGCCATTGTATTTAGCTACATAATGTGTATGCGCATTATCGGTAAAGGCACCGGCAGCATATATATTGCCCGAGGGGTCGCTGCAAATGGCGTTTATAGCCGCATTGGCGCCCAGGTTATTGGCGCCACCGTATTCTATCCAGCTGCCATTGCTGTATTGCGCCACATATTGCAGCGTTGATGCATTGGTAAAATTACCGGCGGCATAAATATTTCCGTTGGCATCGCTGCATAAAGCGTTAATAACATCATTAGCAGCCAGGCCATTGGCCCCTCCCAATTCGTGCCAGGTTTGTGCCTGCACATTTGTTTGAATTAAAAAAATAAGTGCGGCTGCTAAAGTGTAAAATGCTTTTTTCATGCGGTTAGGTTTTAGGCGAAAATAATTTGTTGGTTCGAGATAAAAATAAAAAAAATTGTGAGGGGCGAAAAAAAACCTGACCGTTGCCCTTGCTGGCAGCCGGACGGGCGGTTTTGTTAAACAGACATCCTTCACAGGTTAACGGAAATAGCACCCAAGAGGGCAAACAGGCAATAAACACTTTTTAAACGCGTTAAACACCGAATATTATTTCATTGCAGCTGTAATTGTCTTTTAAAAATGCTGCCCGCAAGGTATGGATATGGCTATGATTAGTATTAAAAATAATACAATATTTAACATTGCTCTTTTAGCCGTACTATTTTGTTTTGCTAAACCAGTGGCCGCTTCTGTTGTTCAGGATACGCTTAAACATAACAATGGCGTAAGCAAAAGGAAAATTCCGGTTGAGGATATTTATTACCAACCCCAAACCAGCAAAGAGGCCGCAGTTGAAATTGAGGATAGCCTATTACAGGCCGGGGCGAAGCCTATAGTTCAGGATACTTCATTTAGGCCAAATCATTTTAGTATTGATATTATTGCCGCATTTTATCCGGCCCCGGAGCTATTTACAAACACGGGTAGCCGTCTTAATTTGTTTAACCCCTCTGTTTTCATTTCACCCGGGGTGGCATATTCGCGGTTTTGGAGAAAGGGCTTTGGGCTTAAAGTTGGAGGCCGCTGGGGCTTAATACCTGTAGAGCCAAAACAAGTGCCGCTTTATAACCAGACTTATTTTTACAGCTATCTTCAATTCTCGGCCTGCGCTGCTTACCGGATATCTTTTAAGAAAAATTTCAACCTTTATTTTTCAGCCGGAATTGCATCGGATGTTATGCTTCCTATTGACATATTTGCGGCAACCTCAAATAACAATATAGATGTATATCTATATGGCGAAGGTAAAGCCGTATTTTTTGATGTGCCTTTTGAAATTACTGCCTCAAAGGTTTTTATGTGTAAAGATGAAATAGATTTCGGATTAAATTTTTTAATGCCTTTCAGTGCCATAGGTTATGGGCGATATGATGCTAATTATAGTTATAGCCCTTCGGGGCCCGGCACTTTCGCCGTTCGAAATGAATACATTGGTATTAAACTTGGCTATACTTTTTTGGGGAGGGCTTTGTTTAAGAAACTTAGCAAAAAGGTATCGGTTGGAAATATTTAGGCATACCAATACTTTATTCTTTACTTTACTAAGCGTATCGAAAAAAAGATATGGCTAACATGAATATTAAAAATAATATAATATTCCATTTTACTTTTTTCGCTGCATTGCTGTTTCTCGCCAAACCGGCACAGGCATTACCATCTCAGGATTCCCTTTTCCGCCCCAATCATTATAGTTTTGATATTACCACCACTTTTTACCCGGCGCAGAAGGTATTAATGCCTGCCGGTGATGCCAGTATGGCTTTTAAGCCCGCGGTTTTTTTGCAAGCAGGTTTTACCTATTCACGGTTTTGGAAAAACGGGCTGGGGGTAAAAGTGGGTGGCCGTTGGGGTATTATTCCGCTGGCTGTAAAGTTTAACTATCCAAGCTCATACCAGGGAGGAGGCTCGCCGGGTCCGTTTTACTTTTATAATTATCTGCAATTCCCGCTTTGCGCTGCTTACCGGATTCGCTTTAAAAAAGACTTCAACCTTGAATTTTCAACCGGCGTAGCATTGGAACTTGTTTTTCCGTTTGATGGAGTTATTGGTTTAGGTACCAGCTCGGGCAACGATCTTTGGGATTTGTATGTTGAGCATGATTCGAAACCCGCTTACTTCGATATTCCTTTCGAAATTACAGCTTCCAAAGTTTTTAACCATAAGCACGAACTGGATTTCGGATTAACCTATTCGCTGCCCGTTAGCGCAGTAGGTAACGGGCACTACGAGTTTAATTTACCGGGCTACGGTAGCTCATCCGGTTCGTTTAATGTTCGCAATACTTATGTGGGTATTAAAGTGGGGTATACTTTTTTGGCAAAACCGCGTTTTGGTGAAGGAACAAAGGCTTCAGCCCGGTTAAAACAAATGCGGGTTGATGACGTTTATTACCAACCGGGAATAAGCAAGGAGCCCGCCCCGGAAGTTGTAGATACTGCATTACAGGCGCAGCAAAAACCACCGGCAGATACTTCTTTCAGGCCGAATCATTTTAGTATTGATATTATAACTACTTTTTATCCTGCCCCCGGTGGATATACACCTACCGGTGAACCCCTCAATTTGCTTAACCCCTCTGTTTTCGTTTCGACCGGTGTTGCATATTCGCGGTTTTGGAGGAACGGAGCGGGGCTTAAACTTGGAAGCCGATGGGGTTTTATACCCATAGCGCCAAAGGATAACAAGCCCTTCGACCAGGTTTATTTTTATAATTATCTTCAATTCTCGGCCTGTGCAGCATACCGGTTACACTTTAAGAAAAATTTTAACCTCGATTTTTCAACCGGAATTGCTTTTGATGTTATGTTTCCTATTAGTACGGGCGCCTACTTTGGATATATTAATGCCAATGGTTTTGAAAATATAGATGTATCTGTTGCCTCGCAGAGTAATGTTGTATTTGTTGATGTGCCTTTTGAGATTATTGCCTCAAAGGTTTTCAGGGGTAAGGACGAATTAGATTTCGGCCTCAGTTGTTTAATGCCTTTCCGTGCCGT
>Ga0364858_10041_pt1 | contig 46628 bp, 35 predicted proteins | sample SorcelAu500001C7_2_FD_206914 | JGI IMG/M metagenome (GOLD analysis project Ga0364858, IMG submission 206914) | Enriched cells from Trout Bog Lake Hypolimnion, Wisconsin, USA - BchlTB.Aug20.5000.01 .C7 | ecosystem: Environmental > Aquatic > Freshwater > Lake > Hypolimnion/Profundal zone | place... | reverse complement strand
AAGCTGTAGTAATATCACAATTCTTTTCTGCCTCTGCACCTCCCAGCCCCCTAAGGGAAGAGTAGCTCTGCTTCAAAAAGAACCGTGATTTTATGTGCAGCCTTGTTTTGACTTAATTTATAACGAATACAGCCTAAAAGCCTCAAAATATGGAAGTTTTAAACCGTATTATCCATCAAATGAACAAGGAAGAAGTGCGTTTCTTTAAGATTTACAGCACGCGAATGATTAATACGCCCGGTAGGAAAGACCTGCAGCTTTTTGACAAAATACGTGTTAAAAAGGAGCGTTTTAACGAGGAAGCCGCCGCCCGCAAATTATACGGCGCCAAAATGGGATCATATTACCGCCTTAAGCATCGTTTATTGGCCAATTTAAACGAATATATTGTATTGCACCACTACGGAAAAGACAAAATACACGACCTGAACCGCGATTGGGCTTTATATAATGTCTATGCAGGCAAAAACAATTTTGAGCTGGCATTTCATTTTTTAAAGAAGGCCGAGAAGCAGGCGCTTGCGTTCGAAAATTTTGAGATGCTGGATATTATTTACAATGGCTTTATTAAGCTAAGCGCCGAGCTGGTAGATATAAACCCCGAAGATTATATTGAAAAAAGAAAAGAAAATGCGGCCCGCTTTAACTTAATACGCGAAATGGACCAGGCGCTGGCTGTAATAAGTTACCGGTTGCGCAGCACCCAGAATTTTTCGCCCGAAAACATAACGCTTACTTCGTTACTAAACAGTGCGCTTCAGGATTTTGTTACCGATGCTACCACTAAAAAGAGCCGCAGTTTTCAAACCCGCATTTACCGCGCCATTAGCCAGATTTTATTGCAGCGCCACCAGTACGCCGAGCTATCGAAATATGTTTTGAAAACTTATAAAAAATTTGAGCGCGAAAAATGGTTTGATAAAGACAGCCACGATATTAAACTGCAAATGCTTACTTACCTTTCGAACTCTTTTTACCGGTTGGGTAATAATGCAGATTCGCTGCTGTACGCACAGTTGCTGGGCGAAGAAATTAAGGCTTACGGCGGTTTTCAGTACAAGAAGTTTGTTTTCTTTTATTACAACGCGCTTATATTAAATTATATGAGAACGGATATACAGCGCGCCATTACCATTATGGATAGCATGGAGAACGAAATGAAGCAGCGCAAAATAAATTATTACGATCAGTTTATATACGTAAACAAAGCCATTGCTTACCACTGGCTAAATAAACCCGACCTGGCCATTCGTACCTTGGTGAAATTGTATGTGCTGGATAGTTTTAAAGCCGCCGGCGATGCTTTACGGTTTCAAATTATTACTGCGGAGCTGATTATGCAGTTTGATGCCCGTGACCCTGTTTCTTTTAACCAGCGCCTTAACTTTGTGCGCAAAGAATACCGCAAGCTGCTGCGATTAAAAGAATATAACCGCGAAAAAACTTTGTTTGTATTGATGGACACCATGATGAACAAGCCTGATTACAAAAAGAACAAGCCGTTTTTGAAGAAGGTGGGCACCTTTATTAATACCAAAGAAATAACCGAAGACAATGAATCGGCGCTTATTAATTATGGGGAGTGGGTGAAGAGGAAACTAGCCTAGCGTATACGGCTAAGTAATGAGTCTAAACACCAGGAAAAACAAATCGTAAAAAAATTTTAACTTTAATATATCTTTAAAGTTACACGCACTAAATTTTTATTTATGAGAAAGAGAAATTTACTTTTTGTAATGATGCTGTTTTTGTTTGCAGGAACGTTAAAACTTTCGGCGCAATGTTTTAATTGCGGCACCGGTGCCGATGGGCCCATGCAGTATACTACCGATACCACCATCCAGGGTGGCACTTATAACTTTACTTCATTTATAATTAACCAGGGCGTTACGGTAAACGTAAGCGGCAACCAACCGTTACAGGTGCTTTGCAGTGTGTGCAGCATTAACGGCACGCTAAAGGCATCGGGCGGAAACGGGACTAATGGCGTTACCTTTGGCGGCGCGGGCAGCGGTGGCACCGGGGTAGCCGGTGGTGCTAATGGCGGCAACGGAACTTATGGAAATACAGGCCCGCTTAATGGTAATAACGGCTATGGTATGGGCGCCGGCGGCCAGGGTATTGCCTGGTCGGGTGGTGGTGGTGCGGGTTATGCCAGTAGCGCTGCCTCGTCCGGTGGCTCGGGGGGTGCGGGTGGCAATATGTATGGCAATATATTTCTTAATCCACCTTATGCCGGTTCGGGCGGGGGTGGTGGCTCGGGTGGCAACGAGTGTGGCTCGGGTGGGGGTGGCGCCGGTGGCGGATTAATTATTATCAACTCGTGTAGCAATATTACTATAGGTAACAGCGGTGCAATATTATGCAACGGCGGAAACGGCGGCAGCGATGGCACCGGTAATTGCGGCGGCGGCGGCGGCGGATCGGGTGGGGCTATATGGCTGGCAACTTCAGGCGCACTAACAATAAATGGCAGCGTTTCGGCAGTTGGGGGCACCGGTGGTTCATCTACAATCGAAAATGCGCCCTATTATGGACTTGGAACAGCCGGTGCTAATGGTAGAATACGCTTTGACTACAATACTATTTCGGCCAACGGAACGGTAAACCCGCCGGTTCAATATAGTTCCACTGCAGTGCAAATGGTAATACAGAGCCTTACTGCCGATACCGATTGCTATCAACAGGCTACTGCCACTGCTATAGCGGTTGTTAGCGGAGGCACCGCACCTTATTCATACTCATGGACTCATTCCGCCAGTACCGATTCTATTGCATCCAATCTTTTGGCAGGCCAGTATAGTGTAGTGGTTTCAGATAATGCCGGGTGCAGTGTTAGCGGCACCGTAACTGTTGATGAATATCCCCTGCTTCAAACAGTGCAGCAAATCTCTATTTGCAATGGCAATTCAATAACGGTTGGTGCGCATGTTTATAATACTTCCAATACTTACTACGATACGCTTACATCAACAGCCGGCTGCGATAGTTTTATTACCACACAACTTACCGTTAACAATGCAATGGATATTACTTTTTTAAGCGATACCGATTGCTTTCTGCAGGCCACAGCATCGGCCATAGCCACAGTTAGTGGTGGTGTTGGTCCGTATATGTATGCATGGGGCGGCACCTCAGCTACTGACTCGGTGGCCTCGAATCTTTCGGCCGGAACTTATCAATTGACCGTTACCGACAACAACCATTGCAGCGCCATCGACAGCGTAACTATTCATCAATACTCAAGAATAGTGGCAACACAACAAATTTCGATTTGCAGTGGCGAGTCGTTTGCGGTGGGCGCACATACCTACGATACCAGCGGAACATACTACGATACCTTAACAGCTACCATAGGCTGTGATAGTTTTTTAACCACGCAGCTTACTGTTAAGCCATTGCCGGAGGTTAGTTTTTCATGGGATTCGATGGTTACATCAAATCAGCTGCAGGTTTTCGAACTCGGCGACACCACATGGTGCGGGTATTCTCCAAGTGCATTGCTTTTTTTTGGTGGCATCCCTGCCGGTGGCATTTATACCGGTAAAGGTATATCAAGCAATACCGTTTATACTGATAGCCTTTATACTCTATCAGGTTATAATGGAAAAGATACCATCACATATACAGTCAATATTAACGGTTGCAGCGCAAGCGTGTCCGATTGGTTGAGTATATGGCCCTGCGAAGGCATCAATCAACTTAGTTCCGAACAATCCATTTCACTATATCCCAATCCCGTAAACAATACGGTGATAGTGCAGAGCGTTTTGTTTAGCAGCAACAACGTTGCACCGGTGCTGTACGATATTACAGGTAAATTAATTATGGCGGGCTTTACAAGGCAGCAGGATGAATTTGTGTTTAACACCAGCAATCTTTCGCCGGGTATTTATTTTATTAAATTAAATATTGCCGGCAACGAAGCGGTGAAACGGTTTGTGAAGGTGGAGTAGGGTAAATGAGTAAATTCTGAAATAAGTAAATGGATTGGTGCGAATGGCCAGGAAAGATATTTGGTAATAATATAATGAGATGAAAAAAACGGTTTACATTTTAGCTACATCGCTACTTTTTTTGTTACCGGTAATGCTACCAGCCCAAGGTTGGAGCGAATTGGGGGGGTTGAACGGCCTGGCTGCTAATAATATAATTTGGACGATATGCGGCGATAGTTTGGATAATATCTACACCGCCGGTTTTTTCACCAACAATTCCGGTAAATATTACGTTTCAAAATACAATGGAAATGCATGGAGCGAATTAGGCGGGCAAAATAGTATGTCTATTAATTATTCTATTAACGCCATCTGCAGCGATTTACCGGGAAATATTTACGCCGGTGGCTACTTTACCTACGGCTTAAATTTTTACGTGGATAAATACAACGGAACCACCTGGAGCCCCTTAGGCGGGTTTAATGGTTTAGGGGCAGATAGCAGAATACAGGCGATATGCAGCGATAAGTTTGGCAATATTTATACCGCCGGCCAGTTTGTCAACGATTCGAACAATTATTATGTAGCTAAATATAACGGAACTACATGGAGCGAGTTAGGCGGCTTAAATGGCCTGGCTGCCAATGGTTGGATTTATGCGCTTTGCAGCGATGCTTTGGGAAATATTTACGCGGCTGGTTTTTTTACCAACAGTTCAGGCAAATATTATGTTGCCAAATGGAATGGTACAGCGTGGAGCGAATTAGGAGGGTTAAACGCTTTTGCAGCTAACGGCCCTATTAATACTTTATGCACCGACGTATCGGGAAATATTTATGCAGCGGGTGGGTTTACAAATGCACCCGGTTTTCAATACGTAGCCAAATACAACGGCACCAACTGGAGCGAACTGGGTGGCGTAAACGCCTTAAGGGCTAATGAAACCATTGAGAGTATATGCAGCGATACCTTAGGAAATATTTATGCCGGTGGTGTATTTGTAAATATTTCTTCTAAATGTTATGTGGCAAAATACAACGGCGCTACCTGGAGTGAATTAGGTGGCCTTAATAGCCTGGCAGCAAATAATATGATTTACAGTGTTTATTGCGATAAACCGGGAAACATATACGCCGCCGGCAGGTTTACCAACGATTCGGGCAAAAGGTATGTTGCCAAATATACCGTTCCGAACGGGCCGCCGCCGTTACATATAAGTTCTGTTAATAGTTCTCCTGCCTGTGGTATATGCAGCGGAAGCGCAGGCGTTAATGTAATCAACGGTTATCCTCCTTACAATTATTATTGGTATCCGGGAAATTTTACCACTGCAAGTATAGATAGTTTATGCGGCGGCACCTATTATATTACGGTTACCGAAACATCTGGCGCCAGCGTTACAGATAGCGTAACTATTCATCAATATCCTAAACCGGTAGTTACTTTATCGTGGGATTCAATGGTTGCAGAAGGACTGTTGAATATTTTCTTCTACTATCCCGATACTGTAGATTGTGCTTATTACAATGTACCTCTTATAGGAGGAATTCCATCAGGAGGCACTTATACTGGACATGGCATATATCAAAATATCCTCTATGGAGATTCTGCTTTTAGCTATTACGGATTGGATACCATAACATATACTGTTAGTGTGAACGGTTGCAGCGCAAGCACATTAGACGAATTGCTTATATCCCCTTGCGAAGGAATTAGCCAGTTAAGCCTCGAACAATCCATTTCACTATATCCCAACCCTGTAAACAATATGCTGATAGTGCATAGCGTTTTGTTTAGCAGCAATAATGTTGCACCGGTGCTGTACGATATTACCGGTAAGTTGATTGCCGTTGGCTTTACGAGGCAGCATGATGAATTTGTGTTTAACACCAGCAATCTTTCGCCGGGCATTTATTTTATTAAATTGAATATTGGCGGCAACGAAGCGGTGAAACGGTTTGTGAAGGTGGAGTAGGGTGAATTAGTGAATGAGTGAATGAGTAAATGAGTAAATGAGTAAATTTAGAAATGAGAAAATGGATTGAATTCTTGATTTTGGGAATGGTGTTTTCGGCAATTAACGCTTTTGCTCAATGGGGCAATGATAATCTTACATTTCAGGATACTGTTTTTATGAAGTATCTTAAAGATGATAATGACCGTTTTAATTATGTTACCGACACACTAATTTTTGAAAGTAGTTTAGACCGGAATGTGTTTATTGGAACCGGTGTTTTGCGCAACACCCATAATCAGATGGGTGCACTTGAATACGGGCTTTATTTCGAAAGAGTGCATAAATCATTATGCCGCGGGCACGAAGTTGAAAGTACGGACCATGACCACATCAATTCAGTTTTAGCAACCGACAGCACTTTAATCATTGAGCTGAACATAACCGATAATTGCTGTTATAATTTTATGTGTGATATTTCAACAGACAGGACAGGCACCTTAAATTTAATTTATACCGGTTACGGTGAATATCGCGGTTGTGATTGCTGCTTCGGCCTTACTTATTATTTGCGCATCAATAAAGAGAAAGGCACACCGGAATTAAAAAGAGTGATGGTTAATGGAAATAATAAGACGTTGAAGGCGAAAAATAAATGGTAAGAGAAGCCTTTGCTTAAATCCGTTTGTTTTTATTCTTTAATAGAGCAGGATACTATTTAAAAAAGACTTAACCCTCAAGAAGCGCAGGGGCCAGACCCCTTCCGTCCCCGAAACGGGGAAACCAAAGCAAAAAAACAGAAAACTTCCTGGCGCTCTTATTCTTATTACTCAACGCCACATTTCAAAACAATAAATCGATTCCGAAAAACGTTTAGTTATAAAAAATAACTATGCGTAAATATTTCTTCCCTTCAATACTTGCCATATTTTGTTTGCTTTTTTCATTATGTGGCAATGCCTCTGTAACTACTACAACATACCAGGCCTATTTTAAAACCGACTCGTTTACACTAAGTGCCGAGGCGCAGCAAGAGCTAAGCGATTTAATAAAACCACTTGCGGCAACAGGCGATATTGAAATTTTTATTGCCGGCCATACCGATGCCGAAGGCAACAGCGAATACAATTTAAATCTATCGAAAGCGCGGGCAACCTCGGTGGCTACTGCGTTTATGGCACTGGGCGTACCGTCTGAAAATATTCAAAGCAATTATTTTGGAGAAACCAAACCGGTGGCCAACAACAGCAGCGAAACGGGCAAAGCAAAAAACCGCAGAGTTGAGGTTACTATTAAACACACGGTAATTAATTCTATGAGCGATATTTTGAATACCGATGCTTCTCTCTCACCCCAACAATTTGCAATTGATGTTGCCGAGCCGCAAAGGGTAAAGGGTAAAAAGGGCATTGAAATTTTGATACCGGTTGAGGCATTTACCGATTCAACAGGCAATGAAATAAAAACCGGTAGCGCCATTATAACCCTTACCGAGTTTACCAATAATGCCGATGCATTTTTCCATAATGTTACTACCATGAGCGATAAGGGCATTTTAGAGAGCGGTGGTATGTTTAACATAAGCGCCACAGCCGGTGGCCAGCCGCTGCAATTAAAACCGGGAAAAGAACTTGAAGTAAAAATACCGGCGCCGGCACCAAATGATAATATGAAAGTATACGTTTCGAAAACCGATGCACAGGGCAATGTGGTATGGGTGGAAACTAACAATGTTTTTAAGCCAGTGGTGCTGCCGGTGGATACGCGCACGATTGCGCTAACCAGCAGCGTATATGAAGATTTTATTTCGGGCCGTATAAAATTGCCCGGTGTAGAGGACATTCCCGGTGTGAAATCTTTTTCACTTAAAGAACCTGAAAAGCCCCAGGCGCCATGCTTAAGGCTGGAACAGGAACATGATTTGAAAAATTCAAGACTGGCGTATACAGTTCGCAGCAAGAAAAAACGCCTGGAAATGCTGAATGAAATGAACAACAAAATTGAAGCGCGGAATGATATACGCAAAGATAAATACCAGCAGCAGTTAGCTGAATATCTTAATGATTCCGCCACCTACCCCGAGCGACTGAAAGCTTACCACAAAGCCAAAGCCGATTTTGTGGTTGATTATGGCCCCTCAAGCAAACAGAAGCTTGAAAAGCTGGCACAGGATTATGAAGTGGCTGTAATGAATGCCCGGATGGCTCATTGTATAAAAGAATTATTAAATGCAAGTAAAAACGGAAGATTGTATAATTCGGACCTGGTTCGAAAGGCACAAGTTTATTGCACCGGTGAATTAAAATTGTTCCGCGACTTTAATTTTGAACGTGCCTGGCTTAAAGCTTATGCCAATTGCGATTTGGACTATCCCGGAAGAAAATGCTATTTCCCTGAGTATTTTGAAAAGGGTTTTTCTTCTCCTGATAAAATATTTTCTCTGGTATTAAATGAACCGGAAATTAAACAGGTTTTAACCGCCCTGATAGATGATAACCGGTATATATTGGCCAAAGAAAAGCAATTGCAAAAAGATGCAGTTAACCAGGCTTACGTGATTAGAGATTACGACTATAGCCCTACTATAAGTTACTACGCAGCCACAGTAGGCCAATTAGGCTACGTAAACTGCGACCGGTTACACCCCAATGATAATGTGGTGGCCATGGATGTGCAGCAGGTTAGTAATAAGGCCGAGTCGTTTGCTTTTATACAGGGTATCAGCGCATCGCAACATCTCTGGCCGGGCGAAAACAGGTTTAAGAAAAACGACGACTTGAAATTGCTAAGCGTTTATTTTGAAAATGGACGCCCCTTTGTGGCGCATCAGGAAGTAAAAATGAATAATCCTAAAAAAGTTGATTTTCAATATAAGGAAATGAAAGCTGAAGAATTTAAGCAGCTGGTGCTTTCGTTTATATGAGATTCCCTTTTTCCTATCTTTATTGAATGGAAAATTTTACCATTCGCGCGGCTGATATTAATGATGCTGAAAGCATTGCGAAGATTCACCACCGGTGCTGGCAGGAAACTTATAAGGATATTTTGCCTGCCACCTATTTAAGCAAGCTACCGGTAAGGACAGCAATGTGGCAGCAAATTTTATCGGCTACACAAAGCGGTACTTTGGCCGAGGTAATGGTTAGCCCTGAAAACCAAATTATAGGATTTGTAAGCGCCGGTAAGTGCCGCCCCGGTGAATTAATAACCGATGGCGAAATTTATGCGCTGTATCTTTTAAAATTATACCACAACAAAGGTTTGGGCAGGCGGCTTTTTTTGCAAGCCGTTAAAAAACTTTATGAAGCCGGTAATAAATCTTTTTGCGTTTATGTGATGACGCTAAACCCAAGCATACAATTTTACCGCAAATTTAATGCTGATAAAGAGGTGCAGGTTAAAGTTACTATTGATGGGGTTGATTATGATGAAACGGGATTGGGGTGGTGGGATGTGGAAAGGATGCTGTTAAAATAGTGTGGCTTTAAATACCGGTGCTCAACCACCCCGTCCTGCGGACACCCCTCCTTGAAATAAGGAGGGGAGCAAATACGGCAAATATTCATGTTTTATTGGCTATATTGTTGGCTGAAATTGTAGTTTTTCTTCTATCATACATTAATATAATTTTCAATTTAAATTTAGCATATGAAAAAGCTTTTTACTATAGTATTTATACTTATCAGCGCAACAGCGTTTTGCCAGTTGGGTGGTATGAGCATTAGCCCAAGCGGCAGTGCACCGGACCCTTCGGCTATATTGGATTTGAATACTTATAATAAAGGCTTTTTGATGCCGCGCATTAGCCAGGCACAGCGCGATGCTATTGGCAGTCCCGCTTTGGGCTTATTGATTTATGACACAACTACCAAATGCGTGGAGATGTTTGGTTTTCAGAACTGGCAAACTATATCGTGTTTATGCAGCGGGCCACCGGCTTCGCCGGCATCTATTACCGGCAATAATAATCCATGCGCCAATGCGGCAAGTGTAACTTATTCGGTGGGGTTGGTGCTTACGGCCACCAGTTATTCGTGGACAGTGCCATCAGGCGCTACTATTATTGCCGGGCAGGGCACTAATTCTATTACAGTTAATTTTGGTGTTAATCCCGGTAGTGTTGCTGTTACTGCCAACAACAGTTGCGGCAATAGCAGCGCTACTACCCTACCGGTAACTATGAACAGCATACCCGGCACACCGGCTGTTATTACCGGTAACCCTTACCCGTGCGCTAACTCAAACGCGCAGGCATATTCTATACCGGCTGATAGCGGTGCTACTTCTTACACCTGGAGTGTTCCGTCGGGTTCAATTGTAACGGCGGGCCAGGGCACTACATCGGTATTAATAAATTTTTCAACCACACCAGGCAACCTTGCCGTAACGGCTAATAACACCTGCGGCTCAAGCACGGCCAGTGTTTTACCCATATCTATGGCGCTTACGCCATCAACTCCGGGCACCATTGGCGGGCCTGATAGTTTTAGCAACAACTTAAGCGGCATTCAATATTTTATTACACCGGTAACCGAAGCGACTACCTATACCTGGACCGTGCCCGCTGATGCCATGTTGACATCGGGACAGGGAACAGATTCCATTACCGTAACTTTCGGAAGCGGCAATGGCACTATTTGTGTAGCCGCCGGTAACTGCGCCGGTACCAGCAGCAGTAATTGCCTTGCTGTTACCAATACCTGTTATATACCGGGTGCGCAAACTTTTACCAATACCGGTGCTATGCAAACGTTTACGGTTCCGTGCGGGGCTTCATCAATAAATATAATGGCCTATGGTGCGCAGGGTTATAGCGGCTCGGGAAATAACGGCGGCTATGGCGGTTCGGCTACCGGAACATTGAAGGTTACACCTGATTCGCTTTTATATGTTTTTGTGGGCGGCCAAAATGGTTATAATGGCGGCGGCACCGGTAATTATAACGGCGGCGGCCAATCGGATGTAAGGCAGGGCGGTACGCAATTCGCTAACTGGATAATTGTAGCCGGCGGCGGTGGCGGTGGGTCGAACGAAGGGGCCACCGGTGGCGCGGGTGGCGGTGGTTTTGTTTGTGCTAACGGCGCGGGTGGCGGTGGCGGCTCATCGGCTGATGCCGGTACCGGTAGTGCGGGGACCTGCACTATTGGCGGTGCGGCAGGCTCGCCGAACGGCGGATGGAGCGGCGGCGGCGGTGGCGGCGGACTTACCAGCGGCGGACTTGGAACCGCTAATGATTACTCTTATACCGCCGGTTCAGGCACTCAAGGTGTTGGAGGTAACTATGGTGCTAATAATAGTTGTGGTTGTTGCGGTGCTTCGGCCTGTGGCGGTGGTGGCGGTTATTACGGCGGTGGTGGAACCAGCACCGGCCAGTGCGCCAGCGGTTGCGGTGGTGGCGGTTCATCATGGGCTTCGTCAAGTTTAACTAATTTATCTTTTGCGGGTGGCGTGCAGGCGGGTGATGGGAAGGTGGTGATTAGTTGGTGATGCTGATGCGGAAGCCAGTAAATAAACAATGTTTAATAAAAGAAAGGCAAGGAAAGAATGATATCTTTTATTATTCAATTAGTAAAATATGCTTACTCGAAATAAACGAGGCCTCTTACTTTTTATAGCAGCCTTTCTTACCGGATTCAAACTTTCTGAGCAGGCGATTGAAAAAAACAGTCTTGTAGTTAATTCGTTGGAAAACGTAAAAACGCTGGTACACATTCATTACGATCTTGTTGATGATAAAATCACACTTTCATTACCTTCTGCCGAAAAGCTCAGTTTGAGTGGATACAGAGGTTTGAACGAAGAAATAAATTTGCTAGATGAAAAATTTATTCTTTTCAATTTCAGAATAAGAGGAGGAAGTGGCGTAGCCCTAAATAAAACAGTGTTGGTTTGCATTTCGAACGGAAAATTTTTTATTGCTGCAGATATGATATCAACGGAGAATGACGAAACACTAGTTTATAATAAGAGCTTAGATTCTATACTTCCAAACGAGATTAGAAAATATGAATTAAAGATTATAAAACTGCTTCATGATGAACAGGGATACTCCATAATTGCAAGAGAGCATGACATGTTTGAATCAAGAGAAAATCCAAATAAAAATTATGTTTCAACAGATACGATTAAACTCAATTTCGATAAGGCACACAAAGTTTTCTACTCCTATTTTGAAAACCTGAAGGTAGATTATACAATGGATGATGAGAAGATGAGGTATTTTGGCAAAGGTAATTATCCGGTTTTAGAAATAAAAGAGGGTGCATATTGCTTTTGGGATAATCAATGGCACTTTAAAGACAGATCGAATAATTTAATGGAACATCCCTGAGTTTACTTAATAATTGCTAATGACGGGGCTCAACCACCCCGTCCTACGGACACCCCTCCTTGAAATAAGGAGGGGAGCAAATGCCCAACAAGTCTTCGTGTTTTATTGGTTATATTGTTGGCTGATATTGTAGTTTTTTTTCTATCATACATTAATATAATTTTCAATTTAAATTTGGCATATGAAAAAGGTTTTTACCATTGCTTTTATATTTATCAGCGCTGCGGCGTTTTGCCAGTTGGGTGGTATGAGCATTAGCCCAAGCGGCAGTGCACCGGACCCTTCGGCGGGGTTGGATATTAATTTTAGTAATAAGGGTATGTTGATACCGCGCGTCACGACCGGTCAGCGCGACTCTATCAGCAATCCGGCGTTTGGTTTGTTGATTTTAAATACTACTACTAATTGTGTTGAGATGTATGGCTTTGGTTACTGGCAATCTATATCGTGCCTGTGCAGCGGTCCGCCATCTACACCGTCAGTAATTTCGGGTAATGGCAATCCTTGTGCGAATGCCAGTAATGCTATTTATTCGGTAGGGTTGGTGCTTGGCGCAGCAACTTATACCTGGACAGTGCCTTCGGATGCTGTTATTATAGCCGGACAGGGCACTAATTCTATTACGGTTAATTTTGGAGTTAACCCCGGCAACATTACTGTAACCGCCAATAATAATTGCGGCAGCAGCAGCAACAGCACTTTACCGGTTAGCATTAATACTATACCGGCAACACCGGGTTCAATTTCGGGCGCCGATACGGTGTGTGCCAATACCACAGATAATATTTACAGCGTTACACCGGTAGCCGGTGCCACCACTTATACCTGGCTGCTGCCTTCGGGCACGGTTACTGCAGGGCAGGGGACCAGCACCGCAACCGTAAGTTTTGGCGCCACGCAGGGTAATATGAGTGTAACGGCGGGCAATGTATGCGGCAACAGCGCGGCATCCATACTACCTATGATTTTTCCGGTTAATACCGGGCAGCAGGTATTTACTTATACCGGTAACCAGCAATCGTTTGTGGTGCCGCCGTGTGTTTCATCTTTGTCGCTAACCGTTTATGGTGCACAAGGTGGAACATCAAGCGGTAGCACCGGTGGCTACGGCGGTACAGCCAGCGGAACACTTAGTGTAACACCGGGTACCACATTATACATATATGTAGGTAACCAACCTGCTAATGCCAACGGTGGATATAATGGCGGCGGCAATGGTGTGGGCAATGGCATGGGCGGCGGTGGTGCATCGGACGTACGGGTTGGCGGAACAGATTTAAGCAACCGGGTGATTGTGGCCGGCGGTGGCGGTGGAACACCGGAGCCGAACTGGTCGTGCATTGGAGGTGCGGGTGGCGGCTTAAACGGCGGCACCGGTTCGGCTAACACCGGCAGCAGTTATTGCGGATTAGGAGGAACACAGAGCAATGGCGGATCTGAGCAAATTGCATGTGGCAATGGCGGCAGCGCCGGTACTTTGGGCCAAGGTGGTAATGGTTCTATATGCGACTCTGGCGGCGGCGGTGGTGGTGGCTACTACGGCGGTGGTGGCAGCGATGCCGGTGGCGCAGGTGGTGGCAGCGGCTATATTGGCGGTGTAAGCGGTGGCACGATGCAAAATGGCGTTCAACTGGGTAACGGGGAGGTGGTGATTAACTGGTGAGAAACAGCCAATAACCAATAATCAAATAGCAATAATCAATAAATCGGGAGACAAAGGCTTTCTTATATAAAAAATTTGCCCACCATAGTTTCAAGCCTGGCGCTTCAACTATGATGGGCAAATTTTTTCGTTTTATTTACTTACTACTTACCGTTTGAGATGAAAAGTTTGGCGGTAGTGGTTTTGTTGTTGTTGGTTACGCTTACAATTACATAAGAAGCATCGATGGCATTAAGTTGTTTTTGGTATAGGTTTCCGCCTGCAAATTTTTCGATGCTGATTTCGCGGCCTAAAACATCTGATATTTTTATTTCGGCGTTTACTGCTTCGGTATGGGCAAAATTAACGTAAATGCCGCTTCCGTAGCTCCACACATTAATATTGTTATTGCCTTGGCCGGCTTCAATGATACCGGTAGTTGTACTGTTTACAATTATCGGCTCCCAGATAGATGCCAGGCAACCGGTGCCATTCATAACAGTTAAATTTACGTTGTAAGTACCTTCGGTAGTATAAGTATGTGTGGGATTTGCTAACGATGAGCTTGAAGTGCCATCGCCAAAATCCCAGCTATAGGTATCGGCATTTTTAGAAGTGTTGGTAAAAGTTATTGGGGTTTGTACAGTTACATTATTTGATGAAGCATTAAATCCTGCTGTTAAAACAGGCACACCGGTTACAGTAATTACTTTGCTGGCAACGTAATTGTTGGAATCGGTTAAAGTTAAAATATAATTACCTGCAGGAACGGTAGCGTTAATTGGGTTGTTTAAATTAAGCACACCAGTTAGGTTAACATTATTACCGGAGTTAGATAAAACATAGTTCCAGATGGCAGCACCGGGTTGGCGAACATTAACAAGGCCCTGGTTATCGCAAGCGGGTGTGGTATTAATAACAACCGGAGGCGAAAAATGCAATATAAAGCGGTTTGGGTTTTCGGCGCTATCGGCAGTAAAATTGTAATTGCCGCTTAATACATTGTGCAAAGTACCGGTTTTAATATCCTGCAAAATTATATAAGTGGTGGGGTCGAAAGACTTAACATCTTTAAAACTCATTACAAAGTTACCGGTTTCGCCGGGCTTAAAGCCCATATGAACTATTGCCACCGAAGTAACAGATTGCATAATATTAGTGCTTAGCAGTTGCTCGCTGTTAATGGTATATAAGGAGGGGTGACCCGGTGCAACGGCTAATTTTATAGTATCGTACTTACTATCAAACGAATCGGTTGAGCTGGTGTTAAAGCCTATTAATGTTTTGTCGGTTAAGCTATCGGCAGTATTTAAAACCGTAACCAATAAATCGCTGTGCGTTATGCTTTGCGAATGGGCTGAAAATTGTAAAAGAGCTGACAGGAAACAAAGAGTAATGAACTTTTTCATAATTTTTGGTTTATGTTTCTGGTTTAAAAACAGAAATTTTTTTAATACTATTTTAATTGCAGCAAGCATTATGCGTGCCCATTTAAAAGCAAAACAGATATCGCTGAAAATCTGTAATTCGCCTTCAATTCTATGTTTTTAACGGAAGCGGAAGGAAAAGGTTTCTTTAAGGAGGATTACCGGAGATTGCGGGTGAAACAGGCTGCAATAAGGGCTGTGCTTTTTTACTATTATTTCCGTTTACTTACAAACGGATTTTGTGTACTGGTGCGCCGTTAAGTTTATTTTGCCCGTTCGCCTCGCCCGACCCCGCACGTGTGGGGCTTCGCGCGGCCACCCTCTTTATTGCATGGAGAAGGCAGCGCTTTAAAAGCACGTAGTAATTATTTTTAATTCTGTATTTTGCTTCTCTATTTTTTGGAGAAGAGGGCGGCTGTGCATTTTTCAATTATTATATCTATCTTTCCTTACCCAAACAAAATTTTTTAACAAGCTGTTTTGATTTGCATGGAAAATTATTTTATGTGCCTAAAATCCTCTCCCATCTGCCGTAGGCATCTTCCCTCTGCGAAGGAGATGGAAGAACCTTCTGCTGTATTTTTGCGCTGTAAAATAATTTTTGACCTGTTTAAAAACGGCTTTAATTTTTTTTAATCATAACACATGAATAAATTTTTTACTGTTTTGTTTCTGTTTATAAGCACCGCATCATTTTGTCAGATAGGCGGCATGAGCATTAGCCCAACCGGTAGCGCACCTGACCCTTCGGCGGGGTTGGATGTTAATTTTCCGAACAAGGGTTTATTGATGCCGCGTATTACGCAGGGACAGCGCGATTCTATTGCAGCACCGGCACTGGGCCTTGAAATTTATAACACCACGGATAACTGTATTGAAGTATACGGTTTTGGCTATTGGCAATCGGTAACCTGTTTATGCAGCGGGCCGCCATCTACACCTTCGGTAATTTCGGGTAATAGCAACCCCTGCGCTAATTCGGCTAATGGCATTTATGCGGTTGGCCTGGTGCTGGGCGCCAGTACTTATACCTGGTCGGTTCCTTCGGATGCGGTAATTATTGCAGGTCAGGGCACTAATTCTATTACCGTTAATTTTGGTGTTGCGCCCGGTAACATTTCTGTAAGCGCTAATAATAATTGCGGCAGCAGTGGCAACAGCACCTTACCGGTAACCATTAATACCATACCGGCAACGCCGGGCGCTATTACCGGTATTGATACCGTTTGCGCCAACACAACCGGCAATGTTTATAGTATAGATTATGTGGCCGGTGCTACTACCTACAACTGGTTGTTACCTTCGGGTACTGTTACTGCGGGGCAGGGCACTAATACGGCCACTGTAAGTTTTGGCGCAACGCAAGGCAACATGAGTGTTACGGCAGGCAATGTTTGCGGCAATAGCGCTGCATCGGTATTGCCCATAGTTTTTCCGAGCGAACATGGTTTAATAACCTTTACTTATAGCGGCAACCAGCAAAGTTTTGTAGTGCCGCAGTGTGTTTCGTCATTAAATATTACGGCCTATGGCGCACAGGGCGGCAGCGGTAACGACGGACCAGGCGGATATGGCGGCAGCGCCACCGGTAACCTGACTGTAACACCCGGAACCACCATATACCTATATATAGGCGGGCAACCGGTTAACAGCAACGGCGGCTATAATGGCGGCGGAACCGGTTATGGAAGCGGGCTTGGCGGTGGCGGCGGATCGGATGTAAGGGTGGGTGGAACAGATTTAAGTAACCGTGTTATTGTAGCCGGTGGTGGCGGCAGCGCTACGTCGGATGCGGGATGGGTAACCGTTGGGGGTACCGGTGGAGGTGCAACGGGAGGGGATGGCACATCTAATAACGGCTCGGCATATTGCGGACAGGGAGGAACACAAAGTGCAGGTGGAGGTGGCGCACAAAATTATTCTGGCGGGCCGGGCTCGCTGGGGCAGGGAGGCAGTGCTTCAACCACATGGCCTTACGACCCGGGTGGCGGTGGTGGGTATTACGGCGGCGGCGGTGGTGGTGCCGGTGGTGCAGGCGGCGGAAGCGGTTACATAGGCGGCGTTAGCGGTGGCTCGATGCAAAATGGTGTGCAAATTGGCAACGGGCAGGTGGTTATTAATTGGTAAACATGAAAAAAAACCTATCCATCGGATTTAGTGCGGCGAAATTGCATGATGTTACCCACCGATGATTTACTGGCGCATGATTTTGTATTTAAGTAAAAGGTTCGACCCCTCTGGGGTCGTAATTTTTTTTCATTGTTGTTACTACAAAGCTTTGACCTCTACGAGGTCAGGACTTCCTTAATGATATTTCTCTAAAGGGTGAATCGGCTTTGCTGTAAAAAAGGACTTATCTGAATTATAGAAGAACGCAATTCATCTTTCGCCAACCCTCATGTTTCCCGGAGGGAGGTTGGTTACCATCCAATAAAAAGCTACACTGGCAATGGCTTTATAAAAATGTTCCAGCTCGACAGGTTTTACCACGTAACTATTTACCCCCAGTGCGTAGCAGGTTTCTCTATCCAACTCATCCAACGAACCGGTAAGCACTACTATCGGAATTTTTTTAGTTCTTTCATCGCTCCTCATTTTTTTAATTACTTCGAAACCACTAATGATGGGCATATTTAAATCGAGCACTACCAACTTTGGACCCTCATCCATATTGCGGTTGGCGTATTGCCCTTCGGCAAACAAAAAGTTGAGCGCCTCTTCGCCATTTTTTACGTGAAACTGGTTGATAATATTATTTTTCTTTAAAGCTCTTATGGTTAGTTGGGCATCGTCTTCGTTATCCTCAACTAACAGGATTTCTACAGGCCCTTTCATATAGCTATGCTTTACTCAAAGTGAAATAAAAAACTGCTCTATCATTTACTTTAGTTTATGCTTATTTCCAGTCGCGGGGCTTATATATAAAACGATTCACCAACACCGGTGTATTCGAAAAAATATCATTGTCAGATATGGAATTTGATTGCAGCATGTTCGAAATGTTGGTTTAAAAGATTTATAAAATGCGACCAACAACTGAAAGCTAATTACCATGTGTTACATAAAACAACACCTTAAACCGTATGGGTGGGCAAACCAGTTTTAACTATATAACCAAAGTTAATCAAAAATTTGCGGATGGCAAAGGACGGTAAAATATTGAATGCTCATTACTGATAAAAACTACGTATATCTATTTACAACTACAGCCGGGCGATAGATTTAACACTTTAAAGCAAAACACTACAAAACGCCAGCGCAAAGTTATACGCATCGCCGGGCCAGCGGGCTGAAACGTAGTTTTTATCGCGCAAAGCAAATCCGCGGTTTAAATGTTGCATATCGTCTCTTAAAACGGGCATGGGGCCTTTTATAAAATTGTTTTTATCGGATAAAGCCGCGGTTACTTCATCCTGAACCGTAATTTCGGGGTAGGTGAGGTAATAATCATTCATCCATAAGCGGGTAAGGTTATATGCGCCCAGCTCCTGCGATTTTAGAAGCGCGGTTGTTTTGTAATTATACAAAACCGATTTACCGGTAGTGCGATTAATGCTTCGCGCCGCTAAAACCGCGCCGTGGCAAATAGCGCCCACCGGTTTACCGGCATTAAAAAAATCTACCACCGCACTTTGCAATATTTTCGATTCGAGATATTCGCGCACACCTTTATCGTGGCCGCCGGGCAATAGCAGGCCGTTATAATCGGGCATTTTTATTTCCTCATATTTAACGGGCCGGTTGAAGGCATCGCTTTGTATCATTTGCCGGTAGGCGGCTATCGCATCTTTGCGGGCCATTAACAGCCCCGACCATATGCCCAAATTATCGCCGGTAAGCATTATGGTGTCGGCGGCGGCGGGGTTACCGGTTGGTGTTGCAAATATTACTTCAATATTTTTTTGCAATAAAATTTGCCACGGTATAGCTGCTTCGGTTGGGTCGAAACCATAGCCAGGTAGGGGAATAAGAACTTTTGTAGTTGGCATTGGGTAAAGGTAGTGAATGAAATTGGGGAAGCGGACTTAAGTTTTAAAGGCTTTCTGCAGATACGCTATTATATTTTATATTTTATTTTATCTTTAATTAATAAATTATTTTTAAGCATTACTCTATACTAAAAATGCGCATGAAAAAATTATCGCTTATAGCTATTCTGATAATTTTTAGCCGATTGGCTTATGCTGTTTGCGATACTTCGGTGGTTGTAACGGCAACCTCCAGCACTAATTCATTATGTGCCGGCGATAGCGCCAGGCTTTGCGCCGAATATGGGTATTTAGGGCCCAATACAACTTATTTGTGGAGCAATGGCGCCACAACTGAGTGTATGTATACCATATATGCAGGAAATTATAGGGTAACAGTTACCAGCGATTCGGGCTGCATTTATGTGTCTAACTGGGCCGGTTTTGGTAATGAGCCTGTTTTTCCGGATAGTGTAATCAACGTTGGCGACACTCTTGAATTATTATATCCGGCTGACTTTACAAATGAGCAATGGTTTTTAAATGGCCAACCGATTTCGAATGGTGCCTGGCCCGGTTACTATGCCTCTGTGGCGGGAAATTATTCAGTATCTGTAACCGACCCGAATGGATGCCCTGAAACCAGTTCTACTATAAATTTTGTGCCGCCTTATCCTTATGCGGTAAGCCTGGGCCCCAGCCAAACCGTGTGCAGCGGAAGCCAGGTTACCCTTCAGCCGGTGGTAAGTAACGGCGTACCGCCCTACTATTATTCATGGGCATTTTACCCCGAAAATGATTATCCGAATTGTAATCAGTGCCAATATCCAACGATAACCATCACTCAAAGCGACTGGTTTAGTGTAACTGTATTTGATGCGAACAACGATACAGCAAGCGCTGATATTTTTTATTATGTATCAGGCACGGGTAGCTTGCCCCAGCTTACACTTACCAATACCAACCTTACTTGTTTGCAACCGGTTGATACCACAGTGGCGGATATTACTAATGGTGTGCCTCCGTTTGTTATTAATTGGGGCGATGGAACAAGCACTACTTCGGCCTCGCCTGCGGTTCACAATTACGGACAGTCGGGGGTTTACATTATTTCCCTGTCCGATACTTCCGGTTGTGCCACTTCTGCATTCGATACTGTTACCGGTAACGGCATTAACATATCAGTTGTTGAACAGGTTAGTCCTGAATGTAATGCTTCAGCCAATGGTAAAATTATTATAAACGCATTAGGGGGTATAGCTCCGTATTCTTATTTATGGAGTACCGGTAGCAGTACCGATTCTGCTATTAACCTTTCATCTCAAAATTATTCTGTTACTGTTACCGATTCAGCCGGCTGCATGTTTATTCAAAGTTTCCATTTAAATGCCAATGACGGGGACTTTTATGTTTTTGTTAACGAAACCGATGCTAATTGCGGCGTTAACGGCGCATTAAATGTTGTTCCCGGGGGTGGCGCGCCTCCTTATTCCTATGTATGGAGCAATGACTCAACCACCCAAAACATACAGGGTATAGCTGCCGGTGGCTATACTGTTACCATTACCGATAACTTTGGTTGCTCCACTACAGCATCGGCTACCGTTAATGGTGGTTGCCTGAGTTATATTACAGGTGTGGCGTTTATTGATTTCAACAATAACTGCATTTTTGATAGTGGAGATGCGGATGCCGGCGATGTGTATATTACTGCAACCGGTGAATCGGGGCAAGGCTATTACGGCAGCACGGTTAACAATGGTTATGGTTATTATATTATAGCAGTGGATTCACCGGGAGTATATAACCTGGCTGCCACCGTTTTTTCGGGAGGTGGTGTGGGTTGCGCCAATCTAAATTTTTGTGGCAATAACAACCAAACTGTAATTATAGCAGCTGCCGGCGATACGGTAAGTAACAACAACTTTGGCCTGTCGCCTTCAACCGGATTCGACCTTGTCATGCACCCCGGCTGGACCACCGCTAACCCCGGATTTGAAAAAGAATACTGGGTTATGCCATATTGCCAATCAGTTATACCTTTTACCGACACTGCTACTGTTGTTTTTACATACGATTCTAATTTAATTTACGAGTACAGCCTGCCGCCACTGCCTGCGGTTAACCTTATAGCGCATACTTTAACATGGGTAGTTGATTCGGTTCCACATCCGTATTTTGACTGGAATAATGTTCGCTTTCGGAGTTTCTTTTTGGTACCGGCAAATTTAAGCACCGGTTACCTGCTTCAAAGCGATTTTTACATTACGCCAACAGTTGGCGATTGCGATTCAGCGAACAACAACATGTATTTTAGCGATTTAATTACCGGTTCGCGCGACCCGAACGAGAAAACGGTATCGCCATCAGGCCAGATTACTGAAAACGATTCGGTGCTTACTTATACCATACACTACCAAAACACCGGTACCGATTCAACCTTTTTTATTGTGGTGCTGGATACACTTCCGCAAGGATTAAATCCTGCCACGGTGCAAAACCTGGCCTCGAGCGATAAATATTCCGATTTTGGTATTTCGGGCAAAGGCATTTTGAAATGGACCTTTAACCCGCTGCGCCTGCCCGATAGCACCAGCAGCCCTTCGGGCAGTAAAGGGTTTATTACTTTTTCGGTGAAGAAATTTGAAAATTTACCTCTTGGCACCGCCATCAGCAACACGGCTTCTATTTATTTTGATTACAACCAACCGGTGCGCACTAATGCCGCCGTTGATACTATTTCGTTTGGCACGGGCATAGCCGAAATTAATAAGAATGTAATTTCGGTAACAGCCTTTCCAAATCCTTTTGCCGATGCCACTAATATCGTTGTAACAGGTATTAACGAAAAATACAACTTCCAATTGTTTGATGTAACCGGCCAATTATTAAAGGAAGTGACCGGCATAGGCCAAAGCCAATTTAAACTGAACCGCGGACAAATGCCATCAGGCATTTATTTTTACCGGTTAACTATTGCAAGCAAACAAGTGGCTTATGGAAAGTTGGTGGCGGAGTAGAGTAACTTACGCGGTTGGCGCGGACGCCAACCGCGTGGAGCGATTGGTTAACAAACTCCACTTAAAGCCCCGATGTTTAACTAACTATGCCTTGCATAATTTTTTCGGGCTGTTTATTATCCGATTTCGCATGGCGAAATCGGATAATGTCCCCCGCCGGCGGGGGAGTGCGAGAGCCGGTGGGTAAGCAGGGGGTGGTGAGAAGCCCGGCCTGATGTTGTCTATTTCATAAACCACTACCCCGTTGATTGTTACATTCGGCAACGTACATTTCAATCCAACTTGCGATACTGAAACTAACCTGATCTATATTATTTAAAACTTCATTATCCGTAAATCTTAAAATGGTAAACCCGGAATTCTTAAGAGTTATTTCTTTCTGTTCATCTCTGATTGCCGTTTCTGACCACGTATGTGTAATTCCATCCACTTCTATAATCAGCATTAGTTCCTTACACATAAAATCTGCAACATAATTCAGCACCGGTCTTTGCCGCCTAAACTGATACCCCTTCATCAGCCTTGCCCTCAAAACATACTTCCATAAACACGCTTCCGCCTTTGTCATTTCTTTGCGCAGTTTGTTGGCAAAGGGCTGTAATCGTTTATTATAATGCAGGAGATTATTTTTATTGTCAGTCATTTTGCTAAGATAATCTATTGTAGTAAAAGTGCCCACCACCCCCTGCTACCGCGCAAGGCCTTCGCACTCCCCCGCCGGCGGGGGACACTTCCCGATTTCGCATGGCGAAATCGGATAATTAGAATCAAGCTGAAAATTTTATACCCGCCTGGCATCCCGGCCAACCCGTGGAACTTCTTGCAACCCGTGCCGGTCAAAAATCCAACATGTCAAAGAACAGCTCCTGATAACTTGAAACTTTAAACCCGAAACCCGAAACTCAAAAAATTGCGCATAAAAACATTGCACCAGTACCTGAAGGTATCGATTGCATCGGCTTGCTGGGTGGGGTTTGGCTCCCCGCACCCTCTGACTCCCTAAAGGGAGAACCAGCTCCCCTTCACATCAAATTGAAAATTAATCTCTACCTCAAAAAGTTTTGCATAAAAACATTACACCAATACCGGAAGGTATCGAGTGCATCGGCTTGTTGGGTGGGGTTTGGCTCCCCGCACCCTCTGACTCCCTAAAGGGAGAACCGCTCCCCTTCACATTCACATCAAATTAAAAATTAATCTCTACCTCAAAAAGTTTTGCATAAAAACATTACACCAATACCGGAAGGTATCCAGCGCATCGGCTTGTTGGGTTGGGTTTGGCTCCCCGCACCCTCTGACTCCCTAAAGGGAGAACCGCTCCCCTGCACATTCACATCAAATTAAAAATTAATCTCTACCTCAAAAAGTTTTGCATAAAAACATTGCACCAATACCGGAAGGTATCCAGCGCATCGGCTTGTTGGGTGGGGTTTGGCTCCCCGCACCCTCTAACTCCCGAAGCGGGAGAACCGCTCCCCTTCACATCAAATTAAAAATTAATCTCTACCTCAAAAAGTTTTGCATAAAAACATTACACCAATACCGGAAGGTATCCAGCGCATCGGCTTGCTGGGTTGGGTTGTTGCGGTCGTGTTTTATAATTTTTCCTTCGCTGTTTATTTCTACAAATTTCATATCAAAAATCAGGCTTTGGGCATTGTCGCTATCTATTTTAACCGGGTAGTGTTCTAAAATTCCGTTTACTAAAACCTGGTTTTCTTCCATCGGCGGGTTGGCCGGTGGCACTTTAAATTGGTTGATGCTTAGCCCAAGCTCTTTAGCGATAATGTGGTAATAGTTAAGATTATCCCGCACCATAGCCGTGCCTGCTTTGCCACTGGCATCGCCGGTAACTATAAAATGCGCACCGGAAAACTTTGTTTTAATTACTTTACACAGGTTATAAATGTTGCTGTTTTGCAGTTTAATGCAATGGGTAACATATATAGTTTCGGCATAATGTTGTAACACCGAGCAGCAAATAGGGTTGCGGTTAAAATCGAACGAGAGATACACCGGAAAGCGGTAATTAATGGCACACCTGGCCACATGCTTTTTTTCATCAAAGGCAAAACAAAATTTATTGCTGCTGTTTTGATTGGGTATGCCATAGTATAGTTCAAGAAAAACGCCTTTCGGTAAGGTGCGCTCTGCATCTTCTATTTCCTGTTTCTTTAATATACCGGCTTGCATGGCATCATCGGCGGTTATTTTAAAATATTTCCAGTCCGGTAGCTCACCGGCTTCGGCTTTGCGCGCTAAATGATAAACCCAGTTGTTAATGCCTTTTACGTTGCCAATAATTTTTACACGTCCTTGTGTTTTAGTAAGGGTGCTACGCACGGCAAACCAGGCATCTTCTTTCATACGCGTGGCTTCGTCAATTACCACGGCACACACATCATCGCCGTAGAGCGAATCGGCATTATCGGCGCTTTTAAAATAAATTATAGCGCCATTAAAAAGCGTAATGGTTAATTCGGCTTTGTTGATTGTAAATAAATCTTTATCGGCAAAAAAACGGCACAGGCGTTTATACGCAATGCGCGCCTGCGCTGCAATTGGCGCTACCCACCAAAAATTATCACCGGCTTTGCCGCGCAGCGCCTGTTCAAATATCCAAACAATGCAGCCCACGGTTTTGCCGGCTTTGGTAGTGGCTTCGACAATAGTATAGCGCTCCGGCGCGTCAATAAACTGACACTGCTTTGTGTAAGCGCGAATAGATTTTGGACGGCGGTAGGTTAGTTTCAAGTTTCGAGTTTCAAGTTTGGTGCCTTATTGGTTATTATTTCATTTAGCCTTCTATTTCAAAAACAACTTCTCTGTTATCATTAATACTGCCTTTAATGGTTTGGTACAAGCCATCCATTTTATTTAGTTCGATAATTGCGTTTCGGCGGTCTGTCCAATCGGGTGCTACTTTTAACCATTTTGTTTTGCCATTTATAATTACCGGTTTTCGAATAGTAATTTCGCCGCGTGCAATTTTGCTGAGTATTTCCTGCCTTTCGATAATTGAAAGAATATTGATTTTACGCATTTCGATTTCCTGAACAACGGCCTGTTGCGTTAACACCTTTATGGGGTATAGCTCAAAAAGCAGAGATTGTTTGGCAGCTGTAGTGCGCCGATCGATGGTTGTAGGAGACATACCCGGCCACTGTTTGGTAAATTTCGAAAGAATGTCTTTGCGCTTATCTCCTTTTCGCAAACAATCCTGAATAAATTCAATTTGCAGGTTAACGAGTGATTTTGTCATACCGCAAAGTTAACAAAATTAGATTAATTTTATAATTTTGTTTTACAGGTTAAAATAAAAAGAGGGCATAATATTGGTACTAATGCCAAACACAAAACACCGTGTTGCCATGGGGGCAACTTTATATTTTATAGCATAGCGGTACCAGTAAAACGCCCTCTGCCTGGGGGATTAAGGGATATGTAAAACTTTTGGAAATTATAATTCGAACGGTATAAGACCTTATTACAATTACAAATTATAATTATTTTTTATTCGCTGTAGAACAAACATAGAGTACAATTTCAATGCAGGCAAATAAATTATTTTCAAATTATCGGAATTCCAACAGCCACATTTTAAGGAAATTGAGCTACTGGAACAGGCTGGTTACCAACTTAAAGAAAGGCGAAAAATACTATTTCAAACTACGGTATTACAACTTTACCAGCTTGCGCGCAAAAACATTACTGCCGGTAGTAATACGAAGGAAATAAACCCCGCTGGCTAATTGCAATGAAATTTCGGTGTGAAGGTTTTTTATTACTTCTTTATAAACCAGGCGCCCGTTATCATCCAATATTTCCATTTGCGAACCTATCAGATTACTGCCAACCGATAACTGCCAAGCTGCCTGTGCGGCAGGCGCGTTGCCCGTGGATATGGGGTTAGGGTATATTAGAATTTTCCCATCTTCATTTATATTTCCAATACCGGTATAAATGACCGGGCTGGAAGAAGATTTACAGCCATTGGTATCGGTAACCTGAACCGTATAGCTGCCTGAGTTTCGGGCAACATAGTAATCGGAAGTAGCGCCATTGATAGGGTGATTATTGAAAAACCATTGCACACCCGAAGCATTGTAAACGATAAGCGTATCGCCATTTGTAGAAATACTAACCGGCAGTGTTTCGAAAACCATAAGGTCAAAATGATTTGATTGTGCAGAGCAGTTATTACTATCGGTTACGTTGACATAATAATTACCTGCATTTTTTGCTTCGATGCACAGTGTAGTATCAAAATTATTCCACATATAAGAAACAAAGCCTGCAGGGGCGCAAATATTGGCGCTATCGCCCGGGCAAATTTCACCAATGCCATTGCCAATAATAGCTGTTGGTACAGGGTTAACAGTTACCGTAATGCTATCGTTGGCCATGCAATTTCCAAAACCCAAAGTGGCATAGTATTTAAGTGTGCCAGCAGGCGTGGCAAAGGTGGTGTCGCAAACTGAACAACTAAGAGAGTTTGCCGGCGACCAGCTAACTGCCGAATCGGCAATGGCGCTTAACCGCACAGTGTCACCGGCACAAATAGTTGAAGGGCTTGCCTGCAGCGTAATTGTTCCACCGGTAAGTATGGTAATAAATGCTGTATCGTTTACTGCCGCGTTGCAACCACTACCGGTAATGCTGGCCACATAGGCCGTGGTGATAGAAGGTGTAGCCACCGGGTTACTGCAATTGCTGCATGATAGGTTAGTAGTTGGCGACCATGAAACCGTACCCGAGGGAACATTTAGTTGCACCGGTGAGCCTGCACAAACACTGGTATCTGAATTTTCTCCTTTACTGCCCGAACCGTAGGTAAGAAAAATACCCCAAATAGCATTATCAGATGAGCTATGTGAAAAATCAGCCTGTATACTGGTAGCGCAATTATTAACCAGGCCCTGTATATTACTTAATGCATCCTGGGCGTTGGTTGCCTGATCGGCATTGCAATCCAGCAGGGCTGTTAAGGTGCCGTTTTGATAAGCAAAATCGCCGTAGGGGCCTGCGCAGCCACCGGAGTTACTGTTATTGCCGCCCATAGTACCTAAAAAGGTACCATTGACCGTAAGATTTTCGCCATCGCCGGTGCTGCAGGCATAGCCTAAATACATGGCCATACCTATGTTTTGCGCACTATCAATGGCATAATTTACATTTAGCTGATCGTAAACATCAGGCTGCATATCGGCAGAATTTAAAAAAATACAACTTGTAACCTGCTGCATAGTATTGTTGGAATACGCCACGTATAAATAAAAATCTTCGTAACGGTCTTGCGGGCCGGTTTGGCTGGGTACTACAAGTGTATAAGTATTTACCGATGGGTCAATGATTGAAGAAACATCAATTGCATGCACACCCGATGCACCGCCGTAGTTGGTTGAGTTAAACGTACTGCTTGCCTGGTTGCCGCTGTTAAAGGTTAATGAACTATTGTTTAGTGTAACCGTAAGATCGGCTGCCACGCCCTGCCTGCCTGCAAACAGCCATGCTTTATAAATGCTGCTGCCCGGTGCAATGCTTAAAGTAAAAGTACCGGTGCCACCGCCCGAGTAGTCGGGCCCATAGCCGCAGGCCGTTACGCCACCGTTAAACTGCGCCTGGTAAAATGATGTAACCTGGCCATAACATGTACTGCCAATAAACAATAAAAGTAAAAATGTAAAGCGCATATGCATAAATGTGTATATAGGAGGGTGCACTGTAAAATTAGAAGAATTTTTCGGTTTTTTATTTTTTGAAGCAAGCCGAAGAAGGATAAATAATGATGCGGCAAAATCACGAGTACTTTCAATATATTTAAACCTGTGTTATCGTTTAATGCCAAAATATACATCATAGGGGTAAATCCTTACGTACTCTTACCCGTAGCTGCGCTTAAACAAATTTTTAAGCAGGCCGGTAAAGATAAAGGCACCATACCAGTGCGCGGTACGCTGGATGGGCACCCCTATATTCAAACATTAGTAAAATATAGCGGCAGGTGGCGCTTGTATCTTAATACCCCTATGCGCAAGCTGGCTAAAAAAGATGTAGGCGATAAAATATCGGTAACCATTGAATTTGACCCGGTAGAGCGCACAGTTCCTATTCCGGAAAAGCTTTTACTTGCCTTGCAAAAAAATGAAAAAGCAAAGCTTGTTTTTGAACAGCTAAGCCCATCGCGACAAAAAGAAATAGCTCGCTATATTGGCAATTTAAAAAGCGAGGAAGCGGTAATTAAAAATGTGGCCCGGGCTATGAAGTTTTTAGTTGGTGATGAGCGATTTGTTGGGTGCGATAAACCGTAGTGCCAAGTATTGTGCGAGTAGGTTTGAAGTAAAGGCAATCAGCATTGTTTCAAAATAAATAAACTATACCACTATGACCCATCAGGAAATTATTGAAAAGTTAAAGCTGGAGTTTTCTGAAATCGAAAAAACAGGTGTAAATTTTACCGAAGAAAAATTTTTCAAGCAACCGGCCACCGGCAAATGGTCGGCTGCGGAAAATATTCAACATCTTTTTCTTTCAGCAAAACCATTGGTGGGGTTATTGGGAAAACCGGAAAACATATTGCAGCAATGGGGTAAAAGCAATCGCCAATCGCGCGGTTACGATGAACTTGTAAAGACATATCTTGATAAAGTAAGCGGTTTAAAAGGCGCTGCTGCAATTTCAAATCCGCAAACAGTTAGCGCCACAAAAGCCGAACAAATGGAAAACTTGCACGCTATTCATTCAAAATTTTTGGAACGCGCAGCCGCTTTACCCAAAAATATTCTTGATGAATATCAAATACCACATCCCCTGCTGGGTTTGCTAACAGTGCGCGAGTTTTTATACTTTACGCATTATCACACACAGCATCATCATAAAACGGTGAAGGGTTTAATGCAGGCCTAAATAGTATTCCTTGTTTTTCAAACATATTGATAAAGCTAATTCCTCATATTCAAAAAAAATTATCTTCGGTAAGTGAAATTCGAAGCAGATTAATATAAGCTTGATGCCTATACCGTAAATATTATTGTATGGAACCTGGTTCCGTATCTGGGCGTGCTGTTTTTAAAATGGGAACCGCTTACTGTTTTTGCCTGCTATGCCTTCGAAACTATTGTAGTCGGCATTTTTAATATCTTCAAGTTATTCGTAGTTTATTTTTCGGGCAACCAGCAGTTGGAAGAAGCCAACCCCAACGCTATGGGCTTTTTTGCTATACCGGGTTTTGTGTTTTCGTACGGGTTGCTGGTGTATTGCCAGATGCACATGTTTTTTATGTTTATAGTTTTTGTAAAAACCGGCGATGAAAGGATTGTGTTAAGTTTAAGAGACTCTATTGCACTATTAATGGATGACCACTCGGTTTTTCTAACCTTTTCGGTTCTCTTCGTATCTAACGCCGGTATATTTATTAACGACTTTATTTTTAATAAAGAATATACCCGGCGCAGCATGCGCGAGCAAATGACGGAGCCTTTCCCCATGGTAATGGGTTCGCAGTTTGTGGTTTTAATAGGGGCATATCTTTACGCGGCCTTTGGCCATAGTATACTGCTGTTACTTTCGCTAACCACTATAAAAGTTATTACCGAATTGCTGCTAAAACGCCACAAGTCTTATGAGATATTTGCATGAACAAGGCTCCGTTTTCTATTTTCTCATTCAATTTCAATATTTCCTTATGGTCACTCTTAGTTACAACTAAGTTACACAGCGTCTGCGACCTTGTAAAATGCAATTTTTTCGTACTTTCTAACAATTTACGCCCTGTATTGCCTTGTTTTTCTTTGCTTTTTACATAACCTATTTTGTTCCATACCGTATTACTGTTTAAACCCGCAAGCAAGGTTTTGCGTAAACAAAAACAAGAGATATTTTATGGAGGCGTTAAACAAACTTTTAATACTACTTCAATTTGAAGAATTACTGAACTATGGTGTTTGGGACCTGGCAATTAACCTTATCATTTTTGGTGGCATTACCGTGCCTTTCTTTTTAGTGTTTTGGGTTCTTTATAAAGAACGGTTTCAGCCACGCAGAATACAGCCTAAGCGCAACCGGTTCTCGCTCAGCATTCGTCGCGAATTAAAATATTCTATCATATCGCTCTGCATTTTTACGGTAATTGATGCACTTATTTACCTGGCGCAATTAAAAGGCTATACCAAACTTTATACCGATGTAGATAAATATGGTTGGGCTTACCTGGTGTTTAGCGTTATCCTTATCATTTTTCTGCACGATGCTTTATTCTATTTTATTCACCGGTTTATGCACCATCCTAAAATTTACAACCGCGTGCACAAATTGCATCATTTAAGTACCGACCCCAGTCCTTTTGCAGCATTCTCTTTTCACCCGCTCGAAGCTTTGTGCGAGGCCAGTATTTACGTAATATTCGCCTTTCTGTTTCCGGTACACATGGCGGCTTTATGGGCCTGGCAAATAATACAGGTTACGCTAAATGTTATTGCCCACCTGGGGTACGAAATTTATCCCGAAAACTTTAACCGGCACTGGCTGTTTAAATTTAAAACGCCATCTACACACCACAACATGCACCATGCCAAAGTAAACGGCAATTATGGTTTATACTTTACCTGGCTAGACAAATTATTTAAAACCGAGTTTAAAGATTACAACGAAACTTACGATGCCATACAGGAGCGAATTAAAGAAAGCGACTCCTTCCCTATTACTTATGCCAGAATGAGGGCAGAAAGAGAGGCGAGTTATATTAAATAAAAATACAATTATATTGAAAGGCGGGTATACCAAGCTTTTAAGGCTTTGTATACCCGTTTTTTTTAGTGTACTGCGAAAACTTGAATACAAAAGGTGCGGCTTAAAACTGCGAGCATTTTGAATAATGTGGCATTCTTCGTAGCAGTATTTATTCCTTACCCGAAATTAAGCCAGGCCCTCCTTAAAAATTACAATCAAATGACATTGCTGGTATAATTAAAATCGGGTTAACAATTTAATATATTACTTTTATAAAAAATTGCTATATGAAAAATATGCTCTGCACTTTTTTAATGGCTTTGTGTTTAAAGGCTACAGTGTTTGCGCAAACGCAGTTAGTGCAATTCAACCCTTTTAACTTTACTGTTTATAACGCAAACGCCATTGCCATGGCCAGTGATACATCTGGCGAAATATGGTTCGCTGCTTTCGACTCTGTCGGCGACTCATTACATGTGCTGAACGAAAGCCATACACGGTCTTTATCTTTGGTTAATACCCAAATTGTACCGGAGATGGGGAATTTCATGATTGATGGTAGAAACGGTATATGGTTTTTAGATAGAGATGGCGCTCATAAAGATAGCGGCTCAACTTTTTCATTATTCAAATTACCGGGTATGATTAGTAATGATAGCTTGGATTCCGAAATATTGCAAATTGCGGATAACCACCGTGGCAGCAATTATTTTCTTTGGACCTTATCCAATTTTGATAGCGGCACAGATTCGTTGTATTTAACCCGGTACGACGGCACCAATTTTTTTCAGGTCAACCTTACAGCATTAGGTGATACTTTAAGTTCTTCTATATATTATTCCGCACCGGGGCTATTTTGCGATTACATTGGTAACGCTTATCTATTGTTAGATAGCATTACCATTCATAAGTATAATGGAACAAGCTTTACCGATATAACTTCGCAATTACCTGGCGATGTAAGTTTATTTTCTGATTATTCAGGTAACATTTTTGTAGATGACCATGAGGAAACAATATATAAGATGCTACCCACCGGCCAGCTGCAAACAATATATACCCACGGGGCCGGAAATATACTATGCAGCAATATGATGCTAAAAAGAGATAGCACAATTTGGATGTACGATGAGAATAACGATATATTCAAATATTCTAATGGCCAACTTATTCCACAGGCAAATTTGATGTTTTCTTCCTTTGATGAATGTTTATTCTGCGCAACTGCCCTTTTTGATAAATATAATAATATCGTTTTTTCCAGTTTTGGTTGTGGTAATATTGTTATGTACAGCTTTACGGGGTTTAATCTTATAAATGGCACTGTATTTATTGATGCCAATCAAAATGGCATTCAGGATAACGGCGAAATTGGCGTACCGGGTTTAAACGTGATTCAGCAACCCGATAACTATGCAGCCAATACTGATAGTAGCGGCAACTATGCAGCCATCTTTATTGATTCAACTGTGACCCATACGGTATCATTAGCTGCGCCGGTATACTACCATGCTACTACGCCTTCTGCGTATACCCTTCAGCCCCTTATCGATTCACTTTGCTGTTATAATTTTGGCATAGCACCCGATGCCAATATACAGGACCTGCAGATAAGTGCAACCGGGTGGTATGCGGTGCGCGGGTTCAATAATATGCAATGGTTAAGCTATCAAAACATTGGCACTACCACTTTAAGCGATACCATTACCTATTTTTTCGATCCCTCGTACACATTTGTCTCTGCGCAACCAGTTCCAGATGTAATCTACGGAAATACTTTAAAATGGAGCTATAACAGTCTTGCGCCATTTAACCTTGGTAATATTGGCGTGGAACTTTACCTGGATAGCGCGGTACAAGCAGGTACTGTGCTATATGATTCTGCAGTCATTAACCCGCTTGCTACCGATACCACACCTGTGAATAATATTTCAGTACTGCAACAGCTTGTAGTAAGCGCCTTTGATCCAAACGAAAAAAGCGTATCGCCGTCCGGGCCCATTGTTCCCGGCCAGCAATTAGTTTATACTATCTTTTTTCAAAACACCGGCAATGCCGTGGCCACGAACGTTGTCATTTATGATACACTTGACCCGAATCTTAATTTTAGCACATTCAAAATATTAGGCTACAGCAAACCTGTTCAATATCAGTTTAAAGGCGCCGGCATTATTGCATTTACTTTCAATAATATATTATTGCCAGATAGCCACAGCAACGAAGCAGGCAGCCAGGGTTTTGTAAAATATTCAATACAAGCCGATAGCAACATGGCCACCGGCACAGACATTCGCAACACCGCATATATTGTTTTCGATTTCAATGCACCTGTTGTTACCAATACAACCAATAGCACTTACGGCGTTAACAATATTGAACCGGTAGCCGGCACATCCGGATTCAAAATTTATCCTAATCCAAACACTGGAGAATTTATAGCAGAGCTAAACGGATATAACCTGCCTGATGAGGTTTCTCTAACCGATTTGGAAGGCAGGAAAGTATGGGCAACAAAAAATGTTTCCGCGGTTATGAAAATATCTGTATCCGGAATATCTCGCGGCATTTATATTTTCTCGGCAACCGGCAACGGCGCTGTTTTAGGAAGGCAGAAAGTAGTAATAGAGTAGCTCCATTTACTCCTCCAAAAAACTCCAATACGAAGGCTCGCTATATTTTTGAAGTATTGCCGGTTTGTTTCGGGTATTGATATGTTTGCCTTCTATGTTCTTCGTTTCTTTAAACAAATATTTTTCTTCACCCTTGGTTATAATAAGGGTAACCTTACCATCGGGTGTTAGTGCCGCCAACTGAATATCGAAATAATTGCGTTCGGTTAAAAGAATACAATTTAAATACCCTTTAAAAAGATTTACAATTTTAAAACCGGTGCCTTCTTTTTTAGCTATCCAGTACTGGTAGCCGCCAGTGCCTATGCTTATAGTTATTTCTATCAAATAATAATCGTTTGCGTTTTTGTTGTTGAGGTGGTAAACATTAAAATGCGATGAATCGCAATAATAATAGCAGTCAACATTATCGGGGGTATTCAAAATGCGTGTGGGGTTAGATTGGCACAGGTTAAGGGTTTCAATAATTTCGTTGGCTTGTTTTACCGGCAGGCGGGCGGTTTCTAAAATGCAATTTTTGCCATCAACCGCAGCAGCGGCCTTTATAGTTGAAACCAGCGCTAACAATAAAGAGAAGATGATTTTATCCATTTAGTTTTAAAATGGTCAAAACGATTTTTTGTTAAACAATTTTTGATAGCCCACGATTTAAATCGAGGGCTATCGAAAACGAAAAAACATAAAACCATTTCAACGGTTTTAAATCACTTATACGCAAACTCCTTCCACTCGCAAACATTTCTAAAACCGGTTTGGGTTATCGGTGTGCCTTGTTGAGCGGCATCCTTAACCTCAAAGCTCTTGGTTTCAGCACCCCCTGCTCCACCTGTAATTACTCCTTGCTCCATGTTCCATTCACTCACGCCTCCTCTCAAACTATAAATAATATCTTTTCTTTCCGGTTTACAGGCTTCCGGCAAAATTCTGCGCGGTGATGTTGTAATAATACCATTAGTGCACACCGGGATATTAATATCAGGAGGCCGGCAATTATCCCCAAGTGTTTTCTCTATCAGGTCCTCATGTTGCAAAGCCATTTTTCGCTCATTGGTGCTTGGCAACCGGTATACCGGGTAATAATTAAAATGTTTATTGGGCTTGGTATTTTGGTACTGTCCGGCATAATAACGCTCAATCGAAAAATAGGTTTCCTTATTCTGTGCAGGGTCCCACTGCAAATCACCGTGGTCAATCAGCATTTTCTCAAAAACCCGGTCGCCCCTCCATTTAGAATAAGCTTCTGCCTGTTCCTGCCTAATTCCCACCACCGGATAAAAATCATAAACAGGATTATTCCGGTAATTAAAAAGGTAAAACCTGGTGCATGAATCGGGCGATCTCCAGAACATAATATCCTGTTGCGCAAAAGCATATTCATCCGATTTTTCCCCAAAAATGTGCTTCGTCCAAAATACAAATTCTCTCCATTCAGCATTGGTAACCTCTGTCTGGTCGTAATAAAGATTTTCTGCAATCTTAACCACGCCCGACGGATTGTGATGAGTATATACGGGTAATTTATCCTTCGAAGCGCTTGCCAGCTGGCACATCAGCACAACACCGGTGCTAATAATTTTTAGCGAAAATATTTTTGCGCCCATAGCGTTAAGAATATTGATTTTTACGATACAATTTAAAAAATAAAAATTGTAATGCTTTTTATACCTTTAATTAAGTATTTCACCTTGCACGTATCTGAATATATCAGGACTCAGTAAATCAGAAAAAATGAATAAAAAAATTTACGTACTTTTTATAGGCCTTGCGCTATGTGTTGCGGCACGGGCTCAGTTTCCCGGTTGGGCCTGGGAGCAAACACCCGTGGGAACAGCAAGCGGATATCTTGATGTAAGCTCTTGTGCCACCGATGCGGGGGGCAATCTTTACGTGGCCGGTAACTTTGCCGGCCCCAGCATAGTTTTGGGTAATTACGCATTAACCACCCACGATACCGGCATTGGCTCAAGCGATTTTTACTTAGCCAAATACGATGCTTCGGGCAATGTATTGTGGGCACAAAGCGCCGGTGGCAATTATGGATGCTACAGCCACGGAGTTGCTATTGATACCAGCGGCAATATTTATGTATGCGGCTGGTTTTTTGGCGATAGCATGGTGTTTCCGGGCAAGGTGCTGCGCAACCAGCGCATTATCGTTCTCATTCAGGCAGGCAATGGGTTTATTGCAAAATACGATCCTGCGGGTAATTTTCTGTGGGCCACAGCCGAAGATACCACCAGTTACGGAGTGGTATTATTAAACGGAATAGCCGCCAGCCCCGCCGGTGGTATTTATGTTACCGGTGCGGTGGAAAGTGCGCCTATTATATTTAACGGCGATACGGTTATACAAGGGCTTAACAATTCAAGCGATGCCCTGTTAATGAAAGTGAGTAGCAGCGGTACCGTAACATGGGCACGTAATACCGGTGGCAGCGTAAATGTATTTTCAGCGGCGCAGGCTGTAGCGGTTGATAGAAATAACCGTGCTTATACCACCGGTTTTTACCAGGGCGGCTCTTTGCTTGTTGGTGCTAATACGCTTGGCAATGCCGGAAGCAACGATATTTTTATTGATGCGTACGATGCCGAAGGAAATTCCGTTTGGGCGCAATCTGCAGGTGGTGCGCAAAGCGATATAGCCTTTGGCCTGGCCAGCGATGCTTCCAATAATATATACGCTACCGGAATTTTTTACAGCGATAGCCTCACATTCGGTTCCATCACCCTTAACCGGCACGATACGACTACCAACAGTTCAGATTTTTTTGTAGTTAAATATGATTCAGCAGGCAACGCCTTGTGGGCACAACAGGCCTGGGGCGATAAATATAACCACGGGCAGCGCATAGCCACCGATGATTTGGGTAATGTTTTTATTACCGGTACTTTTTCAAGCCCAACACTAAATTTCGGTTCGCTTAGTTTAACCAGTGCCGGCGGCGACGATGGCTTTATTGCCAATTATAATACCAGCGGCGCACTGCAATGGGTGCAGGCCATACAAGGGCCACAAAACGATTACCCGGCAGGAGTTACCGGCGATGGCAATGGCAATTGTTATGTGGTGGGTTCGTCAAACAGTATTTCAATACCATTTGGCAACAGCACTTTTACTAATCCCGATACGCCTGCCTATGCAATTTTTGTTGTCAAAGCCGGAACAGCTACAGGAATTATTCAGCCGCTAGTGGCTGCTCAATTTATGCTTTATCCTAATCCATGCTTTACCGGTAATTGCCGGTTAGTGCTTACAGATAATATGACAGGCAGTACGCTGAAAATTTTTGATATTAGCGGCAGGCTAATTTATAAAAGCGAAATTGAAAACGCCGTATCGCAAATTCCGGTTTTAGGTTTCGATGCAGGAGTTTATGTGGTAACTGTAACGACAGCACAAAATGAAATATCTGGCAAACTTATTGTGGGAAGGTAGAGTAAGCCTCGGTAATAATTTAAACGTATTACCTGCTTACAAACCTGCAGCCTGCACTTTCGAAAACTGATCGGGAGTAAGAATAGATTTTAGCTGCTGTGCTCTCACCTCTGCTAAACGGGCATTTCTGCCACCGGCCATGCTGCGGCTTTGGGCAAAAAAACTGCGGTTTACATTTAAAACTTTAGCATACTGATCTTGCGATAGCTGCGCGATGCTGTTTATTTTATCGGTGGCGTCCTTCGCTCTTGCATCCGGGCTAACAGTGGTTTGTCCATTAGGCGTATTAATATTTGACGATTGAGCAAATGTTCCTGCAGTGGTAAACGCAAGCATAGCAGTTAGAAAAATTAGTTTTTTCATAAAGCTTATATTTTGAAAAGCTAATGTAGCAAAAAAGATTTTCGCTGCACGTTAAGCAGTGTTAAACTGTATCTATCCAATTGCATTACCCTCTGCAATCTTAATTCGTTAATCACCAATCGCACATCAAAAATATTTTCGATTAACGATTGATCCTTGCAGATTTCAGAAGTAATACGCACTGCTAAACATTTACCCCATTCTATTTACCGGTGTTCCTCGCAACAAAAATTTCGAAAAGTGTAAAAGGCCATATTAAGCGGCTTATCACTTTAGTTTCCATACTTTTTGCAAACAGGCTATGGATAGTTTTTATATTGGTTACATGATAATCGCCGGTAAATTTTTCGCCGGCCATTTTACGGCCAATTTTGTAAAGCAGGCTTTCGGTAGGGCCCGAAATAATAATAAGGCCACCGGGTTTTAATATTCTTCTAAAAACTGTAATGTAATCATCAATATTATTAATGTGTTCCAGCACATCCAGCGCAATTATGGTATCAAAATAATTATCGGGTATTTGCCGGCTTAGCAGGCTACCCTCCCAAAAGTCAATACCCTTCGGAAAATCAAGCTGCTTCTTTACAATATTTAATGGCCCGAATACTGTATCGTTGGCCACTACATTAACTCCGCTTTGTGCAAGAGCATAACTCAATAACCCACTGCCGCAACCAAAATCTAAAACTCTGCTACTTGTGTTTTTTCGGGCCATATTAAAAGCAATTTCAACGCGGCGCCAAAAAATAAAATCTATTAAGGGGTTTTTATGTGCGTAGGCCGGCAAAGCGGCTTCATCTATTTCGTAACTGTTGTTGGTTTTTAAAGTGTTTTGAATAATGCCCTTAAACTTCTTTTTGGTGTCGCTGAATTTATGCATAGCTTGTATTTGTGCATTGCTGGTTTTACTTGCCGCCGTGTTTAATAACTCAATTGATGTGACTGATTTATCTACTAATGTTTCCATAAATATTTTTAGGCGAAGCTATTTAAGCACCGAAAGAAGTTCTCGTGATATTGCTTTTTATCTTACTTACAAAAAGGAGTGAAAGCAATATTTTAGGCATTGAAAACCAGACAATTAAGTAGTTTTCATCTTACAGGAAAAAAGTGTTTTATAGAAATGTAATTAATGTGTGTTGCAGAATTTAACCGCTACGATTGGTTGTTTTGAGAAATTACTTATAAAGAGGAAGTAACTGTTTTATCAACCGGTGCTGATTGCAGCGGAGTTTACAATTGAATTAAAATTTGGGAATACCGAATTGTTATTTTGAAAGAAAAGCAATAGCACCTTCTTCATTAGGTTGTTGGTTGAAGGCGCTTTCAAGCTTGGTCATTTTTAGCAGCTTGGTCATTTGGTCCGGCAGATTGCAAAGCACGGTAACACCGCCGGCGGTGCGCACTTTAGATACAGCGCTTAAAAGGGCGCCTAAGCCGATACTATCTATATATTTCATATCAGCCATATTAAAAATTAACTTCTTATTTCCGGCTTCAATATTGCTGTGTATCAAATCCATGATACTGCCTTTAATATGCTCGCCTAATACATTCCCCTCCAAAAAAATCACCAATACACCATCTTTGTTTTCACTCTTCATATATCCTTATTATTTAATTTTTCATTTACCTGTTTGGTATTCATACTTTATGGCCATTTTAGCTATTTGGTATAAATAAAACCTACAATAGTATTGAATAACTCTGCCCCATTAAACATTTAAGCATCATGCCATTACCAAGCCCTTAAATGTTTTTACGATGAAAAAATATGGTTTGTTTCTAATATTATCAATTTTAGTCCCATTATTTTTTCCACTTATTAAGCCGTATTGACCTATTGGAACAAACATCCGGTAATTTTTACACAACGCTTTTGGCGCTTCTAAAACCAGAAAAGCCTGGCGGTTTTCAGAGGTTTTGAGAGGTGAGAACGCCAATTCCTTAAATTAAAAATAATTTTATTTTGTTATAACACAGTTTCACTTTGTTGCAACAAAACAAGATGAATGAAAAGATAGACAGGTAAAAAAATTGAACGAAAAACGGCGCCTTTCCTATTGCTGGTAAAACCGCACAAAAGATGCCTTTAAATAATCCGTTTTATGCTATGCCAAAAATAAAGTGAGCAAAAGAGTTATTATAACAGCGGCAAGTAAAGCAAAGCCCATAAAGCCGAAAACTATAGCCAATATTGAAAGAATTTTGGCCCACAAGCGCCCATCATCTTGTTTCATTTGCACCAAAGCCACAATGCCCAAAATAAATCCTATTAAACTAAATGTAATAGTTAAGCTTAATACAAAGGCCGCTATAGCCAGTTTTTCGCTTTTTACCAGGCCTCCATTGTCACCACTATGTACAGGATGTTCGCGCGGTGCAGGAAATTTTTTATCCAGCTTATCAAATCTTTTAAGCGCTACCTTTTGTATTACCGGTGCCTTTTTAAGCATGTTCGAAATTTCCTCCTTCACCTGCTGACGTTGATCGCCGGTTAGCGCTTCGAATAACTTTTTGGGGCTTTTAGGCACCTGTGCATTATTTGATAGCGAAGCAATGCCCACCGGTTGAACCGAGTTAAGCGTGGCTGGCCCGTTTATGTTTTGGCCGGCGTTTTGCGGCGCTGCAGCCGGCTTAGCCGCACTTGTGTTACCCGCCTGGCGGTATGCCTTTCGCATTGCTATTTGATGATGCGGTGCATGATATAAGTTGGGGCACGATACCAAACCCTGCTTAGTACTGCACGATTCCATATTTAAAATAATAACCAGGCAGCTAAGCGAAATTATTATTGAAAGGCTCTGCTTTTTCACATTAAAATATTTCATTTATAAATAAGTATGATAAAGCTACAATATATTCGATAGAATCAAATAGAATACTGAATTCGGAATTTTGCCCTTAATTTCTCAGTATAAACGCCATTATAACGTTTTATTCTAAAATTATTTTACCCTGTTGTACGGTGCTTGCAATACCCTCCCCTGTTATGCGGTAAAAATAAACTCCTTTTGCCTCTGTGTTCAAACGTACAACGCATTTATCGCTTGCGGCAATGAACGAATAAACCATCTCTCCCAACACATTATAAATTTGAATGGTTGAACCCGGGTATATACCGGCGAAATTGAATTTACCGCTGGAAGGATTGGGATAAACGTTTACTGTTGTAGCAGCATTATAGGCCTCAACAATACCAGTAGCTATGTTGTGGGTACCCAGTTTTGCTATAAAAAAATTGGTGTTGCCGCCGCTGGCAATCACTTCTGTTGCGCCAAATGTAAATTTGGCACCCGTGTAATAACCGCTAATGTAAACATCATCAAACCCATCGGCGCTTAAGCCCGTGCTATTGCCAACGCCTTCGCCCGAAGCGCTTTTTGCCCAAACCACATTGCCGGACGCATCGTATTTTACAACAAAAACACCACCTGGATAGCCGCCGGTACTGCTCAAAGTATTATTTCCGAACGTGATAGAGCTGCTGCTAAAATTACCGGTTACACAGGCATTACCTGCCGCATCGGTACTTACCCGGTTGCTGGCGTTGATACCTGAGCTACCGGCACCCTGCGCCCAAAGCACATTGCCGCTTGTGTCGTATTTTACCAAATAAATTTCATTGCCGCCGCTACCGGAATAAACATTAAGCAATGTTGAATTTCCGAAAACCATTGTCGCGCCTGGAAATTGGCCCGTTACATATATATTGCCGTTGGCATCGGTGCTTATACCCTGCCCGTTTTCGCCAGTAAAGCCCGACCCGGTTGCCTTTTTAGCCCACACCGGTGTACCGTACTTATTATACTTTAAAAGCACAAATCCGCTACCGGTTAAGGTATCATGCGCAAACCTTATGGTATCGCTAACAAAATATCCGGTTAGGTAAACATTACCAAACACATCTGTACCCACACTCTGCCCATAATCAACGCCTCCGGTAGCTATGCCGGGTACTGCTCTTAACCACTCCACGTTGCCGGTTAAGTTGTATTTAGCAACATATATGCAGGGGTTACCGGTGTTGCCGTGGGGGTTATGCAAAGTATCGTTACCCCAGGTGGCGTAAGCGGTACTAAAACTGCCGGTGGCAAAGGTGTTGCCCGAAGCATCGGCGCTTATTCTTTGGCTGGTGCCAGTAGTTGATAAGCCCTTGTTAGTAGACCAATAAAAATCCCCGTGAGAATCGAATTTTGCAAGAAAAAAATTGTTTGATGCACCGGGCAGGCCGTTAATAAAAGTATCGGTACCTAAAACAAAAATCTGGCTGCTGTAATAACCGCTTACATAAATATCGCCTGCGGCATCAATACTTATATTTTGTGCGGCATCGCTGCTTGTTCCACCGGCGCTGATGGCCCATTGCACGTTAGCCGATGAATCGTACTTAACAATAAAAATATTGCTGCCGCCGGCAAGCGAATTGTTGATTAGCGTATGTGTGCCAAAACTAATGCTTGGGCCTGTAAATGAGCCCACCACATACGCATTGCCCGAAGCATCGGTACATATGCTTTGTGCGCCCGGTGCAACAGCACCCGAACCCCTTGCCCACTCCCACCCCGGAATTTGGGCTTTGGAGATGATATTTATAAATAGAAATACTATCAGATATAGCTTTTTCATAAAGTTTTAATTGGGTGGTTAAAGATAGAATTAATTCGGAAGTTGGCTGCGCTTGTGGCTTCCAGTAGCCTCATCCCGGCTTGCTTCGCTCGCCTCCTCTCTCCACACTGCGCGTAGAGAAGGGGAAACAGGATATTTCTTTCTTGTAGTCGTAGTGGGAGTAGAAGCCCAACCACCCCGTCCTTAGGACACCCATCCTTGAAAATAAGGAGGGGAGGAAAGATTTATTCCAAAATAATTTTGCCTTGCTGAATACAATTTGTTTTATCGCTTACGCGGTAAAAATAAATTCCCATAGCGTGGGTGCTTAGGTTGATTTGATAATTATCGTTGTTAGCTGTTGCGTTGTATATATTTTCTCCTAATACACTATAAATTTGAATGGTTGAACCGGGGCTTAGACCGGCGAAATTGAAGGTGGAGGTGCTGGGGTTGGGGTAGACCAGGATGAGGCTTATATCATTTACATTATTGATATCAAGTGGTAAATCGGATAATGGCCTTCTCCAAAGGCCGTGCGAATAAACTTCTGTATAAATATAGTTTTCGCTAATAATTAATTGTCCCACATTGGGGTTTGGCAAGCCCGTATTAAATTCCGTCCAGGATTGGCCGTTGTTGTTGGTTACAAGAATTCCTTCATTTTGTGTAATAGCAAACATATTATTTTCATATCCGCAAAGGCCATGTACAGCCATGTTAGTAAGACTGGTTTCCGTCCACGAAAGGCCGCTATCCGTTGATAAAAACACGCCCCCGTAACCATAGGAAGCATAGGTATTTGATGCTGCAAAAAGGCCTGTGCTATTATACGCTACATCGCTATAATATTGCAGGTAACTATCATCAATATGAGTCCAGGTAGTATCGTGATATAAAAAAATACCGTTATTTCCACTTGCCGCTATAATATTACTTCCGCTTGCTATTAATGTCCAGTAATCTTCCACCGGTGGGTGAAGAGAATCCCAGGTGGTTCCATTATCCGTTGATAAAAGAAGATTCCATGGGGAAATATATTCACTTACATAAGTGTTGCCGTCAATAACGAATACCCCCCAAATTGGTCCGGTGGCCGTTGTTTCGGTCCAGCCTCCGGCCGGGTTAGTTTTATATAGTTCATTACCGGATGTTGTGGCAAAAATATCTGTATCATTAATGGCTATTGTTTTAATAGCGCCGGCCTGTAGCCGTGTTCCGCTTAGCAACCATGTATTACCACTATCGGAAGAGAGCCATAAATCTCCAATCTGCGTACCCGCGTAAATATTGTTTCCTTTGGCAGCAAGGCAAGTAATGTCCTGATACCCCAATCCCTTACTAACCGGTGTGTAGCTGGTGCCGTCGTTAGTAGATAAAAACACTCCATTGCCGTAGGTGCCAACATAAATATCGTTACCGGTTGTAGCTATTGCAAGCGGTGGCGGATAGCTTAAACCGGTATTAAAAGGAAACCAGGTAGAGTCACTGCTGGAATATAAAAACATCCCATAACCCTGATTTGAACCATCAACGATTGCAGCATAAATATTGTTTCCGCTTACGGTTAACGAAGAAACGTAAAGAGCAGGGAGCCCTGTATTAACCAGTATCCATTGCGCCCCACTATCCGACAGGAAAATGCCATTACCATTAGTACCCACAAATATTTTATTTCCACTAACAGCCATGCAACTTATATTGCCATTTTCAAAGGGAAAATGAATCGGGGCCCAGGTATCACCATTATTAGTTGAAAAAAATATGCTGCTGTTTCCGGTAGCCGCGTAAACGTTAGCCCCATTGCCCACTACCGGGAAAAAGCCATATCCCTGTATTCCTGAATCAGCTTTTACCCAGTTCCTTCCGCTATTTACCCAGCGATATATATTTTGATTCGCTACCACAACAAAAACATTGTTTCCGCAGGCGCTTATTGACATGGAATTATTGGTATTGGATATCCCTGAATCAACAAGGGTCCAATTTGAGCCGTTATCCACCGATAAATAGGGGCCATTTTCGAGTAAAGCAAAAATATTAGTATCACTTATTACTATTCCCGATACACTCGCATACGCATCATAGTACACTAATTGCCAGTTGGCGCCATAGTCGGTAGAACGGAATATACCGGCAATATCCCCGCCAGCTACTCCCGCAAAAACAATTGAATCTTTTGCGGCTAACACGGTAATGTTACCGCCATAAGGGCCATTAACAGGTTGCCACTGCGCATTAGTATTAATACTCGCACAACATAAAAACAAAACTGCAACTGCGTAAAATATTTTCACATAACCAATTTACTGCAATGTAAAAAAATAGAGTTGGATTAAATATTTTAATTTGTCATGTAAGTGTAAAATTGCTATTAGTGCCTGGCGCGCTAAATGGCTGCTTTAAGCCTTCGCAAGTTCTTTAAAATAATTTCAGTGTTGAATTTGTTGGTTCGGAGATGTATTACAATAATTGCTTTTTGAAAAGTACAAAAACGTACTTTAGCCAATTATAGAAATTGGCTTTGCCTGGGTTAAGCACCACAAAATATTGTGGTGGGCTTACTAACTTCTACGCCTACGCGGACGGCCGCGGCGGTCTAATTCCTCATCGTCTTTTCTTAGCATCATCTCGTAGAAAAGCAATACTCCAGCAATGGTTAACATTATTACAATGGGTGTCATGGGTTGTATGTCGCAACACGAATTTGCAAAAAAAAACGAGACCTAAGTGTTTTTAACACACCAAATCTTCGCCGCTCCGCACTTTTAACAAAGTCATTGCTACAACAATCGGAAAATATTAAGGCCCTTTAAAGGCAAAAAAATTCGTTTTATACCCTCCACCCAATTATCTTTATTTATAGTTCCAATGGCAGCAGTTACCTGCCCGCTTTTTTAAGATATTTGCGCTGCTTCTGGGCCGTTAATTGGTCGGGGGTAATTAAAACATAATTATATAAAAATCAACATATTAAAGCTTTTTTCGTCACTTTTTTAACAATCAAATTTATAAGTGGGGGTTTGTTTTAAAGCGGGTGTAAAAAATAAGGGTATATTTCACATCATTTCTCAGCAAACCGAACCTAATTTATTATGAAAAAAGCGTATTTATTATCCTTAGCAGTAATTGCCTTTACCTTTTATACGGGCTCATTTTTACATGCGCAAGGCGGCATTGCCATTAACACAGGCGGGGTATCGGTTGATAGCACAACCCTGTCCGGCCTCGGCACAAAAAACTGGGGACTGGTGCCAAGATTGACCACAGCTCAAAGAAATTCTATTACCCCCGCGGCAGGATTGGCTATTTTCAATACCGATAGCGGCGTTTATAATTATAACGCAGGCACCCCCGCTGCGCCCAACTGGATTGCTGTTGATTCTTCTTCGAGGGTTCCATTACACAGCGAATGGGAGTTGTATAAATTGTAAAATTATCAGCATCGCGAAGATTTGCGAAGCCTTTAAAAAAATAAATTAAACAAAAAATATATGAGATTTATATTCCACTTGTCATCTGCCTTAGTGCTTATCATTTGCTCCGCATTTAATGTAAATGCGCAGGGCGGGGTTGCCATTAACACTGCGGGGTTGCAGCCAGATAGTTCGGCGGTGCTGGATGTAAGCAGCAGCAGCAAGGGCATACTAATTCCGCGCGTAAATACGGTACAAAGAAACGCCATTATTAACCCTGCCAAAGGCCTTATGGTTTACAATACCGACTGCGATGTTTTTAACTACAACGCCGGTACGGCTGCTGCGCCTAACTGGGTAACTTCTAATTCATCTAATGCCCTGGTGGCGGCGGTAAGTATTACATCGAACCCGCTGGGGGCAATTTGTGCCGGCACCAATGTAACTTTTACAGCCACACCGGCAGCCGGCATTAATGCAGCCAATTACCAATGGCAAATAAACGGAACAAATGCGGGCAGCAACAGCAGCACTTTTTCCGATACCGGTTTAAACAACGGCGATGTGGTAACCTGCATTTTATCCACCAACGAGCCCTGCGTTACCGGTTCGCCGGCAACATCTAATTCAATTACCATGACGGTAAATCCCATCCCCTCAACACCGGGTGTAATTTCCGGAAGCAGCGCCGCTTGCCCCGGTTTTACCGGTAATGTGTATTCGGTAAGCCCGGTTGCGGGTGCTACCTCTTATAATTGGGAGGTACCGGGCGATGCAGCCATTACAGCCGGTGCAGGTAATAGTTCAATAACCGTAACCTTTGGGGTTGATTCAGGAAGTATTAGCGTAACTGCGGTAAACAGCTGCGGCGTAAGCGCTGCCAGTACTTTACCTATCAGTATAAATTATACACCCGGTTCGCTTACGTTTACCTATACCGGTGGCGAACAAATTTTTACAGTACCTGCGTGTGTAGGCTCGGTAACTATTGCGGCTTATGGTGCACAGGGCGCCAGCCAGTATTCGAACGGGGCTTTAGGTGGTTCGGCTACCGGTACGCTGGTGGTAACACCCGGCGAAATTTTATATGTATTTGTAGGCGGACAAAATGGATATAACGGCGGCGGATCAGGCAACGGTGGTTGCAACGGCGGCGGCGAATCTGACGT
>Ga0364858_10040_pt2 | contig 46843 bp, 55 predicted proteins | sample SorcelAu500001C7_2_FD_206914 | JGI IMG/M metagenome (GOLD analysis project Ga0364858, IMG submission 206914) | Enriched cells from Trout Bog Lake Hypolimnion, Wisconsin, USA - BchlTB.Aug20.5000.01 .C7 | ecosystem: Environmental > Aquatic > Freshwater > Lake > Hypolimnion/Profundal zone | place... | reverse complement strand
GCTCAGTAAGCCATGCACGCTCTTCCGGCAGGAAACCGGAATTTTTCTTGTTGCCGCGCCAGTTCTTCAGATCAATTTCCCGGTGCGCAATATTCCAGTCACCGCACAGAATAACCTCTCGCCCGCAGTTACGAAGTTGCCTAAGATGGGGCATGAATGCGGCCATGAATTTGAACTTCATCGCTAGGCGTTCTTCCCCGCTGGAACCGGATGGGAGGTATAACGACACCACGCCCAGGTTGCCAAACTGCGCTTCAATGTAACGCCCCTCGATATCGAACTCGGGGATGCCCAGGCCTTCAATTACTGCATCCGGTTTGTGTTTGGAATAAATGCCCACGCCGCTGTAACCTTTTTTCTCGGCATAGTGAAAATAGCCGTGGTAGCCGTGCAGGGTGAGCATATCCTGTGTCAGGTCGGCAGCTTGCGCCTTGAGTTCCTGCATGCAGATAATGTCGGCATGTTGCTGTGCAAGCCAGGCCGGCAAACCTTTGCCAAAGGCTGAACGGATGCCATTTAAATTTAACGAGATGATGCGCACTAAATTTCTCCGATGCATGAGGGCTACCATTATAATAGCGGTATAACTTTGTTTAATGATGATTCTTGCCATGCATGCTTACCGTCAGGATTTTATACGATTTGCCGTTGAACAAAAGGCATTGCGATTCGGCGAATTCCAGACCAAGGCCGGGCGTTTGTCGCCATATTTCTTCAACTCCGGACTGTTTCAGGATGGCGCAGCATTACGAGATTTATGCCGGTTTTATGCGCATGGAATACTCGCATCCAAAGTGGAATTTGATATGCTGTTCGGCCCGGCCTACAAGGGCATTCCACTGGTTGCGGGCACTGCTATTGCGCTGGCGGAGCAGGGGCGCAACGTGTCATACTGCTTCAATCGCAAGGAGCCAAAAGATCACGGTGAGGGCGGCAGGACGGTTGGTGCGGCGTTGCAGGGGCGGGTGCTGATTATTGATGATGTGATTTCTGCGGGAACGTCAGTGCGGGAATCCATCGAATTGATCCGTGAGTCAGGCGCGACGCCATGTGGAGTGGTCATAGCGCTGGATCGAATGGAGCGTGGCCAGGGCGAGCTTTCTGCTGTGCAGGAAGTGCAACGCTTCTTCGGCATCCCTGTGGTGTCTATCGCTGCGCTGGATGACTTGCTCGGCTATTTGCATGATCAACCGGAATTGGTGCAGAATTTAATGGCAGTAAAATCTTATCGTGACCGTTATGGAGTGGAAAATGGCTAAATCGAAAATTATGGGTGCTGCTCTGGTGCTGTGCGCGGTTTTCAGCATAACCGCTGAAGCAGGGCTATATAAATGGGTAGACGATAAGGGCGAGACACATTACGGTGAAGTTGTTCCTCCGGAATACGCCAAAAAAGACAAGGTTCAGTTTGATGACAAGGGCCGAATAATCAAGGAAAAGCAACCGGAGGGAGAAGGCGATAATTCGGCAAACAAAACTCCCGAGCAAAAAGCTGCATTTGAGCAGCGGCGCAAGGATAAGGCGTTGCTGAACACTTACAGCAATGAGAAGGAGATTGACCTTGCGCGTGACCGCAACCTGCAGCAGGTGGAAGCCCGTATCAACGGTATCCAGTTGATGCAACAATCCGCCCAGGAAAGCCTGGACAGCTATCGAAAGGAAGCCAGTGGAATATCGGCGGGCAAACAGATTCCGGCTTCGTTGCAGGCAGACATCTCTGCCGCCGAAAACAAGGTCGTAAAATTAAAACAGGATCTGGATGCAGCCAATGCTAAAGCGGCATCCGTCAGGGCCAGTTTCGAGGCCGACAAGGTGCGCTATCGGGAATTGACCGGAGATTCCAAGAAGTAATTCGGTGTCTCTTTTCGTGCTTCGGTTTTCGGTATTCTCGGGAAGTTACTTTGTGATTTACCTGCTTACCCGCTTCTGCCGCTTGCGTTTCGGCACACCCTGAATTTTCAGAACTGACCCCTACAAAGCAGCAAATATACCTTTGCTTGCATCATACTGAAGCAACTGGCCATGTTTGATGTCGAAATACCAACCCCGCAAAGTGAGGCTTCCCTCCTCGACTCGCTTACTCACCCACGGGAAAGTCATCAGGTTGCGCAGTGAGATCAGGATTGCGCGTTGTTCGCAGGCTTGCAGGCGTTCTTCCAGCGGCGCATCGGGCATGTCCCGCTCGACCGTCGCACGCGCGTCTTCGACCAGATGCATCCAGTCGTCGATAAAAGAATCCGGATTATTGGCACCGCCGGTTTCCACCAGCGTGCGGATGCCGCCGCAGTGGGCGTGTCCCAGTACGATGATGTGTTGAACACCGAGATTGCGCACACCGTATTCCAGCGCGGAACTGGTGCCGTGATGGCCGGACAGGGTTCCCGACGGGGGTACCAGATTGGCGACGTTGCGGACAACGAATAAATCACCGGGGGCGCAATCCAGCACAATGGCAGGGTCAACGCGCGAATCGCAGCAGGCGACCACCAGAATTTTGGGGTTCTGCCCCTGCGCTACCAGTTGCCGGTAGAGCGCATCGTCATGGGTAAAATGCCGTTCGCGGAAACGCCGGAAACCCTCGATGAGATGCTGCGGCGAGGTCATGCGCCAATCAATCGCCGCAAAGCTTCATGGTATTTGTCAGAGGTTTTTTGCAGCACATCGGCGGGTACTGCCGGAGCGGGCGGCTGCTTGTTCCAGCCGATTGATTCCAGCCAATCGCGCACAAACTGTTTATCATAGCTGGGCGGATTGCTGCCGACCTTGTACTGATCGGCAGGCCAGAAGCGGGAAGAATCCGGGGTAAGCGCTTCATCTATCAGGTACAACTTGCCACCTGCGTCCACGCCGAATTCGAACTTGGTGTCGGCGATGATGATACCTTTGGTAGCTGCGTATTCCGCCGCTTGGGTGTAAAGCGCTAGCGTGGCATTTCTCACTTCGTTGGCACGTGCCTCGCCCAATAACTTCTTTACTTCTTCGAAGGAAATGTTTTCGTCGTGATCACCCACTGCCGCCTTGGTGGAAGGAGTGAATAAGGATTCCGGTAATTTCTGCGCTTCTTGCAAACCGGCAGGCAGTGCGATGCCGCACAATGCACCGGTTTTCTTGTAATCCTTCCAGCCGGAACCAACCAGGTAACCGCGCACGATGGCTTCTATCGGCAACGGTTTCAGGCGCTTCACCACGAAGGCGCGGCCAGCCACTTGCTCCCGGTCTGCATCGGTTTTCACCACAGCCTCCGGCGCGATGCCGGAAAGATGGTTGGGGATAATATGGCCGAGTTTGGCAAACCAAAAATTGGACAAGCTAGTGAGTATCTGCCCCTTGCCCGGCACAGGCGAGGGCAGGATGACGTCAAAAGCGGATAGACGATCAGTCTGGACAATCAATAGATGTTGATCGTCCACTTCATAAATGTCGCGTACTTTGCCGCGATGCAGCAGCGGCAGGCTGGTCAGGTTTGATTCATGTAAAGCAGTCATGTTTAGCTCAAAGAAGGAAGGGTAGTAGTTGCAATGATCTCCGCCTGTTTCTTGCGGTAATCTGCCAGTTTTGTCGCCAGCCCGGCATCGTTCAGCGCCAGCATCGACACTGCAAACAGTCCGGCGTTCGCCGCGCCCGCTTCGCCGATGGCAAATGTCGCAACAGGAATCCCCTTGGGCATTTGCACGATGGAGAGCAGCGAGTCCATGCCCTTCAGATACTTGGATGGGATGGGTACACCCAGCACCGGCAGCGTGGTTTTGCCGGCAATCACCCCGGCCAAATGTGCGGCGCCTCCCGCACCGGCGATAAAACACTCCACACCTTCGGCAGTCATTTTCTTGATGTAGTCGAACAGCAGGTCAGGCGAGCGGTGCGCAGAAATCACGCGCGCATCGAATGTCACGCCGAAGTCCTTCAACTGTTGGGCGGCCTGCTGCATGATCTCCCAATCGTTACTGCTGCCCATGACTATGGAAACAAGCGTCTTGCCCATCGTGTTATGTACCCTTGTGATAACCGACCACGCGCTCGACCTCATTCTTCGAGCCAAGAATCACCGGCACACGCTGGTGCAGGCCGGTGGGCTTCAGTTCCATGATGCGCTCGCGACCGGTGGAGCATGCGCCTCCGGCTTGCTCCACGATGAAAGACATAGGATTGGCCTCATACAGCAAACGCAGTTTGCCGGCCTTGCCGGGTTCCTTGGTGTCGAACGGATACATGAAAATACCCCCACGCGTCAGGATGCGGTGCACTTCGGCCACCATCGAGGCAACCCAGCGCATGTTGAAATTTTTCTCACGTCCGCCGTCCTTGCCCTTGGTGCATTCCTCGACGTAGCGCTGCACCGGCTCTTCCCAGTAACGGCGGTTGGACATGTTGATGGCAAATTCCTGCGTGTCGGCGGGGATAGTCATTTGCGGATGAGTCAGGATGAATTCGCCCACATCGCTATCCAGCGTAAAGCCATCCACACCATGACCGGTGGTAATTACCAGCATGGTGGAGGGACCATACAACGCATAGCCCGAGCACACTTGTTTGACGCCGGGCTGCAGAAAATCATTGGCGGTCGGATTGGTCACGCCTTCGGGGCAACGCAGGATAGAGAAAATCGTACCGACAGAAATATTCACGTCGATGTTGGATGATCCATCCAGAGGGTCAAAAGTAAGCAGGTACTTACCCCTTGGGTACTGCTTGGGAATGGGGTAGATATTATCCATTTCCTCCGACGCCATCGCAGCCAGGTGGCCGCTCCATTCGGTGGCCTTGATGAAAATGTCGTTGGTAATCACGTCCAGTTTTTTCTGTGTCTCGCCCTGCACGTTTTCGCTGCCCGCGCTACCCAATACTCCAATCAACTCACCTTTGTTCACAGCATGAGCAATGTGCTTGCAGGCGGAAATAATGTCGCTCAGCAGGCCGGTAAAATCGCCGGACGCACCCGGAACGCGCCTTTGTTCTTCGATAATGAATTGCACCAGATTCTTGCTCATGATTCCTCCTGAATATAATTTTATATGGATTGACTTTGGGATTTTACAGGTTTTCTTGTGCCCTCTCCATGCTTATGAGCAAAGCTGACTATTTTGTCAATGCCATAAACAGTTGCGGGAGCCGTTCCGGCAAACGCTGAATATTGTCGATTACGGCATAATGTTTGCCGAAAATATCGGCCACATACGCATCGGCCTTGGGGTCGAGATTAATGCAGTAGGTATAAATTCCCTGTTGATCCAGCTCGCGCACGGCGATCTTTGCATCCTCGATCAAGTGGCGCGGGTCTTGGCTGTCGATGTCCGCAGGCTCGCCATCGGTTAGCACCAGCAGCAGTTTCTTGTCCGCTTGCTGGTGGCCCAAGTAATGCCCGGCGTGGCGCAAGGCTGCCCCCATCCGTGTAGAAAACCCGGCATCCATCGCCGCCAATCGTGCCTTAACTTCATCGCCCCATTGTTCCTTATAGCCTTTGAAATGCAGGTAACGCACTTCGTGGCGCGTGTCGGAATGAAAGCCTCCGATGGCAAACGGATCGCCCATCTGTTCGACCGCCCAGGCCAGCAACGACACTGCCTCCTGACTGAGTTCCAGTTTGGATTGCGTACAACCTTCCGGCACATCGCCGAGCGAGGCGGAAAGATCAAGCAACAGCGACACCGCGATACTGCGACCATCATTCTTGTGGCTCATGTTGATGCGCGAATCGGGCTGCGCACCACTCTTGAAATCAATCAGCGAACGAATGGCAACATCAAGGTCGAGTTCAGACCCTTCTTCCTGATAGCGCACGCGCACTTTCTGCTGCGGCTTGAGCATATCAATGATTTTTTTCAATTTTTTCGCAAGCGCGCTGTGCTTGGCCAGCAACTGGTCTATATAGGCCGCGTCACCGCCGGGATGCAGATGTTCATACAAGCTCACCCAGTCCGGGTTGTAATGCTGTGCAAGGTAATCCCATTCCGGATAAAGGCGCGGCGGCATTTTTGCCTCGTCGCCTTGTTCTTCAGGCTGCGCTTTGCGCGGACGGGCTTCATACACCTCCTCGTCGCCGTCCTCAAAAAAACGCCACATTAATCGGTTGTCGTCGCGGTAATCAATCTCGGTGTCATCGAAATACACTTTGGCGCTGGAATCGCTGCGCAAGCGCGATTCCGAAATAAAGTGAATGCCAAGGTCTATCATGGCTTTTGTATCAGTATTTCCCGCTGCCATCAGCGCGTTGAATTGCGTAACATATTTGAGTATCGATGGATGGGTGTAGCCGTGCCCGGGGTCGAGCAGCGCGCGCGACAACATGGCTAAACGATGGCGGATGTAGGACACCCCTTCTTCATGTTCAACCTCCTGCGGCATGGGATGCAGCGCCTGCCATTGTTCACGCAAACCGGGATATTCCTGCATTGCCAGCCACTCTACGCGAGAGTCTTCGAATACCTCGATGGAAATCCGCTGAAACGGACTGAAATTGTCGGCCATGATAGGCGAAGTCCAGCGTCGGTGTGCCGAGACATGCGCCAGTAAAGCGCGATAACGGTTTATTCCGGATATTTTTCCACATGTGGGAGAAGGGGGAAAATCGTCATATACATCCGGCAAATGAATGCCATTGTCGTCCAGATACGGGGCCGGTTTGCGCAACTGGTCAAAGGCCAGCGAGTAGGGTAGAAACACTGCCTCGTTACTCCATAATCCGCGCAGATACAAATCAAGCTGGCGCTCGTGATCGGTCAATAGTGTACCGTGGCGCTCGCGTTGCAATACCGCACGGCTGTCTGCCGATTGCAGCAGGAAGTAATCCCGCTGGCGCTCGGGATCGTTGGGATAACCCTTGATACCGTAATCCACCCAGTTTTTCAGCCCGCCCAGCGAAAGCTGACCCAACAGGAAAGGTGCGCTTTTCAGGAAATCAGGCAGGCACTCGCTGGTGTACATCGAGTCTATGCCATGCACCTTGGGGCTGGTACGCTCCATGGTCTGCCATACCAGTTGCAGATATTCGCGGAACAACTGGTGACTCTCCAGATGCCGCGCCGCAGCGGCCAGGCTTTGCAGAAACGGCGGAATCGCTTTGCTATTCGGAGTGCGTGCCAGCTTGCGGGTAAACTCCACCACCTCGGCAATAATCTCTTCGCCGACCTGCGCCGCGACCAGCGGCATTTCTTCGAGAAACACCAGCACCGGCTCTTCGCCTCGTCCCATCTTGCAAATGACTTGGGCACCATCGACGTAGGCATCCACGCCCGCATCCGACAATTTCATCTGTGCATGCGCCAGACAATCGTCGAATACACTTTGTACACGGGAGAAGTTGCATACAAGTCTCCTGCGTGTGTCCTGCATGGTCGTCATATCAAATCAAACAAAAACCGCATCAATCGCATGATCCAGCGTATCGCGGATATCCTTGTCATCAGTGATCGGACGCACCAGCGCCATGCGGCAGGCATCGCGCGGGGCGATACCACCATTAATGAGGGTGGCTGCATACACCAGCAAACGGGTGGAGATGCCCTCGTCCAAACCATGTCCTTTGAGATTGCGCGCGACTTCGCCAATTTTAACCAAACGGCTCGCTGTTCCGGCATCAATCCCGGTTTCCTTGCAGACAATCGCAGATTCCAGCACAGCCGAGGGATAATCGAATTCCATTGCGGCGAAACGCTGCTTGGTGGATTGTTTGAGATCCTTCATCAGGCTCTGATAGCCGGGGTTGTAGGAGATCACCAATTGAAAATCGGAATGCGCCGCAACCAGTTCGCCTTTTTTGTCCAGCGGCAAAGTGCGTCTGTGATCGGTAAGCGGATGGATAACCACGGTGGTGTCCTGCCTTGCCTCAACTATTTCATCCAGATAACAAATAGCACCATGCCGCGCAGCAAGTGTAAGCGGACCATCCAGCCAGCGTGTACCGTTGGCGTCGAGCAGATAGCGCCCGACCAGATCGGACGCGGTCATGTCTTCGTTGCAAGCCACCGTAATCAGCGGCTTGCCGAGCCTCCACGCCATGTGTTCGACGAAACGCGACTTGCCGCAACCGGTCGGCCCTTTCAGCATTACCGGCAAGCGTGCGGCGTATGCGGCTTCGTACAACGACACTTCGTTGGCTTGTTCCTGATAGTAAGGTTCGTCGTTGATCCGGTATTGGTTGATTTCGAATTGCTGGCTCATGGCGGACTCAGAGTAATATTTTGGATAGAGGTTTATTTTAACCCAGGAACAACCGTAAATAAGTATGGCGAACTAGAAATCATGGTTTTGAACCCATCGAGTCCGTCACATCCTTGGCGATTTCCCGGTAGCTGTTCGTTTCGATTTTCTTCAGACCTCCAACCTGGAAGTGTTCATGCCGGGTATTAGAAAATAAAACAGGATCAGGTCACAAAGGCTCCCGCACAGCTTGATCACAGCCAGATTGTCAGCCCTGCGAGAGTGTACAGGCTACCGAACAGCAGCAATACGCCGGCCATTTGGACATTCTGAAACACGTATTCATCCATGCCAACACGGGCAATCTCGAAGGGTTTGAGGGCTTGGCGTAAGGAAATCCATTGATTGGCACCCTGTTCAAATCCGCGCAACAAGCTTGGGCGGATCAACAGGAACAGGCTGATAATCAGGGCGAACGCGGCACCCAGCAAAATACTGAGCACCGCTGAATCGAGCAGTACCTCGGTTAACATGGTCGGGATAGCGTATGTTCTGGACAAAGAGGTGATAACGTGTGGTTTATCCACGTGGGAGGAATAAAAATAAAGCAGGAAAGCAGCCCCTGTCATCAGCAACATCCCACTTGCCTGATGATGGCGGTAAAACCAGCGATCTACCTTGATTACCCGTTCCAGCAAGCCGGATATCTGGCGTGTGGCTATCCAGCGGTTAGCCCGCTTGCTCACATACAACAACCAGGCCGGACGCAACACCAAGGACGCTCCGGCGAACAACCCGGCTATACTGCCAGCCATTAGAAACAACAATAATGCATGAAACAAAAACTTATTTATATCAACCATAGCTATCCTAAATTACCGTGATGCCCGCACGGCAAAACTTGATGTTATAACACGCTTAATCTATCTACCGACTTCTGTCCTCCGCCTCATTTGTGCAGTGCCGCCTGACCCAAATCCCACAGCGGCAGGAAGATACCCAACGCAAGAATCAGCACCAGAACACCCAGTCCCACAATCAGGATAGGTTCGATCTGGGCGCTCAGGGTTTTCACTTCATATTCCACGTCGCGTTCATACATGCCGGCAATTTCGAACATCAAACTGTCCATCTCGCCCGTTTCCTCTCCCACTGCAATCATCTGCAACACCACGGGATTGAACACGCCGGTAGCGGTTGCCGTGCGGGCAATACTTTCGCCACGCTCAACGCCGTTGCGCATCTGTTCGACACGGGCACGCATGTATTGGTTATCCACTACCATACCTACCACGTTCAATCCCTGCACGATAGGGATACCGCTCTTGAAAGCCAGCGCAAGGCTGCGCGCAAACCGGGCCAGTGTACCCTTATAAATGATTTTTCCCGCGATAGGAATGTAAAATTTGTACTTGTCCCATTTGTACCTGCCGTCTTGCGTATTGATATAAAAACGAAAGCCAAGCGCCGCACCTGCCACAATTGCCACAATCAGCATCCAGTAATGCACCATGAAGTTGGAAAAGTCCATGAGCATCCTGGTCAGCAAGGGCAATTGTGCGTGAAAACTTGCGAACACTTTGACGAATGCGGGAATAACGAAAATGTTAATGATTACGATGGCAATCACCATGGCCGTCACCACAAATATCGGGTAGCGCACCGCGGCGCGAATGTTCTCGCGCATTGCCTTTTCGAATTCAATATACACATACAGGCGCAGGAAGGTCTCGTCGAGCATACCTGTCATCTCGCCGATTTGCACCATGCTGATGTAGAACGGAGAAAATATTTTCGGATGCCGCCGCATCGCAATGCTTAGCTCCAGGCCACTGTCCAGACTTTCCCGCAGATCACCAAAAACAGCGATCAAGGCAGTGTTTTGCGTCGATTCCTGCAAACCCGCGAGTGCCCGCATGATAGGCACCCCTGCCTTGAGCAGCGTGTACATCTGGCGGCTGAACAGGATCAGTTCCGGCGGCCCGATTTTTTTATTTTTGCGGGAAGGCCAAAGCGCAGAACTTTTGGGAGTTTGCTCGGTGACCCGGCCAGCCGGTTCGATCTCGATAGGCGTAATGCCGGTGTTGAATAGCTGGTTGGCAATTACGCCGGTATCGGCGCCCTCCAGCGTTCCCTGCACCAGATCGCCGTGCGCGCTTCTTCCCTTGTAAGCAAATAATCCCATTAATCTTCCACCTGGCTGCTGATGCGTATGACTTCAGCCACCGAGGTATGTCCCTGCTTCATTTGTTCAAGCGCATGGTCAAGCATGGTTCTTCCCCGTATGCTTTCGCGCGCGGCATTCATGAATTGGTTGGTATCCTGATGGGCGGCGGCTTCCACCAGTGGCGGGGTCATCTCCAGCATTTCATACACGCCGAAACGACCCCGGTAACCAGTGTTATTGCAATGCGTGCAACCGCGTCCCTGCCGCAAGATGCCCCATTGGTCGCGCCCGACGCCCTCATGTTCCAGCCATTCTATTTCCTGCGGGGTGGGAAGATGCGTCTCGCCGCAACTTTCGCATACCCGGCGCAGCAGTCGTTGCGCCAGCACCATTTGCACAGCCGAAGCCACCATATACTTGGCCGCTCCCATATCCACCAGGCGGGACAGGGTGCTGGCCGAGTCGCGGGTGTGCAGGGTGGAGAATACCAAGTGACCGGTCAGCACCGCGCGCAAGCCGATCTGCGCGGTTTCCTCGTCGCGCATTTCGCCCACCAGGACAACATCCGGATCCTGGCGCAAAGCCGAACGCAATACGCGCGCAAAAGTCAGGTCTATTTTTTCGTTCACCTGTACCTGGTTAATGCCGGGCAAACGGTATTCCACGGGATCTTCGACGGTAATTATTTTCTGCTCAATGGTGTTGATCTCCGCCAGCCCTGCATAAAGCGTAGTGGTTTTACCGCTACCGGTCGGGCCGGTAACCAGCACCATCCCGCTGCTGCGCTTGATAATGGTACGAAAGCGCTCCAGCATGTCCGGGGGCATGCCCAGTTTGTCCAGCGTCAGGAAGTTGCCGCCCTGATTAAGCAAACGCATTACCACCGACTCACCATATTGTGTGGGCATGGTGGCAATACGCACGTCCACTGCCTGTTCCCGCACCCGCATATTAAAACGTCCATCCTGCGGCAGGCGTTTTTCCGAAATATCCAGCCCGGACATCAGTTTCAGCCGGAGTACGAGCGCAGGCGCGATCTTGCTATCGGCCTCGGTCTGAAAATGCAGCAGGCCGTCAATGCGGAAACGGATTTGCAACCGTCCCTCCTGCGGTTCAATGTGTATATCGGAAGCACGCACTTGAGTTGCATCATTGAACACGGTCTGCAACAACTTGACTACGGGTGCATCCTCAATCCCCGCCGACTCGCTTACCGCGCTGAAGTCAACATAACTATCACCCAGTTCTTCGGAGAGTTCGCGGGCCAAGCCCGAGATTTCTGCGGTACGGCGATAGACACGGTCTATGGTTTCCAGCAGCAATCCTTCGGTAACCACCGCGACTTCAATGTTGGTTTTGAGGACACGGCTGAGTTCGTCGAAAGCAATCAGGTCGGTTGGATCACCCATGCCGACCAGCAGCGCACCCTCACGTTCTTCCAAAACCAATGCGCGAAGGCGCCGCGCCTGATTTTCCGACAAACGACTGACAATTTCGGGATTGACGTTATAAAACTTGAGATTTATATAGGGAATGCCGAGCTGCCTGCCGAGCATTTGAGAAATATTGTCGTCGGTGATAAAGGCGTTATCTACCAGTATCCGCCCAAGCTTGCGTCCGCTACGCTTCTGTTCGTCAAGTGCGAACATGAGCTGCTCCTGCGAAATGAGCTTTTGTTGTACCAGCAATTCACCGAGGCGAATTTTTTCCGGACGCGCCATAATATCTACCTTAAACCGGCCAGGCCGGACCAAAATTCATCTTCTCACGCAATGTTACCGCATGCCTCATGAGGGCAGGAACAATATATTATCTGGATTTAATATCGTCATTAAGGCAAACATCTGAAGATACTTTTACCCATAGGTGAAAACTAACCCTTTTTTGCAATACTGACAACTTGATGTTTAATGTAATTCTGTATCAACCCGAGATTCCGCCCAACACCGGCAATATTATCCGCCTTTGTGCCAACACCGGGGCGCAGTTGCACTTGGTTCGCCCGCTTGGTTTCGAGCTGGATGACAAACAATTGCGCCGCGCCGGCCTGGATTACCACGAGTACGCCAAGGTACGTGTACACGATGACATCGATGCCTGCCTGCGCACGCTGCCGGATTCACGCCTGTTTGCCTTCACTACCAAAGGCGCACAAGCCTATCACGAAGTGCATTATCAGGCCGGAGATGTACTGCTGTTCGGCCCGGAGAGCCGTGGCCTGCCTGCCGATATATTGCAATCGTTACCAGTCGGGCAACGATTGCGCCTGCCCATGCTGCCGAACAACCGCAGCCTGAATTTATCCAACACCGTGGCTATTGCGGTGTTCGAGGCATGGAGACAGTGCGGGTTTGATGGTAGCTGGCAGACAGGAGATGCCTGATTTTTAAAGGCGTGGTTTTCTTTGAACAACACACAAACCATTTACACACCGCCACCCGGTTGCGGCACCGATTTGATCTACCAAGACGCCTCGTTGCTGGCGGTCAACAAACCTGCCGGATTGCTGGCAGTGCCGGGACGCGGGGTCGACAAACAGGATTCTTTCTCGGTGCGTATCCGGAAGGAATTCCCCGATGCATTGACAGTGCATCGCCTGGACATGGCGACTTCCGGGCTGATGCTGTTCGCGCGAGGCGCTGCGATGCAGCGTTGCCTTTCGCGGATGTTTCGCGAACGCGAAGTGAAAAAGCGCTATGTGGCGTTGGTGGCAGGCAAGATTGAGCCGATATACGTTAACAGTTCTCCCTTCCTGGTACCGCGTAGTAAGAAGGAGCAAACTTTCTTTCTTCCTCCTGGGGAAGGTTGGGAAGGAGATTGGAGCGAAGTGAACCTGCCTGTCATAGCCGATTGGCCGAACCGTCCACTGCAAAAGATTGATGTTGTTAAAGGCAAGCACTCACTGACACGCTATCGCTTGCTGGAATTTAATACGGATGCAGATACAAGTCGTATTGAACTGGAACCGGTGACCGGACGCACCCACCAACTACGGGTTCATATGTCTGCCCTCGGACATCCTATCCTGGGTGATGAGTTGTACGAAGGTCGTGCGGCGGAACGTTTGATGCTGCATGCCTGTACGCTGAGCTTTGTCCATCCGCTTGGCGGTGAACCGATAACCTTGTCCTGCGAAGCGCCGTTTTGACAATTTGTAGCGGATGTAGATACTGTCGCGTCGGCAGTAACTTGTGGAAATGTCAAAATGGCGAAAAAGCCCTTCCCCTTATCCAAGGTCTATCGTCTGCTCGAACCCGGGCCGGTAGTGCTGCTCACCACTTTCAGCAAAGGTCGCGCGAACATCATGACAATGTCGTGGCACACCATGCTCGAATTCGAACCGCCGCTGGTTGGGTGCGTGATCAGTAACAGAAATTTCTCGTTCGGTATTCTGAAAGCGACAAAGGAATGTGTAATTAATATTCCCACAGTGGAGCTTGCAAAACAGGTGGTAGGGTGCGGGAATTGCTCGGGACGAAAGATCGACAAGTTCAGGAAATTTTCTCTCACGCCGATGACTGCCTCGTGCGTCAAGCCTCCCCTGATAGTGGAATGTCATGCCAACCTGGAGTGCAAGATTGCAGATGGCAGGATGGTTTCAAAATATAACCTGTTCGTTCTGGAAGTTGTCAAAGCATGGATTGACCCTTTGCAGAAACACCCCCGTACCATACACCATCAAGGCAAAGGCACCTTCATGGTGGCCGGTGAAACAATGCGTTTGCCGTCCAGAATGAAATGAAACCAATGCCGGGTGATCTTGCCTGAAGTTGCCCAGCCGTGCAGTACGGCTGCCGGTGTTATACTTCGCACCGCTTTGTTTTATCCATCCAATTTAAGGAATACATGAAACAATTTTTGATGTTGCTGACGATTGCTTTGATATGCCTGAGTTTGCAAGCCGCAACCGCAGAAGCCAAACGTTTGGGCGGAGGCGGCAGTATCGGCAAACAACGGACAATGACTCCGCTTCCGCCGCCAAAACCCCCGGCTGCCGCACCCGCTCCGACCGTCGCGCCTGTCCCGCTACCGCCATCTGCCCCGGCTGGCAACAGGTGGCTCGGCCCTCTGGCGGGCTTGGCAATCGGCGCGGGTTTGGGTGCACTGTTTGCGGGGGGCGGCTTGGGCGGCGGGATGGGCGGCATTTTGATGGCGTTGGTTGCAGTCGCAGTGGTGATGTTCCTGATTTCCATGTTCCGCAACAAGCAACCACAACCGATGCAATTTTCCGGGGCGGGCTCGCCATATGGAAATCCCGAAGCTGCGCAACAGCAGGCCTATAGTGCTGCCCCCGCATCTGCTGTACCGGGGGGCAATATCCCGGCCGGTTTTCCGGTAGATGACTTTCTGCGCAGCGCGAAGATTTCATTCATCCGCTTGCAAGCCGCGAATGACCTCAAGGATTTGAACGATATCCGTGAATACACCACGCCGGAAATGTTCGCCGAAATCTCGATGCAGTTGCAGGAACGGGGCAATACACCACAAAAAACGGATGTGCTCTCCATTAACTGCGAATTGCTGGGAGTGGCGAATGAAGGCGACCTGGCAATTGCCAGCGTGCGTTTCACCGGCCAGTTGAGCGAAAACAATGGCGCGCCGGAAACCGTTGATGAAATCTGGCATGTTCAGAAGAATCTGCGCGACGACAAATCGGTATGGCTGCTGTCAGGAATTCAACAAACCACATTGCACTAGAACATCGTGTTTATCCAGCCCACCATCGCGACCCTTAACCACCTGCTCGTCCAGAGCGGGTGGGCGTCGCAACGGCTGGCCTGTTTCAACGGCAAGACGGCTCGCTTCAGCCTCGCACCATTTTCTTTTGGCTGCACCATTCAAGATAACGGTACGCTGCGCGAGGCTGCAACCGAGGTCAGTGCAGACGCAAGCTGCCTCGTCCCGCTTTCTTTGTTGCCGCGTCTGGCATTGCGCGATGAGACAGCTTTTGCGCAAATTGAAAGTACAGGTGATCACGCGTTGCTTGCCGAAATATTTTTTCTCGCCCGCAATCTGCGCTGGGACGCGGCGGAAGATTTGAGCCGCATCACCGGCGACATCGCCGCCGAGCGCATTGTTCAGTTCGCCAAAACCAGACAACAACTGGTGCGCGACACCGCACTCAATTTGACGCAGGCACTGGCGGAATATTGGACGGAAGAACACCCTCTTTTGGCCAAACCCCGGCAGCTTGCGGATTTTGCGAAGGAGGTGGATAGAGTGCGGGATGAAGCCGACAGGTTGGGGTTGCGAATTAACCGGCTTGATAAAAAATCATGACCCTCCGGAACAGCTTTTCGTCGCACCAGCTCCTTTCCCCCGTCAGGATGGGGGTGTGATGCGCCTGCTCCGTCTTCTGAAAATCATTTTCGTGGTGCTGCGCTTCGGGCTGGACGAGTTCCTGCTTGCGCACAGGAGTACGCGCTGGCTATTAGAGCCGCTTAACCTCCTGCTGTTTTTCCGCAACACATCGGCTCCGCGCGCGGAGCGTTTGCGCCTTGCGCTGGAGAGTCTGGGGCCGATTTTCGTCAAGTTCGGCCAGATGCTTTCCACGCGCCGCGACCTGATGCCTGCCGACATTGCCGACGAGCTTGCCAAATTACAGGATCAAGTGCCGCCATTTCCTTCCTCGCAAGCCGTGGCATTGCTGGAACTCACTTACAAAAAGAAACTGGCCGAAGTGTTTCGCAGCTTCGACGAAACGCCCATTGCCAGCGCTTCGGTGGCGCAGGTACATTTTGCGGTGCTGCCGGACGGGCGCGAGGTTGCGGTTAAAATCCTGCGCCCCGGTATCGAGTACATTATCGCGCACGATGTCGCATTGCTCGATATCTGCGCCGGGTTGATGGAACGCTGGTGGGAAGACGGCAAGCGGCTCAAGCCCAAACTGGTGGTGGCTGAATTTGAAAAATACTTGCGCGATGAACTTGACCTGATGCGCGAGGCCGCCTGCGCCAGCCAGTTGAAACGTAATTTCGCCAATTCGAACTTGCTCACGGTGCCTGAAGTTTACTGGGACTGGTGCACCGGCGAAGTGATGGTAATGGAACGCATGTACGGCATCCCCATCAGTCAGGTGGACGCCCTGCGTGCCGCCGGCATGAACATTTCCAAACTTGCAGAAAATGGTGTGCAGATCTTTTATATGCAAGTATTCCGCGACGGTTTTTTCCACGCCGACATGCACCCCGGCAATGTGCAGGTCGCGGCGGATGGCCGCTATATCGCGCTGGATTTCGGCATCATGGGAACACTCACCGATACCGACAAACATTACCTCGCGCAAAACTTCATTGCTTTTTTCCAACGCGATTACAAACGCGTGGCGGAAGTCCACATCGAATCCGGCTGGGCACCCAAAGATACCCGCGTGGACGAGCTGGAATCGGCCATCCGCTCTGTGTGCGAGCCGATCTTCGACAAACCCCTGCGGGAAGTTTCTTTCGGTCGCGTGCTGTTGCGCCTGTTCCAGACCTCGCGCCGTTTCGGCATCCAGGTGCAGCCGCAATTGGTGCTGCTGCAAAAAACGCTGCTCAACGTTGAAGGTCTCGGTTTGCAGCTCGACCCCGAACTTGATTTGTGGAAGACCGCAAAACCCTGGCTGGAACGCTGGATGAGCGAGCAGGTCGGCTGGCGCGGGTTTCTGAAAACCCTCAAGGATGAAACCCCTTTCTACGCCACCCTGCTACCGCAATTGCCACGTTTGATATTTGAACGCTTGAATGAAAATCCCGGTGCCCGGGTCGAGGCCGTATTGAGGGAATTGGTAGAGCAACAACAGCAGAGAAACCAATGGCTGATGCTGATTGCAATTTCCCTGTGGGTAGCCTTGGGTGCGCTACTGTTGCCTTGGTTCCGGCATCTGTAGTTCTTGTGCCTTTTTCAACTTAAAATGCATCGTTCCCACGCAGAGTATCACTGCTATTAAGTTAAGTAAATCCGTCGTTCCCGCGAAGGCAGGAATCCAGCGGTTTTGTTCAACATGCTTTTCGGGTTTGTCGTTGCTGTGCAAGGAATTTTTCTTATTGCTGGATTCCCGCTTTCGCGGGAATGACGTTGTTAAAATTTTTGAAGCGTCCTTAACTTAATGGCAGTGACGCAGAGCATGGAAACGATCAAGAAAAAACAGTCCGGATCAAATTTCTTCCACCGCAAAAATTCGGCGGTGTTCACGGATCGCGTAACGGTCGGTCATGCCTGCAATGTAGTCGGACACGGCGCGGGCGCTGTCTTCCTCGGCCTGATGTTGAAACTGCGGCGGCAGCAAACGGTTATCTTCCATGAACACCCGGAACAAGTCACTGACAATTCTCCGTGCTTTCGTGCTCATCCGCATGACGCGGTAATGGCGGTAAAGATGTGTGCGCAAAAAAGCTTTTAGTTCGCGGTTCTGTTCGTGCATTTCAGCGCTGAACGCAGCAATGGAGGGTGCATCCCGCACATCTGCGATATCGCGCACGGCATGGATGCGGATATTTTTTTCGGTTTCGCGGATCAGATCGTTCACCAGGGTATTGATCATGCGGCGGATTGTTTCGTGTATCAAGCGCCGCTCGGCAATGCCGGAATATGCCTTGCGCACCGCATCGAGATGACCGGCGAACAGATGCACCGATGACATCTGATCCAGCGTAATCAATCCGGAACGCAGGCCGTCATCCACATCATGATTGTTGTAGGCGATCTCATCGGCGAGATTGGCGATCTGGGCTTCCAGCGAGGGCCGCTGCTGTTTGAGAAAGCGCTCGCCCACGGCTCCCAATCTGGCGGCGCTCTCCGGCGCACAATGCTTGAGAATGCCCTCGCGCGTTTCGAAGCACAGATTCAGTCCGTCGAAAGCGGCATACTTCTCTTCCAGCACATCCACCACGCGCAACGATTGCAGGTTGTGTTCGAAACCACCATGCGCTTCCATGCAGGTATTGAGCGCATCCTGTCCGGCATGGCCGAAAGGTGTATGGCCGAGGTCGTGGGCTAGCGATATTGCCTCCACCAGGTCTTCATTCAATTTCAAATGCCGCGCGATGGAACGCGCGATTTGCGCAACTTCAATACTGTGTGTCAGGCGGGTACGGAACAAGTCGCCTTCATGGTTGACGAATACCTGGGTCTTGTATTCCAGGCGGCGGAATGCGGTGGAATGGACGATCCGGTCGCGGTCACGCTGAAACTCACTGCGACCGAACGGCGTATCCTCGTGCACATTTCTGCCGAGTGTGTTGCGCTCACTTACCGCGTAGGGGACGAGTTCAGTCATTGTGTTTGATGCCTTGATTAACACAGACTTCCAGAGTTTGCCGCAACAAATCCTCCGGCACGTCACCCTTTACTACTGCATTACCGATGCCATTGAGCAGCACGAAGCGCATTTTGCCTCCTACCACTTTTTTGTCCAGTCCCATCAGTTGCAGATATTTTTCGGTCCCCAGTCCCGGAGCAACCACAGGTAACTCCGCACGCTCGAACAAAAGCCGGATGCGCGCGACATCCTTCCCGCTTATCCAGCCCAGACGATGCGACAGGTCGGCAGCCATGATGGTTCCGGCCGCCACGCCTTCACCGTGCAGCCACGCCCCATACCCCATACCGGTCTCGATGGCGTGGCCGAAAGTGTGGCCGAGGTTCAGCAGGGCGCGCGCGCCGCTCTCCCGTTCATCCGCACCCACCACTTCGGCCTTGTTCAGGCAACTGTGGGTAATGGCATATTGCAGCGCTTCGGTGTCACGACCCAGCAATTTTTCCATGTTCTGTTCCAGCCATTGAAAAAACGGCAAGTCGCGGATCAGTCCGTATTTGATTATTTCCGCAATGCCCGCGCGCAATTCCTTATCCGGCAGCGTATTCAGCGTGGCAATATCGGCCAGGACCGCCTGCGGCTGATAGAACGCGCCTATCATGTTCTTGCCCAGCGGATGGTTGATACCGGTCTTGCCGCCGACCGAGGAATCCACCTGCGCCAGCAGCGTGGTGGGAATCTGGATGAAAGGTACGCCGCGCAAATAAGTAGCGGCCGCGTAGCCGGTCATGTCGCCGATTACCCCGCCGCCCAAAGCAATCAGCGGGGTATTGCGTTCACTGCGATGGGTCAGCAGCGCGTCATAAATCAGGCCCAGTGTTTGTGCGTTCTTGAACTCCTCACCATCCGGCAGGATAATAGAAATGATTTCCACACCGTGGTTTTGCAGCATGGCACGCAATGACTCCAGATACAGCGGGGCCACTGTCGTATTGGTTACCACTGCCGCTCTTTTATGCGGCAAGTGCGGCAACAGCAAATCAGCGTGACCGAGCAGACCGCTGCCTATGTGTATGGGGTAGCTGCGTTCTGCGAGTCCGACGGTTAAAGTTTGCATAAAAGTATCTCTGAAATTAGCTGTTCCCGCGTTGGGCACGGCTACGATATGATTGCGGTTTCACGCACCGGCGATCCGGTTCAATTCCTGCTGCAACTGCTGCACCAAACTATGCACGTTTTGCTTTCCGGTAGGCATAATAAGATCTGCCACTTGCGTGTACAGCGGGTCGCGCAGCTCGAACAATTCTTTCAGTTTGGCACGCGGATCGGCCGTCTGCAGCAAGGGACGGGTACGGTCATGGCGGGTGCGTTGCCAGAGGTCATGCACCGAGCTTTTCAAATACACCACGATGCCATTGCCGCGCAGCGCATCGCGGCCTTGTTCATTTAGCACCGCCCCGCCCCCGGTTGCCAGGACGATGTTGTCGAGTCTAGCCAAATCCTGAATCACCCCTGCTTCGCGCTGGCGAAAACCGGCCTCGCCCTCAATATCAAAAATATGCGTTATGGTCACACCGGTACGCTGCTGAATTTCTTCATCGCTGTCAAAAAAACTTTTGCCCAAATGCCGCGCAAGCAATTTGCCGACCGTAGTCTTACCTGCACCCATCATGCCAACCAGAAAAAGGTTGCCTGATTGAAGTTTGCGATTATTTGATGGGCCGCTTTGCATCTTTATATTGTAAACGATAAGCTGAAGCGCTGAATCATGGTGCCTGAACAAAATTGAACCCGGAATTCGCAGTTCAAATATCCAAATATCCTTCGTCAGTATAGGAAGTTAGGTTTATCCTAAAAACCGCAGTTGGTATAGAACAAGTTGGTATTTCAACGGATTATACCGTTTCTGTACATGCGAATTCGTACCTACGGACCCGTCAACTGGGGTTTTCAGGTTTATGTCAATATCGCGTAGCAAGCCTTTAGCTGCAGGAATGCTATTGCCGCCCGCACCATTGAAGCCAGAGTTGCCGGTATTCCTGTTCCACCACGCGCGCATACGCCTCCTGGTCGCCAATCACCGAGGCTGCAAAAATAATCCTCAGCCTACGTCGAAGCCCCGCCAGAGACTCCAGGTCGGTTGCCTTTTTAACGGCAAGACTCACATATTCTTCCCGGCTCTCCGCAATCCAGTCCGGCAGCCCGAGGGTCGTCATGATTGACGCCGACAACCTGCCAACCACGGTCGGCCACCTCAACGTCACCACCGGTACACCCATCATCAGCCCTTCCAGTGCCGTCACACCCCCGCCATGCGGAAACGGGTCCAGCGCAATATCAATCTGATGGTAGGCTCGCATATGTTCATGCCATGTCGTCTTCCCCTGCAAGATGATCCGCTCCGCAGCTACCCCGGCCTTCAGAAAATGCCCGGTCACCGTCTCCCTTACCGTCGGCTCGGACAAGTCCGGCGCCTTCAGAATCAGCCTGCTCCGGGGTACCGCCAACAATACTTCAGACCACGCACCGTATGCCCCTTCCGACACTTTCTCCAGCCGGTTCAGCGACCCAAAAGTGACGATCCCCTCCGACAAGGCCGGCAGTTCATTCACCGCAGGGTAAGGATCGGGCGAAAATGACCCCACCACACTTGGCAAATAGCGGAGCGCTTCACTGAAATATTGTTTCTCTTGCGGCGGAACCATCACCGGATCGGTAAAGAACACGTCCATTGCCCGCATCCCCGTGCCGGTTGCGTAGCCCCAGGCGGTGATCTGGATCGGAGCCGGCTTGCGCGCAAAAACCAGCAAGCGATTACCCGCAGTGTGCCCGGACAAATCCACCAGAATATCTACTTGGTCTTCCCGGACCAAATCTGCAGCAGCCTCATCCGATAAGCCGGCAATGCTTCGCCAGACCGTCACGTTTTGTCTGAACAGCTCGGTAAACCTGTCGTCCTTGCCCTTGTGATTGGAGTAGGCAAAAACCTCAAATTGCGAGCGGTCATACCGGGTCAGCATCCCGCCAAACACTCTTGCCGCTGAATGCTCCCTGAAGTCGGCGGAAACATAGCCGACCCGCAGGCGACGGGCGGGAGTGGGGTCGTTGCTGTGGCTTGGTTCCTGCCATAACGGCGTAGCGTGGGCTGCGTCCCATTTCAGGCGCTCCCCGAATGTGGCTGACTTGTCAGCGTCCGCAACCAGATCCAGGGCAAAAATCAGGTTGCTGTGCGCATCCGCATACGCGGGCTTAATCTCCAGCGCCCGGCGGTAACTTGCCACTGCACTATCAAGTTGGCCAACAGACTGCAAGGCATTGCCAAGGTTGTTATGAGCCTTGGCAAAGTCCGGGGCCAGCTTTAGCGCCTGACGGTAGCTGGACATTGCTTCTTCAAGCCGCCCAAGGGCATGCAAAGCGTAGCCAAAATTGTAGTGGGCCTCGGCAAAGTCCGGTTTGATCTCCAAAGCCCTGCGACAACTTGCGGCAGCAGCTTCAAATTGCCCGAGGTCATGCTGGGCAATACCCAGATTATTGTACGCCTCGGCAAAATCCGGATTGAGTTCCAGTGCCCGGCAACAACTCTCCACTGCTTCGTCAAGTCGCCAGAGGTCATGCAACGCAGAACCCAGGTTGTTGTGCACCTCGGCTTCATTGGGCAAAAGTTCAGTTGCCTTTTGTAAAGCAGGCAGTGCATCTTTACCTTGATTTTGAAGAGCCAAGCCCAACGCTTTCCATGCAAATCCGGAATCAGGTCGCTGTTCGAGGAATCGACGCGTCTGGCTCTCCAATTCAGCAAATTGCCCGGCGTTGAACAGGGCTACAAGATGGTTTTGAAGTTGAATAGTTTGATCATTCGCGGGATCAGATATAACGCTGGTTTCTGACATTTCAGAAATATCCGTTGTATGATCGTCCTGAACGGCAGCTCCAGCCTTTTGCAAAATGGCAAGGGCTTCCGGGGAATCAAGTCCGTTTTGCATGGCAGTTTGGATGACGATTAGCGCTTCCATGTGCTGACCGGATGCCAGCAAGGCCTCGGCATAAGACAACCAGTGTTTCCCTTGAGAGGGATCGGCTTCCAGCGCAGTTTTCAGGTAAGGTAATCCGGCCAGGTATTGCCCTGATTGCGCCAATAGCACTCCAAGATTGTGATTGGCATCCGGCTGTTCAGGCCGGGATTGTAAAACTAAGCGGTAATGTTGTTCCGCCTCTTGGAACCTTCCAGCTTGATGATAGGCGACGGCTTCCTGAAGTCCGATGTCGTTGGCTGGTCTTGGTGGGAAAGTAGTCACGGCAAATTGGGGGCGACTATGAGTTGTCAGTGATGAATTGTAACTTATGTGACTGTCAGCTTGAGGCAATTGAAAATACTGATGGCTGAGGTTATCGGGCGCTGTTCTGGAAACCTTAACATGCAATTGGGATTTGATTAGGCGGGTTGACAAGCTTTAACCCGGATAGTCCATTAGACCAAATAATTCGTCATTTCCGCGCAGGCGGGAATCTGGCGTCCCCTCAACTATAGTTTTTTCGATCATTTGGTCAATAAGGGATTAAAATCCAGTCATGTCCGCAGCGCGCTTTTATTGCTCCCCGCCTTTGCTCACCGGCAACACTCTTGAGTTGCCGCCTGAAGCCGCGCACCATGCCAATCGGGTTCTGCGTTTGCGTGTGAACGATCCGGTGCAAATATTCGACGGCGAAGGTCATGCGCTCGACGCAATCATCAGCGAAATCAGCGGCAAACGTGTGGTGCTGGGCAAGCCGAAGCCATGTGCCGCCGAAATGCCGCCACCATTGCACATCGTGCTGGCACAAGCCCTGTGCAGCAGCGAAAAAATGGATTGGGTAGTGCAGAAAGCCACCGAACTCGGCGCAGCGGAAATCCAGCCCGTTCAGACGCAGCGCAGCGTGGCCAAACTGTCCGCCGAACGCATTGAAAAACGCACCGAACACTGGCGCAGCGTTACCATTGCCGCTTGTGAACAATGCGGACGTAATACGCTGCCGGAAGTCCATGCACCTCAGGAGTTGAGCTCCTGGCTGGTTCAGTTGCGCGGCACCCCAAGCGCCAAATTTATCCTGCAAACCGAAGGTACCGCCATATTGCAACAACAGCCTCATCCACAAAACAAGGTCATTCTATTGATCGGACCCGAGGGCGGCTTCAGCGCAGCCGAGATAACGATGGCGCATCAAGTTGGATTCGTCCCCATTTTGCTTGGTTCGCGCGTGCTGCGCACCGAAACAGCAGCACTTGCCGGCATTACCGCATTGCAGACGCTTTGGGGAGATTTTAGTTAGCTTTCCACTGTAATCGGGAATATCGACAGCACTAATGCGTACAATTATTGCCACTGGTAGAATTACACTTACATTTTTTACCTTTACAGCAAAATGAATTCACTAAAAAGTCTTGCAACCTTCTTTCTGACTGTGGTTTTATCATTCGCGACTTGCGTCGGCGGAGCATCGGAAGGCGGTGGGGAGAGCGGTAAAGAAGGTGGCGGCGGAAATGGTCAGCTTATCAAGGTGGATGCTATAGTGGTCAATCTCATGGGGCCGAATCAGCAATACCTCCAAGTCGAAATGATACTCAAACTTGCGAAACCAGAGGTGGCAGATAGGGTTAAACTGTATATGCCTGTCATTCGCCATAAGATGATCCTATTGCTCTCCGGTAAAGATGCAAACCAGTTGTTACCCATGGAAGGCAAAAAGAAATTGCTCCAGGAGTCCAAAGATGCGGTCAATGAGGCACTGGAACTTACGGATAAGGAAGGTGTAACAGATGTACTATTTGGTTCCTTTATCATCCAGTAGGAATTCTGCAAATTTGCCCGACCGGAACATACTATAAAAATGAAAGAAGGGTTTGATGACTAAGAAGCTTGCTTTGGTGGCAGTCGTTGCGGCGATCTTGTCAGCCTGCGGACAAACCAAGACTCAGGATTACTACATGTCCCATCAGGGTGAATTGACCGCCGACCTGGCTGAGTGCAAACAGCTAGGCAAGAACACGTACAATTGCAATGAGGCAGACAAAGCTGCCGTGATTCTGAAGAAAAAGAATTGAGGCATGGATGTTTCGGGAATCATAACGCCGCGTACAGCGGCGTTATTTGTCGGCTTACGGGTGCCAACTTGGTCAGCACGAAGCTGATGGCGAACAGCTAGTTAAGTGTAATTGTTGCGGTCTCGATAAGTGTCTCCCTGTAATGGTTAACCTTCCTAAACCTTGAACGTGGTTTATGAAACCACAATTGTTTTATACGCCTAATCAGGGAGAAATTCAACTACAAAATATGCCCCCGGTAAATCATGCGCAATCAAAAAGGTGCCCTTATGAACAAGATCATGTTTTTAATCATTCTGTGTTTTATTGCATCAACAGTCCCTGCCTTCGGGAGCGAAGAACCTGCTGTCGTCTATTGGAATTCGGAGGCAGGCAAAGTATTGCGCGCGCGCATACCGGCTGATGCGGACTATTGGCAATTGAGTCCAACTTTCGCCGTCCAGAACACCCAGACCTATTGTTCGGTAGCCAGTGCCATCACCGTGCTCAACGCCATGCCGGTCAAGAAACCCGTTGATCCGGCTTATGCCCCCTACCCCTACTTTACGCAGAGCAATTTTTTTACCCCGGAAGTGACGAAAGTTATCAGCCCCCAGACCGTGCTTGCGATCGGAATGACGCGGGAACAAATGGCCGAAACGCTTATTCTCCACGGTGTCAAAGCAAAATCCATTGCCGGCGACACCCTGAATGAAGACAGCCTGCGTACCTTGCTGCAAAATACGCTGGGTGATGACGGGCAGTTCGTTCTGGTCAATTATTTTCGTGCCAACCTGGGACAGGTTGGTGGAGGCCACTGGTCAGTTTTGGCGGCATATGATGCGCAGTCCGATCGCGTTTTGATACTCGATGTGGCAAAGTATAAATATGTTCCGGTGTGGGTCGGCATCACCACCCTGCGGCAGGCAATTGCAACCATTGACACTACCAGCAGTAAAGCGAGAGGGTTGGTTATCATTGGCCAGTAATGGATCAGGATCGTTTTCGGTCGACAAAATTCAAATAGACCATTAATGCCGATTATGGCTTAATATGGCATTATCAAAGGAAGGGCCATGAAAAACTTGTTGCGTAAAATTGCAAACGGGCTGGGCGGAATTCTGGGCAGTTCCTCCTCACAGGCGAGTACTGATCATCCTATCGTAACCGAGCAAAAACGAATGCTGGGAAACTATGAGTTGGGACGAAAACTTGGCGATGGCGCCATGGGTGCGGTCTATCTTGCCAGAGATGCCATATCCGGTCGCGAGGTGGCAGTTAAAACCATGGCGTTATCGGAAACCTTTGAAGCTGAGCAACTGGCGGATATCAAGTCGAGATTTTTCCGCGAAGCTGAAATCATCGAGCGGTTGGAGCACCCCAATATTGTAGCCGTCTATGATATGGGTGAAGAAGATGAACTGGCTTATATCTCAATGGAACTCCTTCAGGGCAAAGATCTTGAAGGCCACACCAAAACGGATAATTTGCTGCCCTATACCAAAGTGCTGGAGATCATCGCGTGCGTCGCTGACGCACTGGGCTACGCTCACGAACAGAACGTGGTGCATCGCGATGTCAAGCCCGGCAACGTAATGTATGACCCGGTCAGCGGTACAGTCAAAGTAATGGATTTCGGCATCTCAAGGATCACCACCGAGTCAAAAACAAAATTGGGTGTGGTGCTTGGAACTCCTTATTACATGTCACCCGAACAATTGAGAGGATTGAAAATCGGCGGGGCTTCGGATATTTTTTCACTGGGAATTAGCCTGTATCAGATGTTGGCAGGAAAACTTCCGTTTGAAGGAAAAACAGCCATGGAGGTGATGTCCCGTATAGCCAAAGAGCCGCATATTGATATTTTGGCTCTCCGGCCCGATTTGCCTCCTTGTGTTGGCAAAATTGTTGACCGTGCTCTGGAAAAAGAGATCGAACAGCGGTTCAATAACGGACAAGAAATGGCCGAAGCCATCCGGCTATGTATGGCGACCTTATAATACCGGTCAGGCCAGCATGGCAGATATCGGCAAACTGTCCATCATAAACACAGGGGGTAAGTACCGGCAGGGAGCGCCCGGTTTCCCATATAAAATTTAAGTTGAAAAACTTGCACAATGCATAGCTATTGGATAAACTTAACAAGTTAGTAGCGGTATAAGCTGGTGGGGGGTATATTAAAAATGCAAATTTTAAGGAGAGCCATGTTATGGGTATTGAAATACTAGTTCCTGTTGGAATTTTTGTTCTCGGCATTATCATTTCAGTGTTGACTTCCAGTCTTGGTGTTCAACGGATTGTTGAAGGCCGTCAGCTTCATGGCGAAGATCAGCTCGGGCGCACAGCGGCTTATATCGCGCCCTGGAAGGATGCGCAGCATGATTTCCCCGATTCCCAGAAGAATAAGGATTTGGGAAGAAAGGCTTAGGCAAGCAAGGTTCCTTTGCGTTTTCGCTGTTTACATTATAAAAGCACGGCCTTGTATGGTCGTGCTTTTATATTTTCATCGTAGTTAATTGCCGCTTTTATTGCGTTTAAGCCATGCGCGCGAACATTGCACAACCCCACTTAGTCAAATTTCTGCTGGTTTCCGCTGTTTCTTTTTTTATCGGCGCAATTCACGGCATGCTTCAAGTGCTTCCGCCTATACGCGCCTGGCTGGACTCGATAGGTAGCCCATACGGTGGTCCTGGGCATATGATTGATCCACTGGCACACGCCCACATGAATCTGGTTGGAGGTGTGGTAATTCTGGCAATGGGCACTTCCTACTATCTGCTTCCGATATTCAGCGGCAAATCGATCTTTTCACTCCGTCTGGTTAACCAATCGTTATGGTGGACGGCTATCGGCCAGTTTTATTTTTACATCACCCAGATCGTTTTTGGCGTCATGGAGGGCAACGCACTCCTCAACAACCCCAGTGAATTACCGCAAATTCATCATTACTACGGCCCCATTGTCGCCAGTTCCGGTATCGTCATGGCCACTGGCTTTTGCATCTATCTCGCCAACATCATTCTATCGCTGACACGCAACACCGAACCTCCTTCAGCAATCTAACGCGCCAAATTCAGCGGGAATCGCAAGATGCCTTCTGCACCGTTGCGCTTTATTTGTAGCTGTAACACGGATTTCGTACCCGGTGCGACTTCTGCGGCCCTGCGGTAAACTCCTACCTGCCCATCCTGAATCGCCTGCTTCCATTCGTCGTGATCGTCGGTACGCAACGAAACGAGCAGGTCGTAAACCGGCCTGCCGCGTTCTGCTGTTGCTATCACCAGAAACTCGTTCATCCCGGTGCTGGGCGGACTTGGCCGGGATTCGACACGAATTTCCATGTCCTGCCATTTTTGCGCCGGGGCATCCATCGACGTGTCTGAGCTGCATGCCGCTAAAATTCCCGCCAACAGTAAAAGTGCAACATATTTCTCGCTGCATTTATTAAACTGTGTAACCAGGGAAGATAAATTAATTATTTGCATTTATCCCGTCTGTCGGCTTCTTGTCCTTATCGGAATCGAGCTTGCCGCCTTCTGATGACCCGTAAAGCTGCACCATAAAATAGACCAGTGCTGCCGCTGCTGAAATGTAAAACAGGGCTGCGACAAAGCCCCAATCCACCCAGTCGCGCTCATAGCCGGGACGATTCCCCCAGAAAGGAAAACTCAAGCCGACTGCAACCAACAACACCGCTATGACTATCGCCCCAAACCAGTAAGGAACGCCCTTTTGGGAATCGGGAATTTTTTCGACCAATTCCCAATCTTCCATCCCGCGTTTTGCCAAACGTTCTTCATCTGAAGCGTAACCGAAATGATCGGTTTTTTCTTCGCCCCAGTTCGACTCCTTCACTCCCGACAAGCCGATGTCGTTTGCTTCTTGCACGTTATTATTTGCAATCATGGCTCTCACCTCTATTCTGAAAAATGCTGAATGTTAAAATGACCTGTCCAACCATCAATTGCCGAAACTTCAACCACGAAAGAATGCAAGCCATGTGGCAAGCCCTGCGCAATCGAAAGAGTGATGGATTCGCGCCCGGCCGGCAACATTTTGATATCGTCTGTGCTAAGGCGGTAACCTCCCTCCGGCAAACCACTGACTCGCACATGCAATTCCGTCGGGCGGTACAATTTACTGGAAATCGCGATACGATAATCCTGTGCAGCAGGGTCTTGCTGGGTTTCCGCGCGCCCGACGGCAATATGATAAGGCTGGTAAGTCCATACTCCCCAAATGAACATTGCCGCGCTGAATATGGCAAAAGGCGTCATCCAGCCGGCCCTGGAAAACAAGGAAACTGCCGCAGTACGGAATTTCCGCACGTTCTCCTGTTTGCGTTCCCCCACCTCGAACCTCAACAAGCCGGGCATTTCCTTCCTGGCCTGCAATTGGTTGCACGCGTCAATGCAATCCCCGCAATTGATACAACTATCATAAATATCCGTCTTGCGCGGATCCAGGTTGATGAAACAAGTGGTTACGCAATAATTACATTTTGAGCACTCGTCGGCTCGGCTGGCATCATATTTCACATGCAAGGTCTGATTGGTTTTGAACGAGTGCTGCCAAACCCGGTATATGCACGAGTAACGGCACCAGAAATGTCTGATGATCGCAATGTCCAGAAACATGATCAGCACGCATATCGAATAAATCCAGTGCAGCGACCCCGCCAGTCTGGCATCCTCTTGCCACGTTATAAAAGACCACACCAGGTTCGGCGGATAAAAATAAAAAAGCGGGATTAACGCAAAAAACATCGATGCCGCTAAAAATGCAATTCCCAGCAGCAACCAGTTCAGGATTTTGTTCTTGGAGGCGGATACCAATAACGCTTTGCCCGTCATGTCCACTTCGGCGCGTTTACCCAAAAGCTTGCCCGTCAGATTGTTTGCCCATTCTGCCAAAGTATTTTGCGGGCAAGCCCAGCCGCAAATCACTGTTCCTGCGGTCGAGTACAACATCACCAGACAACTTAACGAAAAAATCCAAAACCCCGCCATCAGGAAAAAATCCGAATACCAGATTTGATGATCCAACAAAACGAACGCCCCTGCCTCAACATCAATACGCAGCAGACCGCTGGCCGGAATAATAATCGCAATGGCAATAGCCATTGCTTGCACCGCCCGCCGTTTCCAATGGAAACGGGCAGACACGGGTTTAGTGCCGATTACCTTGATGGGAATCGAGGAGATGGATTTCTGGTTGATACTGCCGGACATAAACTATTTCCCTGCCATACGTGCTTCCCGGTCGAGCGGACTCAATTCCAGCAACCGCGCACGAAGTAATTCGGCCTGGACATCGCCCGATTGACGTTTGAGCCGCCACAGCGCACGCAATGACTCCACATGCTGCGGATTGAGTTGCAGAATCTGCTGCAACGCATCTTGTTCGTTCAAGCCATGCTGACGCGCTTGCGCCAATGAGGCGAACATACTATCAGCCAATGCATAAGCAATCCAGCGATCTTTTCCATTCGCCTGATAGGCCAGATACATCAGCCTGTTTGTCTGTTGCGATGCGCCCTGCGAAGCCGCGAGCCAGCTGCGCACCATCAACTCAGTTGCGCCGTAAGCGCGCTCGAAAGCTTCCCTGTCATTATCGCGCACGCCGAGCAAGGACGCCGCTTCCGCCATGCCGGGCCGCCTTTTCAGCAAAGTACGCAGCGATGATGGCACATCCAGTTCTCCTGCGTAGCGCGCGCGCGGCAGGCGAAATTCAAGCACCGGCGCCCACTCGTCTTGTACCGGGCCTTCCGTTTCTGCAAGCGGCCCCCAGTAGCGGCCCAGCCAAGTCCATCCACCCTCCCCAACTGTTGTGGCATCCTGTTGTGCAAGGGACATGCGCTGCAAATTGTGTAACAACCCTGTCGCGCCTGAAAATTTTTGCCTTGGCCCGACCAAGGCAAGATGCATCCCATCGAGAAATAATTGCGCATCGGGAAACACCCGATGAAAAGTGCGCAGAATTACGTCTAACGATTCTTCGTCGAATTGATTGATTGCCAGCCATTGAACAAACAGTCCGTTGTCGCTCAAGTGATTTCGCGCGCGCTGAAATTGCTGCACCGACAACAATGAACTCAAGCCAACAAGATCGGGATGAAACACGTCGCCGATAATGACGTCGTATTTGTTTTGTGTCGCACTTAAAAAATGCCGGGCGTCATCACGGTCCACCCTGGTTTGTTGCAGCACATTATGGTTTAACGGTGCAAACCAGCGCCCTGCCGAATTAATCGCGCCTTGCGACAACTCGACGGCATTGCGTTGTAAATCAGGAAACGGCAGTGAACCGGCCACGGAAATTCCGGTACCCAACCCCAGAAATAATACCGTGCGCGGCTGTTCATGCAGCAACAAGGGAAGACGTGCCTGATTGGACTGCACGAATACCGCTGTAGGATCAGTTGAAGCATCCATTCTTTGCAGGTCGGTCAGCAACAACCGCTGTCCGTCCTGTTGCTCTACCACATGAGTAATCGAAACGGCATCTTCGTACAGATATAAATTCCGGCTGCCTGCTTGAGCCTGGGGTTGCAGCGCACTGACCGGCGGCAGCTTTATGACCGGCCATGCCGCTGCAATAAACAGCGGCACGGCTATCCATGCAAGGCGCGATTTCACCCATGCCAACCCCAGAACCAGCATTGCTGAGGCCGCCACCACCACGGTGGCCGCACTACCCAATACCGGGATCAGTACCAGTCCTGCAATGACAGCGCCAAGCGCCGCTCCCAGCGAGTTTGCTCCATACAACCACATCCCGCCGCCATTGAAGCGGCTGTTCAGCAAGGGTAGCCACACCCCAAGCGCCAGCGTAACCGGCAAGGTCAACAGCGCAAGCATCAGACCTTGCGTAGCCAGTGCGCCGAACAGGGAGAGAAACTCTGTTCGCTCCACCCAGGCCGAAAGCGCGGGAAGTAGCCACAAGCTTATCAAGGAAAATCCGCCGGCCACGATCGGCAATGCCGCAAACCAAGCTTGCCTGTGCTGACGCGGAGCGAGCAGACTACCTAAGCCGATGCCCAGCAGAAACCCTGCCAGAATGAGTGCCAACACATATTCTGTACGCAACATCACCATGCCGAACAAGCGCGTCCAGGCTATTTCCAGGATCAGGCTTGCCGCACCAATTCCGGCATAGGCGAATAAACCGGGCAAGTGCGGCCGGGTTGTTGGGGCGTTGTTTACCTGTACAGCGCATTCTTCATCCACTGTTCCGGTGCTGTGCCCGGATGCCAATAAAAACATGGCAAACCCCACCATTAAGCCAACCCCGGCAATAACCCGGACTGCCCCGCCCCATCCCATGGCAGGCAGCAACCAGAGCGGCAACAAAGCGCCGCAGGCTGCTCCCAGCGTGTTCAGGCCATAAATTTTTCCCAAATCCACCGTCTTGTTTCCGAGCGCAGTCAATATCAGCGGGAACCCTGCGCCCATCGCAAATGCCGGCAGCAACAGCAAGCACAAGGCTGCACCAGCCATCAGTCCATACCATTGAAATAAAGAAAGTTGCGCCGACTCGTGCTCAATCCATGAGGACGTCATTTGCAGAATCAATGGGAGAAGCAGTGCGTAAAGTGAAATGCCGCCTTCCAGTGCAGCCAACAGCAGAAGTGGATTTCTGATTCGGGTTGCCCGGCGCGCCACAAACAAACTGCCGCCTCCCAACCCTGCCATGAATGCCGAAACAGTCAGCACAACCGCAAACACGCTCACGCCAAACTGCAAGGAAAGCATGCGCGCCCACAATACCTCGTAGGCCACGCTTGTCAGGCCGGATAAACCATATAATCCCGCCAGCAACCAAAATGCTTGAGTTAAATCAGGCTTGGCGCCCGTTGGCAGTAGTTTTTCTCCAAGCATGAAAGGGGAATCAGTCGGGTGGGTAAGGGGGTGTCTGGCCACGCGGTTTTGGTTCCGCGTGGGCACAAAAACGTGCCCACCCCACCCTGTCTAAAATGGATAAAACCAAACCAGTCCGGTAACGAGATGCACCAACGCCAACGTGACAGTCAATCCGGCAAAAATCATGTGCATCATGAATACTTGTTTGCCAAATAGCGCCATGGCAACACCCAGCGCACCGGTAATCAGCACCAAAAGCAACAACGGCACACCCATGATAAACATGACTACATGTTTCTTATGGTCACTCAGTACATTTGCGTCTTCGACGCGCGGTGAATTCCGGTCAAAGGCCTCCATCATCTGGACGCTTTCACCTTTCTGGATATTTTCAGCAGCTTTCGCAGCCGGGACAGCAACAGTCACCAGCAATATCGTCAGAATCAGCCACAGGCTTATGCGAAATGTAATTATGCCCGGGATCATTCCTTGCCCTCTGCTTGGATAGCCTGTTTTTTTTCGGGATCTGCCCTGCGCTCAACGTAACGCCAAACCAACACTGCCATGAGTACAAAAGGTGCAAAAATCGTAAACAGAAGAAACACGAAAATTGCCCACGGTGTATCGATTGTAACATGGAGAAATCGATAGCTATCCAATGCGTAACTCGAATCAATCCAGGATAGAGCGAGTCCGATACCCATCCCTAAACGCGCCAGCATTCTGTTCATATTCACTTCCCCTTAACCTGCCCCGGCGCATCGCTCGCACAGCGGAAACCATAAAAGTCTGAAGCATAATTAGCCCAGTCAGGTTTCCGGTGGTAGGTTGCTGTCGAGAAGGGGTCACCTTTCCACGAACCTCCGCGTAGCACCTTGTATTTTCCCTTGATTGAAGTAGGCACCATGTCGACCACTTTCATTTCTTTGTCTTTATCGCTGGTAACCACAGGGATTCTGCCCTGAAATAAATCGACTGGCGCATCCCCGCCCGGATAAGGCGCAAAATCGTCCGCTGTCCACTCATCGACATTGCCCGCCATATCCAGAGCCCCATAGGGGCTGACCCCGTTCGGGAAAGCATTCACATTCGTTGCCGAGCCCATATTGTAATAGGTGTTCACCCGTTCCGGTTCCATCTTGTCACCCCATGGCCAGCGACGACCATCCGTTCCTCTCGCCGCTTTTTCCCACTCCTCCTCGGTTGGTAGCCTTTTGCCGGCCCACTTGGCATAAGCCATGGCATCGTACCAAGTTACCATGGTTACGGGGCGCATCTTTTCTCCTTTGGGAATGACTCCATCTTTCCAGTTAAGCGGAGGGCGGTGTGAAGTTGCGGCAACAAATTTTGCATATTGTGCATTGGTTACCAGATATTTATCCATCCAGTATGCAGGTAGCTTCACGGTATGCTGGGGGCGGTCTTGAGGATCGGCGCGATCATAATTCGTCCCCATCAAGAATGGCCCTGCCGGAATCTTTACCATGCTGTCCAATTCGGCCCATTCGTCTTTGGTAAGCAGCGTTTCAATTTCGGTGACATTGTATCCGGTGGCATGATTCTTGTTAGCTTCATGTGCCGCGTGTATCACAATGTCTTCACCTGCCGCGCGTATCCGCGCATTTTCTTCCTTCAAGTCATAGGTCGCAGCCTTGCGCATATCGGCCATTCGATTTGCACCCAGTTGAACTACGTGAAGTGTACCTCCTATCATCGCCAGGATGACGCAGGTCATGAAAGTCGCAAACAAGTATCTTTTGCGGCGCGCCCGATCCTCTGGTGTAAGTTCTACCTTCTTACCTTTGACAATAACTGTCATGCTTCCTGGTCACTTTCATTTTTGCCGGAACTTTCCTTGTATATTCTATGGCGCGGGCTTCTGCCATAAGTTCCTTTCATCATGATCTCGCCCATGATTCCGCCAAATGCCGACGATTCTATCGCCAAAATCACAAAGAACCCCCACCAACCTATGGGAGCCAGTGACGTTCCCTGCGGAATGCTGCTGATGTGGTTCAGAAATCCGTAGTAGCTGGCAGATCGAATGATCAGCGGAGGCAGATAACTTAACCATTTTCCACCCATGCCAAATATTGCAGCTACGAGCAAGCCAACAAAAAAGGGCAACACAAACACATCCGTAGCCCAAAGCGGGCTAAACCCCTGTAATCCCCGGTATAGTTCAACTTGTGCACCCAGTAATTGATCACCAATATAGTTCAGCGCACAACCCATCAGTAACGCAACTACACCTTTGAGAAAACGTGTTCTATCAAGGCTTGAGAATTTAATCATGAGCACCTCATGGCCGGTATTCCTTCCCGGTAAGTTTTTCGTATTCAGCTTTTCGCGTTTCTTCAAGATACCAATCTTTGACTTTCAGGCTGGCCATATAACTCGCCAAGAGGTGCCTTTCATTTTCCGGCAACTGTGCGTAAGACGGCATACGGAATTCTTGCTTCAGGCGGGAAGGCAATATTGTTTGCGGATTGGCCGAAGAAAAATACTGAAAAAACCATTCTTCGCTGTGCAATGAACCCAAGCCGTCCAGGATTGGAGCAGGAACGTTATCCAGCATGTTGCGTACAGTCCATAAAGAATGGCAGCTTTTGCAACTTTGCTTGCGATAAACATCCATTGCATCCCGGGTCAAATCGGCTGAGGCTGTGCTGTAATATGGAATTCCTTTATCCGCCTCATGGTCGGACTCCACGTTCCAGAGATTTCGTCCCATCAAGATCAACACAACTACCGCTATGACAGCAAACACAATCTTTTCACCGCGTTTCAATTTTGCCTCTTGTTGTGCTCTTCCTCTTGCGCCCTTAGTACCCGCACACGGCTTTGTTCTTGTGACGCAAGCACTTCACGGCTTTTTGCATATTCTTGCGGCGACATTTTTTCCCTGTCGCCTTCATCAAAAACCAGATATTTGATGTCTTCATCAAATTGTTCATTTTTTGCTGCCCAGCGTATCCAATAGACACAAGCAGCAATTATCATTGCACCTATGATAAGCCAAAGATAAATCGTCCAACCATCGCCCAGCGCTTCAAAGAAATTCATATTTACCTCTGTAGATTGCTAGAAAAGGTACCCGCCAAGCATTTGGGCTGCGCCGAAAATGATCGCGACTACAATACCAAGAATAATTGCACCAAACAAAATTTTCTCGCCCAGCCTCATGGTTTTAGGGGCATATTTACCAAATACTACTGAATAAACAATGGCAGAAAACACGAAGATGGTCAATAGCATGAACAGGAACACGCCTACGCTGAACTGTTGGCTGCGCATGCCTTCTATGCTCAGATCTAACTTAGGGGAAGAATCCGTATCGGCCAATACGGAAAAGATTCGATTCAACTCCAAGCTATTGAGAAGCGGGTAAATAGCTGCCTCCCTTATTTAAAAATTGCACTTGAAAAAAGCGATGCCGCTCTTGCGGGCGGCATCCCTTGCTCTTTAACTTTACTACTTGTATTACTTCTTGCTGTGCTTATCCGCTATTACTTGCGGGGTTTGCTTGTCATAATTGTCTACAAAAAGGCTGTAAACAAAAGGAGCTGCATACACAAGAGCAATTACTACTGCAAAGCAGGTTGGCGCATAATCAAAATCTATCATCTGACACCTCCAATAAATTCCAAATCAAAAAAGATTAATGCTCGTGTCCGTGAACCGGCTGCCAACTGGACGGGGGCAAACGCTTAACAACCAATGTCACGCCAAGGAAGAACAGGCAGACATAGAATATATCAATCGTATAGCCATCATCCCACCACGGCTGATGCCGTTGGCGCTCTCCGTTTTTAAGCAATTGTCCACCAATGATGGCAGGAATTTCATGCGCTCCGCTTTTAAAGTTACCCTCAAAGTTGGCCAGAACAATATCCACTCCTACTACAGTGTAGTCCTGCAGGTCAGCTCCATTTTTCTGTAACTCTTCAATTTTTGGCTTCAACGCACGCAGTTCGTCCATTGTAACCGGATGACGCTCTTGTTGAAATGCCAGTGCATCGCCCTTATGAGCAGCTACAATTTTTTCTATCGCAGCGGCATCCGACAAAGCCTGAATTTCAGGTTTGTCCAAGTCCTTTACGAAGTCAGCATAAATCAGTGCCGTAGGACGTTGCCCCCATAGCGGGAAAGTGATTGCAAATGCTGTCAGAACTGTCAGCAACAACAGCCAAACCACAGGAACCGGCATGCGGTTATTATCCTCGGTGATTCCACCAAGGTCTTCCGCTTCCCACAGTTTCTTGTCCAACTCATTTTGTTCCGGGCTGTTTGTTGTAGACAGCGGATTATCCATTATAAATGCCATCGCATCGTCTCCTTAAATTTATTTAAGACTCAGAATGAAGTCAATCAACTTGCGGGCCTCGCTGTCTTTTGCGGGTACCGGGACATCAGGAGGGCTGGGATTCTTACCTTCACGGTAATCATTGTACTCAGCACGCCATTTGTCGAAGTCGATCTTCTGCCCGCTTGCGTCCTTGTCACCCCACAGATAATCAAAGCGTGGCATGATGGAATGCGGTTGCACCAGACGCGGGTTAAAGAAGTGCAACATCATCCATTCTCTGGAAGCATTGCGTGAACCAACGTGCAGCAGATCTGGGCCCTTACGGTCAGAACCGAATGCAGTCGGGGATTCGCCGTTGAAGTCACCCAGCATGGGTGGGGCACCGAACACTTGCCAGTCTTGCGTTTGCTCGGGCAACAGTGTATGGCACCACCAGCAACCTTCACGCACGAACATGGTCTTCCCGGCACCGACATGCGAAATATCTTCATCCGCAGCGCCCTTTAATACATCTCCCGGAGTCCAGCCTCTTGTCGCCGATGCATTTTCCATGTAAGGCAGTTTGCCGCTCTTGTTAATCAGGAACACGGCACCACTGGCTTCTTTTGCTTCTTTAACCTTTCCTTGCTCAATACTGAGTTGTTTTACACCCTCACCCAGACTGTCTGTATGGGTTGCCCCGTTCGGCATTGATGTTCCGGGTTTGTACACATATGCATAGATAGGCTCGGCCAAAGGCTGATTGGTCACAGGATCATTCTTTACCAAAACTTTCAAAGGCTTGTTCCATCCCAACAGCAGTGGATCTTTTAATTGAAAACCTGCGTCCCAACCGGCCGACAACTGCTTATCCAAAGCAACATCGGTTGACACCGATGCCGCAATGTCAAAGCTCGGAAACAGCAAAGTAATACACATCGAGGTGCCCAACGAAAATCCGAACATGCGTGCACCGACTTTATACTCTCTAAATGCCATAATTATTCTCCCAGATCGCTTTAGGTTTAGCGTTCATACGCAATTTCGTGCGGCAAACGCCCAGCCGGAACCACAGTTCCTTCGCGCGCAGTCATCCACATGTTGTACAACCAAATGACATTCGAAATGAATACCATGGTTCCGCCTAACCAGCGGGCAATCATGTAAGGATGTTCGGCAATCACGACGTCGATGTAGGGCACTTCATAAATTTTGCCCGCGCCCTGAATCAATCCCGCGATCGTCATCGAGGTCCAGTAAATGCTGAACCCGATCAGTAACATCCAGAAATGCATGTTACCGAGCGTCAACGAATACAGTTTGCGTTTCATCAGGGTTTGCAGACCGAGGTAAACGGCAGCTCCCTCAAGGAACGTAGAGAATCCCAGCAACGCCAAGTGCGCGTGCGCCACAATCCAGCCTGTGCCATGCACATACCAGTTGATCGCACGTGTTTGCTGAAAGCCGCCTTGCATATTCAGCGGAATCGCCAGCAAGACGCCGGTTATGGTAAAGCGAACCTCAAGATTTTCCACAAACATGTTCCACTTGCCTTGCATGGTCAACATGATATTGGACACAAACGCAATCGCCGGAACCAGAATCAGCACTCCCTCCACCGAAGCGAATGATTTGAGCCATTCAGGCAAAGGCGCCGACATCAGATGGTGCGCGGCAGGAGTGGAATAGAACACTACCACAGACCAGAAGTGCAAGTGACCGATACGGTGCGAGTACAGCGGATTGCCGGTTACCTTAGGGATGGTGTAGTAAGCAATTGCGGCAGCCACCGGGGTAATCCAGAGCCCCAGCACATTGTGAGCAAACCACCATGTCAGGTAGGCTTCGGTCAAACCGGTAAGGTGGAACCACTCGGGAAGGTTACCCACAATAAACACGATTGCAACCATGAACACGCCAGCGGCAAAGAACCAGTTAGTGGTATATATGCCTTGGGTGCGACGGGTCAAAACGGTCATCCATACATTAATTGCCAGAGGAACGGCCATAAAGACAGCAATGTAGAGGTCAATAAACCAGGGAAAGTCGGAATACTCACGCCCGGAAGTCATGCCTATCCACAGCAGTGTCAATCCCAAAGACAGACCAACGTTCCACAAGAAGGCATTCCATATTCCCAGTTTTTCCGACCATAGCTTGGTATTTCCGAGTGCCGGAGTAATATACATCATCGCCATACCGAAGGCCATTGAAATCCAGCCAAAAATAACGGCATGCACGTGAACCTGACGCATGTGACCAAAAGCGAACATTTCATTCCCGGTCACAAAATCAGGAAACGCAAGCTTTGCCGCGTTGAACGAGCCCAACCCGGTTCCTATCACAAACCATACGATGGAAGAAAATCCCCAGAATATCGCCGCCGAACCGGCCGGAATATCTTCATTTTTAGCAAACAAATATTTGAGCATACTGCATCTCCTCTAAACAGGCTTTAAATGACAACTGCGATATAGCGTCTACAGTTATTACGATTTATTTTTTTTCTTCGGGGTTAAAACATAAAGCGAAAGTAACAAACTTGAAAACGCCAACAGCACACCCAGTAGTCCTGCTATTGTAGCCATAACTCCTCCCTGTTTTTAAATGATTAAAACCGAATTTTGAATTGATCATGCATTCTCAAGCGCATCGTGCTTGGACAAGCCGATAGTGAGAATAACGCAAAAGACGATTCCAAAGATGATCATCGCCATATCAATGAAACCGGTGAACGTAGCAGGATTATAGGCTGATGCGCCTTCTCCCCCCCAATTTGCAAATGGTCCACGCCCCAGCAAGCACATCATCGCTGCACCGAACACACTGCCATTACCCATGCCCGTTGTCATTCCCGCAACAACAATCAGCCAAAAGGATTTGGACATTATTGACTTTTTTGCCATATACACCCCCCGTTAAATTAACTAAAAAATCTTTTAAAAGCAACACTATTAATTAATTCTTGTAATTCACTTTATAAAGCAGCAAACTCTTCCCAGTGACTAATATGGCAAGTCCAAAGGATCGATTTTGATGGTACAATAAGCCACTAACTGAGACATTTTGCCGCAGGCATTTTGTATTGTCAAGAATAAATACACAAGCTCACTCATTCTTGTTTTTTTATTTTGCAAGTTACGAAAAATCTATGCTCAAACCCAACCTTGGTTGACATTTGTTTGCTATATAAACCCAAATACAGACTGTGTCAATAATTTCTGGAACCGGAAGCATGAACACTAATTTTATTTCTCGCATCACTCCGCGTTATTGGGGTTATCTGGCTTTGCTGCTTTGGGGAGTTGCCGCCCTGTTTATACTGCGCCAAGACCCCTACAGTATTGATGAAGGGGCTGCCAAATCTCTTTTGCTGGTCTGGTCGGTTGCAGACCAGGTTGCAAGCTCGGCTGTGCATTTTGGCGCTCCCGATTTACGCATTCTATTTTACATTCCCGCCGGATTTCTTTGGACAGGCAGTATTTTTACCGCCAAAGTTTTTACTGCTATTTCTGTGGCTTTCACAGCCTGGTTACTCTATTTGTGGAAACTGAATAATTCTGATTCCGAGACTGCATTAATCGCCACAGGGTTGCTAATTATTTCACCCTTGACGCTCACACAAATTGATGCACTTTCCCCCGGTATTTATTTGTTGATGGCGTTTGTGTTGGGCGCATGGTTGGACAAAGCATACCGCGCAGCCCCTTTCCCTTTCGGTGGCTGGTACTTCGCCCAGTTATTCATTTGCGCCCTAAGCGTAAGTTTGCACCCTGCCGGTTTGGCTTATCCCCTTGCGCTGCTTTGGTCCTGGTATAAGGAACCGCTTGATCACAAACAGCAAAAATATTTCTTCATTGGAATCAATTTTATCGTACTGGTTACTCTTCTAATAAGATTAGGCTGGTATGATTTGGAATGGTTGCAAAACCCAATTGTTAGTCTATCAACAACCGTATTCGGTCCGGTTCTGAACAATGAAATGACCGTCATACGCTGGGTAACCGGGACTGTTATCCTGTTTGTGCTAACCGCAGTTGTTTTCAAACAATACCGTAGCTTATGGTTGGATTTCACCGGACGCACTTTGCTCATCGGTCTGGTGCTGGGAGCCTCAGCCAATGATCCGGCATGGGCCATGATTGCGCTATCCATTATTTTATATTTCGGTTTCCCTTTGCTGTTGGGCGTACAGCATTCCCCTACCGGCGGATTGATGCACCAGCGCGGCGTTGCCCTGTTTCTCATCTTCATCCTTTCCACCTTGTTCATGCGCGCAGACAAGGCACACTACGAAATTCGACAACTCGGCATCCTGTCGGAACAGGATCAATTAATAAAAACTCTCTCCGAAGAAGCTGAAACTGCCCGCAAAGCCTCCGAAGAATCCGGGAGCAATGCATTTCCGATTCGTTTGCGCGTAGCCAGCCAGTGGCCGAGCCGCACCATGATTGCTTGCAAATGTGACACATTTCCTCTGCCACCTGCCGCCACAGACCCGCAAACCCAGCTCGCAATGCTGCGCAATTTTTCCCACTTGCTATTCGACCCACGGCAGTCCGCAAACATCTTGCTTGCCCGTAATCTTGCCGGACTTGGCGGAGACGCTGCCGAAACGCTCGTATTACAGCCCAATGGGGTGCTTTTACACTTCAAGAACGCTAGCACGAGCAGTTCCGGAAAGTAGTCCATGGGCAAGCTTTTGCAAGAAGCCTTTGTCTATCTGATTGTGGCAATCAGCTCTCTGTTTATTATGGGTTTTGCCATGCATATGCTGGTTGGCGGCCTGGTTAGCCCTGAAACGGAAGAGTTACTGATTATTCTTATCTGCCTCGCGGATTTGACGGTAATTGGATTTATGGCTAGAGATGTAATCAAGCGCCGCAAGGGGCGGAGATAGGGGTTTACCTTGGACTACAAACCTGACGAAGAAATACTTTTTGCCCGACAAAAGAAACAAGCGGAAAAAACAATGAAAATAGTGTTCGCACTATTTCTAGCCGTGATTCTATATACTTTATATGTCCTTGTATTTGACGATTAAGACCTACCCGACTCCTACCTGCTTTGACAGAGAGCCTTTTCAACAACCTATGCCGTTTACTTGCCCCGCGCATTGTGCTTAGCAGCACTTCCTGAGTTTGTCCTGTACCGCTTGGTAGTCCTGAGGGTTGGGGAATTGGCCTTTGTGAAACACAAATTGCAAACGCTGGCCGGAACTGTCCATGCCCGTTAATCCAAATGTGCGTCCGGCGTAATCCGAATAAAATTTCAACTCTTTGACCAGTTCCACACATTTGCCATTACGCAAAACAAGGCGCGTCAAAGCTTTGTCTATCTCAATCGCAACAGGTGCGGAGGGTAATATCATCAACCGGGTTTTCAACACCCGGTTAGCCCCGGCGATGCAAAAAAAACTGCCCAGGAAAACCAGCAAATAGGCCAAATTGGCGTCGTCGCCGTACCAGAATTTTGCGGCCATTGACAACAAGGCCACCACGGTTGGAATGTATAACAGCAAGTCCCACACCATTCCCCTGCGGTCTTGTGACAAATCAAACCGGGCTTCACCCATCATTAATCAACTCGCTCGCTTTTCAGTTCCTGGATTAAGTATAAGCTTGATTCCAAATTCCATTTCTCCATATAACATACGCCCCGCCCGCGACTGGCGAACGACTCCCTTGTCATCAATAAAAAAAGTCCACGGATCACCCATCACGCGATACGCTTTAAAGGCTTGCGGGTTTTGATATTGATCCATGTGCAAAAACAGCACCTGGTCCTGATATTTTCCCATTAAAGCCTTCACGGCTTGCAATTGCTCATCGCATACCGTGCAATGCCCCGGCGTGGCAAACTCCAGCACTATGGGCTTGCCCATTGCCAAAGCTTTATCCAAAGAGTATTGGTACATGCGTGCATCGGGCTGACGATAGGTGGTGATTCTGCTCAAGTCTCCGCCCACATCCGCCAAAGTTTTCGTAGCCAATTTTGGTGCAAGCGAACCCGTTGTCAGCCCCGAAACATATTGTTCGCCGCAACCGCTTATAGTCAAAATCAAGCCGGCAGCAAGTAAACGCAGCAACCTGTCCGTCATTATTGTTTATCCCAGCCCGCACAAGTACGGAAGATGTTATATCCCCAGATAATATTCGCCAGTAAAACCAGACTGCCAAAAATTCCCGAGAGTGCCATGAAGTGTGAAGCTGTACGGTCACTGGGGTCCTGAGAATAAACCCCTGCCACTCCGGCAGCGGTAAAGAATACCACCACTCCCAGCAAACCAAAATTATGCGTCCAAAAGTGTACTTTGACGAGTCGCATACTATAAATAGGACGGCGGACCAATCTTGGAACAAGGTAATAAACCGCACCGAAGATTGCCATTTCCACCCAGCCCAACAAATTGATGTGGGTATGCGCCAATACAATCCGGTGCCCATGCGGGGGGGTGTAATCTACCATATCCCTGAATGCAGGAATGCCACCCATCAACGCTCCCCATGAGAAACCGATAATGCTGTAAATGATGCATGCGTAGATAAACCACAAGGTGTAACGTGTATATTCTTTATCCTGCACCCAAGGCTCATTTAGTTCCAGGTTCATCGTGCTTCCCTTCTTTTTCATTTGACTTTGCTTCTTCACGAACATCCTTGTATTCGGATTTCCAATTATCGGGGGCCCACACTTTCACCATCTCATCAATAAATCCGGATCGTCCTTCCACCGGAAGCCTTGAAACGGCAGCCCCCTGGTCGGCACGCAACTCTGACAGGAAAACTGCAATCGCTTCCAAATCAGCTTCCGGCAGTTTCGCCACATAAGCGGCAGCCTTGGGAGACGGGCCATGATCAATGGTTTTTGCGGCATAAATTGTTTCCGGATTCTTGAGGAAATCGCGCAGATATTGGAGGGTACGCTTGGATCCGATACCATCCAAATCAACGCCAGAGCTAGTCCCGTTCTGTATTGCGCGATGACATTGCGTACATTCCGCCTTGCGGAAAATATTTGACCCACGCAACCCCTCGGCAGAAAAGTCGTAGTGAATATGGCTGGGATACATCGGTTTATCCATGCGCGCGCGAACCACTTCCAGCATGATAAAACTGGCTATCGAAAAAATACCTATTAACCCAACCACTCCAAACAGGATTTTCTCCCCGCGTTTCAACCCCCCAGATGCCATACTTAATCACCCTCTAAATGGTACAGTTTTGCTTCCCGAAAACAAAGCCCCCGCGCCCGATAATGCGGCGCGGGGGCTACATGAAAATCTAAAGTAACAGTTCGGCTGCCTGCTTACTTGGATACTGCATGCATCAAAGTTGCATTATCCGGAGAGGTATCCCCGACCCCCTTGGTTGGCGAGGCTTGGGACAGATACGCCGCCACATTGTTGATGTCTTCGTCGGTAAGTTTTTTTGCCACAGCACGCATCATCCCGGCAGGATCGTTGGTTCTGGCGACTACGCCACCGGCAACATCGGCTGCATTTGCCCGCCAGTTATGCAACTGGTTGGTCAAGTATACATATTTTTGCTGACCGATCCTGGGAAACACCGGATCTACACCACGACCGTTATATTCGTGACAAGATGAGCAAGCCGGAATTTTGTTGGTTATCCCATGCTGGGCGATTTCTGCTCCCTTATATGCCTCACCCACTTGCTGTCCCCCCGCTTTTAGTTCCTTCAGGTCGGACAACTCGGGAGTCGCGTTCAAGGAATTCACGTATGCTGAAACGTCGCGACGGTCTTGCTCGCTCAACGCCTTCGCGAATCCTGGCATCACCGCGCCAACCCCGGTAGGAGTACGTTTATCTTCAGCTAAATTTGTAAGCTGCTTGACAACGTAACCATATCCAATGTTAGCCAAACGGGGAGCCCCCATTGCATCATTACCTAGCGCCTTGTCTCCGTGACAAGTCTGGCAAGGCTGAGCTTCTCCCTTGCCCTCAGTAAAGATTTTTTGACCGTTGGCTGCGTTTGGAGCACCAGCAGCAGCTTCTGCGGAAGCCATTCCGGACACAAACACTGAAGCAACCACCGAAAGCCACGACGACAATATAAATTTAGACTTGCGCATTTCCCTCACCCCTATATGAGCTCTTAAAAAATTTAAGATTTCCCTTAAATACCTGATTGCCTGTAATTTTAGCCGCATGCTTTTTTGAGCGCCCACCCTGCTGACAGCGCCTGATTATGCAAAGCATGTGACCCGGCTTTTACGAATTCTTTTTAAGTAAGATCGTGGCCAAACCAAAAAAGAACACAAATATACCCACATACATCAATAGAACCTGGCTGGTATTTACATCTGGCTCGAGCATAACCCTTCCTCCCTATCCGAACTGCTTGATTAATAGAATGTAACGTTAATTCTGGTTTTATACCTCGGCGATTCTACCATTGCAATTATTTTTCATGCAAGGTCTTTTTATTTGTATTTCCATAGCCATTTATTTTCGACAAAGCGAATCCGTAAAAATGGCTGTACCATTTATTCAAGTTAGTTGTTCAATGATTGTTAATGTCTGTTTGATAAGTATACCAATTTCTTCCTCGCTGATGATATAGGGAGGCATAAAATAGATTGTGTTACCCATCGGGCGCAGCAGCAATTCCCTTTCCAGCGCTAACGTAAAACAGCGCTGCGCAAAATCAGCGTGGGGGCTTTCCACCTCGAATGCCCAGATCATTCCTGTATTACGAAAATTACGCACCTTGGGGTGATGGCGCAACGTTTCCGCAGTGTGGTTAAAATATGCCGCTTTGTCGCGGTTGGCGCTCAGCACATTGTCCTCTGCAAAAATATCCAGCGTTGCCAACGCCGCGCGGCAGGCCAGCGGATTGCCCGTGTAGGAATGCGAATGCAGAAAGCCCCGCGCCAACTCGTCGGCATAAAATGCCTGAAAAATTTTATCGGTGGTCATTACTACCGACAGGGGCAGGTATCCGCCGGATATGCCTTTTGACAGAAGCAGAAAATTGGGGACGATGCTTGCTTGTTCACAGGCAAACATTGTCCCTGTCCGGCCCATTCCCACCGCAATTTCATCTGCGATCAAATGTACCTCATACTGGTCGCATAATTCCCGTGCCCGTTGCAGATAGGCGGAGTGATACATTGCCATGCCCGCAGCACCCTGCACCAGCGGCTCCAAAATGAATGCTGCGATGCTTTCGTGGAACTGTTGCAAATGCACCTCCAGTTCATCGGCGCAATGCAAGGCAAAGTCATGGGCGCTCTCCCCCTGTTGCGCCGCACGCCAATCGGGGCTCGACACGGTGGCATTCTGCTTCAGCAGCCCGCCATAGGCGTCCTTGAATATTGCCACATCAGTAACCGAAAGAGCACCCAGAGTTTCGCCGTGGTAGCTGCTTTGCAAACTGATGAATTGTGTTTTGTAAGGTTTGCCAATATTGCGCCAATAGTGAACACTCATCTTGAGGGCGATCTCGGTGGCCGATGCACCATCCGAAGCATAGAAACAATGCCCCAGCCCGGCCGGGGCCAATTGCTTCAAGCGCTCTGACAGCACCACCACCGGTTCGTGGGTAAAGCCCGCCAGCATGACGTGTTCCAGTCTGCCGAGTTGATCGGTAATTGCCGCATTAATGCGCTGATTACAGTGCCCAAACAGATTCACCCACCATGAACTCACCGCATCCAGATAGCGCTTGCCATCAAAATCATAAAGCCACACTCCCTGCCCGCGCTGAATAGGCACCAGTGGCAAACTCTCATGCCGTTTCATCTGCGTACAGGGATGCCATACGGAAGTACCGGATCGGACTATCAGATCGGAATTTGACGTGACGGACATTATTTATAAAGAAACCCAAAACATTGAATCCGCTTTGTACACCATTGACGCCATCCCGGACAATAGTTAAAGTCCGTTATGTTTACCAATGACATATTGCCATACGCCTTGAAGCGTATCTAACAGTAAAATCTGATAAAGTTAAAGTGCTTACCTGTAATGAATGAAATAGCAAAGATCATTTTGTCCGCCAAACGGAGGCGATTTCTTAGTAGTCGTCCTGTTTTTGTGCGCTATACACCTGTTTCTGAATCTGAATTATTC
>Ga0364858_10038_pt1 | contig 47362 bp, 37 predicted proteins | sample SorcelAu500001C7_2_FD_206914 | JGI IMG/M metagenome (GOLD analysis project Ga0364858, IMG submission 206914) | Enriched cells from Trout Bog Lake Hypolimnion, Wisconsin, USA - BchlTB.Aug20.5000.01 .C7 | ecosystem: Environmental > Aquatic > Freshwater > Lake > Hypolimnion/Profundal zone | place... | reverse complement strand
TCATCCACAACCAGTGAGTGATGAAAAGGACAATGCTTATCAAAATGATCAGGCTGCACACCACGATGGACCGGATTGAAGAATGGTTGGCTTGATTTATTCGGTCAGATTTGGCTGCTTCATACATAGAACGCAGCGTGCTATCATCCGGGATATAGTTTGTCCCGGTTTTTTGATCATCCGATTTTGTACTTTTAAGGATGTCCATTTTATAATTCTCAAATGATGCAAGACTAGGAGTGCCCGCCGAACCGAAAAATCCCTGTGCATGCAAAGGATCACTCAGATCCATGATAGATGGAATAATATTGGCAACACAAATGATGAAGGTAATAACGGCGACAAGGCAAACGGTATAACCGTATATTTGCACCATTCGATGTGGCTTTTCCATGGGCTGGGTTTTTACATATGATTATCCAAATTTATAAGATAAACAAGGGAAAAGTAAGAATGCTGCAAACCGGAATGCTGGTCTCTTCTAGAACCTGATCCTTTCCGGGTTTTTAACGACACAATAACAATGGAACTACTATTCCCATTGAATTTTTTTATATAAATAAGAAATCTTATTATATTTGTCCGGCTTGTCTGCCTGAATTCAGGTAAACCAATTATTGCTTACTAGCGACAGGCTGTCTGCCTTTTAGCCATGATGAAAAATTAAATAGCCTTTCCTATGATACGAAATCTTACGTTCTTAATGGTTTGCATTGCCATATTCATTCTCACACCACTGATTCTGGTGGGTCAGGGAAGTGATCAGGTTTTAATCCCTGATGGCAAGGACCCGGCCTCAAGACTAACCGATATCCATGCTGTTCAATCCAGGCTTTCAGGCCAAGATGAGATTTCCCTGCAGAACCCTTCAGTACCATTGACGGATACAACACTCATTTTCGACGACGGGAGTTGTGAAAGTGGTGTTGAAATGCTGGGAACCTCTACCAGCTGGACCGGGAATTATTTTCCGGTTTCTGGCAGCTCTTCAGGCTTTATCCGGTCCTTCGATGTGTTTTTTACAACTAATTCAAACGGTTCGATCCATGCACTCAGGATAGATGTGTTTAACATCCTTACGGACCTTATCGGGTCGTCAGGCTCTTTCTCGAACATAGCGGGGCACTGGACATCGGTAATTGCCGATTCCATCCCATATAATGGACCGTTTTACGCCATGGTTAGATGGACCAACGGGACTTCCGAAACGAATTTCCTGGGCTATGATGATGACGGCCATTACTCATCCCAGGACCTAGAATGGTTTTATGACGGCACTACCTGGTCTCACCTGTCGGAACGACAGGGTTACCAGAAGTCAGTTTGCATGATCCGGCCTCATGTGACTATGTATGCCAATGGAATAAGTGAGAATAGTGCAGGGTCGGAGGTCCTTGTTTATCCCAACCCTGCCCGCCAATCAGTGGTTATAACGTCTCCGCAGGGAATAACTGGCATTACAGTGACCGGCCTTTCGGGAGTTGTCATGATGGAAAGGAAGCATGCGCGGGAAACAATATTAAGGCTGGATATTTCGGCTTTGAATCCCGGGACTTATGTTTTGAATGTTTTCATGAATGAGAGGATTTCAAGAAATAAACTGATCGTTCTGCCTTAGGCTGAAGGGTTCTTTTTTTCTCCGGCGGATGATTTTCAATGCTTTGAACGAGGGAAACACCAGGTCGGATCAATGGTCTGTATTTCCAAGAGTTAATGATTCATTCTCTGCTTTTCTGAACAGGAACTTCAACTATCCTGTCTAAGCCTAGGACTGCTGCTTCAGCCTCTTCAACCTTTTCTTACGCTTGAATACTGTGGTGTAGATCAGTCCGGAAGCAATAATCACCTGATTTAAAGTGAAGTAAACCCATCCTGGCCAGTTCAATAATGAACTCCGTTTTACAATACTTACTACGACCGAGACCGTCATAAGAATTGCCCAAACAATGGTCATCTGGGTGCAACCCCGTATAAATGAGGGATCGTTCCAGTGTTCCTTGGGAAGGTCCCTGCGCGCATATTGCAGTACAAAGGGCTTGCCCAGTAGTAAGGTAAGCCACATCACAAAGGCGAGGGCCGAGTTGGATAGTAAATCCATGTACGCCGCCACCCAGACAATATGAAAAAGGTTTATCGTGACAACACAAAAGCTGAAGAAAAACAAAGTCCCCCATTGCAGGATGAACCTTTGTTTAAGTTCTCGATAGCCGAATACAGAACATACAACGACGCTGATGATGGTGGCCCTCTCCAGGCTTGCCATCGTTCTGCCCGAAAGGAACAGGAATAACAGCCATGGTAAAAATCCAAGAATTAAACCACCTAGTTCTTTAAGGTCAGGAAGGATACTTTCATCAGATTTCATCGTCGAAAACTTTGTACAGGGTCAACAGTAAGAAGCAAGGCCTTGAAGCTGCAAATTCAGGATAGAGGTATATTTTAATGTTTTCAGGATTCTTCACGCTACCGGTTTCTCATCGGTAATCAATTACATTTTTTTATTGTTTAATGTCTACAATTTTTGCGGGTATACCGATCACTATTGCTAATCATCACATTTTGCATAATATTCAGTCCAGTTCCTAATTGGATGTCATAATGACCAATGCCAGCCGATTTTGCAATTATAGAAATCATTTTACCACCTTGTACTATTCATTTGCTTGCTAGCAACTTCCTCAGCTTGGGGTCATCCAGTCCAAGAACAAATTCCGGAGAAGAGAGAAAATGCTTTTGAACATCATTCAATGTTCTTATAATAGGGAATTTTCCATATAATTCTTCTTATAATCCATTGAAACATCATCAAAAAAATACAATCCTTCTGTATTATTATGTTGATGGAATAATTCTAAAATCTCTTTTGCATGGCGTTTTGCCCCAGCTATCAGCATTTTCTTTTTTTCCTCTTTTTAGTCTGGTAAATTGTTTTGATACGGCACATAAGGTAGCCCGTTAGTCGGGTTGACCGCAATGCTTGTATAATAAACACCGCTGGTGGAGAAACCAGCATTTCCGACATTCTGCCATATAAAATCCGATGGGGAAGCTTTGTACCAATGTTGTTGGGCACAAGCAACAAATGGAATGAAGAAAAATAAAAAGCAGAATAATTTTTTCATAAGAATTTGAATTGGTTGTGCAGGAAAGATGAAATGCTTATCAACACAAAAATAATCAATTAATCCTTCGATTATTTGATACCTGAAATACAGTGGAGGTTCTTGGGGGTTTGGGGCATAAAAAACCCCCAGGAATTGTTTGGGGGAGGATTTTTTGAGTTCAGATAGGGTTCAATGGATTTGTGTACACCTGATCAACACAGGGGGGCTTAGTTCCGCCCAAAAAATCTTTGATTTGGAATGGAAGGTCACCCCGAAAAAATCCAGAAAAATTTTAGAATTCCAAAAGTTTAAGGTCCTGGAGCCAGCGCATACAGATGATCAGCGGGGAGTGGATGGACAAAAGTATTAAGGCTCGTTCTCGTATATCGGGGGGCAAATTTTGTGCAAATGAAAAAAGGGCTTCGAAGCTGATCTTCCGAAACCCCTGGTTTACTGGTGGGAGCAACAGGATTCGAACCTGTGACCCCTGCTTCTAAGGCATAAAATAGGGCTTTTGTGAATTTTTGTAAAATTGCTGTATGTCATTTATTTTCTACTACTTACATAGTTTTTGTTAATAAAATTTTTTATAAAATTTGCGATTTTTAGCCTTTTCATGTGTACTTTTTTTATAAATCATCATGAAAACTTCGAACACAGCAGTGACGGGAATTATACTTGAAACCCGAAAAAACAATGCGAAAGAATTGCATCCGGTTAAACTAAGAGTGACCTTTAAAGGAGGTCGTAAATATTATACTCTGAAAGGCCTCGATAAAAAAACACTATACATGTGTTCCTCTGATTTCAAAAAACTTTCGACATCCAATAATTTGAACCACTAAAAATCCATTTAAACGAAATTGAAAAGAAGGCAATGAAGGTTATTGAGGAGATGCCCGTTTTTTCCTTCGAATCCTTCGAATCCTCTTTCTTCGCAAAACCCAAAGACAGCAACGACCTTTTCTCCTTCCTTGATTCCACTGCCAATGAATTACGAAAAGCAGGCAAGATCAGTACAGCTGTCACTTATGAATGCACTCTCCGATCCCTCAAGGAATTTACCGGTAAGGAAAGATTTCCGTTCGAAGCAATCACTGTGAAGTTTCTCAAAGAGTATGAAAAATGGATGCTACGCCCAAACTCATTAAAGGCCGTAAAACCGCCAGGTCAAACAGCCGTACCACCATTAGTATTTATTTACGGAACGTTCGCACGGTATTCAATAAAGTCAAGCCTGCAGGAGTAATCTATCCATTTGGAAAATCGAAGAATGGATTGTATGCCATCCCCAAAGGCAAGAATACCAAAAAAGCCTTAACCCAGGCCGATGTCGCAAAGATCGCCTCCTACCCTGCTGCCAAAGGAACCATTGAGCAAAAGAGCCGCGATTACTGGCTGTTCAGCTATTTCTGCAATGGCATCAATATAAAAGATATGGCCCGTTTAAAGTTCGCGAATATCAAGGGAGAAAAGATCACCCTCATCCGGGCCAAAACGGCCGAATCGGTCGATCAGGAAACAACCATCGACATCATGATTACCAAACAAATTGGCCGCATTATAGATCTCCACGGCAATAAACCGGGCACCAGTGATCAGTATATATTTCCCATCCTTACCAAAGACATGACACCCGGCGATGAGTACCGGGCTATCCAGCAGGCGGTGCAAACCATCAATAAAAACATGACGCATATCTGCAGTGAGCTTAAGATCGCCCGGGCAACTACCTATACGGCTCGCCACTCATTCGCTACAGTTTTAAAGCGTTCTGGCGCCAGTGTCGAATTTATCAGCGAATCCCTGGGCCATCGAAACAAGCAAACCACCCAGAACTACCTGGCCAATTTCGAGGATGAAGAAAAAAAGAAGTGGGCAAATATGCTGTTACCCGATTCAGATTAAATATGGATAAAGTGCGATAGGTGTAATTTATATTTGAAAAAATACAAAAGAGTCCGTTAATGATAGCTTTTTTTAGAAACAGGTAAAGAATAGCCTATGGTTATTCCAATAACTTCCCAATAGAGCTTGTCTTTGTTTGGATTGGACGTTGTGATAAATGGTTGAAGCAGGTAATCATATTTGAAGTTTAAATCCCAATTACCTTTCCATGTCGGCAAAAGCAAACCGATTCCACCAGTGGCACCCCAATTGAAGCGATGTGTGGTCTGTAAATTATCACTAACCGCATTAACCCAATCTAAATCAGTAACTGTTTTATCCATTTTGCCATTATAAAACAACCTGGATACCATGTGGGTCGTCAGGTAGTAGGCAAAGTAGCCACCAGCTTCAACATACATATTGATCTTGAAAGTCTTTGATAATGGAATTAAAAATCTGACAGTTTGAGGAAATTGAATGAAATAATTATGAATTTGGTTTTTAGAAGTCGCATTATCTATATTCAAAGCAGAAAGTGTATCATGATGATTGCTGATCTTATTTCCTTTATCTTCGAATATAATTTCCGAGTGAAAGTACCAACACTCATTGAGCTTCAGGTTTAAGATTATTCCTCCATTGAAGCTGGCAAGATAATATGAGTTCGGCTGATGTACCAACTTACCATTTTGAAAATTATCAGGGTGAGAAAATCCTATCCCCCCTTTCAAACCCAGGTCGAAAAATTGAGATCTGAGAGACAAAGAAATAATAGATAACAGAGAGCAAAGGATTACCCTATACATAATTGATTTATATAGTCTAATCTTTAAGAGTTTGAAGATTTTATTTTGTTTACCATTATTGAATGATCCGCGATAAATATTTAACTGCCTCATCCAAAGCTCCATCCCTATTATTAATGAGATCATCGATGGTCCTTTTAACTTCAATATCCGGTTTTACTCCGCAACCAACATACTTGCGTCCGTCTGTATATGCACATCTCTGAGTACAGATCCTTGCACTTCCTCCTCCAGGGAGATCAAAATACAATGGCTGCCCATTACTGCCGTTGGAATTTTCTCCCATTTTCACAATTTGTTTCATTGGATCAAGGAATAGCAAAAATTCTTCGGCAGCCGAACATGTCATATGTCCGATTAGAACAACGGTGGGTATAATGATTTTCAGACTATCCGGAGTTTTATTAACGGATTGGTCAGTTCCTATATTTATCATGGACTTATTATGGTAATTCAGCCAGCAATTTGCTCTCCATGGATTGCCAATAGTATCTTTCACTGTATAGTCTTCTCCCCTGGCCCTGTATAATCCATTGTTGATCCTTGCATCGATAATTGAAGAGGTCAGTAATGTATCTTTTGTTAAATAACTGGCGATGATCTCTCCAAATATGCTGCTTCCGCCTCCATTATATCTAATATCCAGGATCAATGCTTTTGCTTTTTTCAATTCACTGAATGAATTTAGAGCAACATAGGCTATTTTATCATTAATCCAACGAAAATTGAACAGGTTGTTTCTTGTTGAATCTTCTTTGGGATATATTTCTTTTCCGATTGTTCTTTGATGAGTGAGAAAGAAAGTTTTAGTCTGCCCTGAAGGAGTTTTTATTTTTATTTCATATTGCTGTCCTCTGTCACCCTGCAGCATCCATCTAACAGCAAAGTCTTTGCGGACATAATCAGTAGATGCAGATATGAATGGCAATACATATTCCTGAAGGTAATCTTCTGAAGTTTTATTATTGACTTCAAGAATTTCACTTCCAATAGGAATCTCATCCTTTTTATTCAGATTAATCCTTGAAACAATCACTTTGTTCTCGATATTTTCCAGAAATATTTGGTAATCTCCAAACATTCTGGTTAATAGGGTTGTATCTATCCTTTTAGGAAAAAATATCTCTGTATGGGCATCATTTAAAAGTGCGCTAAATCTTTTAAGAAGTTTATAATATTCAAGATCATTATGGGATGCTAAAATCTTTGGAATATAAGCTATATATGTACTGTCCCAGTTAAGAGTGGGAACATTATCAAAGTTTGCAAAGTTGTAGTTCACTTCCTGCCAAAATCTTGATAATCCATAGATTTTCTCAGCATCAGTAAGCGTATTAGTGTTTTGACAAAAGGATCCAACATTCATTATTAGTAGTCCGAATATAAGGCAACTCTTTTTCATTAGCCTAGTGCTTTAGTAATCATGTGTTTATAAAACTCTCTGAAATTTAATCAGCTTAAAAAAGTAAAAATTCCTATTAGACGAACTTAGATTTAACTAACCAATTTTCCATCAATGGTTGATGACGGTTAGGAAAACAGCATTTAAAATTATAAAGAATTTCTTTTCATATACCAAGACGGGGGCTTAATTAACTAAACAGATTATTGCTCAAATCTTCTTTGAAAGTATTAATTTGCAGGTGCTAAGTGATTTGTTGGAAAGCGATATCAGTGAAGTCAGAAATGAAATAAGGAATAGGTTAAACGCTCTGGAATTAACTAAGAAAGTGTCTAAGTCAGTGTCTAAGTCAATAGCCATTATCGATTTTCTTACGAGCGAAAAATCCCGGGCTGAAATTTTACATCATTTGGGGCTCATTAATCACACTAAGAACTTCAATTCGTATATTAAACCTTTGCTGGATTATAAAATTATTGAATTGACAATTCCGGATAAACCCCAGAGCCAGTTTCAAAAATATCGCTTGACCTCAAAAGGGAAGAAACTGCTGAAATCCCATAACTCATGAAAATTTATATCCTCTTCCTGTTCACAATCATTGCAGGCACAATGGCGAAAGCCCAGCAAAATTTCACATTCCAGCCTGCCCACCCCAAACCTGGTGATACTATCACCGTCCAATATAAACCTGCCGGCGACCTGGTCAATATCAAGGAGAAAGTCGAAGCAGTATTTTACCTTTATTGCAAAGACGGATACCGGGTTAAGGCCGATGATCTGCCTCTTACCAAGGTGGGGAACAGTTATATAGCCAAGGTCTGCACCGATACTTCGTTTAATCTTGTACAGTTGGGGTTTTACGTGGACAAGACCTTCGATAACAACTTCGATCAGGGATATACTATTCAGCTGTGGAACGGCGATACGGTTTGCAAAGGCAGTTTTGCAAGTCTCTCTAACTTTTACTCCGAGTCCGGTCGTTTGACAGGCGTTAAAACCGATTTTCCCAAAGCGCTTACAATGATGGAGAAAGAAAAAAGTCTTTTTCCTGCCGACTTTCAGACTTATGAGTGGAGATATTATTATGTCCTGAGCAAAATTAAAAAGGATACGATCCTGCCCCTTATTGAGAATGAAGTAGAAAAGGCCATGAAAGCCGGTCTTACGACTGAACATGATTACCAGCGAGTGGCAATGCTTTACGATCAGGCAAAGCTGGATGGGCAATCCAAATTCTTTTATCATCTCAGAAATGAAAAGTTTCCTGAGGGTCAATGGAGGATACAGTCGGATATAGGAAATATCACTTTCGAAAGAGATCCTGCAAGGGCAATGGCGTTGTATTTCAAAATTGAAAACAATCCGGCCTCTAAGGCTATTACTTGGAATAAAAGCTTTTTCCTTAGAGCGATCCTGCAGGGTTACTTAAATAATAACCAGTGGGACACGCTGAAGAAATTCGAGAACAATCCGGCCTTCAGGCTGGATCTGGCTAGCATTTATAATGACCAGGCCTGGAATTTGCAGGAACAGAATAAGGACCTGCACAAAGCCGAAGAACTTTCTGCCTGGGCCACAGCAATCGTAAAAAAGGAATTGGACTCCCCTACACAGTCTAAGCCGGATAATCTTACGACAAAAGAGTGGAACCGGAACCGGCAAAACCTCTATTCAATGTATGCCGCCACATATGGGATGGTCGAATACAGGTTGGGCGATTTTGGCAAGGGCTTTCCGTATGCCGAGGAAGCGGCCATCAATATCAACAAAGGCCAGGATGCCGACCAGAACAATACTTAAGCCCTTCTGTCAGAAAAAGTGCTTAAACCTTCCGGCTGCATGGAAAAACTTTCACAGTTCGTCCGGGATGGCAAGGCCACCGACAGCATTATGGCAGTGCTGAAGCGGTCATATATGGCCATGAAAGGATCAGGTGCTGGATTTGAAGGATATATCACAGGGCTTGAGAATGAAGCCAGGGTAAAAATGGAATCCGAGATAAAAAAGAGCATGATCAGCCAGGCTGCACCGGTTTTTAAAATCAAAACTCTGCAGGGCGAGGAAGTGAACCTCGAGAATCTGAAAGGCAAAGTAGTGGTGCTAGACTTCTGGGCCACCTGGTGCGGCCCCTGCAAGGCTTCCCTCCCTTCCATGCAGAAAGAAGTGAACAACTATAAAAACAATCCCAACGTGCAGTTCTTCTTTGTCGATTCCTGGGAGCGCGGAGAGAATCTTGAAAAACAGAAACGTACACAGGATTTCATTTCCAATAACAAGTATGTTTTCACTGTGCTTATGGACGACGATAATGCCGTAATCAAGAAATACAACGTGGAAGGCATCCCTACTAAGTTTGTTATTGACAAAAACGGCCTGATCCGGTTTAAAACCGTTGGTTTCGACAATGCAAACAAACTTCAGAACGAGATTGAGGCGATGATCGGTATCTGCTTGCAACAATAGGCGGAGCCGGAGTTCATCCGTCTAAGGGAGTTCTTTATTTCTTTTCAGAACAATATTTTTATGTCCATCAGATCCTTTCCTTCAATCGGGATATTTTAAAGTCAAAAGTTTATATTTCTCAGGCATTATTATGCCCGCCGCAATGCAAATCTCACCAAAGGTATCTCCGTAAATTTATAATCCGCAAGGCCATGGCCCTTCGGGTACCGTCATTTTTTTTCATTGTACATCTTCCGGGGTAAAAAAATGACCGGCAGCCTTGCGTATTAAAATTTACTCCGCTGTTTAGTGCTTACGATTTGCATTTTATGCATTAAACCATTTGTAACACTTAAAAGCGGAGGTTTGTATGTCAACAACCATCAGTCATTCATCAGTCCAGGTTATCCATGATTTAGCCTGTGATTATCATGTCAATGAACATGGTCAGGTCATCCTGCACCATAATGGCCAGCCCGTCAAGTGGTCGTCCACGATCAAAATCACCTTGTTTTCTCCAACCGGCAAAGAGTCAGCAATGTTCAAGTTCCTCAATATCCATGAGGCCATGAACTTTATTCGCCTCAACGATCCGCCCAGGTACATGATCTGGGGGTGATTTTTCTAGTCTCAGCATTTCAGGTTTCCCTGCGGGTGCCAAAACCTGCATGGAAATTTCTGCTTTCGGAAGGAAGTCAATTTGACAAGCTGCAAGGTATTTGATAATAATATTTTGCCTTATTTAAGGATCTCAATGAATCCTTTACAGGACGAGCCTTTACGTATAATTTTTAGAAATATTTTTCTCTTGTTCCCGTTGGTACCCTTGTTGGTACCTAAGCAAACAGCCACCTACATTTTAATTTGTAAGTGGCTGGTTTACTGGTGGGAGCAACAGGATTCGAACCTGTGACCCCCTGCTTGTAAGGCAGGTGCTCTGAACCGGCTGAGCTATGCTCCCTTTGTAAGAGGGTGCAAAAGTACTGCTTTTTTTCATATCTCAAAAGCCCGGTCTATAATTTTCCTTCTTAGCTATTTCTCCTTACTTTTGCCATTACTCCAAATTTCCTATGAATTGAAGTACTTACAGATCCCATACCGGCCGTGCATACTTTTGCTGTTGCTCGTTATCGCCGGCTGTAAGGTAACCAAAAACCTGTCTTCTAAGGAATCGCTGCTGGTTAAAAACAAATTTCATTTAAATACGCACAAAATCACGGCCGAAGACCTTAGCGGCTATCTGCAGCAGCAACCCAACAAAAAATTATTCGGTTTGTTCCGGGCTAATATTGCCTTATATAACTGGGGATGTAAAGGGAAAGACAACAAGTTTAAAAAATGGCTGAGAAATACTGCCGGTGCGGCTCCCGTAATCCTGGATACAGGTCTTTCGATGATCAGCTGCAAACAAATGAACCTGTATCTTTCAAACAAGGGATATTTCAATTCCATTGTCAGCGATTCCACCGTGATCAAAAAGAAGAAAGCCACTGTTCATTACAAGGTTGTTACAACAAAGCCATACATAATCAGAAAGCTGGAGTATGCAATACCCGATACCTTCGTGGCGGCTTATATCATGAAGGACACAAGCAAGTCTCTGATCAAGGCAGGGCGTAATTATGATGCTTATAATCTTGATGGTGAACGTTCACGGATTACGTCCTATCTCAATAATAACGGATTTTACCGGTTTAATTCAAATTATATTGTTTTCCGTATTGACAGTACCGTGGGTTCCCGCATGATGGATCTTACTATGGAGGTGACTGATCCGGTTGTGCCCTCTTTCGATAATCTGTCGCTAATGGTGACCGAATCCCATAAAAGATATTATATAAACCGGTTGTATATCTACCCGGAATTTGATCATCTTGCCGGTGATTCGATTACCTACGACACACTTGTTACGAAATTCGAAGGACCGAAAAAAGACACTTCTAAACATTATTATTATTTCCTGTTTAATAAAAAAATGACCATCAAACCCCGGACGATAACCCAATCCATTTTTGTGGAACCGGGAAATTTTTACAACCAGAATGATGTAAACCAGTCATACAGCAGCTTGTCCAACCTACAGGTCTTTAAATACATAAACCTGAAATTTGCCACATCTGAAAGTAAGCGTGATACGACAAAAAGGAATGCCGACCCAATCGACTGCCGGGTACAATTGTCACGTTCGGCCGGGCACTCCTTCAGTGTCTCTGCCGACGGGACAAACTCGGCGGGAGCCTTCGGACTTCAGGGGGGACTTACGTATTCAAACAGGAATATCTTCAGGGGAGCACAATTGTTGAGGCTGGGCCTGAACGTTTCAGCTCAGACACAACCTCCGGTGGATGAAAACGAACCAAAGAAGTTGTTTAATGTTCTTGATATCGGGCTCAATGGAAGTCTGACTTTTCCCCAGTTCCTTTTCCCCATCAACCCTGAGAAACTACCGAAAAACATGAAACCTAAAACCACTATAAGTATTGGCTATAACTTCCAGAGGCAACAGGATTATGACCGGCATATAACCAATGCAACGTTCGGGTATACATGGCTTCAGAATAACAAACTCAGCCAGACCATAAACCCTGTTGAAATCGCCCTGGTAAAAGTTTTCGGGGACTCATTGTTCAACGCCTATGTGAAGTCACTCACCGATCAGCGTCAAAAATATCAGTATTCCGACCACCTTGTAGCCGGATTAAGGTACACCCTTTCATATACCAGCCAGAAACTGAATCACTGGAACGACTATATATACATCCGTACTAATTTTGAAACCGGCGGGAACCTTTTATACGCCATAGATAACATCATAAAAGCTCCTAAAACCAAGGAAGGTTATTATACCTTGCTGAACATTCAGTATGCCCAGTATGTAAGGCCTGATTTCGATTTCCGGTATTATGAGATTCTCTCGAAACTGAATTCCCTCGTTTACCGGTTTTACGGAGGGATAGGGATACCTTATGGGAATTCCCCTTCTCTTCCATTTGAAAAAGCCTTTTTCGCTGGCGGAGCAAACGACCTGAGGGGGTGGAAAATGGGGTTCCTGGGCCCGGGAAGTTATCATAATGACACGATAAGCGGTAATTACAACCAGTTTGGCGATATGCAGCTTGAAGCCAACCTTGAATTCCGTATCAGTGTCTACAAAATGTTCAAAACCGCTTTATTCCTCGATATGGGCAATGTATGGTTACTAAAGCCCTCTTCTTCTGTCCCTGGAGGCGTCATCACGCTTTCGGGCCTGATCCCTGAGATAGCAATCAGTGCAGGCATCGGGTTGCGCCTGGACTTCAATTTCTTCATGATCCGCCTTGATCCTGCCATTCCTTTACGGGTCCCATGGTATCCCGAAGGCGACCGCTGGTATTTCAATAAAATGCAGTTCAGGGATATCGTCTGGAATTTCGGTATCGGGTATCCTTTCTGAAAAACCATACAAGTGATTTGCCAATCGCCTGGAAAGGATCCGCAGTTTGCCTTTGTGATTCTCAGCTAAGGCCTGTATTCCGTAAAGCTCAGCTAATGAGTAACAATGATTTTATTTACCGATGTCTGGCCGGCAGCTTCTATTTTTAAAAAATACATCCCTGATCGGAAACTTCTCAGATCTATTGTTGCATCCCGGCGGTTAACTTCCTGCTCATGCAAGGTACTGCCTATAAGGTTCATCACTGCGATCCTGTCGATGATGATGCCGGCCCTGATGTTCAGATCCTCGCCGGCCGGGTTGGGATAAATCTCGAAATTGTTCTGATTCAGTTCATTTACGGAGACAGCACAAAAATATTCAGGATAAGTGATCCCGCCAATGGCACATAAACGTGTACGGTACCCGTCCCTTGTGGCTCCGTTGGGCAGAATATCAACATAATCCACCGCAACATTTGCGTTTTGCTGTGTCCTTGTAGCCTCCGTTTTTGTAACCCAGGTATCGGCATCCTTTACTGCCGGGTCAGTTGTGTCGGGCAATAAAGCCGTCCTATCCCAGCTGAGGTTGATGAGTGATTTGGAGGACCCCACACCGTTATACGTTATGGTTCCCGGCCCCTGGATGCTGACCGACTGAACATTGACCGTTGAATTCACAAGCAAGGAAACTGCGTAAAACCTGAAATCCGTAGGAAGATTGCCAGAAAAACTGATGACAACAGTATTGCCTGTCTTGGTTGTGGATACTGTCAGATAAGGATTCAGCAGGATATATTCAAGCACTTCCCTTTCGGTGGTCATCCAGATGTTATCCAGGGCCCCTTTACCATACTTACCGGCGATATAGTTCATCTGGGCCTTGAAAGTGGCGAAGTCGTAACCATAGGATGCGTTGGTTATGGAATGGGAAAAAGCCACTCCCCAATGATGTGCACCGCCCGTACTTGCCGCAGCCATGTTATCGGCCAGCGTAGCAATGTTAATCCCGGTATAGAACTGCGTCCTCCCCATCCTGAACGGGGCGTGGCTCCAGTTGGAGGCCACATCAAAACTGGGTTTTCCGAATGAAGCGCCTTCGAGGTAGCAAACCCGGTAACCATTCTGAAATGCATACTTTGTATAGGATGTATCACCATTGGGATTAACGAAGATCCCCATGCGCATTCCCTCGGAAACAGCTGCCTGGGTCTTGAGCTTCACATAGCTGTGGTTCCTCTCAACCGAATATTCGTAATTTCCCACGTTATCGCTTATCCCGTGGTTGCTGATACTCCACCCGTTCTGGTACATCTCATCAGCCTGGGGCCATGTGATATATGAAGAGTAACCGGTCACCGGATCATGAATATCAACGGTTTCCGAAACATCAAAAGAATACAGGGAACTGCTCATTTTAAATTTGATATCATTCCCGCAGCCATCAGTGTATTTCAGGCCGGGGTAGGTAGTCCCGGCAACAGTACCCCCGTTAAGAAACGGGAAGCCGTTTGTATAAATATCCGATCCGCCATCATCAAGCTGGCAACTGAAAGCAAAAAGCTTGTTGTACCTGAGCGGGGTTTTTGTTACTGTCGTCGTCCCCGGCGCTGAAACGAACTTTATTGTAATTTTGGTCTTTCCAATGTTCCCGTTCGACTGGGGAAATGCTCCGGCGATCACAAGAAATATCAACAATATTGAACTGCAAACCTTTTTCATCTCTTCATATTTTAAAATTTTACAGGCTCTATGAAGCTCCTCCCTTCAGGCCGGGGAAAAGATCCAGAATGATCCCTATAAGCTTGCCGGTGCGCATTTCCCTACCTTTTTTATTAGTATGATAGACGGTATCAAAAAAATACTCATCATCATAAACGAACGTATCAATGCTGTTGACAATGGGTATTTTCAGGGATGTTCTCATCTGCCTGTCATAATCCATTATCGCTGTATGATATTTATTGAATTCGGAACGTACATAAACAGGATACAGGTAAAAGACTTTTGCACCCTTGCTTCGGGCATAATCTGCAAACTGATTGATTATTCCAATATATTCTGAATAGTCGGTATATTCGATCCTGTACCTGCGGCCCACTGTTTTCGGGTTCGGCTGATCGAGGTGTGAGACCACATCCCCGTTCCTGTTGAATCCGCTCCTGGTATAAATTTTTTCAACAAATCCTGTATTGAACTGGGCGGTTCTTTGCAGGTCCCTGATGAGGTGCTGGAGCCGCAGGTTTGCTTCCGCCCAGGGATAAATAAGCTTTTCATGAGCATTCAGGTACGTCCATGCTTCGGGCACCATGTCAACGGTATGCGCGAGCAGGTCCATCTCTCCTTCTCCAAGATAGTACTCGAAAGAGATGAAAATAATATCCCCTTGTTTTATATTTGGCTTTGCCGCGTTGATCATGAATGTAAGCCCGTACCCGGCGAGCATGCTCATATTCACGACAGGGAGACCGGTTTTCTGTTCGACCTCATGGCTGTCAACCCCAAAAACAAGGTTCGACCCTCCTACGAAAACAATCCTGGGGGATGCGGTCCTTTCCATTAACACCGTTTTATCATGCAGCGCAAGCACAAAATCATTGGTATCCGCAGCCGTTTTCCGGAAGACATAATAATAAACCCCCGCACATGTGGCCAGCACGAGTATACAAAGGACCGAAAAGCGGAATAAGGTTTTCTTCATCAGAATTGAAAATAAATGAACTGCCTGGCTGATTCAAACACGCCGAAAAAAATGAATGTCAAAATGAAAAAATAATAGATTAAATACCTCTTCCCAACCGGAATCTGTTTCAGAAGTTCCCTGATGTCCCAGCTTTTCTGACGGGTCTCAATGAAAAGATAAACCGGCAGAATGATCAGCACAATAATGAAATTGCGGGGAGAGTCCAGCGCCACAATATACTTCATCATGGACGGGTGATGGAGGATGTCCCTGACATTGGAGGGTATCCCGGTGAACATATGCCTGAGGATATACATCGCATCACCAAAGCTGGAAGCCCGGAAGAAAACCCAGGCCAGGGTCACGAGGCTGAAAGTCACCAGGATCTGGAAAGCATTGAAGGTCCTGCTTTTCTTATTGACACCCATTTTTTTATAAAGCCTCGATTTTGGCTTGTTCGTAATCACTGCCACGATCAGGAAAACACCATGCAAACAACCCCAAATGACGAAATTCCAGCCTGACCCATGCCAGAGTCCGCATATCAGAAAGGTCACCAGGGTTGCGTATATATATACGAGGTAGTCTACCCTGATTCCATAATATCTCTCTTCCCTGAGCTTTCTGGAAGTAGAATAAGCAAGTGGTAAATAAAGATAATCGCGCAGCCAGCCTGAAAGCGTGATATGCCAACGCTGCCAGAACTCTGCAACAGACTTTGACAGGTATGGCCGGTTGAAGTTGGCGGTGAGTTTAAACCCCATCACTTCGGCTGTGCCCAGGGCGATGTCGGTGTAGCCAGAAAAGTCAAGGTATACCTGGAAAGAATAGAAAACTGTAGCCAGGACCAGGGAAATTCCTTCAAAGTTTGCCGGAAAATCGTAAACATTGTTGACCATCTGGGCCAGTCGGTCAGCAATGACCAGCTTTTTAAAAAAGCCCCAGGCAATCAGTTGCAGTCCGGCAGCAAACCGGCTGAAATCAAACTTATGCGCCAGGGCAAACTGTGGCAGAAGGTTTTGCGGCCTTTCAATAGGGCCGGCTATAAGTCTGGGGTACATCATCTGGTAAAGCATGAAAAAAACCGAAATTTTTTTCCGCTTTCTGCTTTCCCCTGTAAACCTCCAGCAGGTAGCTTAATGCCTGGAACGTCTGAAATGATAGTCCGAGTGGGATGATGATGTTCAGAAAAGGCATCTGATTCCTTATCCCGAACCATTTCAGTAGAAAGGCGATGTTCTCATTCAGGAAATTATAGTATTTGAAAAAAACCAGGATAAGTACATTCAGGACTAGACTGATGACCAGGTATAGCTTTCGTCTTCCACCGGTACTTTTTTCGATCAGTATCCCTGAAACGTAATCCAGCCCTATGATCGCGAGGATCACAATGATATAGACCGGGACAAAAGACATATAAAAGTAACAACTGGCGAGCGACAGGACCAGCCATCGGTACCTTGGCCTGAATAAAAAATAAAACGTGGTGACAATCAGAAAGAAAACGATGAACTGTATGGAGTTGAAGAGCATAGCCAACCGTTTGGACAAAAATAACTTATTCTGTCCTATTTATTAAAAAAAAGAGGCCTCATTTCACTGAAGCCCCTTTTAACCAAACCAAAATCAACGTATGAAATCAATGAGTATAAATCTTTGTGTTATCCCTGTATCCTGATAACGCCTTATACCAGTCAGGATAGCTTGATCCGGCGCTCTGGGCCCATGTTCCGAATTTCAGGTAACCTGTGGTGATCTGGTCCTGTTCAATCATATAGTTGAACTTTTCGGCAATATTGATTGCCCATGGGAGATTTGTGGCCGTTTTATAATATTTTCCGCTTGAAGGAAGGCTGTTGTCATCAGCAGTTCCGAAAAATGCGGGGTTTGCTTTGTCGGTCGGGGGGTTGTCGACCATGTGGATCTCCTGCCCTCTTACCTGGTTGACGATCAGGAATGGGTTGTATGGAGGAGTTCCTATGGTAGCAATATCCACCGGTTGGCTTAAGGTAATTGTAAGGCGGATAGTGTCGGGGGTAACATAAGGAGCTCCGACAGTGGTATTTGATCCGATACCGGTCCCAGGATACGGCAAACGGTCATAGGCATCATCATAAGGGATGACGACGGCTTTCGATTGACCGGCTTCACAATTATTTGCAAGCAGGGTAACAAGGTTATGCCTTAAATCTACACCTGTCACACCAGAAACCAGCGCAGGAGTGCAGCCCATCTGAAATCCGAAGGCATTATGAAGCGTGGCTCCCATAGCCTCTGTGATCAGGGTGACCTGGATCTTTACTACGGCATTGTCAGCATTGGTGATCTGGTTGAACCGATAACTTATGACAAGGTCATTAAAGTCATAATCCCCCATAGAAGGCCATAGGTCTTCAAAGGCAAGAGATCCATAACCTGACTGGCTGGGATAATAGTTGTTATGTGCCATAGTGGGGTCATTCGGATAGTCATCCTGGTTGTCAGGCACACCGTCACCATCCGTGTCGGGCAGGGTTGTAAGAATCACAGGCATATTGACTGTATTAACGGCTGTAACGGGGGTTGCTTTGACATAAAGGATGCCGTCATTAAAATCCTGGTCGGAACCCTGGTCACGCCTCCAGTCTTCAAACGAAAACATAAATTTCAGGCGGTTTGGGTCGTTCAGGAGCAGGGTATGTTTCTGAAGGTTCGGGTCTGTCTCAGGGTTCAGTCCGGGAATCGAATAAAGCAGGTAGTTCCCATTGGTGACAACCTGGTGGACACCATCCCAGCCATTAGCAAAGATGACCCATCCCAGAGATTTACCGGCAGGATATCTTCCCAGGTAAACCCTGTTACCGGGATACAATCCTCCCCCGCTGCCGTTATTTGAAAGATTTGGGAAAATGATTTTTATTGTATCTATCTGGCTTGACGATGTTGGTGGATTGTTCGTGTTGAAGACAAAATACCCGACCGCGTTCTGCCATCCTGCTCCTTCGGTGATATAGGTGATCCAGACATCGCATTGTTCAAGCAAATCAAGGTTGCACGGGGCATTCGAAGCAAGAAACTGGGGATGGTAAACCGGCACGGGCTGATATTCCGGGAGCGTGCTGTTGAGGTCATTGAGTAAGGACTGGTCCACAACGTCATTTGAAGGGTCCAGGTAATTCGGAACACCCTGTGAATCATAGGTTCCCATATAAAAGATGTTCGAATTCATGGCACTTTTTATCGGTCCGGGAGATAAGGATTTCACCCTCAAAGGAGCCGGAGCCTTCCCTCCGAAAATCGCCTCTATTTTATTATTGTTTATCGACAGGTTCATTTCGCGCTGAAGCCCGAGGTATTTCGTGGTCACGGTAAGCTGCTTAAAATATGAAGGGACAGGCTGGGTAACGATCCATTTACCTGAAGCATCGGTGGATCCGCTGAACATGAATTTACCGCCCGAATCAGGACTAGCCGTGTAAACGTAAAATGTCACATGGTTCAAGGCATTACCTGCATTGTCCTGTGCCGAGATAGTGAACAGGATGTTCTCCGTTGTTGCCCAATTGAAGCCCGATGGAATGACAAGCTTTTCGATGGAATCCGATGGAAGAGCCGTCGTTTTTACTTTATTGCAAGCCGTGACCGCCACGAGCAGGACTGCTGTAAGGGTGGCCGGCACGAAGGCCGGAAAACTGATTTTTAAAAATCCTGATTTCATAGGCCGAAATTTGTTTTGATAACCACTTTATGTTGAAAATACTTGTCTTGATTTGTCAGCACAAAGATAAGGTATGGCATCCCCCTTAGGCAAGCAGCAATTCGTAAAGGTTGGCCGAAAGTTAGTAACTGTGATCTGTTAATACTTTCCTGTGTATCTGTCAGTTCTGCACTATGGAATTGATATTCTGAACCGCGATGAGCTGGTCGGTCTGTGAGCCCGACTGCCGGTAGTATACATAGATGGTATAAATATGCGGGGTCTCCCAGTGGCTGCCTTCGATTATAAACTCATCACCCCGGGTATCCCCTTTCTTCAGTGTGACATATATATAGTTGTAATACCCCTGTTTTAAAAGAAGTACTTTCTCATACCGCATATAATCATTGTTAAACCTCATCCTGCTGTTGTCATCCATCCTCCAGCTGGTAAGCGCACCCATGATATAAAAATCCCCGCTGGTCATTTCTGCAGGAAACGGAAGGAAAAAGTGGACCCATGCATAATCAGCTTCAATGGCGCTGTTGTCAGCGTCAACTTCATTTTTGATCAGGAACCGTCCGTTGATATCCTTATCATAAACATAATTTTTATACGTGCGGGGTTTATCGGGAAGGAGCATTACCTCTGTAGCGGTATCAAATTTGATTTTATCAACCCTTTCGGTCTGGGAACTAAGGGTTTTAATATCGAAGTTCCGGTATGGGCTTCCTCCATTGAATACATTGTTGTTATCGTATCGGAAATCAAGATCTTCACCCATCATGGTCCTAGGCTTTATGTTTCTCAGTGCATTATCCCACCGGTCATCCTGCTGTACGATGACTTTCAGCTCACGGCTGATGTCCATTACCCTGAACCCGTTCAGCCTGATGATGAAATCAATCTGTTGCTTCGCCTGGCGATCATCCGGAGCCTGGTGCACCGCCCCTTCGATCGTAACCATCGATGCTTCCGATACCATAAACCTCCTTGTAAAAACAGGTTCTGAAGGATCATCGAGGTATACGATCAGAAGGTAATTTCCCGATATTTTCGGGGCAATATTCCTGTTCGGGAACCTAGCCAGGTAATGTACATACTTCATCATTGTGTTCAATGAGTACTCAAAATCCCGGATATTCTCTTCCCTGAAACCGTTGATGTATTCTGTCGGCATCAGGTCGGCACTTGTGCTCCAGTCCGACTCACAATGCCGTATTGTATATTTATAGGCCTTTGATCCTGAATCAAAGTCGTCGAACTCAAGCTCAAGATGCTCTGTTGAATTCAGCTGAAAAACCGGGGACGACATCTCAAAGCCCTTCTTATACAATTCAACTGTATGAATGTCGGGATCATAGGTAATGTTTTCATTCGGGAATTCAGCACTGAGGGCCCTGACAGAGAAAAACGAAGTGCTGAATAGTAAACAGGCAGGAATAAACAACTTCATAGGCTAAATTTCAATTTATCTGACCTTCAGTACGATTTACACTTTTTGCATTTTCAGGAAACCGGCCAGGGGCCCTCAGGGCTACCTGCGTCGGAACTCACTGATCACAATTGCTGCAGCAACAGCGGCATTCAGGGATTCGGCTTTTCCGTTCCCGCTGCCTCCGAAAGAAGGAATAAACAAGCGGTCGGTTATGCCGGAGAATAATCTGGCAGAGATGCCGTGTGCTTCACTGCCGATCACAATGAACCCCTCAGTTCCCAATGCTTTACCATAAATATTTTCTCCATCCAGGAAAGTGCCGTAAACAGGGATCCTTCCCTTGATTTCATCCAGGAGAGAGTGAAGATCGGCTTTTACGACCCTGACCCTTGCCACGGATCCCATGCTGGCCTGAATGACCTTGGGATTATATAATTCCACGCTGCTTTCAGAGCAAAAGATTGTCCGGATGCCGAACCAGTCGGCAATCCTGACAATGGTACCAAAATTACCGGGGTCGCTGATATCCTCCAGTACAAGTGAAAGCATTTGAAAGATCCCAGGGAACATTTCTTCCAACTGCTCAATGTCTTCGGCCTTCAACACCTTTAATGCCCCATCCGGAATTTTCACAACGGCCAGAACCTGGCTTGGACTGGAGAGTGAGCTGATCCTTGCCATGTCCTGGGCCTCAGTTTCATATACGTTAAGCTTTTTCTCACTGATCATCCGAAGGTTTTCAACAATCCATGACTGCAATGCATAAACCGAGGCAACCTCCAGCGGGCTTTGGATCAGGTCCTGGACAAGCGTATTTCCTTCCGCCGCAAATTCACCATATTCATCCCTGAATTTCTTGATTTTCAGAGCTGATACATGTTTCAGCTGATTGTGAGAGAGCATAAAAAAATCCCGGAAATGGTTTCCGGGATAAAGGTAATAATAAAACCCTGTTCTGCCGGGGAAAGCCATGAGATTAAATCCAATGGCCGCCCCTTATCAGGGTATTGCCTATTCGGCAAACACTTCAAAATTGATCTCAAGATGGAGATCTTTATGGAGCACCACCCTGGCTTTGTATGTGCCGAGTTCCTTAATGTGTTCCTGGTCAACATGAATGCTCTTACGATCCACATCGAAATTAAACTGGTCCTTAAGGGCCTGGGCGATCTGTATAGCGTTAACAGAGCCGAAGATCTTGCCGCTTTCAGCCGCCTTGGCTCCTATCCTCACGGTAACGTTGTTCAGGGCTTTTGCAAGGTCCTGGGCCGACTTGAAGACCTTTTCCTCTTTATGCGCCCTTTGTTTCATGGTCTCGGCAAGCACCTTGACGTTAGTTGTCGTGGCAGAGATAGCCAGGCCTTTGGGAATTAAATAGTTGCGTGCGTAACCGGCCTTTACATGAACCTTGTCGTTAGCATATCCCAGATTAGCAACATCTTGTTTTAAAATCACTTCCATCGTTCAATCCTCCTATTTTAACATATCTGCAACGTAAGGTAATAACGCCAGGTGGCGGGCTCTTTTCACAGCCTGCGCAACTTTCCTCTGGTATTTCGTCGAAGTGCCGGTAATACGGCGGGGTAAAATCTTTCCCTGCTCATTGATGAATTTCAGCAGGAAGTCCGCGTCCTTGTAATCAATGTACTTAATGCCGCTTTTTTTGAAACGACAGTATTTCTTCTTTTTGGTATCGACCGTAATCGGGGTCAGATATTTTATTTCGCCTTGTTGTTGAGTAGCCATTTTTACTGTTTTTAAATTATTAATCCTGAACTTCTTTCTCTTTCTTCTTATCCCTTGACCTGGCACGTTTCTTTTCGTTGTATGCCAGGGAATGCTTGTCAAGGACTATGGTAAGAAATCGGAGGATACGTTCATCACGTTTGAAGGTTACTTCCCATTCGCGGATTACAACCGGGTCAGCCTTGAATTCAATCAGGTGATAAAACCCGGTGCTCTTTTTCTGGATGGGATAGGCGAGCTTTTTCAATCCCCAATGTTCCTCGTGAATGATCTCGGCCTTTTTGGTGACGAGGAACTTCTGATACTTTTCAACCGTTTCCTTCATCTGTTCTTCAGATAAAACGGGAGTCATAATGAAAACGGTTTCGTACTGGTTTAACATTTCTCGTTGATTTTTAATGAATTTATCTATTTTTTAAACAGGGCTGCAAAATTACGAAGAAGAATGGAAACTACCAAACACCTTAATGACAAATACTATGAGGATTTGAAATCAGGAACTGAGAAGATAAATCCTGTCGCAGAAGTCGCGGGCACGGATTATCTTTGCGGACCATCCTGCTTTTTAAACAGCCTGAACTTCCCGTTTTCAAATACCAGGGTCAGGCTGCCGGCATTGCTATTTATATACTCCGCAAGGGCATTGTTTGGCAGATCGGTGGTTGTAAGCAAATAATCATAGCCTATCGATCCATACTGTTTCCCGGCCGATTCCATGCTCTGTGAAGGATCGTTTGTAAAACTTTTCCTCCCGGTATAAAGTGCTAAAACAGTGGGTTTGATAAAAACGATTTTTGAATGCTCAGGGGTATTTTGCCGGATGAACCCGAACATGCTGACAGCTTCAGGTTCCTGCGGGCCGACCAGAGTGTTTTGCTGGGTGGCGAGGATCTCCGAAATGCCCGGTTTATATTGTATCAGCATGATCAGACCGATACAAAGGGCAATATATTCCGGGTTCAGGCGAAGCGGTAACTGAACCGACTGCAAGCCTGTTACTATGTAATAAACAATCAGGGGTGAAACGGGGACAAGATACCTGAAGCCCTGGGTGGTATTAGGGAAGCTGAACACGATAAACAGGAAAAACATACTGACGAACTCAGGGAACCTTGGCCCTTTCAGACATCTGATGAACAGCCCGAGTAAGAAGAACACGATGGCGAACGCCCTTGTAACGGAAGAAAAGACATTCCACCTGCCATTTTCCGGACGGAAAAAATCCTGAATTACCTGGACGTAGTAATCGGAAGTGACCAGGATGGTGCTGCCCAGGGTCTTAAAATCGAACAAAGTGAAAAAAAACCTGAACGTATCTTTCTTCGCAGGTAAAAGCAATTTATCAAAAAGAAAATACAAACCTACCGATGCGATCAGCACACCGGCAACGAAAGCAAGTGTATCCCTGTTAAACTTTTTCCGGTTTTCACCGGCCTGACCCGGTTTAAATATAATATCGGCAAGAATTCCTGCCAGCAGGACCAACCCGATGCCCTTGATCAGCATGGCAAATCCGATGCAGATGCCAAGCAGTATCCCTCTGGGGATATCATTTTTCCTTGTGTCATACCCGGTATAAAGCAAAAGCGACAGCATAAAAAACAATGTAAAAGGGATATCAGAAACGATCTCGCCCTTGAACTTAAGAATCCAGGGATTGTAAGCCAGAACGAGGACAGCGAAAAGTGAAATGAGGAAACTGAAATGTTTTCTTAGGAAAACGAACATGGCCGAAAGCGTGCATATCAGCAGGAACGTGATGTAGACGGAGAAAGCAGCTATGTTATTGCCAAAGAAATAACAGACCGGGGCCAACAGGATGGGAAATCCCACGGGATATGAAGAGGGGGCGAGGTAAGGGTTGTCGGGATTGAATATATACCCGTTATCCCATTGCGCTTTGCCTTCGGTAATGTTGATGGCCTGATGGATATACTGTGCAAAATCGCCTCCCCAGTCGTGGCAGTTCCTGATGTTGATTAAAAATAAGGGTAACAGTAACAATAAGAGAAAGAAAAATTGCAGGGAATTATTCTTTTGAGACTGGGAAAGGGTGATCATACCTTGCGCTGTTTCAACCTGCAATATTACTGAATAACAGACTATGAAAAGTCTCAGGCGAGTTCAAGCAGGCAAACGGCATAGGCCGATACCCCTTCTTCGCGGCCGATAAAGCCAAGTTTTTCACTGGTCTTGGCCTTGATATTAAGCCTGGAATGCTCAATTCTCAGAGCTCCTGAAAGCATTTTTATCATCTCCGGGATGAATGCAGCAATCTTCGGCTGCTGCAAAACTATGGTACAATCGATATTGCCGACCGAAAACGATCTTTCCCTCAGCATGTCCATGGTACGATTGAGGAGAATCCGGCTGTCGATCCCTTTGAATTCTTCGGAAGTATCGGGGAACTGCCGCCCTATATCAGGTAATCCCGCTGCACCGAGGAGAGAATCTATGATCGCATGGATGAGAACATCAGCATCGGAATGGCCTGCCGATCCTTTGGTATGATCTATATTTATGCCGCCCAGCCTGAATGCCAGCCCGGGCTCAAGCCGGTGTGTGTCGAAACCAAAACCAATGCGAATCATTTGACGAGTAATGAGTGAGGAGCGATGAGTAAAATAGCGGTATCACTTTTTCACATTCCTGCTAGTTTTCAGGCGCCGCCTCCTTGGAATTCTTCTTATGCGTATCAAAGTTGAAGAGCAGGGTGAACTGCAAAGTGTTCTGCAAGGGGTTATTCTGATGGACAGGGATCAGGTAAGAAAAGTCAAGTCCGAAAACATTATACCTCAGCCCGGCGCCAACCGTAAAATACTGCCTGTCGCCCTTGTACTTGGATTCATAAAAATATCCAGCCCGTAAAGAAAACAGCTTGTTATACCAATACTCGGCTGCAACCGACACCGTGATCTCCTGGAGTTCTTCCTTAAAGCCATAAGGGGCATCATAAAAGGACTGGTAGATCCCGGTGATCGGTGAAACATTATTGTCTTTACCTGCAATGATATTGCCGGCACTGTCCTTGACCGGCGGTGTGGGAACGAGAAGCTTGTTGAAATCGATGGCAAAGGAAAGACGGTTATAATCATCCACATCCAGTGTAAATGAAGGGCCAATCCGGAGATTGGTCGGTATAAAATCCTTGATAACAGAAGTGCTGCTGTAAGATATTTTAGCCCCGATATTGGAAATATCAAGTCCGAAATTTATTGACCCCCCGCTCGTGCCCTTGATTTCCATAACGTGGTGGTAATATATTGCAACATCAGCGGCTACCGAAGTTCCCGGACGCACGTCGTAGGAAGTATAATTGACGGGTATAAGGTTGGAATAGATAAACCGGCCGGCAACGGCTCCGGAGAATTCCCTGGAGAACTTCCTCGCATAGGTTGCATCAATCGTCCATTCATTAGGCTTAACTGATCCCAGTTCCTGCCCTATATCATTGGTAAAAGTCACGCTGCCCATCGAAAAAAACCTCAGTGACACGGCCACAGCCTGCTTGTCGCCAATCTTTCCATATCCGTAAACCGATGCAAGCCCGATATCGTTGACCAATCCCCTTAACCAGGGTACATACCCTATCCCAAAACCGAGAGTCTTTTCGCAAAAGGCATATTTTGCCGGATTCCAGTACATGGAGTATTCATCGGGAGTGGTTGCAGCTCCGACATCACCCATTCCTCCGGCCCTTGCATCAGGTGCGATAAGTAAAAAAGGTACCGCGGTGGATATCACACGCGATCCATCGGCAGGTTCAGGTGGCAATTGGGCAAACAAGCGTGAAACCAGAATCAAAAAACCCAACGTTAAAACCAGTCTGTTATTAATCTTTAACATTCGAAAAAAATTATATGGTAAGTACTAATTAAGGGCTCCAAAATTAACGCATTTCTGCTTTCTATATTGCTTAATCCTGAAAAAATGGAAGCAATTCACAGTATATCAGTGAATTATTACAATTTTTCCGGAAGTCTGGGAATAAGCGCCGTTTTTCGCCTTGAATTTGATCATGAAAGGATAAAGCCCGCTGCCGAGCTTATTCCCGCTGCCATCCTTAAGATTCCATGGAATAAGCAGCGGAAGCTGGGAGTATTCAGGGAAACTGGCATTGATAGTCTGCACCCTGACTCCTGAAATATTGGAGATCTCGATAACCACATCCACACCTCCGCCGATGTTGACCGGGTTGAAGGAAAATGTCGTCTGTTCATTAGCGGGATTCGGGAAACAGACCACATTCTGGATGTCGATGGAGGCCGGGTTGAACACCCAGAAAAGCAGGTCTTTCTGAGAGGAATTATCGTACAGGTCCCATGCCCTTATGGTGAGCTTGTGCAAGCCTGCCGACAGATTTGAAAACTGATAGGCCAGGGATCCCCTGATATTATCGCCTGCCTCAGCAATATAACTATCGTTCAGCGTGATTGCTTGCGTCCAGTCATTGTCAAGGACGGCAAGAAGATCATGTCCGATCCCGAGGGAAAAGTAGTTGATTCCACAAGTATCATAAAGATCCGCAATCAGCAAAGGATTTGGCCCGGTCTTGCCGCCTGAAACAAAGGTCCTGGCATCCATATACATTTCTATGTCGGGACCCTGGGTTCCCGGAATGACATCCGGGTCCTTTCCGCCGAATACCAGATCGCTGTAATATCCCTGTGCATCGGTCTGCCCGTTTTGGGCATAGTAGCTTATCTTGCCAACTCCTAAATTAAGTGCGACATCTTTGGGAACCAGGAAACTGAATGTAAACTTGCCATTGGTAACAGGCACTTTCAGGCGGTTCAGGGTATGATCCTGAAGTGTGAATTTAGCAGGATAACTTCCGTCGTAGAAATTCTGGGTGTTCCCGAGAGTATAGTATACCGTAGGCTTATCATAGATATCGACATTCAGGAATCCCTGGAAACCGTTGACCGTATTGCCCTGGGAATCCTGGATCTGTCCGCTGACACTGGCCCTTGATAATCCCAGGGCTGTATCAGCCTGGTAAGCCGGGTGGCTGTTGACCTCAGTAGTGACCACTTCCAGTTCCGGTAATGCAATTTGCTGGGCCGGGTCGCCTAGAAGGACAAAATTTCTCAGTAATGAATTATTCTGGTTCAGGTTCTTGGAGATTTTAATGAGTTCGCCCATACTGATATATTTTCCATCCTTTTTATCCATAAGATGACGGAAAAAGCTGGTATCAAGCGATTGATTTGTGCCTGCAAATGTGGTTCGAGAGGTTGAGAACAATGCGATGCCGCCGCCTCCCTGCATGGTAAATATCTGCTCGCCTGCAGAAAATCTTGCCGGGTTATCAAAGCGGCTGAATTCGCAGGTTGCAGTTACAAAAACAGGAAGTTTCTCGGAATTGGTCCAGGATTCGATGTCGGGGATGGTGAGGCACTGGTTGGAGCTCCAGCCGGTTTCGCCTCCATGGCCGATATAGTTGATGATGAGAGTTCCGTTCGAAACAGCTGAATTAATGGCTTTATTCGCTTCCGGGTAACGTGTGCCGGAAGCAATAGTCACCAGGGGATATGCATCAAAATAGATCTTGTTGACATTCATCTGGGGATATTTGGTCGCCACGATTGCAGCAATGTCCTCAGAATTCTTAAAGAAATAGTTGCTGCTTCCGTCATCCGCAGCAAAAGCAACAGCGTTTCTCCAGGATGATAAAATAGTATCGCTTACGCTGCTGTAATGAATGATCTTATCCACGACTATGGCCGCCTGATCCGGTGTACTTACAGGGAAACGGCCCACTCCTATCTCGATGCTGCCGCCTGCATCATACCCTTCAAGGCTTCCCATGATCCCGTAAAAATCATCTGTTACATAGGAAGCAGTTGTGGAAAGGGATTCCTGGCTTTCAAAAGCAGGGATCAGGTCATTGTTGCCGATAACCCGGTTCTTGGGGTCATAAGATCCGTCCCCGAACAGAAGCAGATAATTGGGTAAAACCGACGATTGCCCCCTGTCATAAAGCATCTTTACGAAATCCCGGATGCCCCCCGGATCCGGTTGTCCGCAGGAGAATTCATTGAAGATCTGATCAACCGGAACGACCATTGCATCAATCTGGTTATGGGCAAGATGGAAATCTGCAAGACGCCGGGCCTCGGAGAGAAGTAAGGTGGGTGCAACGATGATCATTTCCTTTGGCTGCAGTGCATGAAGGTTCTGATTTGCAACGGTTCCTACATATCTGACCGAATCATAGCGGGAACCGTCAAATACAACGAAAGTATGCAGTGAGTCCGTCCTTACGGTGAACTGCAGGCCTGTCCCTTCAAACACTGTCTGGGCCTGGGCTATATTTGACATATCCGTAATATCCCATATGTACAGATTCGGTTTGGCCATTTTGATGGTGAAGCGTGTAACTTTGTTGGGACCCGGCGAATTGACGTCACGGAAAACGAATTCAGGGGCTAACCAGTAAAGATTCCTTGAAAACTGCATTTCGAAGTAATCCAGCCAACCTTCGGAAGCCTCATCCGGCAGATTATAATCAAGTGAGAATGTAAATTGCTTTTTGGGGTACAGGATCAGCGACACCTTGGTTTTCCCTATAGCAAACTGACCTGGCTGGTCCAGTTCGATAGGTTCAAAGCTGATGCTGTCAAATGCCGTCCCGTTTTTCAGAAAGCGGAACGTACTGGGAACGTCTGATCTTGCTGCCAGGCCGGTCTTGACCCTGAGAGGTGTGATACTGTCAATATAAGGAAAAGAGCAATTGAAATCATACCTTAAATTACCTTTTGTGAAGGCCTCTCCGTACCATTGTTTTCCGGAAGCGATCAGGCTGACCAGGTCCTGCTCGTGGACAATAAAATCATCATACCTGGAGGAAAAGCTGTTGGCAGCCGAATCAATACGCGGCAGCAGGCCCACTCTTTTACCGGGCCCCAGATCGAAGGTCATAAAATAATATGTGACATCCGAATAAAGGTTTTTTGAATGTGAAAAGATTTTTGTGGTTTTGTTCATTACCCAGGCATCAGGGCCCTCGCCATAAAAAATAATATAGTCGCCGGGGCGGAATTTACCTGCGATGCTGTCTTTCACTACGATGGATATTTCTCTCAGGTCATCAATCCTTGCAGAACCAACAGTTTCAGGCAGCATCCCGCTGCCGTTGCTGAAAATACGGATGTCGGCTGGGTTGATGGAATCGGGGATGATCCCCATGTTGACCAAATCATTATAGGTTATCTTGTGCATCCCGGAAGTGCTGACTGAAAATTTATACCATTTACCGGTCGCCAGGATTGAATTCTGAACATTGGCATTACCTGCACTCAGTATCCATGGGGTCAGAAGAAATAACCAGAGTAAGCGATATCTCATTGCAGAATGATTGAAGATGTTACCTGATAAAAACAAGTTTGGATGATTTTGCAGCCACCGTTCCATCAGGCAGACTTATTTTCAGATTGTAAACATAGGTACCCGAACCAAGAAGCGAGCCCGAATCGGATGTTCCGTCCCACTGAAACGGTTCCAGCCTGTAACCGTTGGCATAAACGGTGGTTCTGAATGTCTTCAGCAGGCTCCCATAAATGGAATATATTTTCAACTCGATATCCAGGTTATGATCGGCCTGGTTTGTCTCGAATGAGAAAGTAGTATGATCCCTGAACGGGTTCGGGTAGTTCATGATCTCCTGAAGGGCAAATTCTTCGGTTGAAGCAACCACAAAATCGATGCCTGCCTCCGTGGAATTATTGAACACATCCCACACTTTCAGATCCACGTGATGCGAACCGTCGGAAAGATTGAAAAACGGGTATAATATTACTCCTTTCTGATAGGTATCCAGTTCCGTTGTATAATAATCGTTCAGGATCAGGGGATCCTTGCTGTCATTATCAAGTATGGCCGTGATATCATGACCGATACCGTTACCAACCGTATTGATCCCTGACTCGTCACTCACATCCGCCAGCATAGCAGGGTTCTGGTTGGTAATCCCTCCGCTCACAAAATTCCTGTCGTTCATATACAGTGCAAGGGCAGGACCGCTCGTATCAGGCAGGGCTTTATTATCGTAGCCGCCAACGACCAGGTTTTCGTCATAACCGTTTGCATCGGTTTCACTGCTTCGTGCATAATAACTGATCCTCCCCAGCCCGAATGTGTAATTGATATCCTTCGGAACGATGAAGCTGAATGAAAACGTACCATTGGTAACCTTTGACTGCCCGCTATATATGACATTTTTCTGCAGGTAAAAGTTGAAGGGTGGAGCCAGATGGTCATTGGCCAGGGTAGTGATTTCCGTGGTTTTGTCAAAAATCGTCGGAAAAACGATCCCGTTAAAACCGGAAGCCAGAACACCGCCATCCCTTACTTCGCCTTCTATAGTAACCAGCGTCAGCGCTTTCAACGTATCATTCTCTATAAGCGGTGAACCGGTTTTTATGGAAGTTGTTACGACATTCAGGTCAGGGTATGCCATCATGAGAGCAGGATCTCCGAGCAGCACGAATTTCCTGGTGTTATCATCAGCCGATGTTTTCGAAAGCCTGAACAGGTCACCCATTCTGTGATGCTGCCCGTTGACCATCTCAAAAAGATGACTGTAGAAACGTGAGGTAACATCGAGGTTGCCCCCGGCGAAAGTTGCCCTGGTGGTCGTGAACAAGGCAATGCCTCCCCCGTGCGGGTTCAGGAATACCAGTTCACCTGCAGAAACAACACTGGGGTCATCCATCCGGCTGAATTCGCAGGTCGCCGTAACAAATACGGGAAGCTTATTATAATTCGTCCAGTTCTGTATGTCGGGATCCTCTAAAACCCGCTCATGTGCCCAGCCGAGTTCCCCGCCATGGCCCACATAGTTGATGACCAGCGTACCTTTTGCGATTCTCTGGTTGATTGCGTCGTTCACTTCCGGGTACCTTGCTCCCCCGGGCGTTGAAATCTGCACATAGGCGTCAAGGTATATTTTATCAATATTATAATATTTATTTATCTCCCCCGCCAGGACCTCTGAATCCTCCATAAAGCCATCCAACCCCCCGTTGTCCTGGTCGTCAGCAACAAACGTGATGATATTTCTCCAGTCGGTCTTCACCGAATCGGAATTTGAAGAATAATGTATCACTTTATCAACTGCGGATGCTGCATCCGCAACACTTCTCACCGGGAACCTCCCGATTCCTATATAAAGGGTATCCTGGTTTGATCCGTGTTTCAGGATACCGTAGTAATCATCCGTGACATAAGAAGCTACCGGGTCCAGTGATTCCCATACCTGGTACGAAGGAACAAAGTTTGTGTTGTTCGGGACCCTGTTCTTGTAATCATAGGATGCATCCCCCAGAAGAAGCAAGTATTTCAAGTGATTTGCCTGGGATTTACGCTCCCAGAGCATGCGCATGAAATCCCTGATGGCAGTAATATCCTGGACTCCGGATGAGAATTCGTTATAGATCTTGTCGGGCGTGGTGACATAGACATTGAGCCCTGAATTTGCACGGTGGAACTGGGCAAGCCGTTCTGCCTGGTCCTGAAAATCAGGATACGTGACAATGATGTAATCGTTCCCGTCGAGGGCGTGAAGGTTCTGATTTGCCACTTTACCGACAAAGGTCGGGGAGCCGAAGGTAGTACCGTCATAGGCAAAGAATTCCCTCAGGGAATCCGTCGCCATCCTGATGCTGTATTGATTCCCACTGATCTGTGTTTCCAGGTTCCTGACATTGTATGGCAAAGTAACATCCCATATAGTGAGGGGGCTGCCCTGGGAAGTAAGATGGAATTCACTGATACGGCCGGTCTGGGCCGAGGAGGCATTTCTGAAACCCATTTGCGACCCGTTCATGACAAGGGAGCGGACAGCGTTCAGCTCAAAGTAATTCAGATAGCCGACAGCCCCTGATACCGTCTGATTATAGTTGAGAGTCAGGCCGATCGTGGGCCCGGAAGCCGCGTACGAGGCCGATACATGCCCTGTAAACCCGTAAGGATCATCAAAGGTGCTGGTCGTGGCGTCAATGGAGACCGACATCAGGGCCTTCCCGTTCGCTTTCACATCAAAGGAAGTGGCCAGCCCAAGGGATCTCGCAGCAGCATCCAGGGCAATCACCACCGGAGACTGGGTTTCAAGGTTCGGGAAAGTAAAGGAATAATTCCTTGTCGTTGTGACATCGAAAATTTCCTGGTCATACCAAACCCTTCCCGACTTGATCAGGTTGATGTCATCCCTGTCGTATGCTATGAAATCATTAAAATCAGAATAAGTCTGAGATGCCGGCTGGCTGCTGAACGATTGTGTAGGGATACGTTTCCCGGGCCCCAGGTCATAATTCAGAAAATAACAGCTAACATCTGAATAAATATTCCTGACATGATGAAACACCTTGTCAGTAGGGCTGTACTTCCACCGGTCCGGCCCGGTACCGTAAAAAAGGATATAATCCCCCGGGTCAAACTTACCGTCTTCCTGGCCATATACGTAGATCGCATTCTCGATCAGGTCATCAATGCGGGAGCTGTCATTCGATTCAGGCAGCATTCCACCTCCGTTACCATAGATCCGGATATTCCTGGGATCCAGGGTCGAAACAGGTATCCCTGCTTTATTAAGATCGTCATAGGTCAGGCGGTAAACCCCGTCGGCAGTAATGGAAAATTTAAACCACGAGCCTGTGGCCAGGACAGAATTTGCATTAAAACCGGATTGTGTCCCGGCCCGGGAAACGAAACAGCATATCAATATTAAAATGCTGATTATGAGTATACTATATCTTTTCATCCCTGTATCAATGAAAATATTTTATTCCCTGTTTTTTATAAGACACATTCCGGTTTGAAAAAGTTTGCTGCCACCGGGAATTTATCTTTAATCTGTAATATTACGCAAACGATTTATTCTACTTAATATTGTCAATCTTAAAAGCAGGGGTGGAATTTTTAATTACCTTTGTTGCTGTTATATTGCAACGGGGCAGGAGCCGGAAAAGAAATCATCTCCTGGAGCTGAAACCGGAAATTATAAAACTTTGATTACCAGGCTACGGTTAACGGTTTTCTTTCTGCTGTGTTCAACAGTTGTCCTTTTCGCCCAGGATCCTGAGTTTTCGCAATTTTATGCTGATCCGCTATACCTGAATCCCGCTTTGACCGGTGCCGCCGTATGTCCGAGGGTGATGGGAAATTACAGGAACCAGTGGCCTGGGCTGGGGAAAGCCTTCAATACTTACAGTTTTTCCTATGATCAGTATATCGGAGTTCTCCATGGCGGGCTGGGTTTGCTTCTTATGGCCGACAGGGCCGGCGGGGGCAACCTGAACACAACGACGATCGGTCTTTCCTATGCATATAAATTCAATATTACGGAAAAACTGAACGCCAGCCTGGCTGTCCGTGGTTCCTATTATCAGCGGCATATCGTGTTTGATAATTTTGTTTTTGAAGATATGATCGACCCGAGAACCGGCGAAGTGATCCATCCGACCAGTGAGAAACAGCCTGATAATCCGAAAGTCACAGCAGTCGACTTTTCAGCCGGGATGTTACTTGATTATGACGGGATCATATACGGAGGATTTGCCGTTGACCATATGACACAGCCCAGGAACGGCTTCTATAACGACAACGTTTCCAGGCTGTATATCAAGTACACGGCGCATGCAGGCGCTGTGATAAACCTGAAACAGGGAGGAGGGGAGGACGAAGACAAGGAATTTTCGATCTCTCCCAACGTCCTCTACCAGCAGCAGGATCATTTTCACCAGCTCAACCTGGGTGCTTACCTGACCATTGATCCCATCGTCTTCGGATTATGGTTCCGCCATAACTTTGAAAATGCGGATGCAGTGATCGCGATGGTCGGACTTCATTATAAAAACCTCAGGGTCGGATATAGTTACGACCTGAATGTTTCCCGTCTTTTTTCAGTCTCGGGCGGGGCTCATGAGGTTTCTGCCTCCTGGCAATTCCCATGTATCGAAAGAAAAAGAAAGATCAAAGCAATAAAATGCCCGAGATTTTAGTTATAAAGAATAAATCATAGAATTGTTCATTTAATTTAAGGTAAACGTCAGGCCGTCTGAACTTCAGGATAGAATTTGTTTTTCTTCCGATTTTCATGTAGGTTTGCAAAAATTTTCTCCGGATGAAAATTCAAAAATGGTTTCATGTAAGCGCTTTAGTGACAGCAATCTTGCTTACAGGCGCCTGCAAAAAGGAAGTTTCCCGCACAACAGGGTGGGAATATAACAACTCAAAGAACGGCGGTTTTGAGGTACGTCCGTTCCAGGACCAGGGCACCGGGCCGGGGCTTGTATTCATTGAAGGAGGTACTTTCACTATGGGTCAAACCCAGGATGATGTACTTTATGAATGGAACAACCAGCCCAAACGGGTTACTGTAGCCAGTTTTTATATGGATGAGACGGAAACCCGCAACCTGGATTATCTGGAGTACCTGTACTGGCTGAACCGGGTTTATGGAGCCAATTACCCCGGCGTATACCGCAAGGCTCTTCCCGACACTCTTGTATGGCGCGACAGGCTTGCATATAATGAGCCGCTGGTGGAATATTATTTCCGCCATCCCGCCTACCGTAATTACCCGGTCGTCGGCGTGACCTGGCAACAGGCGAATGACTATTGTGCGTGGAGAACCGACAGGGTCAATGAAATGCTTCTTATCCGCAAAGGGATCCTGTCCATGGACCCTGCTCAAAAAGACGATAATAACTTCAACACCGAAGCCTACCTTGCCGGCCAGTATGAAGGCCTGGTCGACAAACCTATGCCCGACCTGAATCCCAACGGGACCGGCACCAGGAAAGTCAAGATGGAAGACGGGATCATGCTGCCGAAATACCGCCTTCCGACTGAGGCCGAATGGGAATATGCCGCTCTCGGGCTTATCGGGAACACAGTATACGAGCGTGTCGTGGAACGTAAGAACTATCCCTGGAACGGAAGTTATGTCCGTACCAACCAGTCCCGCTACTACGGCGCTTTCATGGATAACTTCAAACGAGGGAAAGGCGACTACATGGGCGTCGCAGGAAACCTGAACGATGCTGCAGATATCCCCGCTCCCTGCGGTTCCTATTTCCCGAACGATTACGGCCTTTATAATATGGCCGGGAACGTCAGTGAATGGGTAGCCGATGTTTACCGCCCACTTTCGTTTAACGATATGTCCGACATACGCCCCTTCCGCGGGAACGTGTTCAAAACCCCCGTCAGGGATGCCGAAGGCTTCCTGGCAGAAAAAGACAGCCTTGGCCATATCAAATACAGGAACGTCACGACTGCTGAAGCACAGAACCGGAAAAACTACCGCCAGGCCGATAACATTAATTACGAGGACGGCGATTACCAGTCCAATATCAGCAATGAATACTGGAATAAATTCACAAGCGATACTTCCGGAACGAATATGATGTACCAGTATGGCGTAAGCTCCCTCGTCAGCGATAAAGCACGCGTCTACAAGGGAGGAAGCTGGAAAGACGGGGCATTTTACCTGAGCCCCGGCATGCGCAGGTACCTGGATGAAACAGATGCCTCCGATGCTATCGGGTTCCGTTGCGCCATGACCCGCGTTGGCGGAGCAATTCCCGGCAAATAAGTATTTTTTTACCTAAAAAAAGAAGCTGCCATAACAATTGGCAGCTTTTTTTATTTGTAATATATTAATTTTTAGTATTTTTGCACAAAATATCTTTAAGGATGCCTGTCGACCTGATATGTCTCTATAATACCTTTCTCAACCATCCCTGTATTATTACTGACAGTCGTTTAATAACGCAGGGCAGCATCTTTTTCGCACTCAGGGGAGAACATTTCAACGGGAACGAATATGCTGCAGCAGCCTTTGAAAAAGGAGCAGCAGCTGCAGTGGTTGATGACCCGCTTTACCAGGTAAATGATCAGTGCTTCCTTGTTGAAAATGTTTTGAAAACATTGCAGGAACTGGCAGCATACCACAGGAAAAAGATGGACATACCGGTCATCGCCGTAACCGGCACCAATGGGAAAACAACGACAAAAGAACTGACCGGTGCTGTCCTTTCAAGAAAATTCAGGCTGGTCTGCACCGAAGGGAACCTGAACAACCATATCGGGGTTCCCCTGACATTGCTGAGGATGAACAAGGATACGCAAATCGCGGTCATCGAGATGGGGGCAAATCACACAGGTGAGATTGATTTTCTTTGCAACATCGCCCATCCTTCTTTTGGAATCATTACCAATGCAGGCAAAGCACATCTTGAAGGTTTCGGCAGTTTTGAAGGAGTCGTACAAACAAAGACCGAGCTTTACCGCTTTCTTTCGGCCCGGCAGGGAAAAGTTTTTGTCAACTATGACGATCCCCTGCTGATGGAACGCTCAAAAGGCCTTGACCGGGTCACTTACGGCCTGGACGAAAAAGCATGGCTCTCAGGTACGAGCTCTCTCAGGGAAGAAATGGTCAGCGTAAGCATCAAAACCTTCAATGGAGAAACCTTCCAGGTTCAGTCCGCCTTGTTCGGCGCTTACAACGCGTTGAACATACTGGCGGCAGCATGCATCGGCCGTTATTTCCAGGTCGATGACCAGGATGTTTGCTCAGCAATAGAATCCTACCGGCCATCGAATAACCGTTCACAGGTAAAATCCACCGGAAGGAACCTGCTGATCATGGATGCATACAATGCCAATCCTTCCAGCATGGAGGCAGCATTGCGCTCTTTCTCCGGGTCATCATACGGAAACCAAAGCCTTATCCTTGGCGATATGCTTGAACTCGGCAGTGAATCAGAGGCCGAGCATTTACACATACTCCGTTTGATCGAAACTCTTGGTTTCGGAGATGTCTACCTGGTCGGACCGGTTTTTACAAGCCTGAATTCCAGGCGTGAATACCTGTGTTTTACCGATAGTGAGCTTGCGCTCCTTTGGCTTTCCCATCATCCGCTTTCAGGCAGGACCATATTGCTGAAAGGCAGCCGGGGAATAAAACTTGAGACCGTCATTGACGCACTGTGAGAAAGAATTATAAGGTGATCGGGTTGATGTCGGGAACTTCCATGGATGGACTGGATCTGGCATTCTGTCATTTCCGCCTGGAATCGGGTAACTGGTCTTATTCCGTTCACCGGGCAGAGACGATTCCCTATACCGCCGAATGGCTAAAGCGACTGAAGGGGCTTCCCGCAGCATCGGCACTGGAGTACGCCTCTGCCGATCATGATTACGGACATCTTCTCGGGCGGCTCACGAGCGAATTCATCAGCAGGCACAGGATCAGGGCCGACTTTATCGCCTCTCACGGGCATACCATCTTTCACCGGCCTGAGAAAGGATTTACCAGCCAGATCGGAAACGGGGCGGCGATTAAGGCGGAGACAGGTTTACCGGTAATATGTGATTTCAGATCAGCAGATGTGGCTCTCGGAGGGCAGGGAGCTCCACTTGTTCCTACCGGGGACATGCTTCTTTTCCATGACTTTGATGCATGCCTGAACCTGGGCGGATTCGCTAACATTTCTTATAGCCGGGGCTCCCAACGTATTGCTTATGACATCTGCCCTGTCAATATTGTGCTGAATGAACTGGCCGGAAAAAATGGAAAACCATATGACATAAACGGAGAAATGGCAGCCATGGGCTCGGTCGACCCTTCCCTTCTAAGGCTGCTGAACAATTTGCCCTACTATACCCTTGCACCGCCAAAATCACTTGGCAGGGAATGGGTAATTGAAAATATATTCCCGCTTCTGGAGAACCCGGCTCTTACAGTGGAAGATCTGCTGTGCACCTTTTGTTCACATATTGCTTTTCAGATCTCGCAAAGCCTGGGAAAACCGAAAACCAAGGTCCTGGTAAGCGGCGGAGGCGCACTGAACAAATATCTGGTGGCCCAGCTACGTTCGGGCACTAAGGCAAACCTGGTAATACCTGATCTGATTACCATAAATTTCAGGGAAGCAATAATCTTTGCATTCCTGGGAGTACTGCGGTGGAGAAACGAGTATAATTGTCTCCGGAGTGTAACAGGGGCCAGGCTGGATCATTGCTCCGGGGCTAACTATTGACTTTTACATGTTTTTATTTTATCTTTGTTACAAATCAGTCTGCGTCCATATAATTTTTTCTTGATTATTAACAATTTTTAAACTTAAAATGTATGAGCTATAAAGAAGCAATTGAATATATGAATGCACAGCTCCCGATGTTCCATCGTATCGGGGCTGCTGCATATAAAGCCAACCTGGATAATACAGCTGCATTATGCGCCCTGCTTGGAAACCCCCAGAACAACTTCCGAAGTATCCACATTGCCGGGACCAACGGAAAGGGATCCGTCTCCCATATGCTTGCCTCAATCTTACAGCAGAAAGGAATCCGTACAGGTTTGTACACCTCACCGCATCTGAAGGATTTCCGTGAAAGGATCCGTGTCAACGGAAAGAAAATCTCCAAAGCTTATGTGCCTGCATTCATCTCAAAGCATATGGAGGAATTTGAAAAGATCAAGCCTTCATTTTTTGAGCTGGCAGTGGCCATGGCTTTCCGGTATTTCAAAGAGCAGGGAGTCGATGTGGCAATCGTTGAAGTGGGCATGGGCGGGCGCCTTGATTCCACCAACATCATCAAACCCATTCTCTCGGCCATAACAAATATCAGTTACGACCACACCCAGTTCCTCGGTGATACGCTGACCAAAATAGCCCAGGAGAAAGCCGGTATTATCAAACAGGGTATACCTGTTGTCATAGGCGAAAGGCAGGAAAAATCCGATGTTTTATTTAAAAAAGTGGCCAAGGCGAATAACGCAGTGATCAGTTTCGCTTCCGAACAATTTTCTGTCGTTAAGATCCGCAACTGGGGCCGAAAAGCTATCCATCTGAACGTGGACGCCTATAAAGGCGATCAGGTCTTTATCAAAAAAATTCCCAGCCCGCTAGGGGGTGATTACCAGATGAAGAATCTCGTGACTGTGCTCGGAATCGTCGAAGCCCTTAACAATCAGGGCTTTAATATAACTCCCGACCATATCCGGAAGGGTATTCGTTATACCGTTGTACGCACCGGCCTGAAAGGACGCTGGCATGTCCTTCAGCAAAAACCATTGGTGATCTGCGACACCGGTCATAATGAAACCGGATTAATGGAAGTAGTTACCCAGCTGTCAAAGATACCCTACGAAAAACTCCATATGGTTATTGGCATGGTCAGCGACAAAGACACGTCCTCCATGCTGAAACAGCTTCCGGTAAAGGCTGCCTATTACTTCTGCAAGGCCGACATTCCAAGGGCTCTGGATGCCGAATCACTCAAACAGTCTGCCGCGGAATTCAAACTAAAAGGCAAGGCCTTTAAATCAGTACGGAAAGCCTATGAAGCAGCACTCCAGTCAGCTGGTGAAAAGGACCTGATCTTTATCGGGGGAAGCACTTTCGTTGTCGGAGAAGTGATCTGAGCAGGGAAGTCGACTTAAGGTATCCTTCATTTTCTGGATAGGTGCTGATTGTGACAGGCAACATTCCCCCAGGAATCTTATATGTTCCGGGGAGGTGCTGATCGTGATCAGCCTCCGCTAACAAGGTGCAGGATCATTACATCATCCCCGTCCCTGACAACAGCGGTTTCATATTCGTCCTTTTTTACCAGAGAGCCGTTAATCCTGACGACCAGCATTTTAAAACTGAACTTTTTAAGGCTCAGCAACCCGTTTATGGTAAGTGTTTCATGCTGGAACTCTTCGGCTGTATTATTCAGAATGATTTTCATCTTTTTTCCCCGGATTTTTTCCACTGATATGTTTATTCACTTCGGATGTGGCAGCAACCTGTGAGGTTCAGGTCTGCATGAGTATTTCAAGAACGGTGTTGGCCTGCATATTGGCCACTATACCCACCCTGGGGGCAAGAGGCGGAAGCTGATCGGAGATCTCCGAGATCTCATCACCGCAGATGTATATATTCCCTGACTTCCTGAAACGGATGCTCTCATTCTTACCCCAGCCTGCCATTCCCAACCCGACCACCAGCGGTTTTCCAGGGAACAGCGAAAGTGCAGCCTCAATAAGCATTTGTTTCTGGTCTGCCCGGTCGAAGGCTTCCACCAGTACATCACAATCCCTGAAATACAGGTTAATCTTCTCAGGGTCCAGCCTGGCTTTATAAGAGATCACCCTGATTGCAGGATCGATACGGTGGATCACGTCTTTCAGGGCTGAAACCTTTGGCTCCCCTACCTGGGAAAGAAAATAATACTGCCGGTTCAGGTTTGATTCACTTACCGTATCATGGTCGGCAATGACAAGGGTTCCGATCCCTGTCCTTGCAAGAGCCACGGCGCAATTTGAGCCCAATCCTCCGCAGCCCGCAATTCCGACGCTTCTTGACTTTAATCTTTCCCTTACCTCATCCGAAGTCATAGATGGAATATTCTTGCACAGTCTTAATCGCTGAAGGCACAAAATTACAAAATAAATCCGGCTCATTTTGATTACCTTTGCAGGACTTGTTAAACTATTCACAAATGGCCAAGAAGAAATTACTGATCAGGGATTTGACCTTGCGTGACGGTCAGCAATCCCTGTTTGCGACCAGGATGACCCAGGACCAGGTTGACCGTGTCCTTCCTTATTTCAGGGATGCCGGGTTTTATGCTATGGAAGTCTGGGGCGGGGCGGTGCCTGATTCCATCATGCGATACCTGCATGAGAACCCATGGACCAGGCTGGAAAAGATAAAGACTGCCATTGGCGATGTAAGCAAGCTCACCGCACTTTCGAGGGGAAGAAACCTGTTCGGGTATAATCCCTACCCGGAAGAAGTGATTGAAGGGTTCAACAGGAATGCCGTCAGGTCGGGCATCGGGATCATGAGGATCTTCGATGCACTGAACGATGTGGATAATATGAAGTCCACCATCCGGTACGTGAAAGACAATGGTGGCCTGGCCGATTGCGCCATCAGCTTTACGGTCGACCCGAAATTTTCAACACGGCAAAAGGTCCGCTCCTGGATTCATTTCAAAGCTCTTCCTCATGATATTTTCACAGTCGATTATTTCCTGGGAAAAGCGAAACAGCTTGAAGCTCTTGGCGCCGATATGATCAGCATCAAGGATATGGCAGGCCTGATCAGTCCTTCCCTTTCCGGCGAACTGATACGACGCATGAAACAGGAACTGAAAGTCCCCGTCGACTTTCATACTCACTGCACTCCCGGCTTCGGGCTTGCTTCGGTGCTAATGGCCATTATAAACGGAGTTGACATCGTGGATACCAGTATCTGGAATTTTGCAGGCGGCCCGGCGGCTCCGGCTTTTGAACTGATCCAGATATTCTGCGATAAACTGGGTATTGAAACCGGCATTAACCTGGAAGCCGTAAGGAAAATCAACGGGGAATTAAAGGAGATCCGTAAGGAGCTTTCCGAATTCGATACCTGTAAAGAATTCCCGAACGAACTGGACATCACTGCACGCAAACTTCCAAAGGAAGCCAACCGGCTGTTCGTCAAAGCCATATACATGGCCAAACGTGATAAGGAAGCTGAACTTCTGGAAGCATGCCTGGAAATAGAAAAATATTTTCATTTCCCCGAACCCGATGAGGAAGTGAAAAGGGCGGAAATCCCGGGAGGCATGTACACGAACATGCTGGCCCAGCTTAAACAACTGAAGCTGGACCATCTTCTTCCCAGGGTGCTGGAACTGGTGCCGCTTGTGCGCATTAAATCAGGTTGCCCTCCTCTTGTTACACCAACATCCCAGATCGTCGGGGTACAGGCTGTAAATTGCGTTATTGATGAAAATAAGGAGCAGGCATTCTTTACGACCAAATCCATTCAGTTCGTGAACCTCGTTAAAGGCATTTACGGGAAAACGCCTATACCCGTGGATCCTGATTTCAGGGAACTGCTGACCGGCGTCAGGGAAGAAACACCTTATGATACCAGGAACTATAAACGGCAGGAAAATACGGTGTTCGAGGAATACGGGGATATGAAGCTGGCTGATAATGAAAAAGACGAACTGCTTCTTGAACTGTTTCCGACAGTTGCCAGGGATTTTCTGCAAAAATGCGTGGAAGAACGTTATCTTTCAGATATTTACAGGATCGAAGAGGAAAAACGCCGCAAGCAGAGGGAAGCCCGAGAGGCATACCAGCGACTCAGCCCCGAAGAAAAACAGAAAAGGCTGGTCGAAGGACTTTACTCCTGGTATGATGTCTCCGTGAGCGGGGATGAGAACCTTGGAAGATCCTGATTGCTGAATTAGCGGAATACATCCGGCGTAAAAGACATGAATTTAATTCCGTCAATCCATCGTGATGCGGAAATCGGCATATCGAACTTTTTGATTGATCCGGCTTTACGAAGATTTTTTCATTAAATTTGCATTATTGTTTATTCAGGTCACAAAGTCCTCATAGATGAATTTCCCGGAATTTCAAAACACGCATAAACTCCTGGCCCGTTACAAATACTCCTGGGCTCCCATCGACAAAGGGTATAACAACCGGACCATCTGCGTCAACGTCGGCGACTTTACCATAAAGGAGAAACCGGTCAGCCCGCAGATGAAGGAAAAATTCGTCGGGGGCAAGGGGTTTGATCTTCGCCTGCTCTGGGACTCAACAAAACCCGATACGAAATGGAATGATCCGGAAAATGAGATTGTGATTTCCGGCGGACCGTGTTGCGGGATTACGCAGTATTCAGGGGCTGGCAAGGCGATCTGCTGCGCCATCAGCCCTCAAACGGATATTATTGTAGATTCCAATGTCGGCGGATTTTTTGGTCCCTTTCTCAAATTCTGCGGTTTTGATGCCCTGGAAGTACAGGGAAAAGCTGACCAGGAAGTGATGGTTGTCTTCGAAGAGGAGCGGGAGGTTGTCGAGATCTACGAAGCCGGTGATCTTCCCACCGACAGCCATGTCCTGGGTGAAGTTCTGCACGAGATGATGGCCAATCCCGGCAATGAAAAAGACAAGTACAATGTTGCCGTGGTTTCAGCCGGCAGCGCGGCAGATCATTCCCTGATCGGGATGCTGAACTTCACTTTTTACGATATCAAGCGGAAAAAGGTCCGCCTGAAGCAGGCAGGACGGGGCGGCATTGGTACTGTCCTTCGCGACAAGAAGATCAAAGCCATTGTAGCCCATGTAAAGACCATCGGAGGTAACCGGAATAATGTCGTGAACCTGGAAGCCATTCAGGAGAGGGGGCGTACCTTCAACAAGGAAATGCGGGAACTCGACGACAAGCAATGCGAAATGCGTTCGAAGGGCACAGCCCACCTTACCCATATCATGAACGACTATGATCTTCTGCCGGTCCATAACTTCAAATTCGGGAGCCACCCCGACGCATACAAGATCAAAGGCGATGTATGGAAATCGTATTTCACCCAGAATGTGCCTGATGGTTGCTGGGTGGGATGCAATATGGCCTGCGCGAAAGGCGTCGACAATTATGAACTGCGAAGCGGCCCGTATAAAGGTGAAAAAGTGATCGTTGACGGCCCTGAATATGAAACCACTTCATCGCTGGGTTCGATAGCAGGAATCTTCAACCCGGATTTCACTATTGAGGCTAATTTTTATTGCGACACTTATGGCATCTGTACGATTTCATGGGGAACAATCCTGGGGTTCGTGATGGAATGCTATGAGAACGGTATAATTAATGAGGAACGCACGGGCGGACTGAAGCTGAACTTCGGAAACGCTGATGCTGCCATGGAATTATTGCACCAGGTATCCCGGGGCGAAGGTTTCGGCCTGATCGCCGGCCAGGGTGTACGCAGGATGAAGGAAATTTTCGCGAAGAACGGCTGGGGGGATCCCTCATTCATGCAGGACATCGGTATGGAAAACAAGGGACTTGAATACTCCCAGTATGTTTCCAAGGAATCGCTTGCCCAGCAGGGAGGTTATGCCATGACCAACAAAGGGCCACAGCATGACGAGGCCTGGCTCATCTTTATGGATATGGTCAACAACCAGATCCCCACATTCGAAAAGAAAGCAGAAGCCCTCCATTATTTCCCCATGTTCCGCACATGGTTCGGCCTTGCCGGTTTCTGCAAACTGCCATGGAACGACGTTGAACCTGAAAACAATGCCCAGACCGCGGAACCGGCCAAAGTACCCGAGCATGTCGACAATTATGTAACCATTTTCAATGCCGTGACCGGTTTGCATATTGATAAAATTGAACTGGTCCGCATGTCGGAAAGAGTTTATAATTTCCAGAGGATTTTCAGTATCCGGAGAGGATATGGCCTCAGAAAGCATGACGCCCAGCCATATCGCGCCTGCGGGCCGGTGACAAAGGAAGAATATGAATCAAGGGCCGAACGGTACGACAAACAGCTCGTCGAAAAGGTCGGATTTGACCCGGCCGGGAAACCCACCGAAGAAAAAATGGCTGTTCTCAGGAAGCACCGGGAAGAACAATATGAAAAACTCCTGGATGCCGTTTATGAACGCCGCGGCTGGACCAGGAACGGGGTTCCCAGGATCGAACACCTGAAAAATATCGGAATGGATCTGCCGGAACTTATTGAAGTGGTTTCTCCACTTCAATAAATTCATTCCCGCCGCCTATTCATAACTGAACCTGTACCCTATTCCTGACTCGGTATTGAGCAATTTGGGGTTGCCGGGATCGTCTTCGATCTTTTTACGCAACTGGGCAATATAAACACGCAGGTATTGCGGTTGCTCGATATAACCCATCCCCCATACTTCCCTTAAAATATACTGGTGCGTCAGCACCCGGCCTTCATTCCTGGCTAAGAGCGCCAACAGTGAAAATTCTGTTGATGTAAACTTTACGATTTCGTTATTCTTTCTGACAATATGGTTTGCGATATCAATGACAAGGTGACCAAACTCCAAAACCGGGTTGTCGGCAATACCCTGGCTTTGCCGTATCGTGACCCGTATCCGGGCCAGCAATTCGCCTGTACGAAAAGGCTTGGTAAGGTAATCGTTCGCCCCATTGTCAAGTGCTTTAATGATGTCTTCTTCGGCATTCCTAACCGATAAAATAATAATTGGCTTCCGGTACCATTCTCGAAGCTTTATAAGAATATCAAGACCATCCGCATCCGGAAGACCCAGGTCAAGGATAATTAACACGGGTTGACCCGTGGCAGCCAGCGCCAGCCCTTCCTTGCCCGTTGAGGCTTCGGAAATCCTGTAACCATTTGCCGAAAGCGTAATAGCCAGTAAACGGCGGATCTGAACCTCATCATCTATAACCAGGATGTTCCCGATGTTTCCCATTTAATCCTCCTGCTGCCTGAATTGTCCCATTTCGGAGATGCTGACTGGGATCCTGATTGTAAAAATAGCGCCCCCGTTTTGCCTGTTCGCAGCCGTTATCGTACCCTCGTGAGCTTCAACGAAGCCTTTTACTATTGACAGTCCCAGGCCGGTACCACCAGCTTTTGCATTCTTCCCCCGGTAGAACTTATTAAATACGGATGACAGTTCGGATGGAGGGAAACCCTCTCCCCTGTCCATCACCTGAACGGTCAGAAAGCCATTATCGTGGAAAAACTTCAGCCTGATCCGGCTGCCGGCCGGTGCGTTCTGAGTGGCATTCAGGATAAGATTGTACAAGACCTGCTCGATCAGCCCGAAATCAATGTTCACCAGTGGCATATCGTCAGGGATGACTACCGAAAGTTTGAACGGCTGAAGCTCCTGTCTGAGCGATGCCGAGATACTGTGGGCCAGATCATGAACATCACACCAGCCCGAACGCAACGTAATGCGCCCCGATTCCAGCCGCGACATGTTGAGCAGGTTTTCTATCAGCCGGTTGAGCCTTACGGATGCTATATTTATTTCAGCATACAATTTTTGTTTCGTTTCTTCCGGATAACTCTGGGTTAAAAGAGTATCAGATGCACCCATAATGGATGCCACCGGGATACGCAACTCGTGTGAAATGGAATTGAATAGGGTTTTGTAAAGCTTATCCGATTCGTTCAATATGTATGCTGTCTTGGAAACATTCCGTAAGAATTCCCGCTCGTATTTGCCGGATATCTGGGAGAGAAAAGCTTCCCAGAATTGTTCTTCCCCCTGCGTGAACACATTGGTATGCTTGACGGCTATAACACCCATGTTATCTATATTCCCGGCCAGGGGATAAAATGTATAATCGGTGGAAGGCAAAGTATCAGTGTACTTCCCTGCTTTTGATGAATGCCGGAAAACCCAGGCTGCAATACTTAATTCATTCTCAGAGAATGTCAGTGTGGTTTCGTTCTGAACATGATTATCGAACTGGTTCAGATCGTTCTTATGGAAGATCGCACAATCCAGATGAAAATACTTTTGAATATAACTGACAGCTATTTTCGAAACTTCATCAATACCTGTAGCCATTGATAATTCTCTTGTCAGCTGATACAATGCATGGGTTCGCTCTTCCCTGATCCTTATTCTCTTTTCCTGCCGTCTTACCCGGGAAGTGAGTATTCCGTTAAGCAAAGCAATGATAAAAAACATCATAAGCATCAGGATATCCTCGGTTTTTTCAACGTGAAACGTGAACTGGGGTGGAATGAAAAAATAATCCCAGAATAAAGCGCTCAGGGTTGCGGCAAGCAGGATGGGTCCCGTCCCGTAAAAGAGTGAAAGTATGGAAACCAGGAACAGGAGGATAAAAGAAACAATCTGGTATCCGAAATAATCCTGTAATATGAAACAAATTGCAGTAGATATAATAACAAGGAAAGATGTGATCAGGTACTGGGGTATGTGCGAT